>WNGP01002467.1_pt1 | contig 15461 bp, 13 predicted proteins | sample 5407671 | NCBI WGS metagenome assembly WNGP01 (sample SAMN13153381, study PRJNA577476) | soil metagenome | isolation source: 40 cm soil or saprolite under Garry oak tree replicate 2 | place: USA:California | collected 2016-06-15 | reverse complement strand
CTTCCTCAAACGCTCCAGCAGTTGTCAAATGGGCTTTCAGCCATGGAAAGCGCGTGCTCTTCTTCCCGGATGAACACCTGGGGCGCAATACCGCGCTCAAGTACGGCATTCCAGAGGAGCAGATGGTGGTCTGGGATCCTAAAGATCCCATGGCTTCCGATAATGCTGACGAGGAAATCGAACGTTCCCGCATTATCCTCTGGAAAGGGTACTGCACCACGCATATGCGCTTCAATGTGCAGCAGATCGACAAAGCGCGAGCCGAGTATCCAGGTATAAAAATACTGGTTCACCCGGAATGTCGTCGTGAGGTAGTCGAAGCAGCCGATCTCTACGGTTCGACCGAGTACATCATCAAGCAGGTTGAGCAAGCTCCAGCCGGAAGCCAATGGGCGATCGCTACGGAGATCAACCTTGTGCATCGCCTGGCAAAAGAACACCCTGAACAGTTCATCTTCTGCCTCGACCCGGTTGTCTGCCCCTGTTCAACCATGTATCGCATCCATCCTGCCTACCTTGCCTGGGTGCTCGAAGGCCTGATCGAGGGTGAGGTTATCAACCAGGTGATAGTTGATGATGAGTTAGCTCACTGGGCGCGAGTAGCGTTGGAGCGCATGCTGTCTTTATAATCCTGATTGCCGAGATGGGTAGCAGTTGGTCAATAATCACAATTGGTCTTGGGCAACTGCTATCTATTTTTATGTGTTCTCTTAAACTTGAAGGTCAATGTTTACGTACTGATGCTTGACATCGACTCGTATGATGGGTGACACATATTGAAAGTACCCCTTGCAATAAAAAAATTGACCTAGACCAATGCAACTGTGTAATATATCCTCCAAGGGGAGTACATGCGCTTTTTCTCGACGGATTTTGAAGAGGGACAGTCATGCCCAAACGTCGGTACGAGCAACGGGAGCCCACGCAAGACTGGCAGCAACTTCGTCCTTTGCTCAAAGATACTGCCCAGATTACATATGAGATTATTCGCCCGGTCGTCCTGTGGGGCCAGACACCCAAAGAACGAGCGGCAGAAACCGGCGTGTCTCAGAGAACCATCTACTACAAGGCCAATTTGTTTGATCAGGCTGGTATGGCCTCGCTGCTTCCGCCAGCACCACTACCAGAGATTCCTAAGCAGGATAAACGTTCACTGCCGCCACATATTCGGCAAGAAATTGTCGATCTTCATGCTCAGTATCCCGCGTTTCGTCCCCATGAAATTGCGACAATCTGCTTCGTCAAATTCAACCGCAAGCCTGCCCCGGCCACCATCAAGCTTCTTCTGTCCTCCGGCCCCAAACCATCAACGACGGAGCGTCGCCACCCAGGTTATGTGGAAATCGAGGATGGGAAAGAGCGCCGACGATTAGTGATCCGCTTGCACGTCGATGGCTGGAACGCAAAATCGATTGCAGGCTATTTAGACGTGAGCCGCAAGACAGTCCACGCTATTCTCCGGCGCTTTGCCCAGGAGCAGTTTGCCGGACTGGAAGATAAATCCCATGCGCGCACGGGCCTGCGCAAAGTCGATATGCAAACGATCCAGGAGATTAAAAAACTTTCGGAGAATCCACTGCTTGGAGCCTATCGCGTCAGTGCGGCTCTTGAGCAAATGGGCATCAAGCTTTCTCGCGCCACCTGTGGCCGCTATCTTTCCATCAACCGGAGTCTGTATCACCTCCAGATGCCACGCAGGCCACGTCCAAAGGCTGAGATGCCATTCAGGGCCGAGCGGAGGCATCACATATGGAGTGTAGACATTCGTTACCTGGATATGCATCGTTTACCGGGTGTAGAGATGGTGTACTGCATCTCGATCCTGGAGAACTTTTCCCGCGCGATCTTGGCTTCAGCTATTTCCGTGCGCCAGGATACCGAGGCATTTTTCGCCGTCTTTTACGCTGCGGTTCGCAAGTATGGCGTTCCCGAAATCCTGGTCTCAGATAATGGCAGCGTGTTCATCTCCCATGACACCAGGCGGGTGTGTGCGCAGCTCGGCATTGAGAAAAAGGAAATCAAAAAAGGACGACCCTATCAAAATTACATAGAAGCGGCGTTTGGTGTGCAAAGACGGATGGCAGACTGGAGCTTTGAAAAGGCGCACACCTGGGAAGACTTGTTAGCGGCCCACGATAAATGGATGCGCGACTACAATTTCCAGCGTCATATGGCCCATGAGGAGCGGCAGGATGGCTGTCACAGCCCAGCAGAGGTCCTTGGCTGGATCAAAGGAGCCCAGCCAGAGCCAGCACTGGTGCATCAGGCGTTCTCTGCGGTCTGTGAGACGCGCCGCTTGAATAAAGCAGGCTACGCCAAATTTCGGAACTGGTCCCTCTATGGTGAGCGCGGTCTGGCTGGAGAGGTCACCCTGGTCAACATCTTCCAGGATGTTCTCACGCTGGAATATGAGCAGGAAAAGCTCTCGCGCTACTCGGTGGAGTGGCAACCAGATGAGCGACACCTCGCCAGAGTGGGCAATCCTCGTTTCTATCGGCACCCCTATCAGTCTCCTCAGCAGGAACTCTGGGAGGCTGGCTCGGTCGAGTGGTTCGTGATCATGCGCCATGCACCGCCTGTGCGCGGCAGGAAACGCAAAAGTCGCCTGGTGGTGATGCAACCTCCATTGCTTCTTGATAGCAGTGAGGGGTGAACACAAAGATGTGCCTCTTCTGCAACGCATGGAGGCACGGAAGTTCAGAACTGGTGGCGTGTTTGGCCGAAGCAAGGGCCCTCAGCAAACGCGAAGACCCTGGTGGATATGACCGAGAACACGGGGATCGTCACACCTTCGCCGTAAAAGGCACCGTTGCGAATCTCGTATTGCCATCGACCGTCCCACTTGGTAGCCCACACCTCGGCAAGGCGTTTGAGCATCTCTTCGTCCGTGACCTGGACAGCCTCACCCTCAACCGCGACATCGAGCCCTGCGTTCCAGTGCATGCTGCCCGTCGCCAGAATCACACGCGGGTTCTTACGAAGATTTAGGGCCTTCTGTTCAGTGTCAGCGGTGCAGAAGTGGAGGGCCCCATCGAGCCACACGGCGACGAGCGGAGTGGCGTGGGGGCAACCATCAGCCCGGACCGTGACAATCCAGAACAACTCGGCTGCTTCAAGTACGCGGCGGGTCTCCTCCCATGGAGTAGTTACGGCGTCTGGGTCGCTGAAGCGTGTATCGATAGTAGTGACTGGTTCGTTCATTCAAAAAACTCCTTTCGGTCGTTCAGTGACGCAGCTCTAGAGCTTCGGTTGTCTGGTCTTGAGCAGTCAAGCAGCGTCTCTTGAGAAGTATAGCATCTAGATCCGAGAAAAACTTCTTCTATCGTACTTTTCTTGTCAGCAGGGCTACCGTAGCGCATGACACAACATATTTGGAGAAGCAAACCCCATTTCAAACCTCGCCACGGATGTTTTACAAATCCGTGCAGTGAGACTGACAGATAGCCACCACCGTCGTCTTTCCCACGGAATGCACAATGAGATTGTAGCTGAACAATAAGTTGGAGCCACCCTTCTTGGCCTTTGGCAGCACATCCCGTTTTTTCTAAACAAACTGGACAATCTTTGCTCAGTTTTGATATACTCCTTTGCATGAGACAGCAACATTTCTTTGAAAGCCAGGAGTTACCGGCGAAATTTCAATGCCAAATTCTCTCCTTCATGCGAGCAGAATGGCCCGAAGACTTTCAGGGGAAGAACCGGTTAAGGAACTGGATAAAAAGGTCAGAAATGCATCCCGTTCATTTCATTCTCGAAGAAGAAGACATTTTGATCAGCCATGTCGCTGTTGTCTGGAAACTTCTGCTCCATGCTGGTCAAGGGTACAATGCCTACGGATTCACCGAGGTGTTTACGTATCCCGCCTGGCGTCGGCAGGGATATGGTCTCCAATTGATCCAATCGGCCAAAGAGTATATTGAGCAACAAGGAGATGCGGATCTGATCATTTTTCACTCGTCGGTGAGAGGCTTTTACGAACACGTCGGCTTCGAGCCAATGAATGACATGGTGACGCTCGTGGGTGATCTCCACAATCCCAGGAGAAGCAACGAAATCGGGTTTATGCGCTTTGTTTCAGAAAAAGGCAAACAAGGCAGAAAACAGTTTGAAAAGGGAACGCTCTATTTCGGCGACGAAACCTGGTAAATCCCACATATTTACCCCTCGCTCAGGAGGACAGCCATGCGCAATCCGCCCAACGAGAGCGGAGAGAACGCACCGACAACTACCATCTGCTGATCCAATGGTGTCGAACACCGGAACAGCGGTTATATGAACAGATTAGACCCGTGGTTCTGTACGGGATTCCTCCGGCTGAACGAGCGCAGGAGACCGGCCTTGCGGAAAGCACCCTGCGTCGCACTGCGGCGGCCTTTGATACACACGGCATGATCAGCCTGTTTCGCCCGTCGAAAGCGCAGCGCGAGGATCATCATCGATCACTTCCTGTCCCAATGCGCCAACTAATTGTGGATCTCAAGGCCGAGTATCCCGATTTTACCCTCGGCGAGATCGCCAGTATTTGTGCTATCCAGTTCAAAGGACGACGACCAAGCAAACAGACCGTGAAAGCGGTCTTAGCGGATGGGCCACGGCCTTCCCGCACCATCCGACAATTTCCGCGCGCTGAAGAGATTACCGACCCAGAAGAGCGTCGTCTGGCTGTGATCCACTTACATGCGCAAGGGTGGAATGTTTCGACCATTGCTCGCTACCTGGACGTGTCCCGCCCGACGGTATATACCATGCTGAAACGCTGGGTCGAGGAGGGGGTACGCGGTCTTCCTGACAAATCGCATGCGAATACGAGCAAGCTAGGGGTCGATCTGCCGACACGCAACCTGATCCGCAAGAAGCAAGAGGAGAACCCGCTTCTGGGCGAATATCGCATGTTCGCGGCGCTCAAGCAGCTCGGAATAACGGTGCCGCCGCGAACCTGTGGGCGCATTATGCGCCAGAATCGGCAGTTATATGGCCTGCGCCTTCTCCCGAAGGAGCCGCACAAGCCCAAACCGCACCCGTTTCATGCGACAGCTCGGCACGAGCGGTGGTGTCTGGATATTCGCTATCTGGAAAAACATCGGATTCCCGACATCAAAGGCCCGTTTTATGTCATCACGGTGATGGATGCCTTCTCACGCGCGATCCTCTCCAGTGCCATCTTCCAACGACAGGATTTGGCCTGTGTCTTGATTGTCCTGTACGCCGCTGTCGAGCGTTTTGGCGCGCCAAAGGCGCTCATTACCGACAATGGCTCGGTGTTTCGCGCAAAGCAACTCCTTGCCATTTGTGAAGCGTTAGAGATCGAGAAGGAGTATATTCATCCACGGCAGAGCTGGGAGAACCTGGTTGAGACCCATTTATACGTTACTTGGAATTACCCCTCATGGTAGAATAAGGGTACTACTTCAAACGATACTGAATACTCGTTGAGAGCTGTCAGCAGCAATGGTGGAGGATACCTTGAGAGATGAGCAGGATACACTTATTGAGCGTTTGAAAATGCGCGTATTGGCAAGTCCATTTGTGCCACCAAAGTATTCTTGGTACAAGCAACAGGCCAACCCACCAGTTACAGCGACAGAACTTGCCCAAGCGGAGGCGCTCTTAGGGTTCCCACTTCCACGGTTGCTCAAAAGCATCTATCTTGAGGTGGGCAATGGTGGATTCGGCCCGGGGTATGGATTGTTTCGGCTCCATAACGAGGAAGATCCAGGGGCACTTCGCACGGACTCGCTCATAACGACCTATCTTGCACTCCGTTCCTTGACCCCAGAGCAGTTCACTCGCTATTGGGTCAATGGCGAAGATGAAGACAAAAGCCGACCACGAGTATGGCCCGAGAAAGTTGTTATGATCTGTGAGTGGGGCTGCAATATCTACTCATATCTTGATTGTTCAACATTTGGATGCCCGGTTCTCCGCTTAGATCACAACACCTCTATGAGGAAGTTGACACCAGAGTCTCCCTCTTTCTCTCAATGGCTAGATGACTGGCTTCATGAATGGGAGAGCGGAGAGCCATGAGGGAAGAGAAGACATGTCCACACGCAACGATTCCAGTTCGCTCGAATGGTTTCGCTATCCATTCGTTGCTGCTCATGATTTAGCAAGAGCGTGGCTTACGACAGAAACGCTGCTCGGGCTGGCTCCCAATACCCTGGATGCCTACGCCCGTGGCCTTGACGACTTTCTCGGCTTCTGCCAAAAGGGAGGAATTTCGCCGACAACGGCGACACGAGCAGATCTTGCTCGCTACGTGGGCGATCTCCGTGGGCGTCCTCGCCCTCAGACTCGCCAAAGCACCCCTGCTCTTACTCCACCGACTGGTTTGTCGAATGCAACGCTTCAGCAACGACTCACTGCTGTCCGACTGTTTTTCGATTTCCTCATTGAGGAAGGACAGCGAACAGATCATCCGGTTGGCCGTGGAAGGTACACGCCTGGCAAAGCATTTGGAACTGACCGTGAACGCGCATTAGTGCCACGCTTTCACACCTTGCCCTGGATCCCGAGCGATGAGCAATGGAGAGCCTTTCTGGCCGTGGTCAAACAGGCTCCTCTGCGGACGCGCTGTATGGCTGCTTTTGCCTACGATGCGGGACTACGCCGAGAAGAATTGTGTTCCCTGCACAGCTCCGATCTCGACCCAGCTCAGCGGATGGTACACGTGCGCGCGGAGATTGCCAAAGGAAGCCGAGAGCGCGTCGTTCCTTACTCAGCCACAACCGGCGAACTCTTGCGGGCGTATCTGGCGCATCGGCGAACCATCGCAACGAGCCGAGGTCCCTTGTTTCTCTCGGAGTCGCCCCGGAATTTTGCACAACCTATTACCTTATGGACTTGGTCAAAAGTCGTACGACAACTGGCGCTGCAGGCGGAACTCCCGGACTTCTCCACGCATACCTTCCGGCATCTGTGTTTAACGGACCTGGCCCGTTCTGGTTGGGAAATTCACCAGATTGCGCAATTCGCCGGTCACCGCAATCCCCAAACGACGCTCCTGTATATTCATCTTTCGGGCCACGACTTGGCGGAACACCTCCCGCGAGGAATGAGCCATATCCACGCCTGGCGCATGCTTTTGATGACGATCGTGTTCCCACCGAAGAAGTACAACAGGAGTCTTAAGAGCATGAGCAGTGTTGCTGAAAAACAGGACGAACTGGCTTCCTCGAACAACTCATGGGTCTGGCCACTTGACGAGACCCATTATGATCGAACGCCCATCCTCACGCAGACCGAGCAGGAGGCATTAGCAGCATTTGTGCGACGACCACGTGATCGCATGGTTGTCGTTGCCATGGCCGAACAGCAAGGAACGCTCGCTCGCCTTCTGGACCCACTGCGTGGTGCCCTCGCTGTCACCCGAGGGGAAGAGCGATTCAAGATCCACAGCATGTACCTTTTTTTGCGGATGCGCGCGCGCGATGGCCGCCCTTTTTGGGCCTGGGAACGCGAGACCTGGATACGCGTCCTTGGCACCTCCACGGCTGACTTCTTCAGCATGCACAAGCCAGGCAATCCGACCGACTTGCGCCAGTACGTCATCGCCGTTGCCTACCTGCTCAACTGCTTCAGCGACTTCCAGGCATTGGGAGGGATCGAGATGGCAGGCCTGGCGTACAAAGTTTTTGGACGAGAACGCGTCGAGGCCACCTTTGCGCCGATCCTGGCCGTGAATGCGCAATGGGGATACAGCCTGAAAGACGAGGTCGCTTTTTGCAGTGTCATTGCCGAAGCGCTTTTGCTCAACAGAAGTCCCTACGCAAACACCCTGACCCGCCCATTCCTAGAGGGGGTGCATGCCGCCATGGCGCCGATTCCCCAGCGCCGAGCTATGATTTACCGACTCAGTCGTATTCTTGTTCACCTTGGGCTGCTGGAGAGTCCTTTGCCTTTGCTGGGAGGTCTTCCCGCATCCACCTACAGGACTGAGCGAGAACGCGGGATTGCACCAGCCTGGGTGGAATGGGTCGAGCACTGGTTCGAAACCTCAACACGGCCTCGCAAGGAGCGTCTCAACATGCGGCTGGACCTGCTGCGCACCGGTCGGTGGTTGGCAGTTTCTCATCCCGAGGTCACCCACCCATCGCAGTTCACGCGAGAACTGGCAGCAGAACTTGTAGCCGCAGTCAACCAGATGTGTGTCGGCGATTTCAGTTGCGAGAATCTCAACGTTCCCCTCAAAGAGCCAGGGAAGCCCTGGAAAGCCTCCCGTAAACACGCCTTTTTGGGCGTGCTGCGTCGAAGCTTCAGCGAGGCCCAGGAGTGGGGATGGATGGAACGGCGCTTCAACCCGCAGCGGGTGTTTGCGACGCCGCGCAGCCTCAAACACCAGTTGCGCGTTGCCCCGCGCACGATTAGCGATGACCTCTGGGCAAAGCTCTTGTGGGCTGGGCTCAATCTGCGTGCGGAAGATTGTCCCCTGCGAGGCCATCATCGCACGCGCCGATGGCCGAAAGCAGGTTCAGAACAGCCATCGCTCCCAGAGGAGTTTGAGTCATATTATCCACTCGAGATGATTCGCGCCCTGGCTATCCTCTGGCTCTTTGCAGGGCTGAGAAGTGACGAGCTCTCACGTCTGCGGGTGGGCTGCGCACGTATGCAAGCCGTGGTGGCTGGCGATGGGACGGAGACGAGCAAACCTGTGTGTCTGCTTGATATTCCCGTCCACAAAACGGGACATGCATTCACCAAGCCCGTTGATCCTCTGGTTGGTGAGGCTATTGCTGCCTGGGAAGGGGTTCGACCTGCACAACCAGATCTCATCGATCCCAAAACAGGCGAGCGCGTCCAATTCTTGTTCTGCTGCCGAGCCAAGCGCCTCTCCAAAACGTACCTGAATCACACCCTCATTCCTGCTTTATGTCAGCGCGCAGGCGTTCCCCGGACCGATGCCCGTGGGTCCATCAGCAGTCACCGAGCACGTTCAACGATCGCCAGCCAGCTCTTTAACGCACGTGAGCCGATGACCTTGTTTGAATTGCAAGCCTGGCTCGGTCATCAATCACCTGCCACCACGCAGCATTATGTCTCTACCAGTCCAACCAAGCTGGCCCAGGCGTACCAGGATGCAGGCTATTTCTCTCGCAATGTTCGCGCTATCGAGGTGCTCATTGACCGGGAGGCCATCGGCAGCGGAGCAGCAGCTAGTGGCTCTCCTTGGCGCTACTATGATCTGGGGCATGGGTGGTGCAGCTATGAATTTTTCGACCAATGCCCGCATCGTATGGCCTGTGCTCGCTGTGACTTCTATATTCCTAAGACTTCAGACCGGGGGCTTTGGCTTCAAACACGGGACGGTCTGCTCAAGATGCTTCAGGAAATTCCTTTGAGTGATGAGGAGAAAGCGGCAGTGGATGGAGATGTCCAGGCACTAAATCGACTCCTGGAGCGCCTCAAAGAGGTGCCAACTCCCAGTGAGTGTCAGAGGCAAGAGCAGCCAGTAATCCCTGTGAGCAGCATATTTCCCGCACAGCGACTTAGCGCTAGCACCGTCAGAAAAAAGGAAGGATACCTATGACACGTCTTCTCGATGTCCTCGTAGCCTCTCTCATCTTGATCGTTACCGCTCCTGTTCTTTTGGTGATTACCCTTCTCATCATATGCGATTCACCTGGCCCTATCATCTATGGTTCTCCACGCGTAGGGAGAAATGGCAAGGCATTTCGCTTGCTTCGCTTTCGCACGGTAGACCTTAGCAAACCTGCGCATCTCAGCATGCAGGAGAGACTGACCCGTGTAGGAAGTTTCATTCGCAACTACTCGCTGGATGATCTGCCGAATGCATTCAATGTGCTCAAAGGGGAGTTGAGTCTTGTTGGCCCGCGACCAACAGAACCTGAAATGGTTGACCTCAATGATCCAGCATGGCAGAAAGTGCTGACTGTGAGGCCTGGATACATCAGTTGGGCTATCCTTGAATTGGCATTAGCCTACAATGCGAGCCCTTGGTCTCTCAAACTCCAACTCGAAGAGGAATACATTCAGAAAAAGTCTCTCGTGTTTGATGTGCTGGTGTTGCGAAAAGCGGTTCGGGGACTGATCGCGAGCAGAGGCAACATCAAGGCAAGAGGAGTTCCCTCGGCTCGGGGAGACGAGAGCTAGACGGGCAGCAAGGAGAAGTCTTGAGAATTCAACGTCAATTCCACATAATTAACGTGATGCGGCGCATGAGTCAGGTGCATTTTGAACAGGTCACGAGTTGGGAAGGAGCGAAGACCGCCCATGAGCGATTTGTGATTGACTACAACGAGCAGCCGCGACTTCACGCATCGCAAACGGGACGATAACCGCTTGAGTCCTGCCGAAGTGTTAGGATGGGTCACGAACAAACTGCGCACCCCGGAACAACTCCATCGGATTTTCTACGCCATGCGCTTTCTCCGTCGCTTGAATCGCCTGGGCTATGTGCATTTCCGCCGGTGGAAACTCTATGGAGAAATGGCGCTTGCTCGCCAGCCTGCGGTGATTTGGTTGCATGGGGATGCGCTCACCGTCGAGTACGAAGAAACCCCACTGGCCCAGTATACCGTTCGCTACCAACCGGATCACAAGCATTTCAAGGGCGTGCCAGAAACCAAGCGCTTCGAGACCCCCTATCGCTCACCGCAAGGCAGACTCTGGGAACTGGATGAGACGATATGGCACCTGGCCAAACGGCTCCCTGATTATGCTCCCCGAAGACGACGGCGAAAACCGAGCCTGAATATTCAGCCTCCACTACTTGAAGAGTCGCAAGGCACGTAAGCGAAACGCCGAAGCCTCTTCGCGCACCTATTAGCGGCCATCTGTCAGTCTCACTGCACGGATTTGTAAAACATCCGTGGCGAGGTTTGCCCCATTTTATTGCAAGGGGTACTTTCAATATGTGTCACCCATCATACGAGTCGATGTCCTGATGCTTCTTCCCTCAAGTTCTTGAATGTCTGCTCCTCGCACGTTTCGCAAACAAGAAATTTTAGACAAACTAACTCATATATAATGGACGAGTAAACAATTAGGACGAACGAGTCATAGTTGTTTTTATTGGGTCTATGTTATACTGGACAGCACGTGAAGTAGTGAGGTTTTATTCATAATAAGCTTTTCTTGATCTTTTAGGTAAGGAGGTCTTCCTCTCATGACATTACTAGCTCACTCTAAAGATGATGAATCGTCTTTCACCGACTTTGACCCTAGTCAGATTTTCATTGCTCGTGAGCAACAAATTGACTTCTTCGAGATCTACCTCAATCGCTGGAGGAAACTTAATTTCGATGCTGACCCTGAAGAAACATGGACAACACGTTCCCCTTCTCCCGATTATAAAATACATGGCCTTGTTGTGTTACTCTATGGCCGTGGAGGCTTCGGTAAAAGTACTTTACTTAGGCACTATCGTGATGTTGTGCTGAACGAGAATCAAAATACTTTGTTTGGCAAAGTATTGATCGGAAACGTGATAGATTGGGAGTTTGCTGTCGAAGGAAAACGCTTTCTCTTCAATCTTCCTCAAGGTCAAAATGTAGACGCATTCGAATACTTTCGCATGCTATGCAATCAGTTTGCTATTGCACTCGACAAAACACCATCAGATTTCAAAGAATATCAATCTTCAGTACGAGATATAGAAAAAGCGAGGAAGAAAGCTAGTGGAGTACTGGATGGTATGCAGAAGGATGATCGCTATGCATGGCTCCGTGGCTTGACTGTAGAAGCTATTATGGCAGCGGTACGCTCTTTTGTACCAGGTAGTAGTGCTATACTAGATCAACCCAGCATCAAATCAGCAGCAAATGAGGTAGCAAAGATCACGCAAGAGCAAGTCGCCCAGGTGCATGCTAAACTACACGATAAGTTAGGCAATACTCTCGGTGATTATTTAGAAGCGTCGTTGCGGCTCGGCCTAGCCCTGGGACGCGATCTCGACGGGTTTGCTAGGAACTACCCACTGCTTATATTCTTCGACACGTACGAGGAAATAGATGAGGGAGACCAATTACTCAGAATAGTTATTGGCGCGGCAGGATCAAGAGTGGGTTGGGTAATAGCTGGACGAGACAATCTATGGGGAGGTACTGGACAACTTGAACGCAATATCGCCCTAGAGTATGGCTATAAGGATATTACGTTACCAGATCGCAGATTAGCTGTAGACTTCAATGTTGGGGGAGTTGGTGCCTTTTCGCTGAGTGATATTATGGAATATTTTGCTCAGGTATGTGAGCAAGCAGCTTTTGATCCACCATTGCCAGAGGCGACCGAGGAGGAAGCAGGACGTATTCTAGAAGTGACTCAGGGGGTGCCATTAGCAGTAAAAATTGCGGTGGGCTTATACGTGTCAACAGCTGACATGAAGATCGTGACAGAAAAGGTAGAAAGTAAACGTAAAATTGTCGACCAAATGGTGCGTCGCTATCTGCTTCATACACGTGCTGATCCAAGCGAACTCGCTCACTTGTATGGATTAGCTCTTCTTAGAAGAGCAGATCAACCTGCGACCATTGCGGTCGCTCTAGGACTCACACCCGAACAAGCTAAAACCAGCTATGCGAATGAGTTAAGCCGATTGCATCGACGCTACAGCTTCATCTTCACTGAGAAAGAGCATCCATCATTGCACCAAGAAGTTCGCCATTTCCTACGTCGCTGGTTGTTAGAGCACCGTAATCAACCAGAGGTAATGGCAGTTAACGAGCAATTGCTGAAGGCTCACCAAGATTCACTGAAGAAGCTGGAAGATCGCAAGCAATACACGAGCTTAAAAGAGCGGCTGGAAGACGAGGAATGGGTGAAGATATACGCTGATCTCATTGATCAGACCTTCTGGCTCGATCCTGATGATGGAGTAGAATTTGGGCTACCATTGATGATCGCTGCAAGTATCTATCGTCGAGGAGCGAATCGCGAAATAGTCAGGATTGGAAAGTTCTTTGAAGCGGTCATACCTCAACCCTATCACAAACATTGGGTGTGGGCCGCTCAAAGCCTGATTAATAGAACAAGCCGTGACACTTCACGTGAGGAACTCCAAGGGCTAGAGGAGTTGGTAAGGCTGGCGAGTGAAAAATGTCCACGTTTCTCGCCATTGCTCCTTTCGATGGATTACCAAAAAGAGCTAGAGGCAGCGCTTTGGTGGCGATTTGGAGAAACCTATCTGGGAAAGAACGATAATGACACTCTCAAATGGTATGAGAAGGCTCTCACGCGGCTAGGGCAGCACAGCAAATTTGGTGAAGCGACAGCCCAGGTAGCATGGAGAATAGCAAGTAAACTGCTTGAAGAGAAGAAGTATTTCGAGAGCAAAACTACCTCTGATCGCGCTATAGAACTTAGCCCTGATATTAGTAGTTATTACAACGCGTGAGGTGTCGCTTACGACGGACTCAAGAACTACCAGCAAGCAATTGCCGACTACAATCGTGCGATAGAACTGGATGCCACTGTTGGAATGTTCTATAACAACCGAGGTGTTATTCAAGGTATACTCAAGAACTACCAGCAAGCAATCGTTGAATTTGATCATGCGATAGAACTGGATGCCACTAATGGGGAGTTCTTTTACAGGCGAGGTCAGGCTTACTACGAATTCAAGAACTTTCAGCAAGCCATTATCGATTTTAATCGTGCAATGAAATTGGATACAGATCTTGAGTATGAAGGGCAAAGAAGCAAGGGAAAGGCACTTCATTCTTTGGGAAGGTTTCAGGAAGCAATTAGTGCATTCCATAAAGCCTTGGTAGCTTCTCCTGGACATACGGAATGTGTGATATGGTTGGCTAAGTCATATATGGCCGTTCACTCCTCAGGTGGGATTTCTAGTTCACAAACTGAGAATTCAACGATGCGGTCAGTAGATTTTGAGGAAGTACTTGATTACTTTAATCGTACTGTCAAGTTCAATCCCACCGATACTAAAGCCCTTTTTACTCGAGGCGAGACTTACAGTTTAATGGGATATCACAAAGAAGCACTAACGGATTTTGATCGAGTTATTGCTCTCAATAAGAGCATTAACATTCATTTCAACAAGACGATTGATAGACATTTGAATAGGGCCAGGGCCTTAGTACTCAGTTATCTGAAGAGATATACAGAGGCGATAGAAGGCTATGAACAGATATTGAAAGAAGAACCAAACGATGAGGTTTATTTATACAACTTAGTTGTCGCTATGGCTCGTGAGAGAGGAATTGCTGAGTCTCAAACAATAATCGATAAAGCTTACGCTGGCTTACAAAAGATACGAAGAACAGAAATGGGGCATGTCAAGTTATATGGACTAGGTGGATTGGAAGCACTTATGAGCAATATTGATCAGGCTTTAGATTATCTAGAAGCGGCTCTACCTCTATCTGAGGAAATTCTCTATTGGGCACGTTATGATGCTGCTTGGCTTGATCTAGACAATAACATACGTTTCCAAACATTAATTTTTGAAGGAAATAATCTTGGAAATGTTCCTTAAGCTAGCCAATCTAATAGTTATTTAAGGATTAAAGAATGAAACGATCGGTCGCAGAATAAAACAGCTTGTTGAGAAGAGGAAAAGCTCGGTTAAATTGCCTCTGCTAACAAAAATCTAAGTGTGAGTGAGGGACTTATAATAGATTAGCCTCATCCATTTAGGAGTTTTTCAGCAGGCTAAAAAAATATGCGATGTGAGATTAGTGCAGTTCCTGTTGCTTTGCAATCTTCCGCTCTACTCCCTCAACTGTTTTTTCAAAAGGAAAACATGCTAAGGTGAACCCATAGCGAACGTCTTTAGATTTTGATGGCGATCAACGTTTCTTCCTGCGTCATATCATGTGTCGTATAATGCCATGGTTCAGCGAACTCAAATAGGGTATGAGGTGTTTCAAAAGCACCCCAGGGAATACTTGTCACCGCATCCATGTTACCAAAAGTAAAAGTAAAATTTGTTCATGCATAAGAATCACAACCTCATGGATATGCGATTGAAAGGAGATGTATTGTGGGTGATACAGCAGTCCAGGAGCAACAGGCTGCTCCTGATTTTACGCTACCCGCAGTGGGCAACGATGATATCGTGAAAAACGGCCAGGTGCACCTGGCAGACCTCAAGGGACACACAGTTGTGCTGTATTTCTATCCAAAGGATGACACACCCGGCTGTACGAAAGAGGCCTGCAACTTCCGCGATTCAAACCGTGTTATGCAGAAGCGAGGGATCGTTGTTTTAGGCGTCAGCGCTGACAGTGTTACCTCTCATCAGAAATTCGCGGACAAGTATGGCCTGAATTTTCCGCTTCTCGCCGATACCGACACAACCGTTTCCCAGTTGTACGATGTGTGGAAAGAGAAAAACTTCGTTGGGAAGAAGTACATGGGTGTAAACCGATCAACGTTCTTGATCGATAAGGATGGAATCGTGCGCAAGATCTGGCACAAAGTCAAACCAGATGAGCATGCCGATGAAGTGTTACAAACTGTGGACGAATTGGGTCTCTGATCTT
>WNGP01002465.1_pt1 | contig 15464 bp, 16 predicted proteins | sample 5407671 | NCBI WGS metagenome assembly WNGP01 (sample SAMN13153381, study PRJNA577476) | soil metagenome | isolation source: 40 cm soil or saprolite under Garry oak tree replicate 2 | place: USA:California | collected 2016-06-15 | reverse complement strand
GTAGCGGTCGATGACTAATTCATCGCCAACCTCAGTCCGGCTTCGGAAGATGGTGTGAGCCGGTAGTTCGATAACGCTCTCGGCGCGTAGTTTCGGCAGAATTATCCGGAAGGGCTTCACCAATTCCTTCACACTTACGACGTTGAAATTCTTGTCGATCATCACGACATCGAACGAAAACATCATCCCGATAGTGTGGATCGCGTTTGCCGGAACGATCCACACACCGCTATCGGGTTTGAGAGACCTCCGGCCCAGCAAGCCGATCAACCGGCCCGCCACCGAGTCGGCAATATTGACTCGAAAGGCTAGGAACGTCTCTTTCGTCTTGTTGTAGACAAACACCTGTCCTGATGATCCAAACATAGCCTGTCTCCGGACTACGGAAGTTTCAAATCTAACGTGGAGATTTTTTCTTCATCCGGTAGATCAGGATGACAAGCGTGACAACAAACAGAACACCAGCAATTACTCGAATCAATGTAGTGTTATCCATAACTCACCTCGTCTTGATTTGAAAACCACAACTTAGCTGTTCATAAAATGCTCGAAAAAATGGCGGAGCGTAACGATGGCTGGCCCGATTAGCACTACCCCCATAGCTGGAAAAATGCAAAAAACCAGGGCAGGTACTAACTTGATGGTTGTTTTGGCGGCCATTTCTTCTGCCTTTTGCCGGCGCTGTGTTCGCAATGCATCCGAGAAAGCACCTAGCGACTTAGCGATCGGCGTTCCGAAGCGATCCGTCTGAATAAGCATGGCCACGAACGAGCGCGCACTCTCGAAGTTCGCTCTCACTGCAAACGACTGCCATGCTGCGTTGCGCTGAACCCCTGCCCGTTGTTCAAAGTTGATGAGCAGCAGTTCTTCACTTAGTTCTGGGTGGCTAACCTCGAGTTCCTGCCCGACACGCACCACAGACTGGTCCAGGCCCAACCCGGCCTCCAGACAGATTGCCAGCAAGTCCAAGCTGTCAGGCAAGCTCAACCTCAGCCGTTCTCGTCTTCGATTAGTTGCGTAGGAGAGCCAGAAATCAGGGACAAAAAAACCAATCACAAGTGCCAGCAAGAAAAACATAATTGTGCCGCTGCTAACCACCAGTGCGACGGTCAGTCCGAGTAGTGCCGGAACCGCCAGCCTCATCCCCAAGAAAATGTCAGCATGATGCGGCTTGCGATATCCGGCAAGCATTAACTTGCGGACAATCTCGGGATCGGGTTCGGCCGCGAAAAAGAGTCGGAAAGCCGTGAAGGGCTTTGCCACGAGGTCAGAACGGACTGAAGGTCGCCAAGGTCCGCTAACCGGGCCCGTGCCCCGAGCCTCTCGAGCAACTTGTGCGAGGAGCGCCGCTTGCGACGAAGAGCGGCCCATCAAGAGGACAAAGCACAACATTAAAGCAGCGAATAAGCTAAGCCCGAGAACAATGATAAGCGTCATGGCTAAACCTTGATATCGATGATCTTACGAATTGCCAAAATCCCGATTACCATCATCCCCAGTCCAAAATAAACCATCTTGAGTCCGAGAGAGTCCCTGAACAGAGTCATCTCGTAGTCATGCTTGACGAGGTTAAGCAGGCCGAACATAAAGAACGGGGCAGCGCCCAGAATCCAGCCCGTGATGCGCCCCTGCGCGGTGTAAATTCGGAGTTGTCCGCGCAAGCGCGCTCGCTCGCGGATCACCGCTGCAGTCTTATCAAGAATCTGGGCAAGATTGCCGCCCGACTCCTTTTGCAGAAGAATTGCGGTGGCGAGAAACCGCATGTCATCCACAGGCGCCCGATCGACCAGATCCGCCATTGCGTCCCGAAGGGGAAGACCCAGGGTCTGCTCCTTGTGCAGAGCACGGAATTCTATTCCGACTGGATCGGCAATCTCATTGCCGACCATCTCCAGCACGGCTTGGATTGAGTGGCCTGCCCGTAGACCTCGTGACATCAGGTCGACTGCTTCGGGTAGGAGATCGCTGAACTTGCTGAACCTGACTTCCCGGACTATGGAGAGATATACGTACGGCGCCAAAGCGACGGCAGCGGCTAGGGCGATGCTAAACACGCTACTAACATTGAATAACGATGCAAGTCCGTAGGCTGCAAGACCCGCAATCAAGGAAAACAACGTGAGAGAACCGAAAGACCAGTTTTTGCCGGCTTGTTTGATGAGAGGCGTAGCCGTCTGCGACCAGGGAAGCAGCTGGGCAAGTTCCTCGACTGCCGTGGACCGGACGGCTCTATCCTTCAGAATCGTCGAGCTCCGGTCCCGGGCTCCTGACTGGGCCTCCTCGATGCTTGCCAATTGATCTTCCACCGCCTTTTCCGTTGAGGTCGGCTTCAAGAAATAGACAATCACACCGAAAATCAGGACCAGGAGCAAGAGAAATAGAAGCATCAGCGCCATAATCTTTTCCTCAGTTCCAGAGTCTGGTCGTCTGCTCAAACATGTTCGAGGGCAGGGTAATCCCGGAGGCCTGGAGTTTCTCGGAGAACTTGGGTCGGATGCCCGTGGCCGTGAACGCTCCCAGAGTGCGGCCTTCGGGTGAAACTCCCTGTTTCTCGAATACGAAAACATCCTGCATGCTGACCACGTCATCTTCCATGCCGGTGATCTCGCTGATGTGGGTGAGGCGCCGCGTTCCATCCGCGAAGCGAGAGACCTGAAGGACGAGTGTAACCGCAGACGCGATCTGCTTTCGCACCGCCTTCTCCGGCAAATTCAGGTTCGCCATCATAGCCATGGTTTCCATGCGGGCGATCGCATCCCGGGGACTATTGGCGTGAATGGTGGTGAGAGATCCATCATGGCCCGTGTTCATGGCTTGTAGCATGTCGAGCGCTTCTTCTCCGCGCACCTCACCGATGATGATGCGGTTGGGTCGCATACGGAGGCTGTTAATCACAAGTTGCCTCTGATGTACCGCACCCTTTCCTTCCACATTGGCGGGACGACACTCCAGTCGTACTACGTGGCGTTGCTTGAGTTGCAATTCCGCTGAATCTTCAATGGTGACAATACGTTCTTTCTCGGAAATGTAGCCGGAGAGCACGTTCAAGAACGTGGTCTTACCTGCGCCGGTTCCACCAGAGACGACGATGTTGAGTCGCGATTGGACCGCGCCCTTGAGGAGCGTCAACATCGGTTGAGTGAGCGTCTGGTTTGCCAGCAGGTCATCCTCTGTGATGGGGATGTGCCCGAAACGGCGAATCGACATATGGGGGCCGTCAATGGACAGCGGCGGGATGATCACGTTAACACGGGATCCATCGGCCAGTCGGGCGTCTACCATGGGGGACGATTCATCGACCCGCCTCCCAATTGCCGAAACGATCTTGTCAATGATGTGCATCAGGTGCGCATCATCCTTGAACATGATCCTCGTCTCTTCCAGTTGGCCTCCTCGCTCGACGTAGACCTCTTTGGCGCCGTTTACCAGGATGTCGGTGATCGTCGGATCCTGCAGCAGCGGTTCCAGCGGACCCAAACCAAAGACCTCGTCCAATACCTCAAGCGAGAGCCGCTCTCTTTCCGGACCGCTCAAAGGCATCTTGAGATTCGCCACCAACTCCTGGATCACCCCAAACACCTGCCGCCGGGTACGATCGTCCCGCACCGTGGCCACCTTCTCCACATCGATCTTGTTCAGCAGGTCACGATGGATTCCGGTTTTCAGATCCTGATAGACACGGAAATCGAGACCGCCGCGCTTCTTCGGTTCTCCGGGAAGCACGGGATTAGTCGCCAGCGGAATTACAGGATTAAAATCAGCCATACACCCTCCCAATTTTTCAAATGCCTTTCTACCGATTCCACAAACCCAAGAGGCCCTTGCCTTCTTTTTTCCTTAAATCCGCACCCGGCTTCTTGCCGATGCTTCCGGCCCACTCCTTGAGATTGCGGGTCACCTCGGAACTGGAAAGCTGGGCGATGGGGTCGCCTTCATGAATAGTTTTCACAACTTGTGGATACTGATTTGGAACTCGCCAGAAGATTTCCTGCTGTAGAACTTTTTCAATCTGGGCATCCGAAATCACATTGCGTTTGTGATGGCGGTTCAAAATGATGCGAATCTTCGCGCGAGGAATGTCCTTGCTGCCGAAGTATTCCAGCTGGCGAACCACGTTGCGTACCGCGGACACTTCCGCCACCGTGACCAGATAGAGCTGATCGCAATCTCGAATCACAGCAAGATTCTCATCGTTGAGCGCCGGAGGGAGGTCCACCAGAATGAACTCATAGCGTGAGCGGAGGAAACTCAAGGTATGGGTCAGGGCACCCGCCGGCAGCACCTCTCGGCTCGCGACGCTACCCTCTGGGGCCGGAATCAAATCCAGACCGCTGGAATGCCGCATCACGAAACTCTGCAGAAAATCAGCGTCAAGTCGATCCGCATTTTCCAAGAGCTCGAAGAAGTTGAAGCGACCCTTGATCAGCTTGAGATACAGCGCCGCGTCTCCGAAATCCGGATGCAAATCGAGCAGCAGGGAGTTCCGGGAGAACGAGCTCGCCAGCAGAGCGCCCAGTTGCGTGGCCAACGTTGTCGTGCCGCAGCCTCCTTTGGAACCCATGAAGGCCAAAACCTGCGCCCTGCCCTGCTCCTGCTTTTCTTTTCTGCGGGATCCGATCCGCGCTATTGCTTTCACCAGCTGCTCGCGATCGAGGGGCTTCACCAGATACTCGCCGCAGCCGGAGCGCATGGCTTCAAGAATTGCTTCCGGATGTGTTTGCGAGGACACGGCAAACACCGCCGTTTCTGGAAGGCCACTGTGAATGCGCTCCGCTACTATCGCCGCACTATGGCGATCTTTGTCAAAATCAACCAGGCAAATATCTGGCGTGGGATTGCCCAAGGATTCCAGGAGCGCATCTGGATCCTGAGCACTACGATAGTCTCGAACCCGAGCCCGCAATTGGATCAGCCCGGTCGAGCCGGCAAACAGATCCAGAAGGCGCCACATTTCGTCGTCCACGCAAACGCCCACCACAGAGACCACCTCACCGAGGTTAAAGCTTTCCCGGCGGGAAGCGTTCGTGGAATCGTTGGCCGTCATCGGTTTCATTTCACTCCCGTAGCTGCCGGAGCAGTACCTACTTCTTTGTTGCCTGGGGCCTGTTTATCGAACTTCGCGGGGTCGAGGAATGGAACTGGAAGCTTTGGCGGCGCGGGAAGAGGCGCGTCTACGTGAACCGGATCCACAATGTGCGGCGTCACTAACACCAGCAGTTCGGTATTGTTCTTATTGATTGACCTTGAACGGAACAGCTGTCCCAATATTGGGATATCCCCGATGCCCGGAACCTTACTCAACTGCGTTGTGGCCCGGTGATCAAGCAACCCGGCGATGCCGAACGATTGGCCATCCTTAAGTTCGACTTCCGTCTCAGCGCGCCGGGTGGAAATTGCTGGCACTGTAAAACCAGAGAGAGTTAACGCCTGGGAGAAGTCTAGCGTGCTGACCTCGGGGGCCACGTGCAGACGAAGAGTGTTATCGTCCTGGACAAAAGCGGTGAAGTCCAACTTCACGCCAAAGGGCCTGAAACTAATCGTGACGGTAGGTAAGCCCGTCGAACCCGAAACCACCGGGAAAGGAAATTCACCGCCGGCCAGGAATGTAGCTTTCTGGCCACTGATCGCCATCAGATTCGGCTCCGCGAGAATCTCGAGCACATCGCGCGCCTGCAGAGCCTGGATCGCAACCCCAAAGTTGATATCGCTGCGGAATAGAAAAAGGTTCAGAGGGTTGGTGAGATTGAGGGTGGGAGGAGTGGCCGTGACCGAAGTCGCAGTCGTGTTTCCCACGGTCGTGGTGGTCGCAGAACTGGTTGAGACCGTCGTTCCTCCAAATTGTCCCGTGCTCAGGGTTCCCGTGGTGTGACCGATACCGGGAGTAAAGTAGTTAGCTCCCAGTTGCAACAGTGCCGTCCGATCGACTTCCGCAAATTTGACCTCGAGCACCACTTGGCGTTCGTGAGCCAGGGGCACTCGAACCGAGTTGACGACTTGAGCCGAGTAAGCCCCCGCCATCTTGCTCAAGTCTTCTACGATGTGGGCATTCGAGGCGGTTCCCGTCAGCACAAGTCGGCCAGCGTCAGCCTCGACGTCCAATTGCTCTTTCGGATAGGAGCGCTGAATCGCATTCCGCAATCCCGCAATGTCAATATCCACCGCAACATCCAGGATCTGCGATCGCCCCGACGCGTCCCAGAGAATCAAGCTGCTATTGCCCGCCGCTTTCCCTTCGACCACTACCTGTGTGGGAGAGGTCGCCATGGTTTCGACCACCGCGGGATTGCTCGAGAGCACGCGGCTCAGCGGCGCTTGAACATTGATGACCAGAGATTTGCCAACCAGCACGTGCATCGTTTCTCCTTCAGCGGGTGACGCCGCTGCCGGCGCGCTCTGTCCGGCCGCAAAAGCGCCGATCGCGAGAAGAAAACACACGTGGTACCCAAGCTTGGATTTCATCATTGTGGTTTTTCCGTTGCCTTCTCATCTGCGTTGAATTTGTGAACTGTCGTCTTGGTGCCCTGAATCACCTCTAGCACGTAGGTGGGCTGGGACTTGACGACGACCCGTTTCCCGCGTTTCACGACATCAGCCGGAGGTTTGGGCATGGGCACGATTTGGTCGAGGCGTGTGCCACGCAGCTCCGCGGTCTTCGTATCGGTGCCATTCCGCAACACAAACTGAATCGATCCCTGGGTGCTGGCGAGTTGCAGTTTTTGCGAATCCTCCGGAGTCAACAGCAGGGTCACCACGTCCACCTGCTGGGGCTTGCCTTGCGGATCCGGTTCAATGGTCTGTCCCGCGGTCAGGACCTCGACATCGTGTAGCACTGTCTGGGTAATTGTGCCCCCGCCATTCGGCATGTTAGGCATGTTAGGCATATTAATGGTGCACAGTACGTCGACGTGAGATCCGGGATACAGAAATCCCGCCACGCCTACGATTTCATTGGACTTTATCGCCGTCGCTCTCATTCCTGGCGGAATCTTGGTGGACAGTCCAATTCCCGATCCCTCGAGTCCCAGATCCCTTTTCAAGATCGGTTCTTTTGCCCCAAGCGAATGAATCAAGGGATGTCCAAGGACTTCCTCTTTCTTCGTATAAGAACCCGGTAGCGCCATGTCGCTGGGCCAGTCGACCAGGGCTACGTCTTTGTCCGTCAGCGCCACTCCCGCAGGAAGGTCGTTCACCGCAGCTACAATCTGGATCACCGGGCGCTGCTGGCCTGCCCGCAAGCGTTTGAACACCATCCATGTGAGTGCCGTGGCCAAGATCGCGGCCATCACAAATGCGACCATAATTCGTTTCGGGTTCGTAAATCACCTCCACCAGATTGCGTGACTGGCGCACGCTAATGCGCCCACTGCGATCGCTACCCCGAAGGGCACTCTTTGCGCGCCCGACGATTGCACATTCAATTCAGGATGTGGCTGCAGTCCGGAAGTAAGACGATAGTATATGAGGTGCATTATATTGCGAAGAGTCTGTCCGACTGCTTTGCTGAAGATCATACGTCCGATTGCCAGAACCCCACCCGCCAATGCAGCTGTCAGAATCAACATCATCACCTGCGTGCTGCCCACCCACGCTCCAACCGCGGCCATCAGCTTCATATCTCCGCCCCCCATGGCCCCTAACACAAACAGCATCAGAAACAGACCACCCGCCACGAGCATGCCGAGTGCGCCGCTTTTGAGTCCAGAGAGGCCTAGAACAGCGGTCCGCAACATCAATGCCGCCACCAGGGCGGTATAGGTTAGCCGGTTGGGAATGCGAGCGCTGCGAACGTCGATGACTGCTCCCACCATGGCCACCAGAACCGCGCCGACCAAAAAGTATTTCTCCACTAGCGCTCTCTTTCAGACCCGCCGCAGCCCGGAAAGTCAGTCGTGGAAGCTTTAGAATTCCAAGCCTCCATTTCGTTTGTCTGAGCTTCAAGCTCAACAGGTAACCCGGGGCATCAGGCAAACAGAATCGGTGTCATTCCAGAACTACGGGATGTTAACGTCGAGTACCGATCCGATCTTGCTAAATGCGGTGTTGATATCGGTCGCCAGGGTGTTCATCCCGACAACGGCAGCGAAGGCAATCAGGGCAATGATTAGTGCGTATTCCACAAGACCCTGACCAGCTTCGTCTCTGTGCAGCTGACTCACCGATCGCAGAATTAGACTGGTCATCTCATCCTCCTCAGGATTCGGTTTTTCCGGCGTGGGGGAGTGGATCACGGCAGGTCTTGCACTTGCTATTCAACCACTTGCTATTCAACATCAGTGTTTGTCCGGGCCCCCGCTCGAACTTCACGGGTCCCGGACAAACAAAACTCTTGATGTTCCCGAAATTACGGGATATTGACGTCAAGCACCGAACCGATCTTACTGAACGCGGTGTTGATATCGGTAGCCAAGCTGTTCATTCCGACTACCGCAGCGAAGGCAATCAAAGCGATGATTAGCGCGTATTCCACCAGGCCCTGACCAGCTTCGTCCTTGTGCAGTTTCAGAATCAGATTCTTCATTGTTTTTCTCCTTTAAAGGTGTGAAATAGTTTTTCGGCTGTTCCAGCGCCTAGGGGTGGGCGTGGGGTACTAGTTGACAGTCATCCCTGGAGCATTTGTAGGGCCAAAACGCGTCATCATCGTGGCAGCGTTGATTTGGCTCCATCTTATTGTGTTAAAAAGACTTCCTACGGCATAAACCGCACCCGGCAAATGGCCAGCTTTCTCGAGCCATATCCTGCTGACCTATGGGTTTTCGACTGTTATCTACAGGAATGCTGTTATAGGCCCATGTGAATACTTTTGTTTACAGGGCGTGACGCTACTAGGGCTGCGAGTAGGGGTGCCCTGCCTAAAATCCCCAAAATATGACCTTTACAACGCCGATGCTTTCACTGAAAGGGCCAAAGACTTGCGTCGCGATATTGCGGGATGACTCAAGGGGCCAAATTTAGCATTCCCGGATCCCAAACGTGAAAACCGCGGTCATAGCAGTCGGCGGAAAACGCGGCTCGCTAAGACGGAAGTGACTGGCGCGAAGGAGTGGGCATGGTTCCATGGACGGGAGCGATTCTGATTTTGCTGGTTGCCATGTTCCGGCGGGATCAACGCCGCCGGTGGCTGGATCTGACGACGGTGATCGGTTACACGGTCTATGTCGCGGTCGGAACCCAACTGACCATTCTGTTGGCTCAAAAAATGACCCGCACCTACGACGCAGCATTCTTTCGGGCAGATGCGCTGTTGGGGTTCAATCCAGTGGCGTTCGCGGACGCGATTTCCCATCATTGGCTTGTGTCTGTGATCCTCATCCTCGCCTACGTTTCCCTGCCTGCTCTGATCGGGTTTGCTTGGGTTCTCGAGCAAGATCTTTTGATGCGCCGGGCCGTTTTGTTGGCAGGCTGTGTATGTTTTGTCTTTTACGGCTTGTTTCCAGCGGTGGGTCCTGGACACTTTGACTGGACCCTTCAGGTCCCGACGTCTGCTCCAGACAACTGCATGCCATCGATGCACTTGACATGGGCGCTTTTGATTGCCATCAATGCGCGCTCAATGCGGTTGCGCCTGGGGCTATGGGTCAACGTTGCGTTGACGGTCGTTGCCACTCTGGCTTTGAGAGAACATTACCTGGTTGATCTGATTGCGGCCGTGCCTTATACGCTTGCAATTCAGTGGATGGCTCGCCACTACAAGAGCTATCTGCCAGTTTTCAACGCAATTACATCTCGCGCTAACGCCGGCCGGCTCGAGAGAGGCGAATCCCAATTGTGAAGCCCATTCCGTATTACGTGTTAGCCGTGGCCATGGCGGTCCCGGCTGCGTTAGTGGGCGTTCAGATTCCCTCCTGGCTTTCTCTCCGCTCCGAGACACTAGCGTTGCAGTCCGATCTTCGAGTGTTCTATACCCCTGGATACATGTTGCGCACCGGCCAAAGGAGAGATATTTACAATTTCGCCGCTATCCGCCGCAATCAGGATGAGAAGATCGCTTCCGATAACGCCGCGGTGCCGTTTCTACATCCCGCCTACGAGGCCGCCGTTTTTGTGCCGCTTTCATTTCTTTCGTATCGCACGGCCTATCTTGTCTGGGCCGGAGTGAATTTGGCGATTCTGGGATTGATTTATTTCCTGCTTAGTCCCTGCCTTTCCGATCTGTCACTGTTAGGCCCTCAATGGATACCTCCGGCCCTGCTCCTGGGATTTATGCCGGTCGCGTTCACGATTCTCGCGGGCCAGGACTCTCTGTTCCTCCTGCTGATCTTAGTGATGGCCTACCGCCTCATCGTAACGCACGAACTCCAGGCGGGAATTCTGTTGGGGTTGGGCATGTTCCGGTTCCAAGTCCTGCTGCCGATCGTTGTCCTTTTCCTGCTGTGGCGCGGCTTGAAGTTTGTTGCCGGCTGGACTATAGGCTCGGCGGTGATCCTGGGTATATCGGCCACGATCACTGGAATTGCCGCCCAGGTACAGTATGCAAACTTGCTGCGACAAATGAGCGGCATCTCGATCTGGTTGCTGATACGCCGTATGCCGAATTTGCGTGGTCTCTGTTCAGCTTTCGGCCTGGGTATTATTCCGCTGGGGCTGGTATCGCTTTCAATTTTTGTCGTTGCGGCGGTGGTGGGCGCCAGGCAGGATGCGCGGCACAAGCTTCTTTTAGCAGTTTCCGTAAGCGCTCTAGCGACGTACTACTTGTTTCTGCACGATGTAAGCGTTCTAGCCATGCCCTTGCTCCTCGCAATTAACGAGGCCATTGCCGGAAGAGACTGGGTTCGCGCAGCTCTGGTTTCTGCTTCGCTGTCAGGATTCGCGATCTTCTGGTTTGCCCGAGATAGCTTTTACCTGGGAGCGTTATTTACGTTGCTCTTCGTTGGTATAGAAACGGCTCGGCTCTGGAAGAAAGGCCGCGACATCCAGCCGCGTCTTAGCTGACTGCCAATTCCTACGCTGCAATTCCTGCCGGGAAGCATTCATCGCTCTTCGCAGGAAAATGACGCTGTGATCGTCCTCATACGCCTTCTCCCATTCGGAGGAGCCGGCAAGCTTTGCGACCAGAGGGCCTTCACGTGGCAGCAAACATGCCCTGACGGCATACTTTTGCAATAGCACAAAAGCACTCTGATCCGCCCGGGCGATCGAGATGTAGTCTGCCAGCACGCCGGCATATTCGTAGATGTCGAGCCTGCCGTCGATGAAAACCTGATGTTGCGGCCCTAATGACCAGATCAAGAAGCCACCCCAGTGGTCGTTGTTGAACATGCCGCTATCCATTGGATGAGCCCGAAGATAGTCGACAGCACCAACGGGATAAGCGCGGCGGAGCGTCTCCTGCAACTTCCTATTGGAAGGCATGAGCGCTATACCGCCGGCGAGGATCGCCACGATGAACACGGCATTCATGGCGTAACTTTCCTTGGCGGCGTTGTAGGCAGGCAGCAGCCGTGCCAGATATGTTGCGAGAACCGGGGCAAATAGAGGGACAAACAGCAAAAGGAACCTGTTGTGAATGAAGCACTCATAAGTCACGGCCAGCAACGGTGCAATGATTTCCAGGGGATAGACGATCGGAGAAATTACCTGAGCGGCGATCCAAGCCAGCACTAGCAGCAGAAACGCCTGACCCCACCAGGTGGACAGATCAAGCTGCCTCCATTCCACAACAAAAAATACATTAAGGGGCTGCGAATGCATTAGTTGGAACGGGTAGGCCGCCAGCCGCGCGCCGTAAGGCGTGAGCAAAACGGCAAGGCCGCTCAGCAGGGAGACCAGCAACAAATGTCGTCTCTTTGCCTGTGGCCACCGATCTGCCCTCAGGTTCCCCCACTGAAGGCCCACCAGTCCGCCCGCCCAGTAGCACGCGAGAAAAAACAAGCCGAGCACGAAGCTGCCGTGCGTATTAACCCACACCGCAAACAGCACGGGAAGAAACCAGAGCGATTTCAGGCGCTCCTGTTTGAACAGATCCAGGGATATCAAGGTGAGCATCAGGAAGATGTATCCCAGCATCTGCGGGCGCAGAGTGAACATGGGCTGTTCCACTTGCAGGAGTATGGCGACTGCCGCGGCGGAGCCGAGGGGGTTCCGCGTCCGAAGCAATGCGTAGCAATACGTCAGCAAGACCAGCACTACGGAAAGCAGCACGAGTAAAATCTGTAACCCTTGCAGGGAGTCCAGGCGTACGGCCAGGGCCATGACCATTTCTCCGAGCCACTCATAGGCGAGCCACGGGTTCCCGTGAGCGGTGAAGGAGTAGGGGTCGACGCGGGGCACATGGCCGGTCGACAGAATGCTCTCGCCCGTGGCAACGTGCCACCATACGTCTCCTTCGGCAAAGAGCCTGCCTGAGCCCGCTGAGGTCGTGGTAAGAAGCACGCCGAGCGCTAGCGTTGCTCCGAGCAGGACCTGGAAGGAGAAGACACGTTGCAAACCGGCAACCGGAAACGCTGGCCGCGAGTGCTTGTTTAAGGTTTCTGAGGTCTCCAACCGATGCTCCTATGTCCTGATGCAGACTTCACCGTCTAATGGATCATCAGTTCTGCCAAAGCCACTGCGTAAATAATCACGTGGATGCCAACAAATAGGCCAAACAGTCGCATCATTCACAATACAAAAACGATGCCGACAACGGGCAGCCACCAGTTGGAGCAAAAGCGGTCAATGACAGGACGTATGGTATCTCTCCACGGAAAGGCAAGCACGTAGAGCAGAGTGGCGCAAAATACGGCACGCACGGTCGCGCCAAGCCAATATGCGCTTGCCATGTCGCCGAGGTCAATGCGGAACGGCAAGCGGGCTAAATAGAACAAAGGAAACAAGCTGATAAGAAATACCAGGCTGGCATACCAATGCAGCGATGAACGCCGAAACAAGAGCCCTCCGGTGAGGAGGAAGCAGTGTAATCTTCCCATAGCCTGAACCTCCGCGCAAGCCTAAAAACTCTATACCTCTACTTCTTCTTGGAAACGTTCCGCGAAACTAGAAACTTGCAGGGCACGGAATTCTCTCTCGGCTGGTTATTGAGATGGGGAGAGGGGCCTAGCCTTACTTGGCGTTTCTGCACAATCTTGTGAGAAACTGCGAGCGTACCAGTACCACGAGGACCAGACGAGGCTGCTCCAAAAATAAATTCCGGTAGCGGGACGAATCTGCGCCCGCAAAATCAGCAATAACAATAAATCCAGCAACACAAACAGTAGGATTACGAGTTGCGATCGCACTTTCAGCTTCGCCCGATTGACCCACAGCACGCTCTGCAGAATCGCGGGCAGCAAGACCACCTCATCCGTCATCCACGAATACGGCGTGGTCAGCAGCGACACGATCAGAAGCGCAGGGCCGTGGATGCGCCAACTCCACCTCTGCCGGCGGCGCAAGTAATACGACACGGACCATAGCAGCCCAAGCCCCATGGGCACGAACTGCACCCAGAAAAATCGCCGGAAGAAAAGCGCGCGGATCATTCCGCTGAGCGCCGGGATGAACTCGTTCTGTATCGCTTGCTGATGCAGCATCTCGCGATAGTGCTGGAAAATTGCCGGATCGAAGGCAACAGCAATGGAATTCGCGAGCAAGAATGCGGCCGCCATTCCGCCGAGCAACATCCACTTCTTTCGACTGACAATCCACATCGTCAGGATCAGCCATGCCAGAGTGAAAATATGCGGTTTCGCCATCGGCATCAGCAATGCCGCGCCCGCAAGGAAGGGGCGCTGGTCCTCGAACAGAAGGAATAGAGCGATCCCGAGCAACATCACCATCCCGATCTGCCCCGCCACCAAGCATGCCGCCACAGGAGCGAAGAGGTAACCCGCCAACAGAAATGCGTTTGGAGGACTGGGGCCATCGCCATACATCCGCCACGAGATCCGCATGGAGATCACCAGCGATGCCAGCAGAATCGCCTCCCACGTGACCCACGCCCAATATGAACTAAGTAGTCCCACGGGCAAAGTCATCCACACCGACCAGGGCGGAGTGCGCAGCATCAGTGGCCTCTTCTCCGGATATCCCTGGCTGCTCTCCAGCGTTTGAACATCTTGGACGAAGTAAGGATTCTGACGGTGCACCAGAAGTTTTCCGGCGGCCCAGTATTGAATGGAATCCCGTCCGGCTGCGGCGGTTCGTATCTTCTGCTCGTGGGTGGCAAGAAACCACACCAACACACAGCCCAGTGACAGATTCACCACGATTTTCAGGATTCTCATGGGCTCGATGACGCTGACCTCTCTACATTACGGCACGTGAGGTCATTGCGCATCATGGATAAAAAGCTTCAGTTGCCGGGAAAGATTCGCGCCGGTTCATAATAAAGCGTTCCGCAACACCATCGTCAAGAATCAGCTCGGGGTCGACAAGGAGTGAGGGAATGGCCACACGCTCGGAAGGCGAGATAGTTGAGTTCTCGCAAGTTGAGAGTGAACGGTTTGGAGTTCGCGTAGCAAGAGCACACGTTGAAGCGAAGAATTTCGCGCAGGTCCTCGACTTCTGCGCTGCAGAACAGATCAATCTGCTGATTGCCCGTTGCTCGACCAAAGAGCTCGCCACAGCGCAGAAGATGGAATCGCTGGGTTTCTTGTTGATGGACACGCTTGTTTATTACGCCTTCGACCTGGAGAAACGTGCGATTCCTGACGATTCTGGTCGAGCGCACGTGCGGAGCTTTGTGCCTGAGGACAAGACACAAATTGAGACGGTCGCAGCAGCAGCATTCGCTGGCTACCACGGCCACTATCACGCCGACCCTCGGCTGGACCCACGCAAGTGCGACGAAGGCTACGCCTCCTGGGCGGTGCGATCGTGCACTTCAAAGGAAGTCGCAACCGAAGTGCTCGTTGCGGAGATCGATGAGAAAATTGTTGGATTTCTCACCCTCCGACTGAATCGTCCTAAGGAAGTGGAGGGGGTGTTGTTCGGGGTAGCGCCGGAAGCACAGGGAATCGGGGTTGGCCGCGCTCTTATCGTGACTGGGCTGGAGTCGTGTAAAAAGCAGCATGCGGAGCGGATGGTCATCTCCACACAGGTAACGAATGTGCCGGTGCAAAGAGTATGGTGCAGGGTAGGGTTTGAACCTGCGCACTCGTTCTATACATTCCACAAATGGTTTTAGTCTTTGGAGAACTAATGTTCGGGGATGTCTTGTTTGGGGTCACTGCATGCGAACAAAGTCCTACCTGTGGAATTGAGATGGTGAAATGCCTGTTCTAGCCACGAATATCGGCTCCCGTGTGTTGGTTTTAGGGGCGCTCATTGGGATTGGTCTTTTTGTGACTGGGTGTTGCGTCTATTGGGACCGGTATTCATTGATGGCTTGAACGGAACGCTGAACGATCAGGTTGGATATATCTCGGCGGAGCGGCACTAGCTTGACGATGGAAGGCTGGATTCATCGATCATTTATCTTCAGCCTGAAAATCAGTCACTCCTTCGAGCCACGACCACCAGGGAAGTGCCAAAAGGCAACCGTCGCT
>WNGP01002461.1_pt1 | contig 15475 bp, 12 predicted proteins | sample 5407671 | NCBI WGS metagenome assembly WNGP01 (sample SAMN13153381, study PRJNA577476) | soil metagenome | isolation source: 40 cm soil or saprolite under Garry oak tree replicate 2 | place: USA:California | collected 2016-06-15 | reverse complement strand
CGTCCGTGGCCGAAAGCGAGCCGAAATGATCCACGGGCCAGTAGGCAAAGACGGCGCGCCCATAAATATACCGGCTCGCCACCGCCCCGAAGACGCGCGAATCGTTTGAGCTGATGCGGTGATCGCCCATCACGAAATAACTGTCGGGCGGCACGAGTTTAGGCCCAAAATCGCTCGGGTCCTCGTACTGCGGCGGAACATAGGGTTCGGGCACAACCTTCCCGTCGACGTACACGGCCCCCTGGCGAATTTGCACAGTCTCGCCCGGCAAACCGACCACGCGCTTGATGAACGATTTTGAGTGATCGAGGGGATACCAGAACACGACCACATCTCCGCGCTGGATCGGCTCGAAGCGGTAGACAAATTTGTTGATGAAAATGCGTTCCTGATCGGAGAGCAGCGGGGCCATGCTGGTGCCTTCGACTTTTACCGGCTGGTACAAGAAGACGATGATCACCAGTGCGAGACCGATGGCGATCAGCAGGTCGCGGGTCCAGATGCGAATTTCGTTCCGCAAGGAGTGCAGCGGCGCCGACCGCTCAGCGGCCGCACTGGAATCTGACTGCTCACGTCTCACTTTTGCCGCCGCTAGGTCAGCAGTCACAACAGAAGCCGGTGCCGGAACTTGGGTCTCCGGCAAGGTCGCGGGCTGTTTCTCGTTCGGTCTTTCCATTTTTGGCTGCCTTGTATTTATAGCATGGTCATCGCGGCGCGCGCCAGATGCGTTTTATAACAGTGGCCCGCGGAGTGCGCGGGCTGCCGCGCTTTCTTGCACTTAGTGAGATTCACCAAACGCCGCCAATCGTTGCTCGCTGATGCTGGGTATTTACCTGAAAGGCGTGGAGGTTCTTGGAACTGCGGCGCAGTCGACTATTCGTCGCCGAGCGCGTAATTTAGCGACACCAGTGCGGCAATGACAGCGGTCTCTGTGCGCAGGATCAACCGGCCGAGAGAAGCTTCCAGAAAACCACAGCTTTGAGCCGCCTCGAATTCCGCATCTGTCCAGCCACCTTCCGGACCGATCGCGATGATTGCCTTTGTCGCTTGCTGACCCTTCAAGACCATTCGCAGCGGCGAAGCGGTTACTCGCTCGGAGAGCATCACGCGCAAACCATCTTTGCGAGAAGCAAATGTGCTCTCCGGTTTTGCCACTTCGCCCAGAACCGGCACCCGAACGCGCCGGGATTGCTGCGATGCTTCGAGCAGAATCTTCTTCCAGCGCTCCGCTCGCTTCGCTGCCCCTCGGAGCAAGGCCTTCTCACTTCGCCCGGCCGCCAACGGCACAATCGTGCTCACCCCCAGCTCCGTGGCCTTTTCAAGCGCCCATTCGAACGCGTCAAACTTCACCACGGCCAGCAGCAGCGTGACATCCACGCGGGGGTGGAACGCCGGCAATTCCTCGACCAGGGCGAATTGCACGCGAGCGCGGCCCACACTTTCGATCCTGCCGAGCCACACTCGTTCGCCGTCGCTCAACTCGTAGAGTTGCCCGGTTTGGGCGCGCAACACGCGCCCCAGGTGATGCGCCGCTTCGCCTTCCATGACTGCGGTCTGACCCTCAAATTGTTCCACGAAAAATCGTCTTCGCACGCGGAGATTCTATCTCAGGAGGAGGCTACTACCCGAAGATGTCTTTCACCTTATCGAAGATCGAGGAGTTGCGGTCCGCGGGCTTATTGTCCACCTTCATTGTGGCGCCAAGTTGCTCGATCAATTTCCGCTGGTCACGCGTGAGCTTCGTTGGCGTCATCACCCGCACGTGATAATACAAATCCCCTTTGCCGCCTCCGCGCGGATCGGCCAGTCCCTTGCCTTTGATGCGAAATACGGCGCCGCTCTGCGTGCCTTCGGGAATTTTCAGTTTTTCTTCCCCGTTCAATCCCGGCACTTGCATTTCCGTGCCGAGAGCGGCCTGCGCGATGCCCAAGGGAATCGTGCAATACAAGTCCGCGCCGCGCCGTTCGAAGAACGGATGTTCTTTGACTTCCAGCACAACGTACAAATCGCCCGCCGGCCCGCCATTCGGCCCGGGCTCGCCTTCACCGCCGACACGCAGCCGCGTTCCCGTGTCCACGCCTGGCGGAATCCGCAGCTCAATGGTCTTTTCGCGCTCGAGGCGTCCCTGACCGCGGCACTCCATGCACCGCTCCTTCACAATTTGTCCTGCGCCCTGGCACGCTGGACACGTGCGCGAGATGGTAAAAAATCCCTGCTGATAGGCCAGCTGGCCGCGGCCGGCGCACGTCTGGCAGGCCTGAACGCCCGTGCCCTTTTTCGCGCCTGTGCCGTTGCAGGCCTCGCAGTATTCCTGGCGCGGCAGCTTGATCTTGGTGGTCACGCCCGCGGACGCTTCTTCGAACGTGAGCGACATGTCGTATCGCAAATCGGACCCGCGCTGCGCGCGGCTGCGTCCACGCCGTCCACCGCCTCCAAACAGATCCTCGAACCCGAAGAAATCTCCGAAAATGTCGTGGAAATCCTGGAAGACGGTGTGGTCAAATCCCTGACCGCCGCCCTGGCTGGAAAGCCCTGCATGACCGTAGGTGTCGTAAAGTTGCCTCTTTTGGGCATCGCTCAGCACGCTGTAAGCTTCGGTGCATTCGCGGAACTTTACTTCCGCCTCAGATTTGTTTTCCGGATTGCGGTCCGGATGCCATTTCAGTGCAGACTTACGGTACGCGGATTTAATCTCTTCGACCCCCGCCGTTCGCGTCACACCCAGCACTTCGTAGTAATCCCTTTGATTCCCCATGGCCATGGAAACTCTCGAGCTCCTTTAGTTCACTGCTTTTTTCGATGCAGGATTCGGATGTACGGCTACACGCACCATTGCCGGCCGCAGCACCCGTCCGTGAAACACATATCCCGGCTGAAACACCTGCAGAATGGCGCCATCTTCGCGGTCCGTTGTTTCCGCGCGATCGACCGCCTGATGCAGGTGCGGATCAAATGACTTTCCAACGGGATCGATCCGCTCTACTCCGAGCTTCGTCACACTGTCCAAAAGCTGCTTGTAGATGAGCTCAAATCCCTTGCGGTAATTGTCGTATTCGGCCTCGCGGTGCGCCGCCAGAGCGTGCTCAAATCCGTCGATCACCGGAATGAGGCCTTCGATCACCCGCGCCGTGGCACGCCTCGAATCTTCAAAGCGCTCCTTCTCGATGCGCTTCCGGTAATTGTCAAAGTCGGCTTGCCGCCGCAGCAGCGTCTGGCGCAATTCTTCCAGGTCCGCCGCGAGTTTGGCCATCTCCCCGTCGGCTTTCGCGGTATCAGCAGCTACGGCCTGAGCTTCCACGGAAGGTTCGACGTTCGCGCTGTCGAGATCTTTGCTGATATTGAGATTGATCTTTAGTTCCTTGTCGTTCACGTTTGCACTTCTCCTATGCCAAAAAGTTTTCAAGTTTTGCTCAGCGCTTCGCTGAAGAGCTGCGCGACGTAGGCCACCGCGGTCATGGCCCGCTCGTAATGCATGCGCGTCGGCCCCAGCACCCCAAGCGAGCCCTGCACCAAATCGTTCCTGGTGTACGCCGCGCTGATCAGGGCCAGGTTTTCGCCCGCTTCGGAAATTTCCTTTACCCCGATCTGGACGTGCACCGGTTCGGGTGTCTCAATGCAAGCATTCAGCACCGTCACGAGCCGGTGCTTCTCCTCGATCGCTGCAAGCAAATCGCGCATTTGCGCCTGGTTCGCGAATTCTGCAGCGCCGACGATTTGTGACGTTCCCTCCACGTGCACGTGCAGCGCCGCTTCGTCTCCCAGCAGCGCCGGATCGCATAGCGAGAGAGCGCTCTGCACGATGCCTTCGTAGTGTTCGCGCTCTGTGGCTAATTTTTGCAGCAAGTCGCTGCGAATCGCTTCCAGCGTCCAGCCCGAATAGTGCCGGTTCAAGAACTCGGCGGTCGCATCCAATTCCACCTGAGCAAACAAGCGGTGCGGCCGCAGAATTTTGTCCCGCGTATTTCCGCCCGGCGAGATCAGCACCACTACCACGCGGCCGTCCGGCAGCAGCCACATCCGCGCATGTTCTAAGACGGTTTTGCCCAGTGGTGGCGACACAATAATGCCCAGGCCGTTGGAAACCTCCGCCAGCACGTGCCCGGCGCGTTCTGTGATTTCCGCTGCGCTGGTGGCGCCGCCCATTTCCCGCTGGATCCATTCGCGGTCCACCGCGGTAATCGTGGCTTGCGAGGCAATCTCTTGGGCAAAAAACCGGTACGCCGCAGCCGTTGGCACACGCCCTGCGGAAGTATGGGGCTGGTAGAGAAACCCGCCGTCCTCCAGGTCCGCCATGACGTTGCGAATGGTTGCAGTGCTCAACGTCTCTTCGAAGCCTTTCGATATCACGCGCGAGGACACCGGCTCGCCCGTCTCGATGTACGCGCGCACGATGTCCGCCAGAATCTGGCGGTTCCGCCGTTCTTGGAGGGCAGAATTCCTCATAGCAGCACTCTACTCCAAGTGTTAAAGAGCGCTATCTATATTGTAGAAAGCGTGTCAAGCGCGGTCAACACGGGTTCCCGCCCATGTTGGCCTAAAAACGGAAGGGGCAGGATTTGTCCTGACCCCAGACCGAATCTCGCCATGTCCATGGGTACAACGAAACGAGCGTCAGTTCGCCGGTTGCTTGACAAACTAATTGTTATCGATTTGCGCGCGCTGGAGCTTGTCGGAATAATCGATGTACACCGTTTTCCACTCGGTGAAAAAATCGATGGCGGCGATGGCCGCTTCGCGGTGGCCGTTGCCGGTTTGCTTCGTGCCGCCGAAGGGGAGGTGCGTCTCTGCGCCAATCGTCGGCGCGTTTACATAGACAATTCCGGTGTAGAGATCGCGAGTGGCCTGGAAAGCGCGGTTCACGTTCCGCGTGTAGATCGAAGCTGACAAGCCGTACGGCACGCCATTCGCAACATCTATGGCATGTTCCAGATTGTCGATGGGAATCACAGACACGACCGGCCCGAAGATCTCTTCCTGAGCCACGCGCATTCTCGGCGAGCAATCGCCAAACACGGTCGGCGCGTAGAACCAGCCCTTGGCGTGAGCGCCGCTGTCCAGCCGAACTCCCCCGGTCAGTAATTTCGCTCCTTCATTCTTCCCGATCTCCACGTAGTTCATGACCGTTTTCAATTGTTGCTCGTTGATGCAGGGCCCCATTTCCGTGTCCACATCCAGCCCATTGCCAACCTTTAGCAACTTCACGCTCTCCACAAAGCGATCCATAAAGTCCTTGTAAACGCTCTTGTGAACCGCCACGCGGCTGGCAGCGGTACAGCGCTGCCCGGTCGTGCCGAAGCCGCCCCAGACCGCTCCGTCCACCGCGAGATCGAGATTGGCGTCATCCATGACGACGATGATGTTCTTCCCGCCCATCTCCAGGCCGTAGTGCTTGAAGTCCGGCGCGCAGGCCAGCGCGATGATTCGCCCCACCGCCGTTGAGCCCGTAAAGCTGATCACCGGGACATCCTTGTGTCGTGACAAAGGCGCTCCCGCTCCCGGGCCGTCGCCGCTGACCAGATTCACTACGCCCCGCGGCACGCCCGCCTCCGTCAGAATCTGCACCAGGTGATACGACGAGAGCGGCGTATCCTCTGCCGGTTTTAGCACCACGGTATTTCCACTGATCAGCGCCGGCATCATCTTCCACGACGGAATGGCCATCGGAAAATTCCATGGTGTGATCATTCCGCAGACGCCAACGGACTGTCGCACGCTCATCGCAAATTTATTGGGCAATTCCGAAGGCGTCGTCTGTCCGAACAGCCGCCGCCCCTCGCCCGCCATGTAATACGTCATGTCGATGGCTTCCTGGACGTCGCCGCGGCTCTCCGCCAGGACTTTGCCCATCTCGCGCGTCATGTCCTTTGAAAACTCTTCCTTGCGTTGGAGCAACAACTCCGCCGCGCGAAACAAGATTTCCGCCCGCTTCGGCGCCGGTATCAGCCGCCACGTCTGGTACGCCTCTTTCGCCGCGTCCACCGCGGCGTTCACGTCCTCGTCCGTCGAAGACACGAACATCCCGATCAATTCGTCGGTGTTCGCCGGGTTGCGGTTTTCATACGCTTTCCCGCTCCGCGATTCCACCCATTCGCCGTTGATAAAATTCTTAAAAATCCGGGGTGCAACTGCCGTGGCCATATTCCTCCTCAATCCCTGAAGCTTGACGCTTTGCTTTTCGACTGGTCCTCTCCTGGATCTGAACGCGAGACACTACCCCGTGGAAACTAAAGTCTACCGTCGCCCGTCGATGTGGTCAAATTTCGACACTTTCCGGTATCTCCACCGCGCGGGAGTGATCTGAGACCAGCAATTCCGGCGAATCCCTTGTGTTTCAACGGGCATACAATGGGTGGTATGAAAGCTCCCCGCTTTAACGGCTGACTTGCCTGCTTCCTCGTGGAGGGGTCCCTCTACCTAATCGCAGTCACGGTCGGCTTACTCATCCGTCTGTTCAAACACAACACTTAGCAGGGGTCGGGCTTCCAGGAGTAAACGCCCGATCGGACTAATTTCTCTTGTCCACCATTACCGCTCCGCCCTTCATTACCCACTTCACGCTATTGAGCACAACATTGACGTCAGTCAGGGGATCGCCCTCTACGGCGACCAGATCCGCAAAATATCCGGCCGCCACTGCTCCCAACTCTTTTTCTTTCCCTAATAGCTCCGCCGCATTGGACGTCGCGGTACGCAACGCCTGCTCCGGCGTCATTCCCGCTTTCACAAACCAGCCCAGCTCGCGCGTGTTCTGCCCAAACATGGTGTAGATCGCATCCGAGCCCATGGCAAATTTCACGCCCGCCTTGAATGCCTTGCGTGCCGTCTCCAGATTTCTTGGAATGAACGCTTGAAGCTTTTCTTTGTATCCCGGCGCATAGCCGATCTTCTCGCCGTTCTCGATGTAGTAGCGGTTGTGATCGATCGTCGGCACATAAAGTGTTCCGCGCTTTACCATCTCCTGAATCGTGGCATCCTCCATGTCCGTCGCATGTTCCAGCGAATCCGTCCCCGCGCGTACCGCATCCCGCGCCCCCTTCGGTCCGTACGAGTGGATGGCAATCTTTTTCCCAAACTGGTGGGCCATTTCCACCGCCGCCTTCATCTCTTCGTAGGTGTACGTCTCGAATCCCGTCACGTCGTCGTCCGTTCCGGTCGATCCGTACATCTTAATTACGTCCGCTCCCGCCGCAATCTGCTGCCGTACCACCTTCAGCACTTCCGGAACGCCATCGGCGATCCCGCCCGCGGGCGGGTTAAGCCCCTGCTTGTACGGTGTATTCGTGATGTAAAGCCCGTACCCGCACACAAACATGCGCGGACCGATCATTTCTCCGCGGTTGATCAAGTCCCGCATGGCGATGTCCATGTACTGATCCGCGCCGAGATCGCGCACGGTCGTCACGCCTGCCTCCAGAGTGCGCATCGCGCCTTTGCGAGCTAGAAACACCTCTACAGCGGGCGGGTTGCTTGTCAGCTGCTTCAGCATCGGCTCGCCCGGAGTCTCGTCGGTGTAGATCGTCATGTGCGTGTGCACATCGATCAGACCCGGCAATCCCGTGTATTTCGACAGGTCGATCGATTGCGCGCCGGCCGGGATCGCCGAAGCATCGGTCGTCACATTCTGAATACGGTCACCCTCCACGATCACGATGGCATTCGTCCAAAGCTTGCCCTGGGCATCCCAGAGCTTCCCGAAGCGCACGGCCTTGACAGTCTTGGCGCCCGGCTTTTCCTGAGCGCAAGTCCCACCCACATACGACGCGCCGAGAACAGCCGCCAGGAGAATCCTCATCGGTTTCATGGAACATTCACCCCTTCATCTGCGCACACACGCTGTGCAATGTCTGACTTCTAATTCAGTTGCCGATGGAATGCAATCGCGAAGACTGCGGGCGTACTACTGGCGGCGGACCGTCTGAGAGGGTGTCGTTTTCTGCAGGGAAGAAGAACTCATGGGAGGCATGGGCGGCGCAACACCTGCGGTCTGGGAGCCAAGCCCCAATTGCTGAAGGGTTTTCGCATCGAGCTTTCCCGTCGGATTCAGCCCATGCGCTTCCTGGAATTTTCTGGTCGCTTCCATTGTCGAAGCGTCCCATTTCCCGTTCGGTTTTCCAGTGAACGAACCGTCTTTCGCGAGCGCTTGTTGGATCTCGGAAATGCGGTCGGGAGTAGGGGCTTTCTGCCCCCGCTCCCGGCGCGGTGATTTTTTCGATGACCTCGCCCGTTGCGAAGAGTTGCGAAACTTGGAAGGGGCGGATTTCTTTTGCGTCGCGCCTTGCGTTTGCGCCGAAGCTGCACACACACAGAACCCTGCTGCCACGAGCAGCGTCAGGGCTAGGTGGGTCGCTTTTGGCACTCGCATAGGCGTCTGTATTGGCTGTCGCTAAACCGCTATTGCTGATTGTCGGCGGGTACCTTGCCCGGCAAATAGACTGTCAGGATCCGGTCGCTGTCCTGCCGGCGAAGAACCTTGAATACGACATCCTCGCCATGCTTCAGTTTTGACACGGCTTTACGGTAATCGGCAACGGAACTCACCGCTTCCCCGTTGATCAGAGAGATCACGTCTCCGCGGGTGAATCCCAAATCGTCGGCAAACGACGCTGGATCGATCTCCGTCACCAGCACGCCCTTTTGCCCTTCCATTCCGACGCGATGCCCTCGGTCGGGCGTCAACTCTTCCACGTGCAGGCCAAATTCCGGCGGCGCTGTTTCGCCAGGTTGATCGCCCATGCGCCCCGCCGTAGTCGGGAACACACGGGTGCGGTCTCCAACCTCTGCGGTTGCTTCTTTCTGCGCGCGGTCGCGAATATAGTTCAGCTTCACCTTGCTGCCAATGGGCGCTTGCGCAATGGGGTTCACCAAGTCATTCCCGGTCTTCACCGGCTGACCGTTCACGCTGGTGATCACGTCGCCGCCCTTCAATCCGGCCTTCTCCGCCGGACTTCCCGGCTCGACGGCTTCAATCACCACGCCGTAAGAAGCGCCCAGCGATTTCAGTGTAATTGCGTTCGTGCTCAGCTCTTCCTGGAAGCTGACGCCGATGGACCCGCGCGTGACGCGGCCCTGCTTGATGATCTGGTCGTAAACGTTAATAGCCGTGGTTGAGGGCAGTGCAAAACCCACGCCTTCATACCCGCGGCTGCCGGTAATAATTGCGGTGTTGATCCCGATCACTTGGCCGGCCAAGTCCACCAGCGGTCCGCCCGAATTCCCCGGGTTGATCGCCGCATCGGTTTGCAGAAATCTCTGGAACTGATGCCCGATTCCGCCGCGGTCTTTTGCGCTAATGATTCCCGCGGTCACCGTGGCCTGCAGTCCGAAGGGGCTGCCAATCGCGAGGACCCAGTCGCCAACCTGCACGCCGTCCGAATTCCCAAGCTTCGCGATGGGCAGTTCTTTGCTCGCATCAATCTTGATCACCGCCAGGTCCGTATCCTCATCTACGCCGACGAGCTTGGCCGTGTACCTGGTCGTATCCCCGTTCAATTGCACCTGGATTTTCGTCGCTTGTTCGACCACGTGGTTGTTCGTCAGGATGTACCCGCGCTTGTCCACGATCACGCCCGAACCCAGACTTCGCTCCGCCTGTGGTGGCCCGTCCGGCCGCCCATCGAAGAATCGGTCGAAGAAGTCCTGCATTGGATCTTCCTGATCGTACGGCTGCGAGCGGCGCTTCTTCGAACTCGGCTTGTGCTCCATCACTTGTGTCGTGGCAATGTTCACCACCGCGGGTTCCACTCGATTAACGATCCCTGCAAAGGAGCTAGACGTCGGTATCGGGTCCGGCACCGCCAGAGCCGTAGCCGTTGTGCCCGAAAATCCAATACTTTTCATCGCTGAAACGCGGCCGGAAACAACCGACCCGATCAGGATGCCGACCGCCAGCGTGAACGCGACAAATACCGCCGCGAGTATCTTGCGGCGCCGCGCCCAGTTAAACATCTCTTTTACCTGCTCTCCCATGTCGTTTGCTCCTCTAGTCCGGCCCCCGCAGCCCTCTTCGTCTCAGTTGAGTGTTCTCTTCCGCCAGCCCCGATCCGATCGGGGCCCAACTTCAAGAGTATAACACCGCTACTCCGATGGCGTTGCTCCCGGGCAAACAGCTTCGCGAAGCAATAACTGTCCCAATGGCCGGGGGTCCTTCCGGTTTTTGTATTCCACTCCATTGGACGCGGGAAACCCTAAATTTGTTGTCAACGCGGTAAAATCTCTAGTGAGCGTTGCCGTAACCGTTGGCGGTTCAACGACTAAGCCGCGGTGGCGTATCGAGGTGGGAGGCCGCTGTTAACACTTTCCTCTTTCCGCTCGTCTTACTCTCATAACGGACATTGCCTCTCGATGGCTTAAAAGTGGGATACAGCATTGACCTTCGGACCTCAAGCGTGGAACGTCAGGCTGTGACCGTCTGGCCTGTCGCCGAATCGCGCGAAGACGACTCGCTCGTCAGCGCCGCTCGCGATGGTGATCGCGCCGCCTTCGGGCGCCTCTACGACCGCTATGCGCGCATGGTCCACGGCATTCTTCTCGCTCGAGTCCCTCCGCGCGAAGTGGATGACCTCGTCCAGGAAGTTTTCCTCTTGGCGCTGCGGCGGCTCCATGCGCTACGCGATGTTTCTCGCTTTGGAGCGTGGCTGGGCACCATCACGCGGAACCGAGCAAATGACTACTTCCGCAAGGCGATTCCTGCCGAGAAAGTTACCGAGCCCGTTTCCGAGGATCAGGCCGAGAGCCGAACAACCAACCGCGCCGCCGAGCAGGAGGCTAACGTGATTCTGGCCTTGGTCCGTGCCCTTCCGGAGGCTTACCGCGAACCGCTCATCCTTCGGCTGGTGGAGGGGATGACCGGGCCGGAGATCGCGGAGCGCACCGGGCTGACGCATGGTTCGGTTCGCGTCAATCTTTTTCGTGGCATGCGGCTCTTGCGAGAAAGACTGGACGAGGCGGCGGGTAGCCAAGGATTGAGCGCAACATGAGTGAGAAGAAACAAACTATGAAGGACGATTATTTGTGGGATCGCTCCGGAAAGCCGGACCCGGAAGTTCAAAAGCTGGAAGCGGCGCTGGGGCGCTACCGGCATAATCAACCTGCTCCTTCGTTCGAGAAGATTCGAGACTTCCGCCCGGTGAAACAACACTGGAGTATCTTCAGCCTGCGGTGGTCGTATCAACTCGGCGCCGTCGCGGCGGTCGTTCTGCTTGCGGCCACAGTGTTTCTTGTTCTGCGCCCAAAACCCACGGGAAATGCCGGGCCATCGTGGGCGGTGGCTCGTCTGGAAGGCACACCGCGGGTTGGATGGCATTCCGTAGGTGAGAAGTCGGGTCCAGTAAAGATGGGAATTGGCCAGACACTTGTGACCGATGGCTCCTCGCGGGCAAGCATCACGCTGGATGAAACGGGCCGCGTCGAAGTGGACGCTGGCTCGCGCCTCCGCTTGGTCACCAACGGCCCTGGCCGGAAGAGGCTTTCTCTCGAGCGCGGCACGATTCACGCCACCATCTGGGCCCCGCCGGGCGAATTTGTGGTGGATACGCCTTCCGCCGTCGCCGTCGATCTCGGCTGCGTCTACACCCTGCACGTGGACGATTCCGGCGCGGGCCTCCTGCGCACCACCATGGGCTGGGTTGGCTTCAAGCTCAACGGCCAGGAATCCTTCATCCCCGCGGGAGCCGTTTGCAAAACGCGCCCCAAGATCGGCCCGGGCACACCGTACATGGAAGATGCGCCCGCATCTTTTCTTGACGCTTTGTCTCGCTTCGACTTTGAATCCATCACGCCGGCCGAGCGCACTGCCCTGTTAGGTATCCTTCTCGCGGACGCGCGCAAAAATGACGCGCTCACCGTCTGGCATTTGCTCTCGCGCGTCAGCGATGCGGATCGTCAGGGAGTCTATGATCGCCTCGCCTCGCTCGCTCCGCCGCCCGCAGGCGTGACTCGCAATGGCATCCTGCGCCTCGATCGCTCCATGCTGGACTCCTGGTGGAACTCCTTCGGCTTCGGCGACATCTACCTCTGGCGCACCTACGAGCACGACTGGTCCCAGCACCCATCGACTGATAAGTGAATTGTTTTCTTCGAAGAGCAGCACTTCATTCCTCTAAGTTGCTGCTCTTTGTTAACAGCCTTGTACTTTAAAGCGTCTTGTCTCCTGAACGTCGCAGTGATTCGAAAGGAGACTAAAAATTCTATGACACTCCAACAGATTCGTTCCCCGCGGTTCGCTATCATTCTGGTGGCGGCTGTATTGTGTTTCGCAAACGTCGCGCAGGCCGGTCCGCCCCTGATTTGCCACACCATCGAGATTGGCCAGGCAAAGTCCTTGCCCTGGATCAGCCACAATTGGAACCTCAGCGGCGGTGAAACTTACGACACGAAAAACCTAGTCCCAGACACGCTGGACATTCTCGCGCCAGGGACTCCCGTTCTCGTTCGAATGGAGACGCTTCGCCGCGCCACTCTCTATGCACGCAAAGATCCACTCGCGGCAAAAGAACTTCTCGCGCGGCTCCATGCCCGCGCGACTTCCGCAGAGTCTTCGGGCCACTCCGACGCGCTGGCCTGGTTCGACGTCGGCTATCTAGCGGAAACCTACAAACAATGGATTGGACAAAGCTGGATGCGCGTTTCGAATGACGAGCAAAATCCCGCGGCTGGCGTGGATGGCTACGCCCTTGTGAAAAAGGCGATCGGCCTGCGTGGCTCAGACCCACAGATGGAATTTGCTGCTGCGCTGATCACGTTCTCTGGTCCGCAGGAGGAACACCGCCAGCACTCCCTGAAAGCCATCGCGGGAGCGAAAACCGATCCGCTTCTGGCCCAAAACCTCGCCACGCATTTCAATGGACCGCAGAGCCAGACCATGTCGGAAATGCTCGCCAAAGAACTCAACTTAAAATTAGCGAAAAACTAGCGCCTCGGATGAAGGGGCGCAGCATGCTGCGCCCCTAGGAGCAAAGCTCAAACCTCTGGCTCAATTCGGGTCACAAAAGGCACTCTTGACATCTGCTACTCACTCAGGCATAAATGATAAGCTGCGGTTGCGGCGACACGTGGCGATTTAGGGCAACTTGCTCCACGTAAAAAACTGCTAAAGAGCTTTTCGAGTTTCCCAGAAGATTTTCTGAGACCCTCCGAGCACTTTGGCACGGAGGGTTTTTCGTTTCTCCCCTCCCTGCTGCCCTAATCGAATTCCACGATTTAGACGGTTGTCATCCTGAGCGAAGCGAAGGATCTAAACCGATCCGTCTACCTACGCGCCCTTGAATTTGCAGCGCTGGGCGTTAGCCCGGGATGTCAGCGAAGCCCAGGTCAGATTTTCTCAGGGCCTGCGCTCTCTGAAAGGTGAATCACAATGTCTGTTAACTACGAGCTCCGATGTCGAGAATGCAGCAAGACCTGGGGCAACGTCCCCCGCTCGTTCTGCGAAGACTGCTTCTCCCCGCTCGAGGTGGCCTACGATTACGACGCTCTGAAAACAATCGCCAGCCGCGAAAATCTTGCCGGCCGCGACTTCAACATGTGGCGCTATTCCGAGCTTCTCCCTCTTCCCGAAGACTTCACTGGCCCAAACGCCGTTGGCGGCACGCCGCTGGTCGCTTCGCGCAAACTCGCCTCGCGCTGGGGCCTCAAAAATCTCTATTTCAAAAATGACGCCGTGTGCTTCCCTTCGCTCTCCTTCAAGGACCGCGTCGTCGCCACGGCTCTCTCCGCTGCGCGCCGCTTCAATTTCACCACTGTCGGCTGCTCTTCGACCGGCAATCTCGCCAACGCCGTCGCCGCGCAAGCCGCGCAGCAAGGTTTCGACGCGTGCGTCTTCATTCCTGGGGACCTCGAGCCCGCCAAAGTGCTGAACACTGCGGTCTATGGCGCGCGCATCGTGCGCATCAACGGCAACTACGATCATGTGAATCGCCTCTGCGCCCAGATCGCCGACCGCTTCCAGTGGGGCCTCGTCAACGTGAATCTGCGTCCCTACTACTCTGAAGGCTCGAAAACCCACGGCTATGAAATCGCCGAGCAACTCGGCTGGACGCTCCCAGACAACGTGGTCGTTCCCATGGCGGGGGGCTCGCTCATCACCAAGATCGCGAAAGCATTTCGCGAACTGGTCACTCTCGGCTGGGTCGAGCCGAAACCGGTAAAATTTTTCGGTGCGCAAGCAACGGGCTGCTCGCCCATCTCCGATGCGGTGAAGCGCAACCTTGCTCGCTTCGAGCCGCAGAAGCCCAATACCATCGCGCGCTCGCTCGCCATCGGCAATCCTGCCGACGGCCCTTTTGCAGTGAAACAGATTCTTGAGTCCGGCGGCTGGGCCGAAGATGTCTCTGATCCCGAGATCGTCGCCGCCATCAAGCTGCTTGCCGAAACCGAAGGCATCTTCACCGAAACCGCGGGCGGCGTGACCACCGGCGTCACGCAAAAACTCATCGCCCAAAATCGCCTCAAGCCGGACGAAACAACGGTTGTGTGCATCACCGGCAACGGCCTGAAGACCACCGACGCCATCGCCGCCGAATTTCCGGCCAGCGAGGCTATTGCCCCGCGCCTCGACGCCTTCGAGGCTTACCTCGACGCCCACCTTGGCACCGCCGCGGCCAGCGCCAAAGCGTGAACAGGAATGCAATTTCGCAGCAGCGAGCTCGGTCCCAGGAGGGGAAAACTACCCCATCTCTATCGCTCCAGAAGATTCTTTACTGAAAACTGAGAACTGATTACTGATAACAGATTCAGGACCAAGGAGATTCAAACATGGCAGTGACGATCGAAATCCCAACCGCATTCCGTCGTTTCACGGACGGCGCGCCGAAAGTGGATTGTAGCGCGGCCACCATCGCCGAAGCCCTCAATGAGCTCACTTCCCGCTTCCCCGATCTCGGGCGCCACGTCCGCGACGACCAGGGCCAAATCCGCCAGTTCCTCAACGTCTACCTCAACGAAGAAGACATCCGCTTCCTCGGCGGCGAATCCTGCACCCTCAAGGAAGGCGACCGCGTCCTCCTTGTCCCCTCCATCGCTGGCGGATGCTAACCGTTTCCATCGCCAGAGCATGCCAGGCGCATTGAGCACCGCAACATTTCGTTCTCTGCGGTGTTTCTTCAAGTATGAGACCTCGGCTCCTCATTTACGCTCTCGCTTCCCTGCTGCTTCTCGCGTTTCATGCGCCCGTTCGAGCTATTGTTTCCCTCTTTTCTGACTCCCGAGAACTCTAACTCCTGCAGGCCGCTCCAGTATGAGCTCGCGCACGCGGAAATGAATTGTTTCTGCTTTAACGGCAGGGCACACTATCGCCTACGATTTCGGCTCCCCACGCGTGCCGCAAGTCCCGAGGCTCACGAGCACATTGGCCACCAGCGTTAGCGCGGATTTCGCCGCAACAGAAGCGCGTCTCCACACGCGCAGCTCCGCCCTCCGTAAGGAACTCGGCTACCTGGACCTCGTTCTTGCCTCCATCCTCCTCGTCGTAATTCCCGATTTC
>WNGP01004534.1_pt1 | contig 15483 bp, 15 predicted proteins | sample 5407671 | NCBI WGS metagenome assembly WNGP01 (sample SAMN13153381, study PRJNA577476) | soil metagenome | isolation source: 40 cm soil or saprolite under Garry oak tree replicate 2 | place: USA:California | collected 2016-06-15 | reverse complement strand
ACAGCACTGCGGCGCGGGGCTTGAGCGCCAGCACGTCGGCAACCGAGAGCGCGTCGTTGCGGTACACGACCGGCTCGGCACCCAGCTCGCCCAGGTACTGGACGAGGTTGTAGGTGAAGGAATCGTAGTTATCGAGCACGAAGAGCACGGGGAGAATCTACATTAGAGCCCATGGAGACGGTCATGTCGGCGGTCGAATCCGCCTGCCAGTGGCTCGTCGGCGCGGCCGACGGCCGCTCCACATACGCCCTCACGCGCTGGGTCTTCCTGCGCGCGCTCGGCGTGATCTATCTGATCGCCTTCCTGTCGCTCTGGGTGCAGGTGAAAGGGCTGATCGGAAGCCAGGGGATCCTCCCCGCCGCGCAGTACCTTCAGGCCCTGCGGGTCCATGTGGGGCCGGAGCGCTATCGCCTCGCGCCGACCCTGTTGTGGCTGGGCGCCGGGGACGCCGCGTTGGGGCTGGCGTGCGCCGTCGGGGCGGTGGCGGCGGTCCTGCTCGTCTGCGACGTGGCGCCGGTCGCGTGCCTCGCGCTGCTCTGGGGGTTGTACCTCTCGCTGGTAACCGTGGGGCGGGACTTCCTCTCGTTTCAGTGGGACGTGCTGCTGCTCGAGGCCGGGTTCCTCGCGATCTTCTTCGCCCCCGGACATCTCCTCCCGGGACGGAGCGCCGCACCAGCCGTCTCGGCCACCGTGCTGTTCCTGCTGTGGTGGCTGCTGTTCCGACTCGCGTTCCAGTCGGGACTGGTGAAGCTGACCTGGCGCGACCCGACGTGGCTCGACCTGACGGCGCTCGACTATCACTTCTACACGCAGCCGCTGCCCACCTGGACGGCGTGGTACGCGCAGCAGCTTCCCGCCTGGTTCAAGAGGCTTGCGGTGGTCGTGACGTACGTCCTCGAGATGGGGTTTCCCTTGTTGATCTTCGGGCCGCGCACCCTGCGCTTGGCCGCCTGCGCAGGGGTAGTGGTGCTCCAGCTGCTGATCTTCGCGACCGGGAACTACAATTTCTTCAACCTGCTGACGGTCGCCCTGGCACTGCTGTTGCTCGACGACGCGTGCTGGGCGCGAGTGCTGCCCGAGGCGCTGGTGCGGGGACTCTCGGTCGCGGAGGCGTCGAGCGGTCCCGCCGGCGGAGCGGCCATGCTGCGCGTCGTGGTGGCGGGCGTCGTGCTCGTCGTGAGCTGCGCCAAGTTTTGGCAGAACCTCTCGCCTCGCGCCAGCCTCCCCCAGCCGGTGCTGCGCGCCCTCGCCTGGGTCGAGCCCTTCCGGACCGTCAACAGCTACGGCCTGTTCCGGGTGATGACCACGTCACGCGTGGAGCTCGTGGTCGAAGGCAGCGACGACGGCCGCACCTGGCGGGCCTACGAGTTCAAGGACAAGCCGGGGGACGTCGCGCGGCGTCCCGGATTCGTGGAGCCGCACCAGCCTCGTCTCGACTGGCAGATGTGGTTCGCGGCGCTGGGGAGTTACGAGTCCACCCCGTGGTTTCCGCAGTTCCTCGCGCGGCTGCTCGAGGGATCGCGGCCGGTGCTGGGCCTGCTACGGCGGAACCCCTTCCCGGACACCCCGCCCAGATACGTCCGGACCCTGGCGTACGACTACCGCTTCACGACGGCGGCGGAACGCCGCGTCACCGGCGCGTGGTGGTACCGCCGCCTGCTGGGAGAGTACAGTCCGGTCGTATCGCTACCCTAGCGCCATCCAGGCGGCGAGCGTGGCCGTCTTCTCGTCGGCGCGCCACGGCCCGTCGAGCGAGCGCCCCAGCTCGGTCACGGCACGCTTCAGCTCGGCTTCGCCCCGCTTCAGCTCGCGGGCGGCCCGCGCGTAAACCGCGCGCTCGACCGTGATCGTGCACCCGACCCCGTGCGAGCGCAGCGTCTCTGCCAAGACGGTCCGGAAGAGCCGTCCTTCGAGGGCGTGGGCGCGGATGTGATCGTTCGCGATCGCCGCGGGATCGATGAGGCTGCCGACCACGACGCCGGCCCGACGGGGACGACGGCCGCTGCTGCGGTAGTGCTCGAGGAGCCGCCGCACCGCGGTCGTGGTGGCCCGCCGCACCGCGCTCACGAGACGCCGCTCGAGCTGCGCCGCCCGGCGGGGGGAGGCGGAGGCGCGCATCACCGCGTGGTACGGCTGCCGGGTGTCGGGCACGGCCGGGTTGCTGAGCGCGAGCAGGCACCGGTCTGCCACTTCCGGTGGCCCGCGCCCCTTGCCGCGCACCACGAGCACAGCGGTTGCCCACCCCGACTTCACCCGGACGCCGAGGCCGGCTCGCCGAGCGCGTCTCAGAGTCTCATCCGCCGCACCAGCGCCGCGAACCGAGGGTCCGTCCGGAGGGGATCGAGCATCGGCTCCACCTTGAGATACGCCAGCCAGCCGCGCCGCTCGTCGAAGGCGCGCTCCAACCAGGCGAAGGCCTGGTCCCGCTCGCCCAACCCGACGTACACCATGTGGACGGCGACCGGGGAGACGTACTCGGTGCGGGCGCGTGCTTCCAGCTCGTGCAGGATCGTCTCGGCCTGGCCGCGCTCCCCGCGCCGCGCCAGCACGTACCCCAGGGCGGCGGCGGCGTACGCGGTTCCCTCGGGGATGGAGACGGCCTCGCGCAAGGCGCGCTCCGCCTGGTCGTACGCCCCGCTCTGCACCAGCGTGAGCCCGAGGAGGCGGTAGTTCTCCTGCGAGGTCGGGTTCATGGCAATCGCGCGTCGCAGGTGCTCGAGCGCCGTGTCGTAGCGGCGGGCATAGTAGTACAGAAATCCGAGCGACCGCCGGATCGACACGGAGGCCGGGTCGAGCTCGAGCGCCGTGTGTCCCTCGACCAAGGCCTCGTCGATGCGTCCGAGCGACGTCAGGGCGAAGCTGTACCACTGATGCGCCGTCGCGTAGCCGGGATTGAGCTCCAGGGCGCGACGGAAGGCGCGCACCCCCGCCTCCCAGTCCCAGTCGTAGATGAACAAGACCCAGCCGAGCGAGGTGTGCGCTTCGGCGATCGTCGCATCCAGGGCGAGGGCCTGGCGGGCGTACGCGCGCGCCCGCGTCAGCCCCTCGGTGACGGGCACGCCCCGGTAGTCCACCTGCAGCGCGTAGGCGTCGCCCAGCCCCGCGTAGGCGAGCGCATACTTGGGATCCGCGGCGATCGCCTGCTCGAAATAGTCGATCGCCTCGCGGACGCCTTCCGCCGACCGCTTGTTCCAGCAATAGCGTCCCTTCAGGTAGAGCCCGTACGCGGTCACGCTCTCGGTGTAGCGCCTCGGGGTCGGATCGGCGACCTCGGCGAGCAGCGTCGTCCGCAGCGTGCTCACGATGGTGCCGGCGATCTCATCCTGGATCGCGAACACGTCATGGAGCTCGCGGTCGTAGCGCTCCGACCAAAGGTGTCGCCCGTCGTCCGTGGCGGTCAGCCGCGCGGTGATGCGGAGCCGGTCGCCCGCCTTGCGGACCGTCCCCTCCAGGATGGCGGACACGCCGAGTAGCGCGCCGGTGGCGCGCACGTCCTGGGGCTTGCCCTTGAGCGCGAAGACGGATGTGCGCGAGGCGACGCGCAGCCCGGTGACCCGCGTGAGGGCATTGATCAGCTCGTCGGTGATGCCGTCACTCAAGTAGTCGGTCTCGGGATCGGGGCTCGTGTTCTCGAACGGCAGCACGGCGATCGAGCGGGTCAGCCCCAGCGCGGCCGGCATGCTGTCGGCGCCGCTCCCGGCTTCGAGCGCGTCCAAGAACGCCGCGACGGTGGGGAATCGCTCGGCGGGGTCCTTGGCCAGGGCACGCGCGATGGCGTGCTCGACGGGCCCCGGGGTGTCGGGTCGCAGCACCCGTACGGGCCGGGGCCGCTCCGTGACGTGGCGCGCGAGGGTCGCCCGCGCGTTCGGGCCGGCGAACGGGGGCTCTCCCGCCAGCATCTCGAACAGCACGCAGGCGAGCATGTAGAGCGGCGTGCCCACCGCCAGTCCGGCGTCGGTGACCGCCTCGGCGCCCGCCCGGGAGATCGCCCGGGCGATGCCGAAGTCAGCCACCAGGGCGTGGCCGTCCGCGAGCAGGATGTTCTCGGGCTTCACGTCGCGGTGGATGAACCCTTGGCGATGGGCGTAGTCGAGCGCCGCCCCCACGTCGCGCGCGGCGCGGAGTGCGTCGCGAAGCGGGAGTTGCGGTTCGCGGTCGAGGCGATGGCGCAGCGATTCGCCGGGGACGTACGGCATCACGTAGTAGAGCGCCCCCCCCGCATCGCCGGAATCGATCAGCGGCAGGATGTGCGGGTGCGTGAGCCGCGCCGCGATTCGGATCTCCTGCAGGAAGCGCTCGGCACCGAGCTGTGCCGCGAGGTCGGGTCGCAGCACCTTGATCGCGACCTGGCGCGCGTGCTTGCGGTCCAGGGCGAGGTAGACGGTCGCGGTGCCGCCACGCCCCAGCTCGCGCTCCAGCGCGTAGCGGTCGGCGAGAGCGGCGGTGAGCAGGGATGGTGCTGCGGTCATGTCCTCTCCGCCGGGGAGGAGCCTTTCAGACGGGAACGTGGCGGCCCGGCGGCGGGTTCCACCTCGCCCTAGAACGCCACCGACGCAAGCAGCGTGGCCCGGCCATGGGAGCGCGGCACCAAGGACATGGTGACCCGCCGCCCCTCCCCCACGTGACGGGAGCGACCGCGGGCGCGCTCCACGGCGACCGTGGCCGCCAGCTGCCCGATGGGAATCGCCACGAACATCGTCGCCGTGAGAGTCTTGTCCCAGTGGCCGGCGGCGGCGACGGTGATGCCGGTGGCCCATACCGCGGTGCCGGTGAGCAGGTCGAGCGCGAAGTTGCCGCGACGGTGGTTGCCGAGGTGAACGCCCAACGCCATGCCGAACGTGCCACCCATGGCCGCGCCGACGAAGGCCCCGGCGAGACGGCAAAATTCGTCGTATTCAGACCCGCAGTCGCCAGCGGCGGAGGCTCCCGTCAACCCTCCGGCGAGGAAGCCGGCCGCACCTCCGACGACCCCGCCAACGATCGCTCCTCTGGGAGATCCCTGCTCGTTGTCCTGCGCCGCGACGACCCTGCCCTGGCCCAGGAGCAGCAGGGCGGTCGTGCACACGCGGATGGTCCGCATGCACCCTTCTCCCGCGGTCACGCGCGGGGGTGAAACTGCTTATGGACGCTGCGCAGGTAGTCCCGGTCGACGTGCGTGTAGATCTGCGTGGTCGCGAGGTCGGCGTGCCCCAGCATCTCCTGCACCGCCCGCAGGTCCGCCCCGCCTTCCAGCAGATGGGTGGCGAAGGTGTGGCGCAGCGTGTGCGGGGTGACGCGCTTCGCGATCCCGGCGCCGCGCGCGGCGCGCTTGATCACGCCCCAGGCGCCGACTCGAGACAGCGGGGTGCCGCGCGCGTTGAGAAACAGGATGCCTCGGCCGGCGCCGCGCTCCAGCGTGGGGCGGATTTCGCGCGCGTACAGCGCCACGGCGCCGAGGGCGCGCCGGCCCACGGGGACGAGGCGCTGCTTCGAGCCCTTCCCGCGGATGCGGGCCAGCCCGTCCTCGTAGAGGATGTCCTGGAGGCGGAGCGCCACGAGCTCCGACACGCGCGCGCCGGTGGCGTAGGCGAACTCCAGCAGCGCACGGTCGCGGGATGCGAGGGGCTCGTCGGTATTGGACGCGGTGAGCAGGTGCTCGATCTCGCCGACCGTCAGCACGCTGGGGAGCGTCCGCCACTGCTTGGGGGACTCGAGCCGCTCGCTCGGGTCGCGAGCGGCGAGGGCTTCGCCGACCAGGAACCTGTAGTACGTACGGATCGCGGAGATCTGGCGCCGGATGGTGGCGGGAGCGAGCCCGAGGTCTTTGAGCGCGTACACGAACTCGCGCAGCTGCGCGGCGGTGACGCCGTCGGGCCCGGCGGTGCCCCTGGTGGTGGCGTGCGCCGCGAGTCGCCGCACGTCGCGGGCGTAGTTGCTGACGGTATGGGGGCTCGTCCCGGCCTCGAGCGCCAGGTAGTCGCGGAACCGCTCGAGGTGGAAGGCGCGATCAACCGCTTCGGCAATCACAGCTAACGCACCGCCACCACGACAATGCTGGCGGTTCCGACGAGGTTGTTCGTATTGGCGGCGATGACAACCATGCCCGTGGCGTGCGTCGTGACGAGCCCGCTGTTGCTGACGGAGGCGATGGCGTCGTTGGACGACGACCAGGCGAAAGTCCGATCGGGAACCGCAGCCCCGCTCGAGGCGATCGCGCTCGCAATGAGCTGGATGCGCTCACCGACGGCGAGGGTGTCCACCGCCGGAGTGATCTGGACGGTCTGAACGTCCGCGACCGCGGGTGCCTTCGCTCGCCGCTCTGCCAGTTTTCGCTTGGCCGCGATGCACTTGCTGGTCTTGTCGAAGCCCACGCCCGCGGAGACGCCTGAGACCAGGCCCCAGATGACGCCCGAGGCTTCGGCCTGATCCGGGTTGTCGTACTGGTCCGGGTTCCCGGCGATCGCGGCGGCACCGACCAGGTTGAGCGCTCCCCATACGACATCGAGGATCGGACCGGTGTTGCTCTCGGTGCAGGTGAAGTAGTCGAGGTGCTCGTGTTCTGGCGGCGGCCCATGCGTGAAGAGCAGGCCGCAGGCCCCAAGGGCGAAGGGAGTGACGCCGAGCAGCAGGATCGTGAGGTGGGACAGCGAGCGGTTCCGGTTCATGCCGCGCCCCCAAGTCTGGCTGAGGAATCCTGCTTAAGGTGCCCGTCGACACTCCCGGACGCAATGGAACCCTACCGCCTCATCCTCCGCCACGCGACCAGCGCCACCGCCACCAGGACGACCACCGCTGCAACGCCGAGCACCCGATTCACGCGCCCGAGCTGGGCGAGTGTGGCATCGAGGTTCGAGCCGAGCCGCATCACCAACACCGTCAGGGTGCCGTACCAAAGACCCGATGCCACGGCGAGGGGGACGAGCGCCCGCGCGGGCGAGAGCCCCGCGATCCCAGAGAACGGCGGGACCACCGCGCGCCATACGGGCAGGAGTCGGCTCAGGAATATGCCGTAGCTCCCGTGGCGGTGATACTCGCGCTCGAGGTGCGCCAGCACGGGCTCGGGGAGGAGCTTGCGTCCGATGGGGCCGCGGAACACCGCGCGGCCGTAGCGGCGCGCGAGCGCGTACACCGCCGCTGCCGAGCCGACGTTCGCGACCCAGGTCACGGCAAACACCGCCCAGCCGTCGAGCGTCCCCCGCCCTGCGAGGAGCGCGCCGAGCGCGACGGCCGTGTCGGCAGGGACGGGTGGAAACACGTTTTCGAGCGCGGCGAGGACCGCGATGACCATATAGACGGGACCGGGCGGGAGCGTTTCGAGCCAGCGGAGCAGACGCTACTCCAGCACCGCCACCGCGATCGCCGCGATCCCCTCGCCCCGCCCGATGAACCCCATCTTGTCGTTCGTCTTGCCCTTCACCGAGACTTGCGAGGGCGTGGCCACCAGGGCGGCGGCCAGCTTCTCCCGCATCTCCTCCGTATACAAAGCGATCGGCGGCTGCTCGGCGATGACCGTGACGTCGGCGTGGACGATGTGCAGGTGCTGCTCGACGACCTGCAGATACGCCTGGTTCAGCAGGTAGAGGGAATCGGCGTTCTGCCACTGGGGGTCGGTGTCGGGGAACAAGGCGCCGAGGTCGCCCAGCGCCGCGGCACCGAGGATGGCGTCGGTGACGGCGTGCGCCACGACGTCCGCGTCCGAATGCCCGGCGAGGCCCTGCGGATGCGCAATCTCCACGCCACCGAGGATGAGCTTGCGCCCCGAGGCAAAGCGGTGCGAGTCGTAACCGATGCCGACGCGCACTTAGACCTTGAGGATCCGGATCGCCAGCTGGGCGGCGTTCTTGGCGCTGTCGATGCCCACGCAGGCGACGGGCACGCCGCTCGGCAGCTGCACGGTGGCGAGCAGGGCGTCCAGGCCGTTCAGCGGTCCGACGGCGAACGGCACTCCGATCACCGGGAGATCGGTGTGCGAGGCGGCGAAGCCGGGCAGCGCGGCCGACAGCCCCGCGCCGGCGATCACTACCTTGAACCCCTTCGCGCGGGCACCCTTCACCAGCTCGGCGGTCTGAGCCGGTTCGCGGTGCGCGGAGGATACATGCAGCTCATACGACACGCCCGCCTGGGCGAGCACCTCAAAGGTGGGCTCGATCCGGGGCTTATCGGATTCCGAGCCGACGAGGATCAGGACATCGGGCATGACCCATCCCGGCTCACGCGGCATCCTCGATGACGCTGTAGTCCTGGCGTCGCTGGCGCGGGACGTAGCCGGCGTCGACGATGAGGCGCCGCATCTCGGGGAGGGTCATGCGGTACGTGGTCCCTGCGGCGGAGACGACGTTCTCCTCCATCATCAGGGAGCCGAAGTCGTTCGCCCCGAAGCGCAGCGCCACCTGCCCGATCTTCGGCCCCATGGTCACCCACGACGCCTGAATGTTCGGGACCTCGGCGAGCACGATGCGGGCGATCGCCTGGGTGCGGAGGTAGGTGACCGCGTCCGTCTTGGGCTGGTCCGCCATGGCGCTGTGCTCGGGCTGCAGCGGCCAGCAGATGAAGGCGGTGAACCCCCCCGTCCTCCGTTGCACAGCGCGCACGCGGAACAGGTGCTCCATGCGGTCGGCGAGCGTTTCGCCGAGGCCGTACATCATGGTGACCGAGGTCTTGAGGCCCAGGCCGTGCGCGATCTCCATCACCTCGAGCCAGCGGTCGGCCCCCGCCTTCTTCTTCGCGACGCGGTCGCGGATCTCCTGCACCAGGATCTCCCCGCCGCCCCCGGGGATCGAGTCGAGACCGGCGGCCACCAGCTGCTTGATGACCTCCTCGATCGTCATCCCGAACCGCCCGGCGAAGAAGTCGATCTCCGACGGGGAGAAGCCGTGGATATGGATGGGATGATTGCGCTTGATGTAGCGCAGCAGGTCCAGGTACCACTCGAAGGGGATATAGGGGTTGTGCCCCCCTTGCATCAGGATCTGCACGCCGCCCAGCGCCTTCACTTCGTCGATCTTGCGACCGATCTCCTCGAAGGAGAGGACGTAGCCCTCCTGGTGCTTGGGCCGTCGATAGAACGCGCAGAACTTGCAGTCCGCCACGCACACGTTGGTGTAGTTGATGTTGCGGTCGACGATGTAGGTGACGACCCGCTCGGGGTGCAGCGTGCCCCGCGTCGCGTCGGCCTGGGCCCCGAGCTCGAGCAGGGGGGCCCGCTCGTACAGCTCCACGTAGGAGCGGAACTCGGACGAAGCGCGGTCGACCACCGTCAGGCCACGTGAAGGAACTGGAGCGAGCCGTCGGGGACGATCCCCTGCGCCGCGAGGCGGCGGAAGAAATCGGTGAGCCCGGCGAGATGCTTGTAGCTGAGCGCGTAGTCGAGCCCCGCGAAGTACGAGCGACACCCCGCAACCCCTACCCCTGTGGCGTGCGCGGCCCGCTCCGCCAGCAGGTCGAGGTGGGCGAGGCCCCAGCCCCGGGCGGCGAGGAGGGCCTGATGCACCGCGCGAACCTGAGGCTCGCCTGCGTCCCTCCGGGCGGCCCACACGGCGAACACGAACGGCAGCCCCGTCCACCGTTTCCACGCCTCTCCCAGGTCTACCCGGTGGGGATAGGTGCCGCGGGCGGCGAGCAACAGGGCCGGGTCACCGATCACGAGCACCGCCTCGTGTGGGAGGCCGGCGAGGGCGTCCAAGTCGCTCGCCTCGGCGCGCGCCTGCGCGAAGCGCGGGCGCACGCGCCACACCTCTCGGCAGAGCAGCTCGAGCAACGCGACCGACGTGCGGGACGACGCGGTCAGGAGCACCGTCGCCCGATCGAGGCGGTCCGGAGGCACCCGGCTGAACAGGGCGACACTCTGCACCGGCCCGTCGCACGAGATAGCAATCTCGGGGAGGAGCACGAGGTCCTTGGCGTGGCGGGCGTACTCGATGGCGCTGATGACGCTCACGTCGAGCTCGCCGGCCACGAGCAGGTCGTTCAGCTCGGCCGGTGTCCCGGTCACGAGCTCGGCCGGCGCCAGCACCGCTCCGTGGTCGATCGCCCCGTAGACCGGGTAGCAGTTGATGTAGCCGATGCGGCCCAGTCTCATTCGACGCTGTCGAGCACGGGGAGCCGGCGGCGCGCGGCGGGGCTGCTGCGGTGCTCGATGCGGAACGTCGGTCCCGCGGGACCCTGCGGCCGCGCGGCGGCCGCGGCGCGGGGGACGTAGTCCTCGAAGGTGCGCACGGTCTGGTACAGCGAGTCGCGCTCCACGGGCACCTTGCCCGCTCCCCGGATCAACGTCACGATCTCGTCGTAGGACAGCCACATCGGCGTGGCCGCTCCCGCCTCGTGATAGACGCGCTCGAACACGACCGTGCCTTCGATGTCGTCGCAGCCGAAGGCGAGTGCGACCTGCGAGATGAAGGGCGTCACCATCGGCCAATGCGTCTTCACGTGCGGGATGTTGTCGAGCACCAGCCGTCCCAGCGCGATGTTCTTCAGGTCGTCGACGCCCGTCGTGGCGGTCCCGGTGCGGCCGAGCGCCTCCCCCAGCGCGTTGTGATCGGGGTGATAGGCGAGCGGAATGTAGGTCAGGAACCCGCCGGTTTCGTCCTGGAGGGTGCGCAGCGCCAGCAGGTGGTCCACCCGATCCGCCAGCGTCTCGATGTGCCCATAGAGCATGGTGCAGTTGGACGGGATGCCCAGGGCGTGGGCCTCGCGGTGCACCGCGAGCCATTCCTCCCCCGAAAGCTTGCGGTCGGCGATCGTGGCGCGGGCGGCGGGGCTGAAGACTTCGGCGCCTCCGCCCGGGAGACTCGTGACGCCGGCGTCGCGCATCGCGCGGAGCACGTCGCGCACGCTCATGCGCTCGATGCGGGCGAGATGGGCCACCTCGACCGCCGTGAGCGCCTTGATGTGCACGCCGGGGTGGCGCGCCCGCAGGCCTTGGAACAGCTCGAGGTAGTACGCGAGACGCAAGCGGGGGTGGAGGCCGCCGACGATGTGAAACTCGCGCGTCGCGTTGTCTCGGGCGGCCTCCGCTTCGGCGAACACCTCGTCGAGGCTCCGGGTGTAGGCGCCGTCCTCCTGGGGCATGCGCGCGAAGGAGCAGAACACGCACGTGTTCCGCAGCACGCACACGTTGGTGGGGTTGAGGTGCTGGTTGGCCGCGAAGAACACGCGGTCGCCGTTCTTGCCGCGGTTGGCCTGGTCGGCGAGCCGGCCGATGGTCAGGAGGTCGTTCGACTGGAACAGGGTGAGGGCGTCGTCCGGGGTGAGTCGCTCACCGGAGTGGACCTTCGCACTTATCCGTTGGAGCGCCGGATCGGGCTGACCGCCCGACCGCCCGAGCGCCCGACCGTCCTCGCTCACGCCGCCCGCCGCACGGCCAGCGTGACGTTATGCCCGCCGAAGCCGAAGGAGTTGGAGAGGGCGATGTCCACCCTGCGGTTCACGGCGCGGTTCGGCGCCGAGTCGAGGTCGCACGCCGGGTCGGGGGTGAACTGGTTGATGGTGGGCGGGATGGTGCCGCTCTGGACGACGAGGGCGCACACCGCCGCCTCGAGCGCGCCGGCGGCGCCAAGCAGGTGGCCGGTCATCGACTTGGTCGAGCCGAAGATGAGCTTGCGCGCCTGGGGGCCGAACACGCCCTTCACGGCCGCGGTCTCGGCGGAGTCTCCGTGCGGGGTGGAGGTCCCGTGCGCGTTGATGTAGCCGATGTCCCCGGGAGCGACCCCGGCGTCCTGCATCGCGAGCCGCATCGCTTCCTGGGCGCCCGAGCCGTCGGGGGCAGGCGCGGTGATGTGGTGCGCGTCGGCCGTCATGCCGACGCCGGCGAGCTCGGCGTAGACCTTGGCGCCACGGCGTCGGGCATGCTCCAGCTCTTCGAGCACCAGCACGGCGGCCCCGTCCCCCATGACGAACCCGTCGCGATCCTTGTCGAAGGGGCGGCTGGCAGTGGCAGGCTCGTCGTTCCGCTCGGACAGGGCCTTCATGTTCGCAAAGCTCGCGACGGCGAGCGGCGTGATCGCGGCTTCGGCACCGCCCGCGATCATGACGTCGGCGCGGTCATCGCGGATCAGCTGGAGGGCGTCCGCCAGCGAATGCGCCGACGAGGCGCACGCCGAGGTGGTGCAGTAGTTCGGGCCCTTGACGCGGTAGCGCATCGAGATCAGCGCGGCGGCCGCGTTGGGCATGTACATGGGGATGAAGAAGGGTGACACGCGACTCGGCCCCTTCTCGATCAGCGCGCGGCAGTTCTCCTCGAAGGTCGCGACCCCGCCGGTGCCCGTCCCGACGATCACGCCCACGCGCGTCAGGTCCAGCTTGTCCCAGTTGTTCGTGAGGCAGCCGTCGGAGACGGCCTCCTCGGCCGCGCCGATAGCGAACTGGGAGAAGAGGTCGAACCGCCGGATCTCCTTCCGTTCGAGGAAGCCCGCCGGATCGAAGCCCTTCACCTCGCACGCGAACCGCACCGGTGACTGCGCCGGGTCGAAGCGCGTGATCGGCCCGGCGCCGGAGCGGCCGGCGACGAGCGCCTCCCAGGTGGCGCGGGCGGTATTGCCCACCGGCGTCACGAGACCGAGGCCGGTGATGACCACGCGGCGTGGCACGCGCTACTTCCCCATCTTCTCGTGGAGATACTTCATCGCTTGCCCCACGGTCCGCAACTTCTCGGCTTCCTCGTCGGGGATGTCGATGTCGAATTCCTTCTCGAAGGCCATGACCAGCTCGACCGTATCGAGGCTGTCCGCGCCGAGGTCTTCCATGAAGCTCGCATCAGCAGTGAGCTTGTCGCGCTCGACCCCCAGCTCTTCGACGATGATGTCCTTCACCTTCTCCTCGAGCTGCTTCATGTCCATCGCCATGGGTATCCTCAATGGAGGTGTGGGGAAACGGGTCACAGCACCATGCCGCCGTCGACGACCAGCACCTGGCCCGTAATGTAGCTGGCGAACTCGGAGGCGAGAAAGAGCACGGCGGACGCGACATCCCTGGCCGCGCCCAGCCGGCCCAGGGGAATCGCGGTTTCGTAGGCCCGGCGTCGCTGGGGCGTGATGTCGCTCGTCAACTCCGTGACGATGAACCCCGGGGCGACGGCGTTGACGAGGACGTTGCGGGACGCGAGCTCCTTCGCCACGGACTTGGTGAGGCCGATGAGCCCCGCCTTGGAGGCGCTGTAGTTCGACTGCCCCGCGTTGCCAGCCATGCCCACGACGCCCGTGATGTTGATGATCCGCCCCGCGCGCCGCTTGCTCATGCCGCGTGCCGCGTGCTTGATCATCAGGAACGCGCCCCTGAGGTTTGTCTCGAGGACCGCGTCCCAATCCTCGTCCTTGATACGGAATACCAGGTTGTCGCGCAGCGTCCCCGCATTGTTCACGAGGATCTCGATCGGCCCGAGATCGCGCTCCACCCCCGCCACCGCCGCCTCCACCTGGTCCCCCTGGGCCACGTCGCACGCATACCCCCGCGCCGAGTCGCCCAGCCTCTGGGCAGCGGCCTCCGCGCCGGCCCCGTCGCGGGCGAGCACGGCGACCTTGGCGCCCGCCTGATGCAGCGCGGCGGCGATCTCCTGCCCGATGCCACGGCTGCCGCCGGTGACGAGCGCGACCTTGCCGCACAGGTCGATCTTCATGATGGCGGCTACGCCGCCTCCAGAAACTTGGTCACGTCGGCTGCGGTGCCGAGCGAGATCACGGTCGCGTTCGGCACGTTGCGCTTGAGGAGTCCTGCGAGCACGCTCCCCGGGCCGATCTCGAGCCAGCGGGCGCCTTCACCCGCGAGCCGCGCCGCGTGCTGCAGGCACTCGATCCAGCGCACGGGCGCGGTGAGCTGATCCACAAGCAGGCGCCGGGCCCGTGCCGCGCTCGTCACGGCCTCCGCGGTCGCGGTGGCGATCACGGGAAAGCGCGGCTCCGCGAACGTGGCGCGGTCGAGCACGAGTCGCAGGTGGCTCGCCGCGGGCGCCATGAGGGGCGAGTGGAATGCGCCGCTCACGTTGAGCGGCATCACCCGCTTTGCGCCCCGGGCCTTGCAGGCCGCGCCGGCTCGCGCCACGGCGTCCGGGTCCCCGGAAATCACCGTCTGGTCGGGCGCGTTGAGGTTGGCCGGCACGGCGACGGCGCCCTTCCCGGACACCTCATGACAGGCGGCTGCTACCTCGGCGGTCGCGAGCCCCAGCACCGCGGCCATGGTGCCCGGCCGGGCTTCACCGGCCTTGTGCATCAGCTCGCCGCGCTGGCGCACCAGCGTGGCTGCGTGCGGTGGGGTGAGGGCGGCCGCGGTCACGTAGGCCGAATATTCGCCCAGGGAGTGGCCGGCCGCCGCGACCGCGGTGCGGCCCACGGCCGGCTCCAGGATCGCGTGCACCGCGGCGCTGTGCGCCAGGATCGCGGGCTGCGCGGTGCGCGTCGCGGTCAGCTCGTCCGCGGGCCCCTCGAACATCACGCGGCTCAGGGCGAACCCCAGCGCCTGGTCGATGGCTTCGAACGTCGCCCGCGCGACCGGAAACCGCTCCGCCAGGTCCTTCCCCATCCCCACTTGTTGCGCCCCTTGCCCCGGGCAGAGCCACACCGTCGGCGGGGCTACCACTGCACGACCATGCTCGCCCAGGTGAAGCCGGCGCCGAACGCGGCCAGCATCACCTTCATGCCCGGTTGCAGCCGGCCCGTGCGCACGGCCTCGTCGAGCGCGATCGCCACCGACGCGGCCGACGTATTGCCGTAGCGATCCACGTTCACGAACACCTTGTCCATGGCGATTCCCGCGTGCTTCGCGGTCGCTTCGATGATACGGATGTTCGCCTGGTGCGGGATCAGCAGGTCGACCTGCTCGGTGGCGAGCCCTGCCTGCTTCAGCACCTTGTCGCAAGCATCGGCCATGGACAGGACCGCCGCCTTGAACACTTCGCGCCCCGCCATCTTGATGAAGTAGGAATGGTCCTTGAGGAGCTGCGCGTCCGGCGGGTGCGCGGCGCCACCACCGGGGCGGTACAGCAGCTCGGCGAGCCGGCCGTCCGATTTCATGTAGGTCGCGAGGATGCCGCGCCCGTTCGTGCTGGGCCGCACCAGCGTGGCGCCCGCACCGTCGCCGAACAGGACTGCGGTCGTGCGGTCCGTCCAGTCGGTGATGGACGTGAGCTTCTCCGAGGCCACCACGAGGACGTGCCGCGCCTGCTCCGCCGCGACCAGGCCTTCCGCGACGTTCAGCGCATACATGAACCCGGTGCAGGCAGCCCCGACGTCGAAGGCGGCGGCGTGCTGCGCGCCGAGCACCGCCTGGAGGTCGCAGGCCTGGGAGGGCAGCAGCCGGTCGGGCGAGCACGTCGCCACCACGAGAGCGTCGAGGTCGAGCGGCGTGAGGCCCAAGTCCTTGAGCACCCGTTCGGCGGCGGCCTTGCCCATGCACGCGTTGGTGTCGCTTGGCCCGGCCACGCGCCGCTCGCGGATACCGGTCCGCTCGCGGATCCACTGATCGGAGGTGTCGAGGATCTTGGAGAACTCGTCGTTGGTGACGACGCGTGCCGGGGTG
>WNGP01004436.1_pt1 | contig 15485 bp, 9 predicted proteins | sample 5407671 | NCBI WGS metagenome assembly WNGP01 (sample SAMN13153381, study PRJNA577476) | soil metagenome | isolation source: 40 cm soil or saprolite under Garry oak tree replicate 2 | place: USA:California | collected 2016-06-15 | reverse complement strand
TGGCGAGGGGTTGGGCTGGATCCGGTTGAAACGATCGAAGACAACCCAGGCGCCTTTGGCGACGACGGTGACTGCCTTTTCCACGTACTTGATCGGCTTGCGCATGTTAGCTTTTAGCTCCTAGCATTTAGCTCTCGACTTTTGGCCTTTGGCTCTTAGCTCAAATTCAACATCTCGGGGCTAAAGCCCCTCTCAATTTACTGCGATCCTGAACCTGTGACTTTCCCGTGGCATGGCTTGAAATAACCTATAGCTCTGGGGTCAGTAACTGAGGTTATGTTATTGCAGGGCTAGGTAATGACGCATCCATAACCCAACGAAATGAGCAGAATTCGGGTTGAGTGGCGCTATGGCGCATTATATGGAGTTAAGTTGTTGAAAGGAAAGGGGACTCGCTGTCCGGGCAGACGCTTCGCGCCGGGGCTTCCGGATCATCGTGGAATACCTAGACCTCACTTACGAAGAACGGGTGCTCTCCTTGATTGGTCTTGAAGGATCGTTTCGCCCTCGGTGAGCCGAAGTTCGCGGACGAGAGCATCGCTGGTGCTCATAATTTCCCCCCTGACGGTCTCGTTTTGTGCGGAAGTAAACTGAGCCCTGGGCAAATCCTTCTTGCGAGGGTGGTTATGGCACGCCTGTAGGCGTGCCCTGATACGAATCGTAGGGGCTCAGCGAACCGGCAAAAGAACTGCCGAGCTTTGCTCGACTGGACAACCGGGGGGCGGCTGGCCCCACATTTGTTTTTACCAGGTGACTCGCATGTCGCTGGAGGTGCCTCCTGCGGCGGGGACGTAGCATTTCAGGGTGTAATCCATGACCATGCGATCGGCGTTGAAGCGCCAGCCTAGAGTGCGGATGGTGCGCTTCATGCGCTTGATCCAGCCGCGGGGCAGGCCGTCGCGGTCGCGCTCATAATAAAGGGGAATGACTTCTTCGCGAAGGGTGCGGTGAAGATCTTCGCCGTCGCGGGCGTCGTGAACATCGGCATTGGAGTGAGTTCTGCCGGTGCCGATGGCGAATCCGTTCATGCCGTCGTAGGCCTCGGCCCACCAACCGTCGGGCACGGAGAGATTGAGGCCTCCATTCAAAACGACTTTCTGGCCGCTGGTGCCAGAAGCTTCGAGAGGACGGCGAGGATTGTTCAGCCATACGTCGACGCCTTGCACGAAGTGGCGGCCGACGTTGATGTCGTAGTCCTCGATGAAGACAAATTTGTCGGAGAACTTTGGATCGCGCATCAGCATGGCGATCTGCTGAAGCATCCGCTTGCCAGGCTCGTCCTTGGGGTGGGCCTTGCCAGCGAAAACGAACTGAACAGGACGCTTGGGATCGTTCACCATGGAGGCCAGGTTTTCGATGTCGGACAAAATCAGGTGAGCGCGTTTGTAGGTGGCGAAGCGGCGAGCAAATCCTATGGTGAGGGTGTCGGGACTAAGGACGCGGCCGAGGCGTTGCAGGATTTCCGATGATTCGCTTCGGCGTTCGGCTTGCCTGACAGCGCGGCGGCGCACGAATTCGAGGAGTTGCGATTTCAAATTGAGATGAGTTTCCCAAAGCTCGCCGTCGTCGACGTTTTCGATTCCTTCCCAGATGCGAGCTTCGCTACTATGTTCGTGCCAGCCGGTGCCGAGGTGGCGGTCGTACAAACGAAACATTTGTGGCGCGAGCCAGGAAGGAACGTGGACGCCATTAGTGATGTGTCCGATAGGCACTTCGTCCTCCTGCTTGCCCGGGGTCAGACCTGACCACATAGCGCGAGAAACCTCGCCGTGCAACGCGGAAACTGCGTTGGCGCGGCGGGAAAGACGGAGAGCGAGCACGGTCATGCAGAAGTCTTCTTCGCCATTATTCGGGTTTTCGCGGCCGAGACCGAGGAAGCTTTCCTGGGAAAGTCCGAGCTCTTCGCGGATAAGACCCAAATGTTCTTCCAGAAGAGCGGCATCGAAGCGATCGTGGCCGGCAGGGACAGGAGTGTGAGTGGTGAAAACCACCTCACGAGAAACGCGCGATACGGCGTTGTGGAAACTGACACCTTCCTCTTCCACGCGAAGGCGAACCGCTTCGAGAACGGCAAAGGCGCTGTGACCTTCGTTGAGATGGAGGACGCTGGGAGTGATTCCCATGGCCCGAAGGGCGCGGAGGCCGCCGACGCCGAGTAGCAATTCCTGACGAATACGGTTGCGGCGGTCACCACCGTAAAGGGTAGATGTAAGTTCTCGATCTCCAGGGGCGTTGCCTTCAAGATTGGAATCGAGGAGAAACAAGTCACGGCGTCCAACTTCGACCCGCCAGACTTTGGCGCGGAGGCAGCCGCTAATGGTGTCGACCTGGACAACTACGGGAGCGCCGTTCTTGCCGATGGCGGGCTCCATCGGCATCTGACTCACATCGGTCGTGAGGTATTCCTCCTGCTGCCAGCCATTCTGATCGAGGCGCTGACGGAAATATCCGCGGCCATAGAAGAGTCCGACGCCGACGAGCGGAATGCCGAGGTCGGAGGCGCTCTTGATGTGATCACCAGCGAGCACGCCCAGGCCTCCGGAGTATATGGGGAGGGATTCATGGAGGCCGAATTCCGCGGAAAAATAAGCCACTGGGCGCGGACGAAGAACGCCGGCGTGGCGGGCTCCCCAGGTGCGGTCCGCTTCCAGATATTCCCGCAGACGCCGGTAGGCGTAGTTGATGCGGCTGTGCAATGCCAGCTCTGTGGCCCTGCCCTCGAGTTTGGCGAGCGGAAAATCGGCGAGCAGTGCGACTGGATTGTGATTGACTTGCTTCCAGCGCAGCGGGTCGAGATCGAGGAAAATGCTGGAAGAATCGTGATCCCAACTCCACCAAAGATTGCGCGCCAATGACCATAAGCGCTCCTGGACCGGAGCAATAAAACGATCGAGAGTCCGGGCCTCGCTCACGATGGGGGCGACTTCGGTTGCGGCCTCAGTCAGCATGCGGATTTCGTCTTCGCGAAAAACCCGGGTCTCGACAGTTTGAATCACCAGAACGCCTTGCAAGACACCACGCTCGATAAGCGGTACGCCCAGGAACGACTGTAAGTTGTCTTCGCCGGACGCCTTGAAATACTTGAAGCGGGGATGGGTTCGCACATGTTCCACGGACACAGGGCTTACCTGTTCCGCGACCAAGCCTGTGAGTCCCTCATGAACCGCCATACGCAGGGTGCCGATACACTCCCGGCGAAGTCCGACAGTGGCAGCCAGCACGAGGTTGGCACGATCCGGTTCCAACAAATATGCGGAGCAGACATCGGTTTGAAAGCGCTTAGCGATGAGAGCGACCACGTTCATGAGGGTTTCGGCGGACTTGCCGCCACCGGCCGCCAACTTCGCACTTTCTTCCACGGCCAAAACATCGCTCGCCAGGCCGCGGAGAATGTTGGAACCGATTTCCTTAATTGTCTCTTTGTTTCCGTCCAAGGTCACATCCTGATAATCGATTTTGTACGGTAGTTCAAAAAGTAGCCGCCCGCGAGCCTAAGATATGGCCGGCACTGGATGAATCACACTATTTTACGGATAAAAATGAATTTGAGGGGCTTTGGGGAAGAAATCTGGAAGGGTTGGAGCGGGAATTAGGAATAAAACGTGAAATTCTTGTCGGCGCCGAATCTGCAAAGAACTCAACTTGCGCGCGGCTGCACAGCCGAGGCAGAGGCCGCGCCCAAGCAGATTCACCGCAGGGGCAACCCGCCACCCGTGGCAATTTGTGAAACCGCTGCGCTCTTTACAGGCGGCCAGTCAGAGCCAAAATGAGGATGATCAGCAGGACCAGACCGAGTCCGCCGCTGGGGTAGTAACCCCATCCGGAGCTGTATGGCCACGTGGGAAGGGCACCAACCAACAGCAAAATCAGAATCACCAGCAGTACTGTTCGCATTGGGATCGAACGCATCAGCTCGCAGAACGCTCAACTTGCCGCCTTGCGTTCGGTCTTGTTCTCGTCCCTTTTCTCGTCTTCGCCAATTGATTCCAGCAGCGTCTTCATTTCCTCGGCGTGTTCTTCTTCGTTGGCGAGGATGTCTTCCATCAGGCGGCGGCTGGTGGGATCGTTGTCGCCGAGATAGCGAATAATCTCGGAGTAGGATTCGATGGCAATGCGCTCGGCAATTAGATCTTCGCGGATCATCTCGACAAGCGTGTCGCCTTCCACGTACTGCGAGTGACTGCGGCTGGCCAGGCCTTCGGGATTGAGGTCGGGATCACCGTCGAGCTGGACGATGCGCTCGGCGATACGGTCGGCGTGCCCCTGCTCTTCATTGGCGTGTTCGAGGAATTCTTCGGCCACGGCCTGAGAATGAATGCCTTTCGCAGTGTAGTGATGGCGTTTGTAGCGGAGAACACAAACAATCTCAGTGGCCAGTGCTTCGTTGAGAACCTTGATGACGGTTTGACGATCGCCTTTGTATCCCCCGGTCACGGCGCCGTCCAGGATGTGCTGACGAGCGCGTTTGCGGATTTCTTCAATGTCGGCGACAAATGTTGGCTTCGGTTTGGGCATCGGCTTGGTGGTCATAATGAGCCTTCTGAGCGCCTTCTTTTGTTTTTTGTGCAGTCTTAACGGGTTGCCTTTTGGCTGTCTTCTTCGTGGCCCTGCTGACCGCTGCTGTTGTCAGCTGGGTCGTCCTTTTACAGGTTGTTGGTTAAGGGAAACCCCGTAAAGCAGTGCCCAAACTAGACGGGCACATGGATCGGTTAGTTGCGGAGAACTGGCTAAAGGCAGCCATAAAAATGCAATCGGATTGAAAAAGTGGGGGGTTACTGCAATTCTCCGGGATTAATACCCCCCGGACTGGATTGCTCTTTTTCGAGTGCAGGCGGAGGCTGGGGGAAACGAGGAGCGATGCCACCGAGAATCCTTATCGTCGATGCTAACGCCCGAATGCGACGAACTATCCGTCAGGTGGTCGAAGACAGTACCGACTTACAGGTCTGTGGAGAGGGCACGGACGGTCAGGACGCTGTCAGGCAAGCGGAGAAGTTGCAACCCGATCTGGTTATTCTCGATCTCACAATGCCGAAGATGAATGGATTGCAAGTGGCGCGAGCCATCAAGCAGCTGCTGCCCAAGGTGCGCCTGGTTTTGTTCAGCCTGGAAGAAAATCAGCTTGTGGGCAATGCGGCGAAAGCTGCTGGGATTAGTGCCGTGGCCTCGAAGCGAGAGGGCAGTCGAAGTCTGTTCCAAGGCTTGCGAACGGCGCTGCAGTCGGCGGCATGATGGTCGTTTTATCTCCTAATCACAGGTACCTTTCAACGGACAGTCTCCGGTACGTGGCTTTCGCTGCGGAGCAGTCAGCTGAACCTGCTCATCCCGATGACAGAATGTGACTCTGGCTGGACGCTCAATTCCTCCCTGGGAGTCGCGAGGAAGACTTCTCTGCCGCCGAGATTGCAAGTTCTGGCACTTTCTCGAGAGCGGGTTTTTTCTTTCGAGCAGAAGGTGCCCTGCTGCTGCCGCTATCCCCGATATTTTTTCGGCAATTTCCGGTGCTCACCTTACTTCGTCCCACAGTAGGCTGCGACACCGGTCATCGGGTAAGATACTTCGGCCGCGGCGGAGACGTTCGAAGCAACGTCTCGACGGAATTTCCCATGAACCGCGAATATAAGAAAGCACATAGCCACGAACTCCACCGCGACGTGGAGTTGCTGGTGTTTGGGCACGCGGGTTCACCTTTGCTCGTGTTCCCTACTTCCATGGGAAGGTTTTTTGAGTTTGAAGACCGGGGAGTGATTGGGGTGCTGTCGCCCAAGATTGAGCGCGGCGAATTGCAGGTTTTTTGTCCCGATTCCGTCGATACTGAGAGTTGGTACAACAAGAGTATTCATCCGCGGTTGCGGGTGCTGCGGCATCTACAATACGAGCGCTACATTCTGCACGAACTGCTGCCGATCTTGCGCTGGAAGAATCAGTCTTCGCAACTGGCGGTCACGGGGTGCAGTTTTGGCGGTTACCATGCGGTCAATTTTTCGTTGAAGCATCCTGACGTGGTCACGCACTGCGTGAGCATGAGTGGAGCGTATGACATCCATCAGTTTCTGGATGGGTATTACGATGACGACTGCTACTTCAATTGCCCTCCGGATTTTCTGCCCAATCAGAATGATGATTGGTTCTTAAGCCGGTACCGGCAGATGAAGATTGTGCTGGGGTCGGCCGACTGGGATATGTGCCTGGATCAGAACGTGAAACTGTCAGCGATGCTGAATGCCAAGGCGGTTCCAAATTGGCTGGATGTTTGGGGGGATAATTCGAGGCATGACTGGCCTTTGTGGCTGAAGATGGCGGGGAAATATTTTTAATGGTCGTTTTGGCGTTCGCTGTCGGCCGTGGCCGGGTGGCCGTCCCGTGCGAGCAGCGTGAGAACGCCTGGCGGTGGTAATTTATGAAGCGAGGAGTACAGGGGTCCTTCGCTTCGCTGAGGATGGCGAGCGAGAGCGGTGGTAGTCTTCAAATGCGCAACATGCGGTGAGGAGTGACCAGTGAGTGCTAAGAAGATTGGAATTGTTTTTGGAATGGAGAATACGTTTCCTCCGGCGGTGGTGGAGAAGATCAACTCCATGAATGTCGATGGGGTAACGGCCGAGTTCGTGAAGATGGGCGGGATCAGGATGGATGAGCCTCAGAAATATGCCGTCATCATTGATCGGATTTCTCAGGACATCCAGTTTTATCGAGCCTATCTGAAGAATGCGGCGCTGCAGGGGACGATCGTGGTTAACAATCCGTTCTGGTGGACGGCGGATGACAAGTTCTTCAACTACGCACTGGCCTCGAAGCTTGGAGTGGCGATTCCGCCGACCGTGCTTTTGCCGCACAACAAGCATCCGGAGGGAACTACGGACCAGTCGATGCGGAATTTGATGTTTCCGTTGAATTGGGAGGAACTCTTTGAGTACGTCGGCTTCCCTGCTTTTCTCAAGCCTTATTCGGGCGGCGGGTGGAAGCATGTATACAAAGTGCACTCGCCCGAGGAGTTCTTTCATCACTACAACCAGACTGGCGATTTGTGCATGACTCTGCAGCATGGGGTGGAGTTTGATGAATATTTCCGATGCTATGTAGTGGGGCAGGAGAAAGTACACAGTATGAAGTACGATCCGCGGGCTCCGTTTCATGAGCGGTATGTGAAGGGGAACCCTCCGCCCTCGTCGGCGGCGCTGAAGGAACGTGTGGAGAAGGATGCGCTGACTTTGTGCCGGGCTTTGGGGTACGACCTTAATACTGTGGAGTTTGCCGTGGAGGATGGCGTGCCCTACGCGATTGATTTCATGAATCCGGCGCCGGATGCGGAAGTTACGTCGGTGGGGCGGGAGAACTTTGAGTGGATTGTGAATGCGGTGGCGGAGATGGCGGTGAAGATGGCGCTGAGCGCAGAGAATCCGGCGCGGGAGTTGCGATGGGCGGGGTTCTTAGCTGGGGGACAATCTACCGCCGGATCCGCCAAGGCTTCGGCACGGAGAAAATCAAAAGCGCAGGCGCCAGTTGGATGAGCTGAAGAAAAAACGTTTTCTCTGGGATGTGGCGCTGGCCTGGACGCCAGCGGTTCCGGCGGTGATCGGCCTCAGCAATGCGCTCAGAGGGATGTCAAAGAGCAAAGGGCAACCGGGCTTGCCGCGGTGGCTGGCGGTCTGGCTGAGATGTTCGCGGTGTGTGGGATCGGCGCCATCCTCATTGACCAAGGAACTGCGATTTTCTTACTGCTCCGGGCATTCTCGCCAGGAGATTGGATGCAAAACTTGCTTTCCGATCCTGTCGATATGCTTGAGCGTATTAATGCTCCTTTTCGTTGGCTCCTTCCTGTGGTTGATGTAGTTTCAGACCCATCACACGTTCTGAATCACTATTCCTGGACTCATTCTAGGCCTCCTTCGTTATACTGATACCCTTGGTTTCCCTACCCTGTCGCACACAACGCGACAGGGAGGGGCGCCCATGTCTATGTTTGAAGTGATGCTATGACTCCTACTTTCACCATTGGGATTGAAGAGGAATATCAGACCGTGGACCCGGAGACGCGGGATCTGCGATCGCACATCCACGCTGAAATCCTGGAGAAGGGTAAGTTGCTGTTGCAGGAGCGGGTGAAGGCGGAGATGCACCAGTCAGTGGTTGAGGTGGGAACTTCGGTTTGCAACAACATTAAGGATTGCAAGACTGAAGTGAAAAAACTGCGCCGGGACATGGTGCGGCTGTCAAAGGAAAATGGACTGCGGCTGGCTTCTGTGGCGACGCATCCGTTTGCAGACTGGCGAGTGCAGGAAATTTATCCCGACGACCGGTATAAGAATATTGTCGAAGATCTGCAGTTGGTGGCTCGGGCAAACCTCATTTTTGGATTACACGTTCACGTGGGGATTGAGGACCGCGAAACCGCGATCCACATGATGAATCATGCGCGGTATTTTGTGCCTCACCTTCTGGCGCTCTCGACGAACTCTCCATTCTGGCTGGGGATGAATACCGGACTGAAGTCTTATCGCTGCAAAGTGTTTGACAAGTTTCCGCGAACCAATATTCCTGATTACTTTCCGAGCTGGGGCGAGTACGAAAATTTCATCAAGCTGCTGATCAAGACCAACTGCATTGATAACGCGAAAAAGATCTGGTGGGACATACGGCCGCATCCGTTCTTCAATACCATTGAGTTCCGCGTGTGCGACGTTCCCATGCGGGTGGAGGAGACGATTGCGCTGGCGGCTCTGATTCAGGCTACGGTGGCGAAGCTCTACAAGTTGCATGCGGCGAACCAGGGCTTTCGGCTCTATCGGCGAGCGCTTATCATGGAAAACAAGTGGAGGGCGGCGCGCTACGGGCTGGATGGCAAGATGATTGACTTTGGCAAGCAGAAGGAAGTAGCGGCGCGAGACCTCATTCGCGAGTATCTGGATTTTGTGGACGATGTGGTGGACGAATTGGATTCGCGCGAGGAATTGAATTATGTTCACGAGATTCTTGAGCGCGGCACCGGGGCGGACCGTCAGTTGCGTGTGTTTCAGCAGACTGGCGATTTGAACAAAGTTGTTGACTACATTATTGAGGAGACGGAGACCGGGCTGGCCGAGAGGGGGAGCCGGTTTCTGCAAGAAAAATAGGTTAATGACCATTCCTGAGGCAGAGCAAGCCCCCACTTCTCGCCAAGAGTGCGAGAAATGGGGCACCCGGTTGAATCAAATTTCGTATGATCCTGAATTTACTCCTGGCGCGCGCAATGCGGTAAAGGTGTGCCTGCGGGTGCAGCCTAGCGAAAAAGTTTGCGTGATCACCGATGAAGCGACGCTTGAGATCGCCGCGGCGATCGTGCACGAACTGGAGATGATGGGCGTGCCCTATCGCTCTTGGGTGTTGGAGGACGTTGCCGAGCGTCCGCTCACCGGCTTGCCGCAATCGATTCTGGACGATTTGGAAAAGAGTCAGGTTTCGATCTTTGCGGTGCAGGCGCAGAAAAACGAGTTGAAGTCGCGCATGCAGATGACGGAGGTTGTGAACCGGCGGAAGATTCGACATGCACACATGGTAAATATCAACCGCCAGATCATGCTGGAGGGTATGCGGGCGGATTTTCAGAAGGTAGACCGCCTCAGCCAGAAGGTTGTTGATATGGTGCGCAAGGCCTCGACCATTCGGGCGAAGACAGCCGCGGGCACGGATCTGACGGCTGATTTGAATCCGAACTATCGGTGGTTGAAGACGAGCGGGATTATCTCCGCGGAGAAGTGGGGGAACCTGCCGGGAGGGGAGATCTTCACGACGCCGGGCGAGGTAAACGGAACTTTTGTGATCGATGGCGTGGTTGGCGACTATTTGTGCGCGAAGTTTGGCAATCTGGAGGAGACTCCGCTGACGATTCACATGAAGAACAATCGGTTGACCGAGGCCCATTCAGATAACCGCGAACTGCAAGCGGATTTCTGGCGGTATACACATACCGACGAGAACAGCGACCGCGTTGGGGAGTTCGCCATCGGGACGAATATTGATTTGAAGGACGTGATCGGACAGATTCTGCAGGATGAGAAGTATCCCGGAGTGCATATTGCGTTTGGAAACCCGTATGGAGCGCATACCGGGGCAGAGTGGGATTCGTCTACGCATATTGACGTCGTGGGACGGAAGTTTGATATCTGGGTGGACGACCAGCAGATCATGCGCGATGGCAAGTTTTTGGTGGAAGCGTAGGGGCGGAAAGCGGTTGGAGAATTCCTCGCGAAGCCGCGTAAGCCTGATGACTGCATGAGATCCTTCGACTGGGCGAGAGCGCCCACTTTTGTGGGCGTTTTTGCTGCGCTCGGAATGACAGGGCGTTAGAATAATCCGCCGATGGTCCGGAACGACCTAAATGATTCCCTCCTTGCGCAGGCGGTTCAACGAGAACTTCACTTCCGAGAAATACCAAGCATTTTTGCGACAGATTGATGACGCGTGCGGGACGCATGTGCAATTTCGGCTATGCGAGACTCCGTGCTTTTTTCCAAAGCAACTGATTGACCGAATGGCGGAAAACGGCAAGGAGTTGCTCCGACAGTTGGTCGATAGTCCAGAGTATTTAGAGCGCTCCGATGAGTCGATTCCGGCGGAGTTCGACGTTCCCAACGAAGCGGCGCATCCCATGTTTGTGCAGGTAGACTTCGGGATGGTTCGAGATGCGAGTGGAGAGTTGCAACCCAAGCTCGTGGAACTGCAGGCATTCCCCTCCCTCTACGCCTATCAAGTGGTGCTCGCACAAAACTACATTGACGTGTTCGGGTTGCAGCCACTGGCAGCGAACCAGCTAAATTATTTCCTGAGCGGGTTCGACGCCAGTTCCTATCGTGATCTTTTGAAGCACGCGGTCCTCGCAGACCATGATCCGGAAAACGTTATTCTCATGGAGATTCATCCTGAGCAACAAAAGACGCTGCCCGACTTCCTGCTCACGGAGAAAATGCTGGGGATCCGCACCGTTGATATCACGAGTATCAAGAAGAAAGGATCTCATCTTTATTATGATCGGGGCGGCGACAGCATTCCTATTCGGCGTATTTACAACCGGGCTATCGTGGATGAGTTGCAACGAAAAGGCGTGAAGCTGGCGTTTGACTGGCGGGATGATCTCGACGTGGAGTGGGCGGGGCATCCGAACTGGTATTTCCGCATCAGCAAGTACTCCATTCCCTACCTCAAGCATGAGTCAGTGCCGAAGACGTGGTTTCTGGATCGGCTCGATGACATCCCGGAAGATCTCGACAACTATGCGTTGAAGCCGCTTTATTCATTTGCCGGCCTGGGAGTTGTGATTGCTCCAAAGAAAGAAGCGGTTCAGGCGATTCCGGCGGGGCGGCGGGGACAGTACATTTTGCAGGAGCGGTTGCATTTTGAGCCGGTAATTGAGACGCCGTTTGGAGGAACCAAGGCCGAGGTGCGGGTCATGTACGTGTGGGTTGAGGAACTCATGCCGGTGCTGACGATTATTCGCATGGGCCGCGGGCTGATGATGGGAGTGGATCACAACAGAAATATGCAGTGGGTCGGAGCGTCGGCGGGCTTGCCCCACCAATGGGCCTCGTGTGCTCCGCTTCCAACCCACGCGGCATGTCAGGACTAAGGCGACACACGCTCGCTGCTAGAAGCGGAACTCCTGACCTTGCATCTAACCGATTGACCTGAATCCTCGCACGGCCTAAGATTGCGGGCGGCAGGGAGCGAGGACGCTCATGATCGGCCAAACTGTCTCCCACTATCGCATCCTGGGAAAGCTGGGGGGCGGTGGTATGGGCGTAGTCTACGAAGCCGAAGACATCAAGTTGGGGCGCCACGTTGCGCTCAAGTTCATCCCTGAAAATCTTGTGGGCGACGCCAAAGCGCTGGAGCGTTTCGAGCGTGAGGCGCGGGCAGCCTCGCAGTTGAACCATCCTCACATCTGCACGATCCATGGCATCGAAGAGAACAAGGGGCATCCCTTCATCGTTATGGAGAAACTGGAGGGTCAAAGCCTGAAGCAGCGCATTTCCAGCCATGCCATCGAATTGGATGAGGTGCTGGACACCGGCATACAGGTTGCAGACGCGTTGGCTGCATCGCACGCCAAAGGGATTGTGCACCGCGACATCAAGCCAGCAAACATTTTTCTGACCCCGGGCGGGCAAGTCAAAGTGCTCGACTTTGGTCTGGCCAAACTGGTGCATCAAACCGCAACCGATGACGGGGGGGACAACTCGTTAACTGCCGTAGGTGTCATTCCGGGGACAGCGGTTTACATGTCGCCGGAGCAGGCACGCAGCGAGGAAATCGATCCACGCAGCGATCTGTTTTCGTTTGGCGTTGTGCTCTATGAGATGGCCACAGGAAAGAAGCCATTCACGGGGAACAACTCGCTGATCACGCTGGAACACGTCTTGCATCAGAAGCCGGTGCCACCACGGGCGCACAATCCGAACCTGCCTGTGGAACTGGAAGGCATCATCGGCAAAGCGATGGAGAAAGACCGCAAGCAGCGGTACCAGAGCGCTGCTGACATGCGTGCAGACCTGCAACTTCTGCGGAGAGAAACTGAATCGGGCCTGGTGAAGAGTCCGATTGGCAAGACCGCTAAATTGCGGGTGGCGAGCAAGTCGTTTGCGGGGAGTAGCAGCAAGTTGCAAACCTACCTGCTCATAGGGATGGCGGCTCTGCTGGTAATGATTGTCGCTGCCGTGGGTGCGTGGTGGTATAAGCATCGCGCGGTGGCGAACTCGGCGGAGCGCAACGCGGTCGCAGTCTTGCCTCTACAGAACATGAACGGCGATTACAGTGTGGATTACCTGCGCTTTGCATTAGCGGACGAACTTTCCAGTGTGTTGACCTACGCGCGCACGCTCGAGGTGCGACCTTCGTCTATGACGCGCAAGTACGTGGAGTTGGATTTGGATCCACACAAGGTAGGCGCACAATTGCATGTCGGGCGACTGCTCACAGGACATTTCACGCGCCAGGGTGAACAGTTAACCGTAACGCTGGAAGCCGTGGACGTGGCCAGTGACAGGCTGTTGTGGCAAAGCAGCGTAAGGGCGCCTGTAAACGATCTCATTTCTCTGCAACAACAGCTAACCGCACAAGTGCAGAACGGACTCTTGCCGGTTCTGGGCAGTGCTGGAAGCGCGGTCGACACTAGTTCGCGTCCGAAAAGCCAGGAGGCATACGATCTCTACCTGCATAGCCTTGCCCTGCCTCATGATCCGGGGCCGAACAAGGATGCTATTGCGGTGCTCGAACACGTAGTAGGAACGGATCCGAACTATGCTCCGGCGTGGGAAGCGCTGGGGCTGAGGTATAACTACGATTCAACCTATAGCGATGGCGGCGAAAAGATGTTTCAGCGCTCGAATTCGGCCTATGAACGGGCACTGGCGCTGGATCCGAACCGCGAACTCGCAGCCAGTAATTTGATTACGAACCGTGTGGAGCGTGGGGAGTTGGGAAGAGCTTATGTGCGCTATGCAGGCATGCTGGAGCAGGCCACGGACGAATGCAACACGGCACGCGCGCTCGATCCGGGGAATTATAACTTCCGTTCCTGCGCGTGGGCGTTCCTGGAGTCAGGCAAATCTGAGCGGGCGATGGATTTTGTGCATCTGGACGCGGGATCGGAGTGGGCAGCGTGGGCGACTCCCTATGTGTATCTGGCGGAGGGGAATTTGGCGGCGGCACGGGAAAGCGCGAAGGGTATGGGGAAGGCTCCCACTTATCATCGGGAACTGATGGCCGCGTGTGTCGCGCCGCAGCGGCCAGCAGATATGGAGAGGATTGTTCGGGATACGGAATCATCCGTTATGACGGAACCTGATCCTGAGGCCTGGTATCACGTTGGGACGCTGATGGCGTTTTGCCGACAGAAAGAGCCGGCGCTGCGTTTGTTGAACAGAGCGGTGCAGCAAAACTACTGCGCCTATTCGGCATTGCTGTCGGATCCGCTACTCAAGGAATTGCGGAAAGAGACAGCATTCAATGAGGTGTTGACGGCTGCGAGTGAGTGTCAGAAGGCGATTCCGAAGTCGAAGGGGCAGTGAGTTGCGGACTCCGGCCATCGATTCATATCCGGCGGACGTCTAGTGGGTGAGACTCGAGACTGGAAAGAATTTGCGTCGGAGCAGGGAAAAGCGCCATCCTTGTAGAGTGAATCATCCGCGACCTGCCATCTTTGCGACACGGACCAGACTGCTCGCTCCATTCATTCGTTACTTTTTTCAATCCACGGTCCATTTTGGACTGATGCTTACGCTGCTCCTACCTGCGCCCGCGCAGGAGAACGCAGCGTCGCCTAAGACTCCGCCATCAGCCAGTGTTTCCTCAAGTCGTTCCTCGGGGGGGATTGAGAATTCAAATGCAGTGTCGGCTCTTGCGAGCTCCTTCGGGACTCCGTATCAGCCGGTCGCCGGAGAACTTCCGCAGGATCAGGGAACTGCCGGGCTGCGTCAGATGCTTTTGCGGTTGCGCACAACTGCACGGATGATGCAGGTAGTGGCGCATCCCGACGATGAAGATGGCGGCATGTTGACGCTGGAGTCGCGCGGTCGGGGTGCCAGCGTGGTTTTGCTGACCCTGAACCGCGGTGAGGGTGGGCAAAACAAAATCGGCAGCAACTTATCGGATGTGCTCGGTGTTTTGCGGGCGCTGGAACTGCTGGCGTCGGATCAATACTACGGCGTTGAGGAGCGATTCTCCCGCGTCGCCGACTTTGGATTCTCAAAGAGTCCGGAAGAGACTTTTCAGAAGTGGGGAGGGCACGATGTTGCGCTGGGCGACATAGTGCGCGTGGTTCGCATCTTTCGACCGGATGTGCTGGTCGCAAGGTTTTCCGGCACGGAGCGCGACGGTCATGGACATCATCAAGCATCCGCGATCTTGACCAAGGAAGCTTTTCGCGCAGCGGCCGACCCGAAGCGGTTTCCCGAGCAAATTGCCCAAGGGCTACTTCCGTGGCAAGCTAAAAAACTTTACGTGGGGAACGTGTGTGGCTTCGGGGCGAGCACTTGTCCCGGGGGAAATTGGACTGTAAAGCTGAATACGGGGGAGCCCAGCGAGGTACTGGGAATGTCCTATGTGCAGTTCGCGATGCAGGGCTTGCGGCACCAGCTTTCACAAGGCGCGGGGGTTTGGAGTGTGGAGCCGGGCGACCGGTTCACTTTCTACAAGTTGGTCGATTCAGTTTCACCGCCCGTGTTCGATAAGGATGGGCATGAGAGGGATTTTTTCGATGGAATCGACACTCCCCTGCCGGGATTAGCGGCGCGCGTGGGTGAAACGGAAGGCGATGTCCCTTGGCTACAGGAAGGACTGAAAGCCCTCGACGAGGAGATGAGACAGGCTTTGGCGCATAGCGGTGGGGATGGAAGCGGAGCCGTCTCGGCACTTCTTGGTGCGACGCAGACTTTGGACATTCTGCTGGGAAAGCTGCAAAACCGCGATGTGAATACCCCTGAGAGGAGTGACTTACTGAAGATTTTGAGGGAGAA
>WNGP01002543.1_pt1 | contig 15499 bp, 8 predicted proteins | sample 5407671 | NCBI WGS metagenome assembly WNGP01 (sample SAMN13153381, study PRJNA577476) | soil metagenome | isolation source: 40 cm soil or saprolite under Garry oak tree replicate 2 | place: USA:California | collected 2016-06-15 | reverse complement strand
TGGCCCCCAGACCGATCACCATGGAGACGCCCCAGGGGTTGGTGCCGAACAGCCAGTCGAGCGCCGCGGTCTCGTACTCGAGGTAGCTCGAGTCGCCTGCCATCCGCCGATAGAAATAGGCCTGGGTGGCGAACGACGCAAGCAGGTTGTTGGAGCACCAGATGAAAGGAATGCCAATGCGGAACCCGTTACCGGCGCGGCGCGCCACGGCCCCGAGGCCGCGGGCGTAGTACTCGGCCACGCGTCGCTGCGCGCTGTCCGGACCCCCCGGCCCCCGCGGCCCCCGCGTCGCGCGCCAGATCTCGTAGTGGCCGTTGTTGTGCCAGGGATACCACTGATAGTGTCGCGCCGTGTCCTGTCCCATCCACGGGCTCACGGGCTCGAGCGCGGCGTACTGCAGCGCGGCGCCAAGGTAGGTAGGTTCGCGCGTCAGGGCGTACAGCTCGGCCGCCCCGAGCTCCATGTCGTCCGCCCAGTCGTCCTCCTCGTAGAAGTACGGCGCCCGGGCAGGCGCCGTCTGACACACGCCGGGGTGCGCCGCGCCGAGCGCGTACACCGCCCGCGCGCGCTCGGCGAGCCGGCGGGCGAACACACTGTCGCGCTCGCGGAACGCCGCGGCGCCCAGCGCGAACGCGGCCGCGTACTTCCCCGCCGTCGACGCCAGGCCGGTGGAGCGGTTCTTGAATTCGAACAGCCCCTGCGGTTTTCCCGTGCAGGGATACACGGGGCGCCGTCCTCCCCGCCCCCACCCGTAGTCTGCCGAATCGTTGACCGGCAGGTCCCAGAACGTGTGATCGCGATCGTCCCCCAGCTGGTTCAGGAGCAGGTCGTCCTCCGGATACATCTTGAGCAGCCAGGAGAGCCCCCAGCGGGCCTCGTCCAGCACGTCGGGGATCCCGTTCGCGCCGGACAGACCGTTCGCCTGAAACTGGTCGGCAAACGCCTGCGAGTGGTCCCGGTACGCGAGCAACAGCATGGTGGTCGCGTGCGCCGTGGTAGCACCGTACTGCAGGTAGTCCGATGCGTCGGCCCACCCGCCGCTCACCGCAATGAACTCGCCGCTGCGCGTGGGATGATCGACCAGTACGCCGTCGCTGCGCTGGTGTACGGAGTCGCGGAACACCGGGTTGTAGCCGGAGCGCTGCTCCCGCAGGTAAGCGAGCAGCGAGTCTGCCGTACCCCGGTAGACGTCATCCCCAATTCGCACCGGGAGTGAGGTCACGCCCGCCGCCTCGATCCGATAAACGCCCGTCTGTCGCAGGGTCGAGAAATCGAGCCGGTACGTGGCGGCGCAGGGCCCGAACGGCCCGGCCGCGTCCGGAGCGCGCGGCCCGAAAACCCTCCGGTTGTGCTCGTCGACGACGGAGAAGCTCGTGATGACGCGCGGCTCTAACGCGCATACGACGGCCACCTTGGGCGCGTCGGGCAAGTACCCGACCTGATTTAGGCGGATCGCCAAACCGGCGGAGGGGGCCGGGGCCGGACTAGGGGGCTCCTGACGGGCGACGCAGCATAGAAGTAATGAGACGCTGAGGAAGACGCCGAGTCGCCGAGACGCTGAGTGGATTTGAGGTGCCAGTGTTGAGGGTTTGCCTGGCAACTCCTCCCTCATATCCACTGGGCGCCTCGGCATCTCGGCGTCTTCCTCATCGTCTGTCCCTCTCACTACTCAAGGACGCATCGAAATCGAGCCCAACCAGCCCCAACGGGTCAAACGTGATGTGGCCGTACGCCGCGAGCCAGTGGAGGTGCGGGCCGGTCACCCGCCCCGACGCGCCGACCTCGCCGATCAGCTGGCCGCGCCCCACCGTGTCCCCGACCGCGACCAGGGCGCGGCTCAAGTGCAGGTACCCGGTGACGAGCCCCGCGCCGTGATCGATCAGCACGGTGGTGCCGCTCAAGTACAAATCGGCCACCAGGGCGACGACGCCGCGGTTGGCCGCTTGCACCGGCGCGCCGCGCCGGCCGGCGAAGTCGACGCCCAGGTGGCGGCTGCGCAACACGCCATTGAACACGCGCGCCACGCCGAAGCGACCGGTCACCGCGCTCGATCGCGGGCGGACGAACGGCTCGTGCCACAGTCGCGGTACCTCGTGGGCCAGCCGGTACACGCCTTCCACGAGATCGCGCTCCTGCTGAATCCGTCCCGTGAGCGAGTCCGGCGGCTGTACCAGCGCGGGCGCCGCCTGCAACCGCTCGCGCGGCGCCCGCCGCCGCCGGGGCGCGAACCATGCGACCACGGTGTCGGTCGCTCCCCCCACCCGCTCGATCGTCGCACGAGCCGCCACGCTGTCCACCGCGCCGAGCGGCACCGCACCGAGCGCGCGAAAGCCGTCCGCGCCGCGCTCAAAGTGCAGCGGCTCGCCCGCCAGCTCGCCCCGTACCGTTGTCACGCTGTCGCCGGCGCCAGAGCGGAGCTCGAGCAAAACCACCGAGCCCTCGAGCGGCACCCGCGGTCGCGAGACGAGGCGTGGCGGCCTCGCGACACTCTGGGCGGACATACTCGGCACGCCGCAGCACGCGACCCACGTGATGATCGACCGCCACACCGCCGGCATGCGCGGGATACCCGAACGCGACACACTCCGTTCCGCGCGCGGGCGAAACCCGCACACCGCCCCGGGGGTAGCTACGAATGTCTTCGTATTCGAGTAGGAGGCACGCCATGACCGTGACACAGGCCCTGGGTTGGGCGCTGCTGCATTCGCTGTGGCAATGCGCCCTCGCCGCGGCCGCGCTCGCCGCGCTGCTCGCCGTCTTGCCGGCACGAGCGGCGCGGATCCGCTACGCGCTCGCCGCCGCAACCCTCGCCCTGACGCTCGCGCTTCCGATGGCGACGCTGCTGCGCCTGCAGCGCGCGTCCCCGGAGACGACCGGCGACGGCGCCGTGGTGGCGGGCTTCGCCCCCACCTCCACCTCGCCGACGCCGGCGGCGGCGCCCGAGCTCAACCCGCTCTCGCCGCAGGCGGCGCGCCGCTACGGCCCGGCGGCGCCCGCGATCATGATGCTGCGGCTGGCGCCGCGCATCCGCGCCGGACTCGAGCCCCTGCTCCCCTGGATCGTGCTGCTGTGGCTCGCCGGTGTGGTGACGTTGTCGCTGCGGCTCGCATCAGGGTGGCTGGCGGCGCGGCGCCTGCGCGCGCTGGGCACGCGCCCCGCGCCCGAGGCTTGCATCGCGGCGCTGCACCGCCTCGCCGCGCGCCTGCGCGTCAGCCGGCCGGTGCGCCTGCTCCAGTCGACGCTGGTGCAGGTGCCCGCCGTGCTCGGGTGGGTGCGCCCCGTGATCCTGCTCCCCGCCAGCGCCCTGACGGGGCTCACCCCGCTGCAGCTCGAGGCACTGCTCGCACACGAGCTGGCTCACGTGCGCCGCTACGACTACCTCGTCAACCTGATCCAGTCGGTGATCGAGACGCTGCTGTTCTACCACCCGGCGGTGTGGTGGATCTCCGCGCGGGTGCGTGACGAGCGCGAGCACTGCTGTGACGACCTGGCGGTCGCGGTGTGCGGCGATGCGCACTTCTACGCGTCGGCGCTGCTCGGCATGGAACGGCTGCGGGTCACAATGCCGACGCTGGCGCTCACCGCGGCCGGCGGCTCCCTCATGGGTCGCGTCCGCCGGCTGGTCGCTCCCCCGCCGGTGGAAATCTTTCCGCGCTGGACCGCGGGTGTGCTGGCCGCGTCGCTCGTCCTGGCCGCCGGCGGCTCCCGCCTGCTACGCGCCGGCGCAACGCCGCTCGGTCTCCCGTCGGACGGCGCGAGCACCGCGCCCGCCAGCGTGCTGCGGTATCCCGATCCGGCCCAGCCGCTCGCGCACCGCTGGGACTGGGCGCTCGAGCGAGGAGCACGGATGGGCGGCGGATTCTGGATCGGGTACCGGGTGCAGCAGGCCGCTACGAAGGAGCACCATCGGGAGCGGCACGACGAGCGGAGCGACGAGCCGGGCGCCGGGGGCTTCCGCGGCGTCCCCCTGGCGCCGGTGATCGCGGACAACGGTGACGAAGACGATCTCGCCCTGCTGTTTCGCTTTCGCGCGCGCAGCCCGGGCCAAGCGACCTTGGAAAGCGTGCGCGTAACCAGTCTCGTGCTGCCGGTGGACCTGGGGCGCACGCCGCTGGTCTGGCTCGGACCGGCGGATGACGCCGCCAGCCTGGCCCAGCTGCAGGCCCTCTTCGCCGGGGCGCACAGCGCGGACTTGCGGGAAGATCTCGTCACCGACGTCGGCCTCCACGGCAGCTCCCGGGCGGTGGTGCCGCTGCTCGACGGCTGGCTCCGCGGCGATGTGTCCTCAGGGGTGCGGGCCCAGGCCGCCGAATGGCTGGGACATCATCCTGACGCGGCGGCCGTCCGTGGGCTCGCCCACGCTGCACGGCACGACCCCGCCTCGCGCGTACGCGAGCAGGCGGTCAAGGCGCTGCGGATCAATCCATTTCCGGCGGCGACCGATTCGCTGCTCGCGCTCGCCCGGACCCACGACGATTCCGACGTGCGGCGTGAGGCGGTCGAGGGCCTGGGCCACAAGAGCGACCCGCGCGTGCTGCCGGTGACGATTGCGATCGCGCGCTCCGATCGCGACGAGGATGTCCAGCGCGAGGCGATCGAAGGCCTGGGCGAGATGAAGGAGCCGGGGCTGCGCGCCGTCATCGACATCGCCCGCACCCACGCGGACCCGGACGCGCGCAGCCACGCGGTCGAGACCGTCGCCGAGGCGGCGCCTCACGACGTCGCGCTCGCGGTGCTGGAGGGCGTCGCCCGCCGTGACCCCGACCGTCACGTCCAGCGCAAGGCGGTGGAGGAGCTGGGGAAGGTGGGTGGTCCGCGCGCGGTCGCGCTCGTCATCGCCTTCGCCCGTCACCATCCCGTCGCCGAGGTGCGACGCGAGGCCGCGAAACAGCTCGGCGAGTTCAACGCGTCGGACGGCACGACGACGGCGTTGCTGGAGCAGACCGCCTTGGAGGGCTCCGACGTCGATTTCCAGCGCGAAGCGGTGGAGGCGCTCGCCAGTCAGGGCAGCCCGCAGGCATTGGAAGCGGTCGCCCGCCTCGCCCACGTCCATTCCAGCGCCGACGTGCGGCGGGAGGCGATCGAGCGGTACGCCAAGGTCGCGGCCCCCGAAAGCGCCAGGCTACTGCTCACCGACCGGCTCGCAAACGACCGCTCGCCCGCGGTGCAGTCGGAGGCGTTGCGCCGGCTGATGGCGCTGCCCGGTGGAATCGGGATCCCTGCCGTGACCGAAGCGGCGCGCGCCCACCCGAACCCCGAGCTGCGCGCCGACGCCCGCGAGCGCCTCGAAGAGAATCGCTAGCCGTCCCGCGGAACACCTCCGCCATGACGGGGTGACCGCCGTCAGAACTGCAACAGATAGCTGAGCTTCAGGAACACCTGCCGCCCGACGGAGGTCGTCGGGTCGTCCGTGCGATACAGCGCGGGCGGGGTTCCCGGCAGGATGGCGAGGTTCTCGTAGCCGTCGCGATAGCCCACATACAGCGCCGTCCCCGGGTTGACGAGGTAGGTGAGCAGCACGTCGACGCCCCAGCGGTGCTCGGGGTCCACGCGCGACTGGGTCGAATCGCGCCGCACGATCGCGTAGTCCACGATGGCGCGCAGCGAGAGCGCGCGCGTGAACTGATAGTTCACCTTCTCCCGCAGGATGCGATCGGTGAACACCGGCGCGCCCAGTCGCGTCGCCAAGCGCTCGTACAGGAACGTATGGTCGATCCGGAATTGCGGGGCCGGCCGGAAGGTGAACCCGAGCTCTCCCTGCACGGCGTCGCCGAGCGAGGGATCGGTCCCCTTGGGTGGCTTGTGATTCACCGCGGTCCCCAGCTTGAGCTGCGCGGACCCGGCGAGCCACTTTAGCCACTCGCTCTCGAGCGTCAGCTTGGTCTGGTAGGTGTCGAATGACAGGTCGTCGAACAGCTCGAACGCCTGCTCCCGCGCGACGACGAGCTTCGTCTCGCCGCGCAGCTTCACTTCGAGCGAGGCTTCGAGCGATCGGTCCAGCAGGCGTCCGTCCCGGTCCCAGTCGAACTGCATCGTGAGGGTGGGCCCGACCTTCACCACGGGGCCGTGCGGCCGCCGCACCAGCTCGATCTGCTGCTCGAACTCGCGGATGCCCACCCGCTTCACGAAGCCGAGCTGCGTCTCGAACGCCGGGCTCAGGTCGAGATAGGTGGCGCTGTAGTCGAGGTTGCGCCCGTCGCGCAGCAGGTTCGCGTACCAGCCGGTGCCCGACGCGCCCGCGCCGGTCGAATCCCGCGTGGTGGTCGCGATCGCCTGGCCGGTGAATACCCAGGTCTTGCTCAGCGCGAGCCGGGTATCGGCGGAGACGACGCGGTTCCAGGCGCCGCCCAGCGTCCGGTTGCTCCCGAGCACAGCGACCGCCGACTGGCGGCCCAGCTCGCGCTCGATGCGCACCGCCGCGATGCCCGCCTCGTCGATCCCGAACGTCCGCGCGGGCGCGCGGTCGTCGATCCCGATCGCGCCGATCCCCCAGCGGCCCGCCTTGCCCGTGAGCCGCACCCCCTCCCCGGGGTCCGCGATCCGCCGCGAGAAGAGCAGGTTCACCGGGGTCTGGAAGTAGCCCGCGTTCTCGATGAAGAAGGGCCGCTTCTCCGGGAAGAACGTCTCGAAGCGCTCGTTGATCGTCACCTGCGGCTCGTCCGATTCCACCTGGCTGAAGTCCGGGTTGAGGGTGGCGTCGAGCGTGAGCGCGTCGCGGATCACCCCCTTCATATCGAGGCCGAAGCGGCGGTCGCTCGCCGTACGGAACGCAGGTGTCTCGGTGTCGAGAAAGCGGGCGCCCGTGAACGCCCCGTAGGGAATCGCCTGGAGGTTGCGGCCGGGGGAAATGTCGGCCAGTCCGTCGAGCGTCCCGAATTGGGGCACGAGCCCCGCGAGGCGCTTGGTGATGTAGGGCCAGTAGGACTCCTCGTTGTTGCGGCGGATGTAGCGCGCCAGCGCGATCCCCCAGCGCTGCGCGGGCGTCCGCGGGAAGCGCAGGCTCCGGAACGGGATCGCGAACCGCAGCACATATCCGTCCGCGGTCACGCGACCGTCGGCCTGCCACACGGCGTCGAAGCTGTAGTCGTCGTCCTGCCCTTCGGTCACCAGGGCATCGGCCTGCACGCCGAGCGGGTTCGCGGCGAACAGATACGCGTGCTTGCGGTCGCCGAACGTGTCGAGGTAGAGGGCGACGCCGTCGTCCGACGCGATCTCCTCCCGCTTGGCGAGGCCGGCGCGCACCAGCGCCGGCCGGTCGCGGCACACGAACACGACGTACAAGTTGGCGTCGTCGTAGCTCAGGTAGGCCATCGTCGGGGCGCCCGCCGGGTTGCCGTCGCCGGGGTCGCGCTGGCGAAAGTCGCTCACCACCGTCTCACCTGGTCGGGCGCTGTCGCCGCGAACGAAGTCATCGAGCTCGGGCGGCCGGGCGGCGCGGGCGATCTGCAGCGTACGCTCGGGCTCCTGGCCGGCGACCTCGCCGGCGGCAGGCGCGAGCAGCAGGCTCACAACGAGCGATTCACGAATCGGGCGCATGGCATCGACTCCGGTCCGTCACAGGGTCCTCACGCCATCTTGCCGGCCCCGAATACCACGGCGCGTGGCAGTTGAGCTGCCCTCAGATCAGACCGCGAGCGCGGCGGGATGGGCGTTGGGTCGGGGCCCGACTTCCACCGGCATGACCTCCCAGGCTTCGGCCCGGGCAAGAATGTAGTTCGCGATGGCGCCGGCGGCGCCGGCGACGGCGGTGAAGTTGGGGAACTCGTTGACCTCGAGTACCGCCACTCCGTCCGCCGTTTCGACCGTATCGACCCCGTAGATGTCCAGACCGAACACCCGTCCGCAGCGCAACGCCAGGTCCACCTGCGCCGCCCCGGGCTTGAGCGGGTGCGCCACAGCGGACGGCTCGCCGTTGAACGGCGACGGCTTGCGCGTGGCAAAGACGCGGTCGCCGCACACGTAGAACTTCAAATCGAAGCCGTCATTCGGCAGGTAACGCTGCGCCAGCACGAGCTGCTCCGGCCAGTGGACGTCCCACAGGTCGTCCCGGCGGCGGATCAGCCGCAACCCCTGGCTGTTGTCACCGTACGTCGGCTTGAGCAGCAGGGGGAACCAGTCCTCCGAGAGTCCGGCCACCACCGCGACGTCGCTCGCCAAGACCGTGGGGGCGCAGGGCACGCCGGCGCGCTCCAGCGCGACCGCCATCTCGGCCTTGCTGCGCACCCGCTCCGTCGCCGACCGCGTGTTGATGGTGAGCATGTGAGCGGTCTCGGCGTACGCCAGCATCGCGAGCCCCAGCGCGTCGCGGCAGCGCGCCACGACGACGTCGGACCGGTTCAGGTCGAGCGGCGGGCTCGAGTCGGGGGAGAAGATCCCGGACTGCGGGTCGAACCGCGCGCCCTGAGGACACAGCACGTCGGGCTCGAGGCCCCGCGCCTCCAGCTCGCGAATCACCGCGCGCGGCATCTCCTGGCGCAGGTACCGCCCTTCGACTATGAAGGCGATCTTCGGGGCCATGATGGGACCGTGGGGCGGCAAGTTCTGTACCTCCCGCGGCAGTTTCGAGCGCAACCATGCGACCGTGTGAGCGCAGTCACACGCCGCGTCGCGCAACGTCTTTTCTGTTGCGTGAGGTCGGCGTCGCCCCGATCCAGCAGTGCCGGCGCACCACGCCCTGTCGGAGCTAGACCACGCCGCGGCCGGAGGACCTTGCAGAGAGGAGGTACACCGGCACACCGAGCGCCAGCAGACCGGCGCCGATCAGCGCATTGCGCGGGTTGGCAAGGATCGCGCTCGCTACCACGTACAACGCCGCCAGCACGAACAGCCCCGGGGTCCAGGGATACCCCGGCACACGGAACGCCCTCTCGACCGGCAGCGGCGGTACCGCACCGGCACCGGTGATCCGGTCTCGCGCCCTATAGATGAAGAGCCCCGCCACGGTCAGACCGAAGAAGATCCAGTCCCCGAAGGCCACATAGTCCACCAGCTGAGCGAACGTACCCGAGAGCGTGAGCACGGTCGCCCAACCGGCCTGCACCAGGATCGCCAACCCGGGCGTCCGGTAGCGGGGGTGCAGCACGGCGAGTCGCGGCAGGAAGACGCCGTCTGCCGCCATCGCCTGCAGCACGCGCGGCGTCACCAGGATCACCAGGTTCAGAAACCCGAAGGTGGAGGCGGTGATGCCGGCCGCGATGAGCGTGCCGCCGGCGGGACCGAGCAGCGCGCGCATCACGTCGGCCGCCGGCGCCGTGCCGCGGGCGAGCCCGGCGAGCCCGAGCACGCGCAGGTATGCGACGTTCGCGAGCAGATAAACGACCACGACGCCCGCGACGCCGAGCACCAGCGCGCGCGGCAGGTTCCGCTCCGGCTCGAGGATCTCTTCGGCGATGAAGTTGGTCTGCTGCCACCCCCCGTAGGTGAAGAGAATCGGCACCAGTGCGGCACCGAGGGCCACGGCCACCCCGACCACGCCGACCACCCCGCCCGGGGCCGTAGAGGGCGGTAGGAGGCGGTAAGGGGCGGTGGGCACCACAGCGAATAGACCGACGCCGATGAGCGCGGCGAGCGCGGCGAGCTTGAGCAGCGTGAAGACGTTCTGCGTGACGGCCGCCGGTTTGACGCCTACGTAGTTGATCCCCGACAACAGCGCGATCGCGCCGATCGCCACCGGCACCGTGAGTCGGGCGGAGAGCCCCGCCAGCGCCAGCGCATAGTTGGCGAACGTGACCGCCACTGCGGCGATCGCGCCCGTGGCGATCACCAGCAACAGGGCCCACCCGTACAGGAAGGCCGGGAGCGGTCCCCACGTTTCACGCAGGTACACGTAGCCGCCACCGGCGCGCGGGCAGCGCCGGCCCAGCTCGCCGAAGCAGAAGGCGCCGATCAGGGCGATCGCCCCACCCACGATCCAGGCCGCGAGCGCCAGCTCGGGCGACCCCACCCGCTCCGCGACGGCCGCGGGCGTGCGGAAGATCCCGCCGCCGATGATGCCGCCGATCACGGCCATCGTGCCGGAGAAGAGACCGAGGCGCCGCGCGTAGGTGGTCAGGACGGGGGACCGGGAAAGGGGAAGGGGGAAGGGTACGGCATGGCGCAGAAATTAACACCCTTCCCCCTTCCCCCTTCCCCGCTGCCCCTACAGTTTTCGGGACGCACTTCTCGAGGAGCCCTCCGATGCCGCCGATCACTTTCACCGTCAACGGCAAGTCCCGCTCGGTCTCGGACAGCGCCGACACCCCGCTGCTCTGGGTGCTGCGCGACACGCTCGGCCTCACCGGCACGAAGTTCGGCTGTGGCATCGCGCAGTGTGGCGCGTGTACCGTGCACCTGGACGGCGTGGCCACACGCTCGTGCGTGACGCCGATCGCCGCGGTGGCCGGCAAGCGCGTCACGACGATCGAAGGACTGTCTCCCAACCGCTCCCACGCGGTCCAGAAGGCCTGGATCGCGGAGGATGTGCCCCAGTGCGGCTACTGCCAGTCGGGCCAGATCATGGCGGCCGCCGCGCTGCTCGCGAAGAACGCCAATCCGAGCGATGCCGAGATCGACGCCGCGATGACGAACATCTGCCGCTGCGGCACGTACCAGCGGATCCGCGCCGCCATCCACCGCGCCGCGCAGCGGGCCTGACCATGAGCGCGCACACTGAGCTTACCCGACGGGAGTTCCTCGAGACGGCGGGCGCCGCGGGCGCCGGGCTCGTCATCGCCTTCCATCTCCCCTCCGGATCCCGCTTCCGCAGCGCCGCCGCCGCGCCGCTCGCCCCCAACGCGTGGCTGCGCATCGGCGCCGACGAGAGCGTGCTCGTGATCGTGGACCGCTCCGAGATGGGCCAGGGCGTGGCGACCGCGTTGCCGATGCTGCTCGCCGAAGAGCTCGATGCCGATTGGTCCAACATCAAGATCGAGTTCGCACCCGCCGACAAGGCGTATACCAACCCGATGTTCGGCATGCAGGGGACCGGCGGCAGCACCAGCGTACGCGCCGCCTACACTCCACTGCGCAAGGCGGGGGCGGCGGCCCGCGAGATGCTCGTCGCTGCGGCGGCCGAGACGTGGGGGGTCGACAAGGCCACGTGCCACGCCGACAAAGGCGCGGTGATCCACGCGCCGAGCAAGCGGCGCCTCACCTACGGCAAACTGGTGGCGAAAGCCGCGACCGTCTCGATGCCGCACGACGTGCCGCTCAAGGATCCGAAGGATTGGAAGATCCTCGGCACGCGCGTGCGGCGGCTCGACACACCGCCCAAAGTGGACGGCAGCGCTCAGTTCGGGATCGACGTGAAGGCCCCCGGGATGCTCGTCGCCGTGATCGCGCGCTCGCCGGTGTTCGGCGGCAAGGTCAAGAGCTTCGAGGCGACCAAGGCGAAGGCCGTGCCAGGCGTGCGGCACGTGGTGCAGATCTCGAGCGGCGTCGCGGTCGTGGCGGACGGCTACTGGCCGGCCAAGAAGGGCCGGGACGCGCTCGACGTGAGCTGGGACGAGGGCTCGAACGCGCAGGTCTCGAGCGCGAGCATCGCCCAGCTGTTTGCTCAGCGGGCGGAGCAGGCCGGCGCGGTCGCCCGACACGACGGCGATCCGACCGGCACGCTGGCGTCGAGCGCGGCGAAAATCGACGCCGCGTACGACCTCCCCTTCCTCGCGCACGCCACCATGGAGCCGATGAACTGCACCGCCCACGTCCGCGCCGACGGCGTGGACATCTGGGCCCCGACCCAGTTTCAGACCGGAGCACAGGGACTCGGCGCCAAGATCGGCGGCGTCGCCCCGGACAAGGTTCAGGTCCACACGACCTATCTGGGCGGCGGATTCGGCCGGCGCTTCGAGCTGGACTTCATCCAGGAGGCGCTGGAGACCTCCAAGGCCGCCGGGACCGCGGTCAAGGTGATCTGGTCCCGCGAGGACGACATCCGGAACGCCCAGTATCGCCCGGTGAATCATCATCGCCTGCAGGCGGGACTCGACGCGAGTGGCAAGCCGGTCGTCTGGACGCACCGCATCGTGGCGCCGTCCATCATGGCGCGGGTGTTCCCCGATACGATCAAGAACGGGCTGGACGAGGAGGCGGTCGAGGGCGGCGTCGGCATGCCGTACACCATCCCCAACGTCCACGTGGATTACCAGCTCACCGACACGGGGATCCCGGTCGGGTTCTGGCGCTCCGTGAACAACTCGTACAACGCTTTCGCCGTGGAGAGCTTCATCGACGAGCTGGCGCACGCCGCGAAGCAAGATCCGTACGAATACCGGCGGGACCTGCTCGGCAAGGCGCCGCGGCATCTGGGGGCGCTCAATCTCGCCGCGAGCAAGGCGGGCTGGGGTACCGCACCGCCGGCGGGCCGCGCCCGCGGCATCGCCGTGTACAAGGCGTTCGAGAGCTACGTCGCGGAAGTCGCAGAAGTGTCCGTGGCCTCGGACGGGGCGGTGAAGGTGCATCGGGTGGTGTGTGCCGTGGACTGCGGGCCCGTCGTGAATCCGTCCATCGTCGAGGCCCAGATGGAGAGCGCGATCGTCTTCGGGCTCACGGCGGCGCTGTACGGCGAGATCGGCATCGAGGGCGGCCGCGTGAAGCAGAGCAACTTCCACGACTACCAGATGGTGCGCCTCGCCGAGATGCCGCAGATCGAGGTGCACATCGTCCCGTCGACCGACGCGCAGGGCGGCGTCGGCGAGCCGGGCACACCGCCGATCGCGCCCGCGGTGTGCAACGCGATCTTCGCGGCGACGGGGAAGCGGGTTCGCAAGCTGCCGATCGGGAAAGTGGTTTAGGGCCCAGGAGCGATCGTACAGGTATCCGGAGTCTTCGGTTTATGAGGGACTGAAGTCCCTCCTCGGCGGCGCTGCGTCCTTAAGGACGCGCCCCGGCCGAGCACGGACTTCAGTCCGTCATATCCCCACGGAGGACACCATGGGCACGAACGTCACCCGCCGCGAATTCGTCGAGACGAGCGCCGGCCTCGTCATCTCCTTCTATCTGCCCGCGCGCCGCGGTGCGGCGCCGAACGCCATAGACACCGACTTCGCCCCCAACGCCTGGCTGCGCATCGGCGCGGACGACGTCGTCACCCTGACCGTGGACAAGTCTGAAATGGGCCAGGGATCGCAGACCGGGCTCGCGATGATCCTCGCCGAAGAGCTCGAGGCGGACTGGGCGAAGGTGCGGCTCGGGCCGGTGCCCGAGAACCCGGCGGGCTGGTCGCGTCGCATGTCCACCGGCGGCAGCACGGCGATCCGCACCTCGTGGGATCCGCTGCGCAAGGCGGGTGCCACGGCGCGCGAGATGCTGATCAGCGCGGCCGCCGCGACGTGGAACGTGGACCGCTCGACGTGTCACGCCGAGCAGGGCGTCGTGATCCACACACCCACCAAGCGCCAGCTCCCCTACGGCAAACTCGCGGCCCGCGCCGCCCAGGTCCCTGTGCCCAGCGACGCGCCGCTCAAGGACCCGAAGGACTTCCGCCTGCTCGGCACGCGGGCGCCGCGGCTCGACACGCCCGCCAAGGTGGACGGGAGCGCCGTCTTCGGAATCGACGTCACCGTACCCGAGATGCTGATCGCGTCGATCGAGCGGTGTCCCGTGTTCGGCGGCATGCTGAAGCGGTACGACGGAGCCAAGGCGGAGGCGCTCCCGGGGGTGCGCGCCGTGGTGGCGCTCGAGCCGAGCCCCTGGACCGGGCGGGGCGGCGCGTGGGCGGCAGGTTGCGCCGCCGGCGTCGCCGTGGTCGCCGATACCTACTGGCACGCCGTGCAGGGACGGCGCGCGCTCGAGATCGAGTGGGACGAGGGCGAGGCCGCCACGCTCGGCTCCGACGGCATTCGCGCCGAGTTCGCCCGGCTCGCCGAGCAGGCAGGGGTGGAGGCACGCAAGACCGGCGACGCGGAGGCCGCGCTCGCCGCGGCGACGCAGCGGGTGGAGGCGGTCTACGAGGTGCCGTTCCTGCACCACGCCACCATGGAGCCGATGAACTGCACGGCGCACGTGCGCGCGAACGGGTGCGACGTGTGGGCCCCCACGCAGAACCAGACACGGGCGCAGGAGGTGGCGGCCGAGCTCACGGGACTCTCCAAGGATCGGGTCCGCGTCCATACGACGTTCCTGGGCGGCGGGTTCGGGCGCCGGCTCGAGCCCGACTTCGTCGCCGAGGCGGTGCGCGTCTCGCAGGCGGTGGGGGCGCCGGTGAAGGTCATCTGGTCACGGGAAGACGACGTGCAGCACGGCTTTTATCGCCCGGCGACGTACAACAAGTTCACGGCCGGTCTCGACGCCGCGGGCGCGCCGGTGGCCTGGTCGCATCGGATCGTGGCGCCGCCGATCCTGCTCAAGTTCGGGCCGCTCGACAAGGGGATCGACCGCACCTTGATCGACGGCGCGGCGAACCTGCCGTACGCGATTCCCAACGTCCTGGTAGACCAGGTAGCGATGGACTTACTGCCCGTGCCGCGGGGCTTCTGGCGCTCGGTGGGGATATCGCAGAACGCGTTCGTCACCGAGTGCTTCTTCGACGAAGTGGCCGTCGCGGCGAAGCAGGATCCCTTCGAGCTGCGCCGCCAGCTGCTGAAGGACAAGCCGCGGCACCTGCGGACACTCGAGCTCGCCGCCGAGAAGGCGGGCTGGGGCTCGCCCCTGCCCAGCGGGCGCGGTCGCGGCATCGCCATCGCCGAATGGGCGCCCACGGTGTGCGCGCAGGTGGCGGAAGTCTCCGTGTCAGCCGACGGCTCGGTCCGCGTGCACCGCGTGGTCTGCGCCGTCGACTGCGGGCCGACCGTGAACGTGGGCCAGATCGAGGCGCAGCTCCAGGGCGGCATCGTGTACGGGCTGACGGCGGCGTTGTACGGCGAGATCACCATCGAGCGCGGCCGGGTGAAGCAGAGCAACTTTACCGACTACCCCATGATGCACATCAATGAAATGCCGGTGGTGGAGGTGCACGTCGTGCCGAGCGACGACAAGCAGGGCGGGATCGGCGAGCCCTCCGTGGGCCCGATCGCGCCCGCGGTGTGCAACGCCATCTTCGCGGCGACGGGGAAGCGCGTTATAAGGGACTGAAGTCCCAACTCGGCCACGGGGCGTCCTAAAGGACGCTGGTGTGCGCGACGTCCTTCAGGACGCATTGGCGCCGAGGTCGGACTTCAGTCCGTCATAACCCAAACCGCACGGACTCCGAGACTCTCGAGTACAGGCAGTCTAGTGCACCACCGTCACCGTGCCGTTCATCCCCGCGTGGTTGGTGCAGGTGTAATTGTACGTCCCCACCGCCGTGATCGTCCGCTGAGCGGTTGTTCCATTGCCACCATCGGCGCGATTGGCCGGTAGCGGCGTCGGTCCAAAGGTGAAGGTCAGATTATGGACCGCAACGCCGGTCCAGTTCCACGTCACGCTCCCGCCGGTCTGGACAACGCTGTTCTGCGGGGTGAAATGGTTGTCCTCCACGCTCACGGTCGCCGTCGTGTGCGGCGTCGTGGCGGCCTCGGTGAAGGTCGCCGGGCCAGCGAGACCG
>WNGP01005570.1_pt1 | contig 15500 bp, 18 predicted proteins | sample 5407671 | NCBI WGS metagenome assembly WNGP01 (sample SAMN13153381, study PRJNA577476) | soil metagenome | isolation source: 40 cm soil or saprolite under Garry oak tree replicate 2 | place: USA:California | collected 2016-06-15 | reverse complement strand
CTGGGCGCCCAAAGCTTCACCGATTTCGATTGGTTCGCTGTCCTGGATACAACGGCATACAACGGGTGGGGCCATTTCTAGAAGGCTGGAGCGCACGTTCCGAGCAATAACGTCCTCGCCTTTGAGATGCGCGGACGCTCTCGTTCTAAGGCAAACAAAGAAGCGGAGAGCCTCCGTTTTGGAGTGGTCGCTCGCCTCCGGGAGGCCCAGAATACGTCTCTGAACAGATAGAAATGTATAGGGCTTGCATTTTCCAAAAAAATATTTTAGTACAATTTATAAGGACATTCTAGAATATTAGAACGAAAGAATTTTTTATGCTAAAAGCTGACCTGATTCTGCACCCGGTGAGGATGCGCATGATTATTGTATTAAGCGGTAGGCAACTTACGCCGAAACAACTTGCTACCGAGCTGAAGGATGTTGCCTCCGCGACGCTCTATCATCATCTCAACCTGCTCACCGAAGCTGGCATTACGCGGGTGTCGAAGAGCGCCTTGTGCGCGGCACGCTGCGCGAAAAGGTCTATGCACTCTCGGATGTCTCGACTATCCTAGGGCCGGAGGATCTGGCCAATGTCTCAAAAGACGAAATGTTGCGCTACTTCTTCGTCTTTCTTTGGAAGCTGATCGGCGACTATACGCGCTACCTCGATCACAACGAGAGCGGCAATTGGCCCATAAGTGTTTTTCCGACCATTGGATACAACGTGCGATATAAGCAACGTTATATCGCCCCTCTCCCGCTTTTCTCTGCTCGACTCCACATGTCTTCCCGCTTCTTTCCTAGCTTTGCTTGTTCTCTGTTACTCTTCCTTTTATCGAGGAGTTTTGATACTTATATCGCACAAAGAGGGAGAGCGGCTTATGACAACCAGTCAAGCAGTAGATGCCTACATAGCCAGTTTACGTGCTCGCAATGTTCCCCTGAATACCATCAAATCCTATGCCCATGATCTGCGTCATTTTGTCATGGGAGTCCCTTATGAGTTGGGAGAGATTACAGCAGATGTTGTCCAACAATTTCTGGAGCAGCAGAGCCATTTGAGTCCAGCGACCCGTGGGAGGCGCTATTCGACCTTGTGTGCATTTTATCGCTGGTGTGTGAGGCAGGGGTTGGTGCAACAGAACCCGATGGACCGCTTGGAGCAGATTGTCCAGCCAAAGCGAGAGCCTCGACCTCTGCCTCGGGAAGAAGTGCTCAAAATATTTAAGGCCATCCCCAGCACCAACATGCGTGATCGCACCTTTTTCATGCTGCTGTATGAAACAGGAATCCGCGTGGGGGAGGCCCTCGCTCTTCAAGTTTCTGATCTCTCTTTAAACCAAGATGATGAGAAGATTCGCATTTTTGCCAAAGGGCAACGAGAGCGCACCGTCATGTTAACAGCAGCTCCAGAAACCATTCGGTTGCTGCGTCGTCATCTCAAGCACAGTGGGATTACATCAGGTTCGGTCTTTCGTGGTGATCCCAGGTATGGTGGAAGTACGCTCCCGCTGGATTATACGGTGGCGCACCGTGCCTGGCAGAAATATTGTCGTATAGCTGGAGTCGAGGGGACTATTCATCAGCTTCGCCATAGCCGAGCCAGCCAACTGATCGCCGCAGGTGTCCCTCTGACCACCGTTCGCAAGCAGATGGGGCATCGGAATTTACAAAGTACCTTGCTCTATGCGGAGGTAGACCAGGCGACCGTCAAACAGGATCTTCTAGAGTACCAACGACGAAGAGGGAGGCAGAATCGGTTCGATGGCTAAAAGCTATTCTTGGAGTACCGATGCCGAGGAGCTACGCCGCCTCTTTACCCTGACCTTCGATGACTTGCATTTTCTTGAACCCTTACGTGCTGATGCGCAGCGACTCTATCGTGCGCTGGTGCTGGTCTGGGCGCGGGTGGAACGAGTGCTTATCTCAGATCCTTCTGATATTCCAGAGGACGTAATCAAACAGATGAGCAAGCAGCTCAGTCTCAAACCGTCTGTGCTCTCAGGGTGGCGTAACCACCCTTCGGCTCGATCAGCGACGTTTGAAGCCGTGCGCAAGCATCTCTCGGTTCGTGCCTGGCAAGAGGACGATGCAGATGCGCTTTCGGCTTATTTGAAGGAGAAAATCTCTCACACAGGCAACCCCGCCGCACTCTTTGACGCGAGCCACGATTGGATGGTCCGTGCAGGCGTGTTGCGTCCACAAGGAGAGACCACGATTGAGCGGCTGGTCTACCAGGTTCGCAATCAGACCGAAGACAGCCTGTTTGAGCAGGTCATTGCTCAACTCTCGGATGAGCAAAAGGCGAAGCTGGACGGGCTTCTTGACACGAGCGCAGGCGACAGCCGCCTCGCCTGGTTGGATGCTCCTCCACGAGCAGCCTCCGTTCCAGCGATCAAAGAGGAGTGCGAGCGATTGATGCAGGTGCGTACATCGCTGCCCACACCGCTCAATTGGGGAACGATGACCACCAATCGCCTGCGTCAATGGGCCGCTATCGTCAAAAAACACCGTGCTCGCAATATTCGGCTCTACCCGCCAGCCAAACGCTACACACACCCCTACGCGTTTTTAACCATTCGAGCGGAGGAATTAACGACCACTATTGTTGAAATGTTCGATGTCCTGGTAGGGCGACTCTTCTCACGCAGCGACGATGATTTGCTTGCGGCAAAAGCCAAACAACAGCAGACGCACCAGGAGAGCGCTCGGCTGTTCAAAAAAGTCGCCCAAATCCTCCTGGATGCATCCATCCCAGAGGAACAGGTGCGAAGCCGCGTCTTCAAACAGGTTCCTAGAGAGCGGGTCAGTGCGCTGGTGGACCTGACAGATGAGTTGGATAAAAGTGAAACCGCGACGTTCTTTGATATTCTGGATAATCGCTATGCTCATATGCGTGACTTTGCTCCGCTCGTCCTCCGCACGCTTCAATTTGATTCCCCTCGTACCAATAATCCAATCATGGAAGGACTCACGACGCTCTCCGGACTCAATCAGGAAGGAAAGAAATCGGTCCCAGATACCGCTCCCGTCGATTTTGTCCCCCGCAAATGGGTGAGTGCAGTAATCCAAGAAGGAGAGATCAACAAGCATGCCTGGGAATTTAGCTTACTGCATGAAGCGAGAGCAGCGCTGAGGGCGGGGGATTTGATCGTGACCGGGAGTCAGCGCTATGCCGCCTGGGATAGTGATCTGTACAGCCAGGATGAATGGAAACAGCGCCGTGACGCTTGGTATGAGGAAAGTGATCTGCCAAAGGATGGCAATATCTACCTTCAAGAACAGCTTACTGCCTTAGAGCAAACGGCCAAACGAGTTGGCAAACGTATCGCGCGTGGGAAGAATCCTGACGCGCGCGTGGAGGGAGACGAACTGAAATTACTGGCGCTCGAAAAAGTCGAAGTGCCGCAAGAGGCAGTGAATTTGCGCACTGATCTCATTGATCTCTTCCCTTCTACTGGACTCCCCGAATTGCTCATGGAGGTGGATCGCTGGACCAACATCAGCTCCATCTTTTTGCATCTGACCAGCCGGCGTGAGCCAAGCGAACAAGCCATCCGGGAACTGCGTCCACTGCTGTTTGCCGTCCTGGTTGCCGAGGCGACCAATATTGGTTTATCGGCGATGGCGCAATCTTCAGGAATAGCGCTCCATGAGCTGGAGCGAGTCTATGACTGGTATTTGCGGGAGGAAACCTTACGGGCAGCTATTAGCAAACTGATTAGTTATCATCGATCCCTCCCGCTTACCACGAAGTTCGGTGATGGGACGACCTCCTCCTCAGATGGCATCCGATTTGGTATGGCTGCCTCCTCTCTCAATGCGCGGCATCTTCCCCGCTACTTTGGGGTGCGTCGTGGAGTCACTCTTTACAACCACACCACCGATCAAGGGAATCAGCCCTGGATCGATGTCGTGAACTGCCTAGCCCGCGAATCCACCTATGTCCTGGATGGATTACTCTATCAGGATGCGCCGCCAATCAAGGAGCACTATGTCGATACTGGTGGCTTCACTGAATTATTGTTCGGATTGTTTATGCTGCTTGGCTTCCGTTTTGCGCCGAGATTGCGTGATCTCTCCGATCAAACGCTCTATCGCCCCAGAAAGCACACGGATTACAGTGTCCTCACTCCTGTGCTCAAAAAAGATCTCCGCGAAGATCTGATTGTGCGCCATTGGGATGATATGAATCGGCTGGCAGCCTCACTCAAAGATGGGCTCGTTCGCCCCTCGCTCGTCGTCTCCAAACTTGCAGCGATGAAACGACAGAATCCTCTCCAGCAGGCAATCCAGGAGTTGGGAAGACTGGGGAAGACGGCGCACATATATGTTACGTGGAATACAGCTCATCAACAGGAGAAAACAGACATGTTTTTTTCTGTTTTCCATTGGCGCAAGAATAACGCACCACGCAAGCGAAGCCGTGTTAAGGCTGCGGAGCGAAGCGGAGCACCCGCAGGGCTTGGCCTTGACACGGGTGAGCGGCGTGGTATCCTCGGAGCGCCTGATGGAAGACGGATGTCATCAGCACGCCTTGCTCAGACGTGTTACTGACAGAGACTGCATGTCTGTTCCAGTGAAAGGAGCTGTCCATGACAGATGTGCAGTGGGAGCATTACCCACTTGTGACCCAAATGCCACGCGCGCAAGCGTGGCTGCACATGCAAGCAAACCTTGGCCTGGCACCCAATACGGTTGCTGCCTATGGCCGTGCGCTTAATGACTACCTCGCATTTTGCCAGCATCACGAGCTGGGTGTCGAGGCAGCGACCAAAGAGCAGATTGCTCAGTACGTGCATGACCTGACATCGCGCCCCAATCCTCGTGGCTCCACCATTCGTGTCCTCGACTCTGGAGCTGGCCTGGCGAATGCGACCCTCCAACAGCGTCTGACTGCCATCCGACTCTTCTACGACTACCTGGTCGAGGAGGGATATCGCGAAACCAATCCCGTCGGTCGCGGGCGTTACACGGCTGGCAAAGGCTTTGGGGGGAAACGTGAGAAAGGAAAGCCATTTTGCGCGTGACCTGCCAGGAACCCATTCGGAATCGGTTGATGCTCGCTCTCGCCTACGATGCCGGGCTCAGACGCGAGGAGCTGTGCGCGCTGCGCACTGAGGATCTGGACCCTGCCCACCGAACGCTTCGCATCCGGGCGGAGACCACAAAAGGGCGGCGTGAACGGGTCGTCGCCTATTCAGCTTCCACCGGCATCTTGCTGCAACACTACCTCGCGTACCGACAGACCATCAGCCGCGCTCGTGGGCCGCTTTTCCTGTCAGAATCAGACCGAAACTTTTCGCGACCGCTTACCATCTGGACCTGGTCAAAGGTCGTGAAGCGCATCGCAGCCCGAGTTGGGATTCCCCAGTTTAGCACACATACCCTGCGCCATCTCTGTCTCACGGATCTCGCCAGGTCCGGCTGGGAACTGCACGCCATTGCAACCTTTGCTGGCCATCGAAACCTGTCCACTACCCTTCAATATATCCACCTATCAGGGCGTGACCTGGCCGACAAACTTGGACGTTCGATGGCCCAGATCCATAGCTGGCGTGCGCAGCTGCTAGCAGAGGGCTCGGCTTCGAAAGGAGATACCCCATGATGAACCACCCTGCTCACTCCCCAGCTCCGGCAGCGGGTTCGACGCTTGACCATTTGTTGTGGCACTGGCCCATCGATCCAACACGCTACGACCGCACCCCAGAGTTATCGGCCAACGAGCTTGCTGCGCTCGTCGCGCTGGACTGGGACGTGCGCCGAGGTCGATGCCACGATCCTGAACGACCAGAGTGGGCAACGCTTGAGCGTCTCCTTCGTCCTCTGGACGATGCACGCCTGAGCTTGTATACTCCCAACACGCGCTATCATCAGCGGAGCGCGCTCGACGCAGTTGGCCTCATCCTGCATGGATGTCGCGTGCGACAGACCACCTTCTGGCAGTGGAACGAAGCCGCATGGGTTGAGGTCCTTGGCGCCGATCAGCGCGCCTTCCAGCGGCGAGAGTTCTCTGGATGGCTCGATGCCACCGTTCGTCCGTATATGGTTGCGATGGCCTATGTGCTGGGCTGTTTCTCTGCCTTCCAGCGGCTCGGGGCGTTCAATCGGCTCACGAGGGCTCCGAGAGTCTTTGGTCCGGTGCCCGTAGAGGAAGCCCATGCGGCAGATCCTGACCGTTTTGCAAGGATGGGGCTACCACGAGACAAACAGCCGAGATAGATACCCCGGCCTCATCTGCGCCCTGCTCTTGCTCAACCGCAGCCCGTATCTGGCGGATCTCACGACGCCTGCCTTAGAGCAATTTCGCACCCACGAAGCGATCCACCATTTAATGCGTTCTCCCATCTACGCTATCCATCGTGCTGTGGCGGCTCTGGGGCATGTCGATCCACCCAATCGCCTGCCTGCTGGACCTTCGCTCATCGTCGAGGGAGTCTCGGAGCTCTGGCAGCAGTGGGTGGAACGCTGGACAACCACCTCAACCTTGACGCCCAAAGTACGCGGAATCTTTCGCACGATTTTACTGAAAGTAGGTCGGTGGCTGTCCAAGGAACACCCGGATATCTGTGAGCCGGCTCAATGGACGCGAGAATTGTGTGCTGAGTACCTGGCGTTGGTCGAGCGCTTATGTATTGGGGACTATGCGCAACGCCGGGCTCCCTTCGCCAACCGGATCAGGCGCCCATTGTCGGCAAAATCAAAAGCGGGCTATATCACAGCGGTACGCACCTTTTTCCACGATTGCCAGGAATGGGAATGGATCACGCGTCGCTTTGATCCCTCGCGTGCCCTTGCGACGCCTCGCAGTATCCGTGCACTGACCGGGCCGGACCCGCGAGTCATTTCCGATGCGGTCTGGGCGAAACTCGTCTGGGCAGGATTGAATCTGCAAGCCAGCGATTTGCCAGCCAACACCGGCGGACAGTTTTATCCGCTTGAACTCGTGCGGGCGCTGGCCATGACTTGGCTCTTCGCCGGTCTGCGCAGCGACGAACTTTCCCGCCTGCGACTCGGATGTATTCGGTGGCAACGCGACGATGGGTCAGGAGTGAGGCAACCCACAGAGGAAGTCCTCAAAGAAGCAGTCTGTTTGCTCGATGTTCCTACTCACAAGACCGGCACCGCTTTCACCAAACCCGTTGACCCCTTGGTTGGGCAAGCCATTGCTGCCTGGGAAGCCGTTCGGCCTGTGCAGCCACCCATGCTTGATCGCCGGACAGGAGAGTCAGTTCAGTTTCTCTTCTGTTACCGTGCCACACGTGTCGCCAAGGAGTACCTCAACGTCGGACTCATTCCCGCTTTGGGTCGCAAGGCTGGCGTGCCCTTAGAAGACGTGCGTGGGCGGATCACCAGTCACCGTGCCCGGGCGACCATTGCCAGTCAGCTCTACAATGCCAAAGAGCCAATGACGCTGTTTGAGTTGCAAGCCTGGCTTGGCCATCGCTCAGCGGAAACCACGCAATATTACGCGCGCATTACGCCAACCACCCTGGCCAAAGCGTACACCGATGCGGGGTATTTCTCGCGGAACGTGCGAACCGTCGAGGTGCTCATCGACCGTGAGACCATTGAGAGTGGCCAGGCCTCGACCGGGACTCCCTGGCAATACTTCGACTTGGGACACGGCTACTGCACCTACAGCTTCTTTGAGCAGTGCCCGCACCGCATGGCCTGCGCTCGCTGCGACTTCTACCTGCCGAAAGGTTCGACCAAAGGGCAGCTCCTGGAGGCCAAGGAGAATCTCCAGCGCATGCTGGCTACTATTCCTCTCACGGAAGAAGAGCGCGCAGCAGTAGAGGATGGCGAGGTCGCACTCAACCAGTTGTTGGAACGGCTCGTTGATGTCCCGACCCCAGCTGGGCCAACACCGAGACAGCTCACTGCTGATGACAATGCGGTGGAATCCACTCCGCAGGTGCCACAAGCGAGTGTTCAGGGATTGAATACGGTCATCCCTCTTGAACGAGTACGTCGAAAACGGTAGAATGAGTGAACAGGTGATTTGTATTCCACATAATCTTGCACTATGTAGACGATCCTCCCTTCAGACGGCGAGTGTTAGTTGGGTTGAATAAAGGGGAGACGCTGCATTCGATGGCCCGCGATATCTCCTTTGGACACCAAGGAAGATTTACAGATCGCGGATACGAGGCCCAACTCAACCGGGCGTCAGCCCTCTCCCTGATCATTAATGCGATTGTGGTCTGGAATACCCGGCACTTTGATCGTGCGCAGACCAGGCTCTCTGAGCAGGGCTATTCTGTAGATGAGGCCGTGTGGCAACATCTCTCCCCACTTGCCTGGAAACATATCAATCTGGTCGGGTCCTATCACTTTGCTGAAGTCCAACTCACCGAAGAGTTTCGCCCGCATCGTGAGGTGGAGAGGAGTCGTCCAAGACGTGAGGGTTCTCTCGCCGAAGGGGGAAAGACAGCAGAGAAGGAGAAGCCCTTCCAGGAGAGCTTTGCTGCAACCGATGGAGAATCAGCAGTGCAACTCTCCTGGCTGTGAGGTGCTGCTCGTCGGATGACTTCCTCTCTCATCTCAATGGCACAAGTGCTGCGTATTCTGATTAAGAGCGCGCACGTGTGACCACGCCAAAAGAAAGTGAGCACCATGTGACCACTATTCACGAACGGATTCAAGAGGCTATTCGCCGTCTGGCGACACGTCAACCCACTCATCAACTAAGCTTTGCTCAAATCGCCAAAGAAGCGGGTGTCAGTTGGGCTACGGTCCGACGCTATGTTGGCGAGAAAGCCAACCTGGAAACCTTCCTGGCGCAGCCACCTGATGAGGCTTCCCCCTCCCGTGGAGAGGAGACGCGCAGCCGCATTCGGGCTGCGGCCCGGCGCGTCTTCGCTGAAAAAGGCTATACGGGGGCCTCTCTGGACGAGGTAGCAGCCGATGCCGGACTCACGAAAGGCGCTATCTACTGGTATTTTGCCAGCAAGAGTGAGGTGTTGCTCACGCTGATGGAGGAGAGCCGCAAGCGTCAGGCCCACACCTTACCCGCTGCCATCCGAAGCTGGACCCAAGCCAAAGATCCCCTTTCGGCACTGACTACTCTGCTCAAAGACCAGATGGAGTTGTGCCTGCGCCATCAGGAATGGCCCCGCTTGCTGGTCGAGTTTCTGGCTGAGAGCCGCGACCCACAGGTTCGCGAACGCTTCCAAATGCTGACACGCCGCCGCATGGAGATTATCCGCGATGCGATAGAAGAGGCCCAACAGCACCAGCTCCTGCGAGCAGATGTCGATCCCTACGTGGTGGCGATCCTGCTGACCAATCTGCTTGATGGGCTCCAACAATGGTCGCTCGTTGATCCTTCTGCTATCGAGCCAACGTCTCTGGCCCCGGCCTTCGCTGCTCTTCTGTGGCCTGGGATAAATGCTTCCAGGTAAGGTTTGCGGGGAAATGATACAATGGGGAAAAGAGTGTGGAAGAGTGGAGAAAAGGAAGGAATGTGTGACAGCCCCAATCACCTTCCCCCGATTAGATGCAGCAACCCTGAGCGAGCTGCGTCAACGGTATGAAGAAACGCCCAATGTGGAAAGCCGGACACGTTATCAGATGATTCTGCTTGCTCAGCAAGATTACAAAGTACTGCAGATTGCGCGCATCGTGCTACGGAGTGAGGACACAGTAGCCCGTGTGCTCAACCGTTTCTTAGCGGGAGGACTGGACGCGGTACCCCGGCGCGCCCCGCCAGGCCGAGGGCGAAGGGTCACAGCAGCGTGGGAAGCCGAATTGCTGCGCGTTATTGAACTGGATCCTCATGAGGTCGGACAGGAAACGGCCAATTGGACCACTGAGTTGCTCGCCGAGTACTTAGGCCAACAAACAGACATCCAGGTCACGGAGGAGACAGTGCGGGTGTACTTGCATGCGCATGGATACGTGTGCAAGCGCCCGACGTGGACCTTGCGACGCAAAGCGGGAGAGCAAGCCGATGACGTGGGAAAAGAGTGCGGGTAGAGGTGTTGATGGCAGGTGCCACGGGGCCTGAACCTCTCCCCGTTAAGGATCTGGTTGAGGCTGATCTGTGGAGTCAGCTTCCTGCCGATGTGCCGCAACTGCTGGCGAGGCTTTCGCGAGCGGATCTCTACTTGCAAGATGAGGTGCAATTTGCCTTTCATCCGACCCTCACTCGGCTCTGGAGCCTCAAGGGTCGGCGCGGCCAACGTTTCATCGAAGCTCCGGGCGACAATCGCAAGGTCTACGGTTTTGGGCTGGTGGACTGGCGAGATGGGTGGTTTGATGGCCGGATTGCCACTGGACGCACAGCCGATGTCTTTTGTGAGCAGGTGCGTGCTGCGGTAGCTCGTTCGAAGGCGCGGGGACGGGTGACAATTATCATTGCAGACAATCTCAAGACCCCTACAGCTCAAGGGTCTCTGCTCGTGCGCAGCATGCTGACCGAACTCTCCGATCAGCTGTCTCTGGTCTACACGCCTGCCTATGACCCGGATGCCAATCGCATTGAATGGCTCTGGCGCATCTCCCGCCGCATCGTCACGCATAATCATCATCGCAGAGACTTTGAAGCGCTACTCGCTGATGCCCGAACGCACTTTGAGACGCTCTCTCGGTCTCCTGATGATCTGCTTCGTCATCTCGGCAGTCCTTTTGCACCCGACAAGCATGCTATTCAGTCACAGGCACTTGCCGCATGATCAACTTGGAAGCATTTAGCTCCTGTGGAGGAGTGAAGACATCTCTCTGCTTCTCTTCTGCTCAACTGCTGTGTATCGCTCGTTCTCTCCCATACGTAATAGTATGGAGAGTGAGAGAAACAAGCTCTCTCTCCCGCTGTCGCAGAGATGTAAGCAAACAGAACTGAAAGGAGATGAGCGTCATGATGAATTGCTGTGGCGGTTTTGGGTGGCCGATGATGTTTGGGATGTGGCTCGGCATCACGCTGTGGATTCTCTTGTTAGCGGGTCTCATCTGGGGGCTAGTCAGTTGGCTCGGTGGGCGAAGACAGCCTCCTTCTGGACAGAGAGGGTATCCCGGTGGTCCTTCGGCCTTAGAGATCCTCCAGCAGCGTTATGCTCGCGGGGAGATCGATCATGCCACCTACGAGCAAATGCGTGAACGTCTGCAAGCTAGTACACCAACCGGCCCGCCTATCTCTTCCCCTCCACGGTGAGATCAGATCTCACAGGGGGTCTCCACTTTGCCCAGACGTGTTCTTTTCGGAGATTGGCGAAAAAGATGGAAACGGATTTCTTGATTGCAGGCAGCGGCTTTGGAGGGCTGGAAACCGCCTTGCAGCTTCGGCGGAAGGCAAAACATTCGACCATCACCCTGCTGACAAGACAGCCTCACCTGATCTACAAACCCTGGCTGGTGTACTTACCAGCACAGCACAAGCAGTTTGACCAGTGCTTGATTCCATTAGCGCCACTAGCAACGCAGCATCGTCTGCGACTCCTCGTGGAGACAGTGACGAAGCTTTCTCCCGAAGAGCATCAGGTACAGCTTGCCAGTGGCGAGCGCATTCGCTACGGGCAGGCGGTGATCGCCACTGGTTCTGTCGCTCGTCGAGAAGCGATCCCTGGTGGGAAGACGCATGCCCTGTTTCCCTGTGATGTCGAGGATGCCATGCTCTTGCATGAACGCTTCCTCACGATGCGAGAGGGCCTGGTGACGGTGATTATCGGAGGACCGCGACCAGGACCAGGATTGGAATATGTTGGCTGGATGGCCAGATCTGTGCGAGAGAAACATCTGAACGCTTCTCTTCAAGTGCAGCTCATCGACGGTCAGCCTCGGCTCATGGCACATCTAGGAGAGCGGGCTAGCATCCGCCTTGAACAGATCATGAGTGGGCTGGGGGTGCGCCTCTTGACTGGGAGCCTCGTCGAGGAGATAACTGACCAGGGGATTCGTCTTCAGAATGGGCAATATGTAGAGTCTCACCTGACTGCTGTGGTTGGATCATTGCAGGGGGTGGATCTGGGGCTGAGAGCGCCAGTGGTCGATGAGCAGGGATTTGTCTGTGTCAATGAACGTTTCCAGAGTCCTTCTCACCCCGATCTCTTCGCGGTGGGTGATGCTGCTGCTCTGCCCTGGCGAGATGAGATGCCCAAAACTGCGGGGATGGCACGCAAGCAGGCGAGACTTGTGGCACACAACGTCCTCGCTCAGGCCAATGGGCAACCACGGCATTCGTTTCCTTGGGAACGCATCCGTAAGAACCTGATCATCGCCATGCCAGATGTCGGTGGTCAGACCGTCATGGTCAAACAGGGAGGAAAGGTACTCCTCTTTGGGTCCTGGCCGCTTCAGTTGCGCCACCTGTTGGACCGCTCATATTTCAGGAAACATCCCTCTGGAGAGAGGAGGCGAAAGGAAGAGAGCCGATGAACACCATCAGTCGTGAGGAGTTAAGAGCCAAGCTGGATCGCTCTGAACCCATCAAGCTCATCATGGTGATGCCCCAGTGGGCTTACCGTGCCAAACATATTCCGGGCTCGTTCGCCTGCATCACGCCCGAAGAAGCCTTTGCGCTGCTCGACCCTGCTGATGAGATTATCGTTTACTGCTCTGATCCTGCATGTATGAATAGCACTCACGCCTATGAGGTGCTCTCTCAGCACGGCTATCGCCGTGTGTCCCACTATGCCGGCGGGCTTGTGGACTGGGAAGCCGCAGGATACCCCATAGAAGGAGAGAGCGTGTGATCAGCCGGAAGGAATCGGTGGGGAGCCGCGCTTCTCGCGTGATGAGGACGACCCTGGCCCCTTTGCGGGTGCACGACTTTCGTCTGCTTTTTGGTGGGCAGATGGTCTCCATCGTCGGCGATATGTTTTACGCCGTCGCCCTGCCCTGGCTGATGCTAAGCAGTGGCAGGAGTCCGCAGGAATTGGGCATCGTGTTGGCCGCCTACGGAGTCCCTCGCGTCCGCGCACCGTGATGCTGCTCTCTGATCTGGCGCGGGCGGTGCTGGTAGGCGTGCTGGCAGCTGAGGCATACGGCGGGTACACGACTGTCTTGCCTCTCAGCCTGGTCTCAGCACCGCTGGGGGCCTTCACCGGGTTGTTTCTGCCTGCCTAATTACTCGATCCTGCCAGAGGTACTCTCGCAGGAGCAGTTGCCCGCAGGCAATGCCCTCAATGGCTCGTCCTTTCAACTGGCCGTCCTGGTGGGCTCAGCAGTGGCGGGCTTTGTAGTCAGTCTGCTCCAGCCAGCAGCCGCACTGGTGGTTGATGCTCTCACCTTTGTGGTCTCGGCGGTGACACTGCTGCGTCTGCAGGAGAAGCCTCGCGCTTCGGGGCTTCCACCACGTTCGGGCAGTTGCTGAGTCAGTGGCGGCTCCTGCATGTGGGGCTCCTCATCATGGTCTGTTTGAACCTGACCTCGGGAGCCCTCTTTGAAGTAGCTCTACCCACTCTGGCGCACGGGCCGTTTGCCGCAGGGGCCAGTGGCTATGGCCTGCTCTTAGCGGCCTTTGGGGTGGGAGCGTTTGCAGGGGGTCTGCTGGGAGGAGGTGTCGGGAGTCTCAAGCGTCGTGGGGCGATCATGCTGGTGCTGCTTGTCGCCCTGGCAAGCTGCTATCCCCTGGTTCCCTTTCTCGGGGGAATGAGCGGCGCAGCGCTTTTGCTGGCACTGGCAGGTATCGCCAACGGGTTACTTAACGTGCTGTTTTTTATCGTCACGCAGCAACTCACGCCACGTCACCTGTTGGGGCGGGTCATGTCGGTGTTGATGCTGGCAAATCTGGGCGTCTATCCGCTCTCGGTTGCCCTGGGAGGGGTCATCATCACGAGATTCGGACCCGCTGTGATTTTTCTGGCAGCCGGGGGATTGATCGCATTCTCCAGCGTGTTCGGCTGGCTCGAACCTGAGATGAGGGAATTACAGTAAGCAGGGGTGAGGTAGGACGTGCCCATTGTCGTGTCCTGCCCATCTGCCCCCGATGAAAGGAGCGCTCCTTTTGACTGATCAATACATTCCACCCACTGAGGTACACAAGAAGTCGTTTGAGATCTTCCATCCGCGTTTTGCCGCCTTCTACGAGTGGTTCGCGCGGCTGGGGCAACAGCGGAGACTTATCGATCCTCTGCGAGAGGCCACAGCAGGACAGGCATCTGGAGTCGTGGTAGAGGCAGGAGCAGGAACCGGGTTGAACTTCGCCTTCTACGATCCAGCACGGGTTGAGCGGGTGGAAGCCACCGAACCGGATAGCGCGATGCTCGCCTATCTGCGGGAGCGTGCCGAACATGCTCCGGTCCCCATTACTTTGACCCAGGCACCAGTCGAAGCCTTACCCTTCTCTGGTGCCACCTTTGACAGCGCCGTGGTCACTCTGGTCTTCTGCTCCGTCTCCGACCCTGTTGAGGGCTTGCAGGAAATCAAACGGGTCTTGAAACCAGGGGGAACGCTCTTCTTGTTGGAACATGTCTGCTCGCAGACAGCTCTGGTCGCACGAGTACAAGACGTGCTCGTTCCCGTGACGACCCGCCTCTTCGGCAATTGTCACTGGAACCGCGACACCGAACGAACGGTGCGGGAGGTAGGATTTCACGTGAAAGAGGTGCGTTACCAGGGAGGAAAATGGAACCTGATGCCCCATCTTGTCCTTCAGGCTCCGCGTGGAACGCGCGAAAGGGAGAGTGCAGAGAAATGAATACGCGCTCAATGCTCTATTATGGGAGAAGCGTTCTTTGAAGTGACCTGTGAGGCTTCGCTACTTATATCGCACGTTGTACCCTTTCGTCAGAAAAACACTTATGGGCCTTTATCGTTGCGATACCATTCCACCTTCTTCTTCCTCTCCCTTTAGAACTTCCCTTCTAGTTTATCACCTCCTCCCCTTATCTCCAAATGTCTGGCATCTGTCTCCTTTTAAGACACACTACCAAGCGGTCCTCTGAACTCCTCTCAAGAAGCTTCATCATGCCAGCTGAACACTTCCTCTCGTAATGCCGCGATCACCTTGGACTGCAGGCTCTCTTGCTCGTGGTGCTCTTCCTGGAAGATCGTCCCGAAAAAGTCCGCCACCGCGATCTGTTCGCCTGCGAGCTGGACATCAGCCTTGATCAGAGAGCCTAGCAAGAAGTGCGATAGCGAATATGAAGTTGTCCAAGGATAAGCCTACAGGCTCAAGAGCCTATAGACCCCTCTCTGCGTCTGGACCGTCATCGTGCAGCGCCTGCTTCTCGTCGTGCGCCACCATGGCGGCTAGCGGGATCGTCCCCCGAAGCGGTCCCACGTCCGATGCCAATAGCCGCGCACGTCGTCGACGGGCTCGATGAGCGCATCGAAGCGCAGGGCGTTGCGTCGCTCGAGCCGGTAGGGTTCCCAGCTTGGCAGGGCATTGTGGTTGGGATCGCCGGTGCGGGCGAATGCGATCCAGGCTGCGTGCATCGCGTCTGCGAGGGCCTGCCGCTTGGGGGAGTCGGTCCCCTCCAGCATGCGCGCGTCGCTCCAGGCGTCGAAGTTGTGGAAGACAAACGGGAGCTCGAGGCAGTGCGGCGCGCCGAGCAGCCCATCGAACGCCTGGG
>WNGP01002443.1_pt1 | contig 15511 bp, 11 predicted proteins | sample 5407671 | NCBI WGS metagenome assembly WNGP01 (sample SAMN13153381, study PRJNA577476) | soil metagenome | isolation source: 40 cm soil or saprolite under Garry oak tree replicate 2 | place: USA:California | collected 2016-06-15 | reverse complement strand
GGCGACAACGAATCCGGTGATCATGGATCCGGCGACAATCAGACCGACATGACCCTTGCGGATCGGCCTATCTGGAGGGTCCATCTCATGATCGCGTTGTTTGCGATCCATGCTCGTCAATCTATATTGTCGATGCGGATAGACGCTGACCTGGGCCTCTTCGGGATTTTGACAAGCCGCGGCCCTCGATAATGCGCCAGAAAGGGAATGGGCGCCAGAACGGCGAAGAGCATGTAGCGCTTGCTGAGTAAGGGAGAAGATGGCTCCGACCAAAGACCCTCACGTAGCCGCGGAACCGTCTCGCCCTCCCGCAGTGATTCTCATCGTTGCCTCTAGAGATCGCGAGCGGGCGACCGTTTTGGGCCACCTTCGCCGGCGGTACCGAGAGGATTACGACATTCACGCCGAAGGCTCAACGACCATGGCACTCCAGCGGTTGAAGAGCCTTCGCGACGATGGCCGTGACCTGGCGATCATTCTTGTCAACTGGCAGTTGTCTGACGGCAAGGGCATCGAACTCCTGTCTCAGGCTCAGACCTACCACCCTGACGCAATGAGGGCACTTCTCGTGAGCCGAAGTGGCGCGTACGGGGCCGATCCAGCGTTAGCCGATGAGTATGCGCGAGCAGCCACCTTGGGCGAAGCCCACCGGATCGTGCCCGGACCGGGGATCGAGACGGACGAGCAATTCAACCTCGCCATCCAAGAGCTTCTTTACGAGTGGGCCCGACACAACCAACCGCGATTCGAGGTCATCCGAATAGTTGGGGACCGCTGGTCGGAGGCCTCCCATGGGTTCCGTGATCACCTTGAGCGCGGCGCGATTCCGTACGGTTTCTACGAACCCGACTCAACTGAAGGTAGAGCACTTCTTAAGCACGCTGGCACGACCGGTCCCTTGCCGATCGCAATCCTCCACGACGGACGGGTTTTCGTACAGCCCACCGCGATCGAAATCATCGAAGCGCTAGGAATGAACGCAGCCGAACCGGTGCCCTCTACGGTTGACGTCGCCGTGATCGGTGCGGGACCCGCCGGGCTTGCGGCTGCGGTCTACGCAGCGTCCGAAGGCCTGGAGGTTGTAGTTATCGAGGCCGAGGTATTCGGAGGCCAATCCGGAACGACTTCACTGATCCGCAACTACCTTGGCTTTCCGAATGGACTCAGTGGGGCTGATCTAGCGCAACGTGCTTATGAGCAGGCGCGCTCCTTTGGCGCGCAATTTCTTATCGCCAGACGAGTGATCGACCTACGCGCCGATGGTGACCTGCGGATCCTGACCCTGGAAGAGGCGTTCGGAGTCGATCCGCACAGGCCTCTGCCCCGGGTACCGGCTAAGGCGGAGGTGCGCAGCCGCGCTGTCGTGCTGGCCACGGGCGTCTCCTATCGACGCATCGGGATCGAGAGCGTCGATGCTCTGATCGGGCGCGGGGTCTTCTATGGGGCCGCAACGACCGAGGCTCCGGCGATGCGAGGTGAGGAGGTTTTCGTAATCGGCGGGGCGAACTCGGCCGGACAGGCCGCCCTTTACCTAGGACGATTCGCAGCCAAAGTCACTGTTCTTGTTCGCGGCTCTGCATTGGCCGAGGGTATGTCTGACTACCTGGTTCGCGAGATAGAAGCGTCACCCAATATCAGAGTCCGTCTGAACTGCGAGGTAGTCGGCGCGCATGGCGATCAGCGTCTGCGGTCACTGATCTTGAGAGACCGGGTCGGCGGCGCGACCGAGGAGGGCGCGGCGGTGGCTATTTTCATTCTGATCGGCGCCGAGCCAAGGACGGCCTGGTTGCCGCCCGGGCTCGAGCGGGACGAGCGCGGATTCATCTTGACCGGATCCCGCCTATCGTCGACGAGCCCTGACGCAAAGCAGTTCGCGTTCGGAACGAGTCTGCCTGGCGTTTTCGCGGTAGGCGACGTTCGAGCGGGCGCCGCCCAGCGAGTCGCATCAGCCGTAGGAGAAGGTTCGGTAGCGATCCGCGATATCCATGCGTACCTCGGGCGACTGCACAGCACATCTTTACGACCGCCGGCTTCGACCCAGATTCATTTTTGACAGCAACCGTGACAGCAACGCCGGCCAACGTTGGCGAACGCTCGCGAACGATGCGCCCGCGAACTTCAAACCCTGGACGCTGGTGGACAACGAGGACCGTGGCAGACGCCGATGGACGGCCAGCTCGCCAGAGCAAGGCCCGCGACCGCCGAGGGCCGATCAGCGCGCTGACCCCAGCGGTTTAGCCGAACGTAAAGCAGTAGGCTTCAGCCCCAGCGTCGAGGAATTCGATCTCGAAGGTGCGATCCTCAATGCTGCCCCGCTGGCGGATCAGCTGGTAGAGCCGCTGATCATCCGCAGTTCCCTGCCCCTGGCCGTCAACGTCGCTTCCGTGGGCTGCGCCAACAGCCTCGCCGTCGATAAAGACGCGAAACCGCACCGAAGCGGCAGCTTTGGGCGGTCCCATGACGAGGTTGACGTCGCGGGCATGATAGCGAAAGGCGATACGCCCGTTCGCCTCGTTTAGGACCGCTGCCCGTCCCGTGATCGTCCAAAGTCCGGATAGGGCCCACTCGTTCAGGTTCAGACGGCTGGGAACTGTATAGGTGCGAGGCTTGTTCGGGACCGCCCCACCGGGCGAGGCAAAACCTTCCGCCTGGTCGTGTCCGGTGTAGGTCTCTCCCGACTCGAGGGTGCTCCATTCGGCGGCAACTTCGGGTCCCTCCGGTTGGACCGTCACCAGGTCATCGCGGAATCCGCTGAATCCGGCGTCCGCGAGCAACTGCTGAAGGATCATCTCCGACATCTCATAGGCGCCCTCGCCGAAGTGATGGGCTCGGATCCGTCCCTGGGCATCCGCGAGATAGAGCGCCGGCCAGTAGTTGTTGTCGAACGCCCGCCAGACCCCGTAGTTCGTGTCGACCGCGATCGGGTAGTCGACCCTCAGTGCTTTTGCTTGCTTGCGGACGTTGTCGATGTCTCCCTCAAACGGAAATTCCGGCGTATGAACGCCGATCACCACCAGACCTTCGCCGTATTTCTCAGCCCAGGCACGAACGTAGGGAAACGTCCGCAGCCAGTTGACGCAGGTAAAGGTCCAGAAGTCGACAAGAACGACTTTCCCTCGAAGGTCAGCCGGCGACAACGGCGCGGAATTGAGCCACCCAGTTGCGCCGGCAAACGAAGCCAGCTCACCTTCAATCGGCAGCTTCGCGGCTCTGGCCTTGAGCTGCCGGATCAGCTGATCGTCTACTTTGACCGCCTCGCGTGGCGGTTCCACCCCGGCGGGGTGCGTCCCGGCAAAAACGTTCTGCTTGGCTTTCATGGCGGGCTACTCCTTTGACATCCGGTCGACGTCCAGAATGGCCTGCGCGAAGGCCTGTGGCGCTTCTTGCGGCAGATTGTGCCCAATGCCACCCCTGATCACGCGGTGTTCATACTTGCCGGAGAACTTCCCGGCATACGCACTAGCGGGTGGGTGGAACGCGCCATTGGCATCACCTTCCAGGGTGATGGTGGGCACGGTGATGACGGGGCCTTTGGCGAGCCGCTTTTCCAGTTCGTCAAATTGGGACTCGCCTTGAGCCAGTTCGAGCCGCCAACGGTAGTTGTGGAGCACGATCGCTACATGATCCGGGTTGTCGAAGGACGCGGCCGTTCTATCGAAGGTCGCATCCTCGAATTGCCACTTGGGTGATGCAAGCTGCCAGATCAGCTTGTTGAAGTCCCGGGTGTACTGGCGGTATCCGAGCCCCCCGCGTTCAGTAGCGAAGTAGTACTGGTACCACCACTGAAGCTCTGCGGCCGGCGGCAGCGGCTTTTTGTTGGCGTCCTGGCTGCCGATCAGGTAACCGCTCACGGATACGAGCGCCTTGCATCGTTGTGGCCAGAGCGCGGTAATGATGTCTGCACTTCGCGCTCCCCAATCAAAGCCGGCAACGATCGCACTATCGATTTTCAGCGCATCCATCAATGCGATGGCGTCGAGCGCGAGAGCCGACGGCTGGCCGTTTCGAAACGTTTCGCTCGACAGAAAGCTGGTGCTGCCATACCCGCGCAGGTAGGGGATGATGACCCGGTAGCCCGCAGCCGCCAAGCGAGGGCTGACGTCGGCGAAAGCGTGGATGTCGTACGGCCACCCGTGCAAGAGAATCACCGTGGGGCCGCTGCTGGGGCCGGCGTCGATGTAACCGACATTCAAGACGCCAGCATCGATATGCTTAAGGGGACCGAGTGCGGTCCCCGTTGTTGCAGTTTGCCCGACGGTCCCCATGTTCTATTTCCGCGCCCCCACGCCTGCCACCGGCTTCGCCACGGCCTGGAGTGCCTCGAGGATCACGTCGGTGACGGCCTGCGGCTGGGACACCATGATCACGTGCGAACCCTTGATCTCGACCGTCCTAGCGTTTGCTCTCTTGGCCATCGAACGAATGACGTCCGTACCCGCAGCTTTGTCGCCCACCGCAACCACCGCCCACGACGGGATGGTCTTCCAGGCCGGCGGTCCCGAGGCCTCGCTGAACGCGGCGGCCGCGACGGGACGTTGGGTGGCGGCCATGACCGCGGATTGCGTCTCGGGCACGTCGGAGGCAAACACATCGTGGAATCGTGCCGGGTCGACGAGGAACTCCGGCGCGGTCTCCCCCTTATTCCCGGTCGGGTACAAGCGCTGGACGAGCGCCGGATTGAGGACACTGTCCTTTGAGCTCGCCTCGGCGCCGCCAAGGGTTTCACCACTCTCTGGCGCGAAGGCGGCGACGAACACCAGCGCGAGGACATTCTTGGCCGTGCTCGCGGCATTGCTAATCACGGCGCCGCCGTACGAGTGTCCAACCAGGATTGTTGGACCATCGATCTGACTGACATAGCTCGCGGTGTACGCCGAGTCGACTGCCAGCCCGCGCAACGGGTTTGCCGGGGCGACAACGTGATGCCCTCCCTGCAGCAGCCGCTCGACGACTCCGCTCCAGCTAGACGCGTCGGCGAAGGCGCCGTGAACCAGAACGATCGTCGGCTCGTGACTCATATTGGACCCTCCTTTCCCGGTGTCGACCAACCTGCTGGTTAACCTGACTTTACTGCTCGTTGGCTACCTCAATTCCCCCTGCGCAGCGGACGAAAGGCGGCGCGCATCTCTTCTGAAAAGATCTGCGGCTGCTCCCAGGCTGCGAAGTGACCGCCTTTGTCGACCTGGTTGAAGTAAACGAGGTTTGGATAGACTTTCTCGGCCCAGCTGCGCGGCGCCTGGAAGATCTCGCTGGGGAAGACGGTGAACGCAACCGGCAGCGAGAGTTTAGGCGGCGCCTGCCCCGACGCGAGTGCAGCAAGGATGCTTTGTGTCTCCTCCCAGTAGAGTCGCGCCGCCGACGTCGCGGTGCCCGTCAGCCAGTACAGCGTGATGTTGTCGATGATCCCGTCGCGGGTCAGGCCGCCCGCCGGCTTACCGTCGACGACCGCGCGCGAGATCTTCGCGTAACTGTCCGGGTCGTGGTCGAGCATCCAGGCCGCGAGCCCGACTGGCGTGTCGGTCAAGGAGTAGCCGATCGTCTGGGGGTGCTCGCCCATCTCCACGAGGTAGCCCCTTCTGTACACGGCGGCGGCCGCATTGAATGCCGTCGGTTGCTTGTCGGCCCCGGCAGCGATAGCGGCCACCACCAGCCGCTTGATCAGCCCCTCCGGTGCGGGCAAATTGCCGCCGAAGATCGCGACCGTTATGGCACGCGGGAAGGCGCTGAGCAAATTGAGGTGGATGCCCAGCAGCCCTTTCGGCGCCAGGCGGCCCATCGCGTCGGTGACGCTGGCGCCCTGGTCGCCGCCCTGGGCGACGTAGCGAGAGTAGCCGAGGCGCTTCATCAGCTCCGCCCAGGCTTTTGCGATGCGGTCGGGGCCCCAGCCAATCTCGGTGGGCTCGCTGGAGAAGCCGTAGCCGGGTAGCGACGGGAGCACGAGGCTGAACGCGTCCTCGGCCTTGCCGCCATACGCCGTCGGGTCCGTGAGCGGGCCGATGAGCCCGATCAATTCGAAGACCGAGCCGGGCCAGCCATGCGTGACGAGCAACGGCAACGCGTTGTCGTGACGCGATTTCACGTGGATGAAGTGAATGTCCACACCGTCGATCTCGGTCTGGAACTGCGGGAGCGCGTTGAGCTTCGCCTCGGCCTTACGCCAGTCGTAGTCGGTTGCCCAGTACCGGCAAAGCGCCTGAATCGTCGCCAGCTGCACGCCCTGCGAGCCGTCCTTGACGAGCTCCTTAGATGGCCAGCGGGTTGCCTGGACTCTGCGTCGAAGGTCGTCCAGATCGGATTGGGAAGCCTCGAAGCGGAACGGGCGAACGGCGACATCAACCGCGGTGGCTGCACTCATTTCTCTTCCTCCTTTTTTTAGCGAAGCGACCGGAATGTGGCTCGCATCTCGTCGGAAAACAGCGTTGGTTGCTCCCAGGCGGCGAAGTGTCCGCCAACGGGGAGCCGGTTGTAATGGATCAGCTTGGGATACGCCCGTTCCGCCCAGCTCCGCGGCGCTTCGTAGAGCTCGTCCGGAAAAACGCTCACCCCAACCGGGATCTTCACGCCCTGGACGTTGAAGAATCCGAACTTGTTCTCCCAGTAGAGGCGAGCCGAAGAAATCCCGGTATTCGTCAACCAGTAAAGCGTCGCGTTGTCGAGGACGTCGTCACGTGAAAGGCCACCCGGGTTTCCCGAAAAGGCACGCGCGATGAGCTGATAACTCTTTGGGTCGTGGTCGAGCATCCAGGCCGCCAGTCCGACCGGCGAATCCGAGATGCCGTACAGCGTCTGGGGACGCTTGTTCATCTCGACGGCGTAAGCGAGATGGTCCGCGTAGAAGTCGTGAAGCTCCTCGTAGGCGCGGCGCTCTTCGGCAGACAGCCCGGCCGGGGTTGGCGCCCCTGCGAGCACGGCCTTGATCACGTCATCGGGAACGGTCCCAGGCATGTTGGTGTGGATGCCCACCAATCCTTCAGGCGCCTCAACGCCCATCCGTTGCGTGATGGCCGCCCCCCAGTCGCCGCCTTGCGCCACGTAGCGCGTATAGCCAAGGCGCTTCATCAGCTCGCTCCAGGCGCGCGCGATCCGCAGGGGATCCCAGCCGGTCGAGGCGGCCTTAGCGGAAAACCCGTGGCCCGGGATCGACGGAATCACCACATCGAACGCGTCCGATGCGCTGGCGCCATGAGCGATGGGATTGGTCAGGGGATCGATGATCTTGAGCTGCTCGATGATCGAGCCGGGCCAGCCATGGGTGACGATGATCGGCAACGCATTTTCGTGCTTGGACCGAGCGTGAATGAAATGAATGTCGAGGCCATCGATCTCGGTGATGAACTGCGGCAGTGCGTTCAGCCGCGCCTCGCACTTGCGCCAGTCGTAATCGGTCATCCAGTAGCGCGCGAGTTCCTGAATCGTCGCCAGCTGGACGCCCTGTGTGTCGTCTGCTACGGTCTCGCTTTCAGGCCACCGAGTTGCGGCGATGCGCCGGCGCAGGTCGGCGAGCTGCTCATCGGGTACGCCGACTCGGAACGGACGGATCGCCGTCTCGGTCGCGATGTCGACGGTGCCCGTGTTCATGCGGGTTGCGGTCATTTCCTTCCTCCTGTGCCGGCTAGTTCAAGCTCCGTGACCACATTCCGCCTATGCCTCGCCACTGGCATCCGTCAATTGACTGGTTTCCTCACTGGTCACACCGCTCATCTACTGGACCCCGCTCGAATCCGCCTGGGATAGCGGAACCGCACCTGCGTGTTAACGCAACGACTTGAAGCCGGCGCGCAACTCCTGGCTGAAGATCTCCGGCTGTTCCCAGGCGGCGAAGTGGCCGCCCTTGTCAACCTCGTTCCAATAGATGATGTTGCCGAAGCTGCGCTCGCCCCAGCTTCGCGGCGCCGGGTAGATCTCGGCCGGAAAAACGGTGACCGCGACCGGAAGCTTCGGGATAGCGACTGCGTCGAACGGGCCACCGCCACCCTGCGCCCTTTCCCAAAAGGACCGCGACGAGGACGTCCCGGTGTTGGTCAGCCAGGAGAGGGAGATGGCGTCCAGCATCTCGTCGTACCTGAAGACCGTCTCGGGTTCACCGTGGCTGTCGGTCCACTCGGCGAACTTGTCGTAGCAGTACGCCGCCATCGCCACCGGTGAATCGGCGAGCGCATAACCGATGGTCTGTGGACTCTGATTCATTATCGCCGCATAGCCGAAGCCGTCTCGATAGAAGTGCAGCAGCCGATCGTAGGCGATCTTCTCGCGATCGGATAGCTCGGCAGGCGCCGGGTCGAAGTTGCGCAGATGCCGGAGGACGTCCACCGGCACGGTCCCGGGCATGTTGACGTGAATGCCGAGCAGTCCCTGTGGGGACTGCAACGCAAGTACCTCCGAGATGATCGCACCCCAGTCACCACCCTGGGAGACGTACCGTGGGTAGCCAAGCCGAACCATGAGCGTGTGGAACGCGCTTGCGATACGCGCTGGGTTCCAGCCGATCGAGGTCGGCTTTCCCGAGTAGCCGTAGCCGGGCATCGTTGGAAGGACCAGGTGGAACGCGTCCTCAGCGGCGCCTCCGTGAGCCGGCGGGTTGGTGAGCGGCTCGATGACCTTCAGGAGTTCGATGATCGAGCCGGGCCAGCCGTGCGTCATCAGCATCGGCAGGGCGTCGTCGTGCGGTGCCCGGATATGCGCGAACTGAATGTCGAGCCCGTCGATGTCCGTGATGAACTGCGGTAGCGCGTTGAGCGTCGCCTCGACCTTGCGCCAGTCGTAGAGGGCACCCCAATACTCGACGAGGCGTCGCAGTTTTGCAAGCTGCACACCCTGGGACCGATCGCTGACGGTTTCCTTGTCCGGCCAGCGCGTCGCCTGGATGCGGCGCCGAAGCTCGACGAGATCATCTTCCGGGACGCTGAACCGGAACGGACGGATTGAACCGTCTTCGGCCGCTGTTGCGGTCACGTCCTTTTCTGCCATTGCTTTAGCGACCATGCCGGCCATCCGTGACCACACTGCGCCCTTTCCTCGCCACTGGCACCTGTCGATTGACCGGTTTCCTCACTGGTCGTGGGACACGGGTAATCACCAGTCAACTGACGGGTGCGACGGCCGCGGCCGGGAGGGAACTATGAATGACACCTTTTCGGCCGGCAAGGAGTCGAGATGACCAAAGGAGAGGAGATGAACATGGAGACGACCAAACGAAGTCGCGGCCGGTTGGCCGCCATACAGGCGGGTGCACTGCTGACCTCGCTGGCGATCGCGGCAACAGCCGCCACGGCGGCCGACGCAAGTACGAAATCCGCGTCGCGAGGAACTATTGCCAACCCAGTCGTGGCCGTCGATGGCGGCGTCATCCGCGGCGCCGCCGCATCCGGCGGCTACGTCTTCCGCGGGGTTCCCTACGCCGCCGCCCCCACCGGCGACCTTCGTTGGCGTCCCCCCGCTCCGCCGGCGGCCTGGCAGGGCGTCCGCGACGCCACCCAGTTCGGGGCGAGCTGCCCTCAGGTTCCATCGTCGTTTTCGACGGGCCCGTACGACGAGAACTGCCTGTTCCTCAATGTCTACACGAAGTCGCTACACGACGATGATGGCGGCGGTCTGCCTGTCCTCGTGTGGATCCACGGCGGCGGCTACACGCAGGGCGACGGACGGGGCTTCGACGGTACGAAGCTGGCTCAGGACGGCGTTGTGGTCGTCACTATCAACTATCGACTGGGCGCGCTCGGCTTACTCGCCCACCCTGCATTGGCCTCACAACCCGGTGGCCCGGCCGGCAACTACGGGTTGATGGATCAGCAGGCGGCCCTCCGCTGGGTGCAACGCAATATCCGCTCGTTTGGGGGCGACGCCGAGAACGTCACCATCGCGGGGCAATCGGCCGGGGCTCTTTCGGTTCTCGCCCACCTCATCTCCCCAGGCTCGCGCGGGTTGTTCGAACGGGCAATCGTACAAAGTGGCTCCTTCGCGTTGAAGCAGCAGTCCCTCGCCCAAGCCGAAGCGTTTGGCCAGGCATTCGCGACCAGTGTCGGCTGCGCTGACCAGAGCGCCGCGTGCCTCCGCAGCGTGGCCGTGTCGACGCTCCAGGGCAAGTTCCCGCCCGCCGCGATCCCGGGTATCGTCGATGGCGCGGTCATCCAGGAGTCCTTCGGGACGGCGCTGGCTGCCGGCCGTTTCGCCCGCGTGCCAGTGCTGAATGGGATCACCCACGACGAACAGCGGATCTTCGTCCTCGGCCTCGGGCTTACGGTCACTGGAGGGTCGTATGTCCAGATCCCGGAGCAGCCGGTAAGCACCGAGAACTACCAGCGCAATATCGCGGCCGTGCTGGGCGTATCACCTGCGCGCGCCGCATCGATCGCCGCCGAATACCCGGCCGGGGCGTACCTGTTGCCGGCCATCGCCTTCAGCATCATGGACACCGACGCCAGCTGGGCATGTCCCGCGCTGCAGATGGACCAGTGGATGTCTCAGCGTGTGCCGACCTTTGCCTATGAGTTCGATGACGACAACGCGCCCGCGCGGTACTTCCCTCCCTTCCCTGCGCCCGTCGCGGCGGCGACACACACTTCCGAGCTCCCGTACATCTTCGACCTCAAAGACGCTCCAGTCCAGATACCGCTGAGCCCTGACCAGGAGGCGCTCGCCAGCAGCATGCGCGCGGCCTGGGCCAGCTTCGCGGCCACCGGTGATCCTGCAGAGGAATCAAACGTGCGCTGGCCGGCGTTCAACGTCAACCACGCGCGGGTGCTCTCCCTGGTCGCTCCAGGACCACTGGTCATGACGGACTTCGCTTCCCGCCACCACTGCGCCTTCTGGGCCGCGGCCCAGTAACGGAATTGACGGGAGTGGAGCGCGGCGTTAGACGTCGCGCTCCTTTCTCTCTCTCCTACCGCGAAGCCGCTCGCCTGGGGCGCATGAGAGCCGCCGGCAGCTCTCGCCGCGAGCGGACCTGGAGCTTATCGAACACCTTGCGGAGGTGCCACTCAACGGTGCGCCGGCTCAGGAACAGCTGGGCGCCGATCTCCGGGTTCGTGCGTCCGTCGCCCGCGAGCCGCGCGATCTGTGTCTCTTGCGGTGTGAGCTGGTCCTGCGTTTCGACGCTGCGCTTCCGGACATGTTCGCCAGTGGCCAGGAGCTCGCGGCGCGCGCGCTCAGCGAACGCTTCCATGCCGATCGCGAAGAACAGGTCGTAAGCCATCCGCAGTTGATCGCGCGCATCGATGCGCCGGCCCTCGCGGCGCAGCCACTCCCCGTAAAGAAGATGGGCACGGGCAAGCTCTGGCCGGAGGGTGGTGCGGCCCAGGTGAACGATTGCCTGGCGGTATAGGTGTTCCGCGGCGGCGCCGTCGCTCAGCAACGCCCGCGAACGGGCCTCCATGCCGAGAGCGTAGTCGGTGCCAGCCGGCTGCGTCGTCTCCGCGAGCCGCTCTAACGAATGGCGTGCGACCTCTGTGTCTCCTGAACGGGCAGCCGCTTCGACGTGCTCTGGGAGCGCCCAAAGATAGAGTGCGACGGGTCCCGCGTTCGCGATCACATGGCCAGCGGCAGAGGCCGCCTCCTCGAAACGGGCTAAGCCGTTGTACAGGACGGCGGCCGCCCACTGCGCCGTCACCACGCCAATTCCTTGCCCTCCGGCCGTGCTTTGTTTGATCGTGGCCTCGATCAAAGCTGAGGCCTCCGGTTCCCTCCCTTGCCGTGCCAGCAAGCTAAGCGCCGCAAAAGGCGGAATCGGACTACCTATCGCCGCCGCCACCCTGTCGCTTTCCGCAATGAGCAAGCCGGCGCCCTCAAGGTCACCATCCCACGCCTTGACCAGTCCCAACGAGTTGAGGTGGACCGGCAGATCGGCAAGAGCACCGGCGTCGCGCACCAGCTTGGCGTGTCGTTCGAAGATGGCCTCGGCTGCGACCGAATCCCACGTCACAGTGCTGGGGGCAGGGGCTTGCCAGCCCCAGCGCACGACATCCTCCACGGACAACTGCATGACCGCTTTTGCTGCCCGCTGCAAAGTGGGAGTTGCGGCGGCGTGTCCTTCGATGGTCAGCTGGGCGAGACCGTCGATCACCAGGTGCAGTGGATCGGCAGCGTCCGGCGGCGGCGGGAGGGCGCGGATGGCGCGGCAGATCGCGATCATCACGCCACCTTCCCCGAGGTACCCGGCGGTGAGCGCGGCGCCCCAAGCCGTCAGGTAGGCCTCGCGAGCGAGTTGTAGATCGAACGGCTCCAGCCGCCTGGCAGCCTGCAGTAGCAATGGGGCGCCGTCGCTGCCATAGCTCAAGACAAAGGTGAGATGCCCACGAAGTAGGTCGACTTGTGCGCCGTGGAAGTCGTCCAGCGGGTAAGCCTCCGCCGCCGCCAGGAGCGGCTGCACGGCATCGAACGCTCCGGCCTGGAAGCTCGCCTGCGCAGCGACCAGCGCGCGCTCCGCACGTCGGGCCGGGTCGCCAGTGAGCGCGACGGCTCGCTCGAGAAACGCGGCCGCGGCGGCGAACCCGCCGCGCGCCTGTGCCCGCGCCGCGGAACGCTCGAGCTCCGCCGCGATGTCCTCGTCAGGGCCAGACGCAGCCGCGGCGAGATGCCAGGCCCGGCGATCGGGATCGATCGCTGGGTCGGTGGCCTCCGCGAGAGCGCCATGGACAAGACGTCGCTGGCTCACCGGCGCTTCCCTATAGACCGCCGAGCGGACGAGAGGATGGCGGAACCGCACCTGCGTTCCGATGTCGATGAGGCCTGAAGCCGTCGCAGCTTCGGCCGCGTCGGCCGAAATGCCGAATCGTGCAGCGGCGGCCAGGATGAGGGCCGGGTCTCCGACCGGCTCCGCTGCAGCCACCAGCAGCAGGCGCCGGCTGTCATCCGGTAGCGGTGTGAGCTGCCGGCGGAAAATCTCCTCGACCTTGTCCGACACCGATGCGTTGTCGGGCAGCCCGAATCCACCCGCCAGGGCCATTGGCGTCCAGGCTCGCGCTAGCTCCAGCAATGCGAGAGGGTTGCCGTGTGCCTCGGCGAGGATTCGGTCGCGGACCGACTCGTCCAGCTTGCCCGGGATTGCGGACTCCAGAACGGCACGAGCGTCGGAGTCGAGGAGCGGCCCGATCGTCAGCTCCGGCAGACCTGCGAAATCTGGGGTGTCGACGGAAGTGCGAGCCGCAAATATCAGCACGACGGACTCGGCCGCGAGGCGGCGCGCCACGAAGCCGAGGACTTGCGCCGACGCGCGGTCGAGCCAATGCGCATCGTCCACGAGGCAGACCAGTGGCTGCGTCTCGGCGCTGTCGGAGAGCAGGCTGAGCGCGGCCACCCCGACCAGGAATCGATCGGCCGCCAGGCCGCTGGCAACTCCGAGCGCTGTGCCGAGCGCGTCGCGTTGTGGACCTGGCAGTCGTTCGAGCTCATCGAGGAGCGGCAAACAAAGCTGGTGGAGCGTAGCGAAGGGCAACTCCATCTCGGATTCCGCGCCGGCTGCTCGCACCACCCGACATCCGGCCGCGTGCATCAGCAGATACTCCAGCAGGGCGCTCTTCCCGACCCCCGCCTCGCCTCGCACCACAACGGCCGCGCTTATGCCGGTGCGTGCGTCGGTGAGCAGTTGATCCAGTCGCGCGCACTCGGCGCGACGGCCGACGAGAGCTTGCGCCGTATCAGTACTCGATCGCACGACGTTCGCCGCCATTCAGACGATGTCCGGAGACAAAGACCAGCCTGAGTAACAAATCGCCCGCCAGCGTCACTTTCAGTAATATGAGCCGACTGACCAACTCCAACCTCCCCCTCCCGGAAGCCGACTCGGCCCCTCCGGCACCGCCCAGCATGGCCCATTCCGGCCCTTCACACTGGACTACACCACATCCTGACCCCAAATTCGCGGATGTCAACTCTTGAATTTATTGCGCCTAGCCTATTTGTAAACGGAAGGGGTCACTGATTCGAAGCTGCACAGATGACTTACCGCGGCTATCACACTCTTGCCTGGCTGCCAAGCGACCAGTACGCCCAGAATCAGTCTGGTGCGACCGATCGCGGCAGGCCGAATGCTGCCATCAAGCCGCTCTCAAATGCCGTGATTGCGCTGACCCGATCGCCAGCTAAGGTCACCACGATCAGGCCGAACGCGTGGGCGACGCGACTTATAGGGCTGAAGAGATATAGGCCGAATGCGGGTTGTCCGTTCGCACGAGTAGGGACGAGCCGGAAGTGTTGGCCCTCGCGGAACGCACTGGTCGCAAACCACCGTTTGGCCGTCTCCTTACCTTGGTATTCGAGGGGATTCGGTGGCATCCGCAACCACGCGTCGTCAGTCAGCAGCGCCACTAACGCGTTGGTGTCGCATTCCTCCCAGGCACGAACCAGTCGATCAAGGACCTTCTTTTCGTTTGGTGAGTTCGGCAGTGGCGGCGGTTCACCTTTCGGCAGTTGGCGAGCGAGCGTGGCGCGCGCTCGCTTGACGGCACCGTAGATCGCGTGCTCCGTTGTGTCGAGCATGTCGGCGGCGTCACGCGCGGAGAAATCCAAGACGTCAGTCAAGATCAGGGCAACACGCTGGCGCGGTGGCAGCAGTTGCAGGGCGGTGATGAAAGCCAGCGAAATGCTTTCCCGTTGCTCATAGCGCGCCTCCGGTCCCGCCGTCGGGTCAGCGACCTCTGCCAGCATGGCATCGGGATACGGCTCTAGCCAAAGAACCTCACCCAATCGACTGGGCTCTGGCGGCTCCAAATCAATTGGCGTCGCACTCACTGCTGACCGCCTGCTAGCGCGCACCATATTCAAGCAGCGGCCGGTCGCGATTCTGTACAGCCATGTGCGGAAGGAGGCTCGCCCCTCGAACCCCGCCAGTCCCTTCCACGCAGCGGTAAGCGACTCCTGGAAGGCATCTTCCGCGTCGGCGGCGGATCCCAGGATCCGGTAGCAGTGCGCCTGTAGCTCCCGCTGATAGGGACGGACCAGCTCCTCGAAGGCCACGTCGTCTCCCGAGCGGGCACGACTGAGTCGCTCCCCCTGCACGCCCCCATCCTCTGCCCTACGCCCCCATCTCGCTGCGGACACGCCCACAACAGTACTGACACCGACCGGGACCAAATTTAGGCGGTCGAACGGCCAGCTAATTCGCCGGGGATCTGGTGTCTATACGTCTAGGTGCAAGCGACGGCGACCAGCTCCTTTCTGGATCGTACAACCCACTTTTTCATAGGAGGCCATCAAATGACCAAATTCAAACCAGGCGATATTGTTCCGGCTACAACTCTGGAATCCGTCACCGGCGGGCCGATCAAGCTCCCCGACCCCAACCGTCTCGTCCATCTGCAATTCCGGCGGTTCGTGGACTGCCCTATCTGCAACACACACATCGCCAAGCTGCGCGGGCGTGCTCACGAGATCGAAGCGGCGGGCATCAAAGAGGTGATCGTCTTTCACTCCTCCGCTAAGTCGATCCGGTCGTACCAGAAGGATGTTCCATTCGTGCTGGTTGGCGATCCGAAGAAGGCCCTCTACAAAGAATTTGGCGTGGAAGCGTCGCTTGGGT
>WNGP01002584.1_pt1 | contig 15517 bp, 14 predicted proteins | sample 5407671 | NCBI WGS metagenome assembly WNGP01 (sample SAMN13153381, study PRJNA577476) | soil metagenome | isolation source: 40 cm soil or saprolite under Garry oak tree replicate 2 | place: USA:California | collected 2016-06-15 | reverse complement strand
AAGACCAGGGCCGCAAGTGTGTCAATCGCATTCCACTTACAGGCGCCAGCCAGCCCTATCAAAACACCAGAGCAACAGAAAAGAAACCTTCGCCGGCCTACACTGAGATCTAGTGCAATCGCCGCGCTGTACGCCACTAAACTCCACATCAGGAAGACCATCAAGAACGCATCCATCATGCCGACGGGCGACATCACGAAGAGAAAATTTGAAGAGAGTCAGCCCGGCAGCAAAGGAAGCAAGGCGAGAATCGCGCAAAAGCAGAAGAGCCCAAAGATAGACGGCGGCCAAAGTCAGCGCGCCGCACAACGCAGCGGCAACTCGCCAGCCGAGAGGGTTATCCCCGGCGGCTTTCATGCCCATGGTCATAATCACCTTCCCTAAAGGGGGGCGTCGCTAAGGCGGGAGGGGGTTGAGAGTCGAAAGGTTCTGGCTTCGGGAACAAAATAGCCCTCATCGTAGAACATCCTTGCAGGCCTGCCGATGCCGGCCAAAAAAACCAACAAGCCCACCACGCCGAGAATCAGGGCAGTGATCGCCGGACGAAGAAGAAGAATCCGCGGCAAAACGGTACTCTCTCTTGATGGATTACCGTCCGAACTGGATTCCATGGAACCCTGCGCAAGAGCGGCCGTTTGCGGCTGTCTTGATTTTTGTTCCGGGACGAAGGAACGGTCATTCCGAAGGAGACTCCCCATGCACCAATTATATCCGCGGCAGCTGGAAGAGGTTTCCTAGCGGGCAGTCGCGGTGCGCAATATCCTTATATCCTTCTGAATGAAATCGTGTTTCTGCCATCACACCAACTACCGGAGGAACCATCCAAATCTCAACCCTTTGGATCGGCAAGCGGTTGGTCAAGAACGGCTGCTGGCCGGTTACCCGGCAAGCCAGCCGAGAAGCGCCTGTTTCCACGCGTCGCGGTTTACTTCCGCGATGGACTCGGTCAGGGGAATGCCCTTGGGACAAGCATGAACGCAGTTTTGCGCGTTGGCGCACTCCTGGATGCCACCCGGACCCATGAGCGCCGCAAGGCGCTCGCTTTTATTCATCGCTCCCGTAGGATGCATGTTGAACAAGCGCACCTGGCTGATGATGGCCGCGCCCACGAACTGATTATGCTCATTCACCTGTGGGCAAACCTCCAGGCAGTTCCCGCAACTGATGCAGTTCGAAAGCGGATAGCCTTTTTCCTGAATTTCGGGCGACACGCGCGGGCCTTCGCCGAGATTGTAAGTGCCATCAATGGGAATCCAAGCTTTCACGCGCTTCAGGCTTTCAAACATGAATTGGCGATCGACGGCGAGATCGCGCACCAGCGGAAACTTGGACATCGGCGCGATGCGAATGGGCTGCTCGAGTTGATCGACCAGCGCCGAACACGCCATGCGCGCCCTGCCGTTGATCAGCATCGCGCAGGACCCGCAGATCTCTTCGAGGCAATTTGAATCGTAGGAAATCGGCGTGGTCTTCTGGCCGCCGCGCGTGACGGGATTCTCGGCGATGTCGCGCAGGCAAATGATGACATTCATGGAAGGCCGCCACCGGAGAGAAAATTCCTCCCAGCGCGCGCCCTCTTTCGGTCCGGCTTGCCGTTTTACTCTGACGATGACCTGTTTTGTTTCTGCCATAATCCCTCGACCAACACCTGCTTCCGGCCCGCAGGCCGAGCTACTGTTTCTACTTCGCTGCGTCGTAACGGCGCGGGCGCGGCTTGATCAAAGAAATGTCCACCGGTTCGTAGGTAAGCTGGATGTCGTTGTTCACCCACTTCGCGCGCGTAGTCTTCAGCCAATTGGCGTCGTCGCGCTCCGGAAAATCCGGCTTGTAATGCGCCCCGCGAGACTCATTGCGGGCGAGCGCGCCGAGAGTGATCACCCGCGCCAGCACTATCATGTTTTCCAGTTCGCGGGCGAAGTTTAGCGTCTGGTTCGACCACTTCGCGCGGTCGCTGAGATTAATTTTCTTGGAGCGCTCCTGCAAGACGCGGATCTTCGCGTCCGCCATCTCCAGGTTCTTGTTGATGCGCGTGACCGTGACGTGCTCCGTCATCACATCTCCCAGTTCGCGCCAGATCGTGATGGGATTCTCCGAACCGTCCTGGCTGATGAGCTTCTGATTCTTTTCTTCCTGGCGCTTCCGTTCTGCGTCAAAGACCGCGGACGGCGTGGACTCCGCCCCCTTCTCGAGATTCTTTGCGTACTTCACCGCCGCCGGACCGGCAATTCCTCCGCCAAAAATGCACGAGACCAGAGAGTTCGCTCCGAGACGGTTGGCGCCGTGATACTGGTATTCGCATTCGCCCGCCGCATAAATTCCGGGAACGTTGGTGGCCTGATCCTCGGCATTCACCCAGATGCCACCCATGGTGTAGTGCATCGCCGGGAAGACTTTCATCGGCTCAACGCGCGGATCGACGCCGCAGAATTTTTCGTAGATTTCCAGAATCCCTTCGAGCTTGCGGTCCAGCGTTTCTCGCGGGATGTGCGTCACATCCAAATACACGGCCGGCTGCCCGTCGATGCCCAGTTTTTCCTGGTACACGATGCGGTGAATCGCACGCGTGGCAATATCGCGCGGAACCAGATTCCCGTACTTCGGATACCACTCTTCCAGGAAATAAAACCGTTGCGCCTCAGGAATGCTTCTAGGCGCGCGCTTCTCCGCGGGACTGCGCGGCACCCACACGCGGCCGCCCTCGCCGCGTGCCGATTCGCTCATCAAGCGAAGTTTGTCTTCACCAGGAATCGCCGTCGGGTGCACCTGGATGAATTCCCCGTTCGCGTAGTCCACGCCCTGCTGAAAGAGCGCGGCCTGCGCCGAACCAGTGCATACCACCGAATTCGTCGAGCGCCCGAAGATAGCGCCGTTTCCACCGGTGGCAAAGATAAGCGCGTCCGCCGCGTACGTCTTCACTTCCATCGAGCGCAGATCCATCGCGCAAATGCCGCGGCACACGCCGCCTTTATCGATAACCGCGGAGAGGAACGTGGCGCCTTCGAACTTCTTCACCTTGCCTTCGGATTCGTGGCGGCGCACCTGCTCGTCGAGAGCGTAGAGCAATTGCTGGCCTGTGGTCGCGCCCGCGAAAGCTGTGCGGTGATAAAGCGTGCCCCCGAACCGCCGGTAGTCGAGCAATCCTTCCGGCGTGCGGTTAAACATAACGCCCATGCGGTCCAGAAGATCGATGATGCCCGGCGCTGCTTCGCACATCCGCTTCACGAGCGGCTGATTCGCCAGAAAATCCCCGCCATAGATCGTGTCGTCGAAGTGCTTATCGACCGTGTCGCCCTCACCTTTTTGATTCTTGGCAGCGTTGATGCCGCCTTGAGCGCAAACGGAATGGGAACGCTTCACCGGCACGATCGAGAAGAGATCCACCGGGATGCCCGCCTCCGCAACGCGGATGGTGGTCATCAGGCCGGCCAAACCTCCGCCTACAACTATGATCTTTGGCTGTCTCATTTCGTTGGTGGCAAGTAGGCAGAGAACGGATGCCAATCGAACCGGAAACTAAGAATGATCAGGATTCCGACTACGCTGAACGCAACGCCAACAAGCGCGCCAAATCGCCCCGCCGCCTGTTGCGCCTTGACGGTGGCGGCCAGCCCCCACTTGCACAAGAAATTCCAGATGCCCACGCCAAGGTGGAACGAAGAAGCGAGCACTCCCACGACGAAGAACGTGAGGTACCACGGATTCTGCATGTCCATGGCGACGCTTTCGTAAGTGGACGTGCCATGCGTGAGCCAGCGCTCGGTGTAAAGATGCCAGCCAATATACGCAAACGCGATCAGGCCCGTGTATCTCTGCGTCACGTAGAGCCAATTCCTTACCCACGGATACGCCGATACGTTTGATTTGCCGCGCAGCCAAATGTAAATGCCGTAGCCGCCGTGAAAGAGCATCGGCAGAAAAATGCCTCCCCATTCCACGATCAGGCGGAACGGAATGGTTTGCAGTTCTTGCGACGTCGCGTCGTACTTCGCCCGGCTGACGAGCGCGGAACTGTTGGACCAGAAATGCTCCGCCAAAAATGCGCCAACGGGAAGTAACCCGGTAAAAGAATGCAGCTTTCTGAGGAGGTAACTTGTGTCAGGCTGGGTTGTCGTCGAAGACATGCCCTCTCCGCCGCGTAAGTCTCAGCCGATCGCACGGAATGACCCGGAAGGAGCGTTGAGAATCCGCGACGAAGTCAGTATAGGCACATGATTCCGTGTATGCAAGTTGGACTGTTCTTTCCGCGGGCACAAGCAATTCGAAATCCTCTTGCGGCAGCCACGGAAGTGCCGGAAAATAGCACCTGACGAATGGGATTCGCCAGGCGCAAACCTCCACCGGCCTCGGCCCCAACATTCATCTGCTTGCCATGAGCACAACACTGAGATTGGTTTCGGAGATGGAGCGCATCGCCAACGCCCTCGGCACGGAACGAGGGGAAGCGTCGCAGGTTTCTCTTTCCTCTGTGGCCGAGAAAATCGCCAAAAATCTGGGCGTCAGGAATGAAGAAGTGGCAATTCTCGCGGTTTCCACGCGCTGGCGCCACCTGCACTTTCTGATCCCGGAAGCCCTGAAAAAGGTCGGTTTTATTCCACTTTCGAGCAATTCGGCCCTCGCGGCGCGCACCGCCCGCGATAGCCGTCCCGAGATCGAGAATAATTTTGCGGCCGCGAAGCACGTGACGGTGTTCGAAGGCCTGAAAACCACCAGGGAAGCCGCCGGACCGATTCAGAAAATGATCAGTGCCCCGATTCTCAAGGATGGCCAGGTCATTGGCGTGATCCAAATCAGCCGGAAGGGGGCAACTGCGGCCAGCTCAGGCCCCGACTTCACCGCGGATGACCTCGGAAAAATCCTGGCGCTCTGCAAACCTCTCGGCAAATTGCTCCACCACATCGCGGGGGAATGACCCTTCCGCTCTCCGGAATTGTCATCCCACATTCATAATCTTCACGCTCCGGCGCTCTTAAGGGCCGGAATTGCGTTGACACTGCAATACCTTCTTGTTACTTTTCCACAGCGGGAAAATTTTTCGCGCGCACACTACTCACGGAGGCACGGCAAACCGGCACCATGGCGTTCGTTGCTAAGAAAATCTTCCTCACCAAAGGCGTCGGTAAACATCGTGAAAGGCTCTCGAGTTTCGAGCTCGCTCTGCGGAACGCCGGCATTGCCGCGTGCAACATCGTTCGGGTCTCCTCTATCTTCCCTCCCAACTGCAAATTGATTTCTCGCAGCGAAGGATTGAAGCACATCAAGCCCGGGCAAGTCGCGTTCACGGTCATCAGCGAAAACTCCACCAAAGAAGCGCACCGGCTCATCGCCGCCAGCATTGGCCTGGCGCTGCCCAGCGACAAATCCATGTATGGCTATTTGTCCGAGCATCACTCGTTTGGTGAAACCGAAGAAGTCGCCGGCGAATATGCCGAAGAGCTCGCGGCGGAAATGCTCGCGACAACCTTAAACGTGGAATTCGATCCGGACTTGTCCTTTGACGAGAAAAAAGAGGTCTACCGCATCTCTAATAAGATCGTGCGCACCATGAACGTCACGCAATCCGCCGTCGGCGACAAGCGCGGCCTGTGGACCACCGTTCTCGGCGCCGCCATCCTTATCGGTGAAGACGACTAGCTTTCTGAATCAATTTTGTAACGGAAACGCCCGTGAAGAATGGCATTTTTGTTTTTCCGTCGCGGGGAACTCAAGCGTCTAGGTCGCACGCCGTCTTTAGCCACTTCTTTACTTCGCTAACGATTTGATCTGTGGATTTCAGCTCGATCCGGTGCGTAATCCGGTCCTTCTTCGCCAGTCCTCCCGTGTCGATGATGCGTTTCGGCAATTTGCCCTTGTAATGCGTGAGCGCGAGTCCCAGATCAATCCGCGAATTGGTCGTCGGCTTGATTTGTGCGAACACGTGTTCGCGATACGGCGGCACAATCGTCTTGCATGGACAGGCCTTCGCATCGTCGTCAAGCGATTCGCCGAGCCTTAGCAGATCTTCATAAATCGGCTGTAGCTTCTCTTTCGGTCCCGCGTATTTTCCTCCACATAGCGGACCGCCGCCTTCAAGTACGCTTGCGGCGTGTCTTCCTCCCCGCCCTCTCCTTCCGCGCGCGCCGCAATCCACCATGGGCTGTTGATGCCCATCTTATGCTTGGTCTTGAGCCAATCGCGCCGCGACTTTTCTTCTTTCGGCCCTTCTTTCTTCACCAGCGCCATCCACTCTTCCAGCGAACGCCCCGTTTTCTCCTTCAGCTCATCAACCCACTTCTGCACTATGGCAACGCCTGGATGTACGCCATACAACGAAGCGGTTCTTGCTGCCTTTGCACTCGCCATGGCAATCTCGCCTGCCGATTCTCCACCGACGCATTCCTCTGCTGCGCTTCTATGGTCGTGTGAAATACCCGATGCGTTCGAGCACTGCCCTGACGATCAACGGCAGCGCCACCGTGGCATCATCGAAGACTTCGGCGAAGCGCCCACCTTCTTCCGGCGGGACAAACTTGCCCCAAGAAACGGCTTCCGTGTACGTGCTGCCGCTGAGGCCGCCCCAATGGACCGGCTCCGGACAAATGCGCACGCCGTAGTTGTAGCGCTTCAGCGGGATTTTCTTGTAGCCGCGCCGCGCAAGCAGTTCCGCGTAAACGCCGAATTGTTGTGACCAATTGCGAGGGACGCCGCCGCCCACCGTTAAAATCCCCATGCGCTTCGTGGCCAGCATGGTGTCGGCAAATTTCTCAAAATCCTCGAAGGGATCGAAACGCAGCAGCGGGCGCTTTTCTTGCTGCCGGGCGATCTTGTGCAGCGCGAAGTCGATGCCCAGCTCGGAATCGCTGAATGCCGGAACAAAAATGGGAACGTTGTGCTCGAAAGCGGATTTTAGGATTCCCCGCCCCGGAAAACTTTTGTGCAGATACTCGCCGATGCGGCGGTGGATTTTCCAACTGCAAGCGATGTCTTCCGCTTCCCACTCATTGAAGACGTGGTCCATTACCTCTTCGACGTGATCGAGGTTCGTCTCCGGCTCCAGCGAATCATAAACGCGGTTGTACCCGGCTTGGAAAAGTTCGCTGTCACCCATCTTGGGGTTGTAGCGAAAATGAGAGTAACCCGCGGCTTCGACCAGCCCGTGCGCCATGAGCGCGCCGGTCGAAACGATGGCCTTGACAACGCCTGATTCGATAAGGTCGCAGAAAATGAGTCCCATTTTGCCGACCGTCAGGGCGCCGGATAGCGTCATCACCACAAAGCAATCCTTATCGCTCGCCATCGCTTCAAACACATCGGCGGCGTCGCCGATCTGCCGGCCGGTGAACGCCGTGTCGCCCATGGCGCGAACCAGTTCGTCGACGGTGCGGCATTTGGATAAGTCCAGCGGGAACATCGGCCGGAGTTTGTCCTTCACTGGATCGTGGAGCACTCTCCCGGTCACAGTTTTTTCTCGCCGCTTCGCCATCGCGTCTCCTCAACTGCCGATGAATCGCACGCTGCAAATAAATTTCCGCTTTGCGAATAAAATGCTAAAACGTCTCGCGGATTGATAGTACAAATGCAGCGCAAAGGATAATACAAAACACGCTCAAATATTTGTTTTTCGCTCATGCTAAACTAACAATTATGGCAAACAAATTTACCATCGGACTCGTGCAGATGAAATGCACGGCGAACGCGGACGAGAATCTAGCGCGGGCCGCGGGGAAAATCCGCGAAGCGGCCGCGCGCGGCGCTCAAATCATTTCGCTGCACGAACTATTTCACGGCGAATATTGTTGCCGCACGGAAGACCCGGAGCTTTTCAACATGGCCGAGTCCGTGCCCGGACCAACGACCGAAATCTTGACGCACATTGCAAAGGAAAAGAAAGTCGCGTTGGTCGTCTCTCTTTTCGAGCGACGAGCTCCCGGCGTTTATCACAATTCCTGCGCCGTCCTGGATGCCGACGGCTCTTTCCTCGGCAAATATCGAAAAATGCACATCCCCGACGATCCGCTGTATTACGAAAAGTTTTATTTCACACCGGGTGATCTCGGTTTTCCCAATTTCGACACCAGGTATGCGCGCATCGGCGTGCAAATCTGCTGGGATCAGTGGTATCCGGAGGGATCACGAATCACCGCGCTCGGCGGCGCCCAGGTGATTTTTTATCCGACGAGTATTGGCTGGCACCCGCACGAAAAATCGCAATTCGGCGCCGCGCAGCTCGAGGCGTGGCGAACTATCCAGCGCGGGCACGCCATCGCGAATGGCGTGTACGCCGCGGTGGTCAACCGTGTCGGATTCGAAGGCAAACCCGAAAAGGGTGACCCGGGATTGGAGTTCTGGGGAAATTCCTTTGTCGCCGATCCCTTCGGCCAGGTGATCTCTGAAGCCTCCAACGCCAAAGAAGAAATCCTTGTCGTCGAATGCGACCCCGCAAAGAGCGAGGAAACGCGCCGCAACTGGCCGTTTCTCCGCGACCGCCGCATCGACGCCTATCAACCCATCCTGAACCGCTGGCTGGACAAAAAATAATATTCCCTTGCTCAATCGATTCGACCTTTTCCTCTACGCGGTCTCTGTGTGCTCCGTGATCTCTGTGTTAAATTCGTTTTCCCAATGAAGACACCGCCGCAAACCAAAACGCCGCACGCGCTGGGCTTCCACATGCCCGCCGAATGGGAACGCCACGAAGCGACCTGGCTCGGCTGGCCGCACGAGCTGACCGATTGGCCCGGAAAATTTGCGCCCATTCCGTGGGCGTTTGGCGAAATCGTGCGGCACTTGGCAAAGGTTGAGCGAGTTTTTCTGCTCGTGGAAAATCGCGGATCCGAATCCCGCGTCCGCACGATTTTGAAGAAGGCAGGCGCCAATCTCGATGCGGTCGATTTCTTCCGCGTGCCGACAGATCGAGGGTGGATGCGCGACTCAGGTCCCATTTGCGTTCACAACGAAGCCGGAGAAGTTGCGTATAACCATTTTGTATTCAATGGCTGGGCGAAGTACAAGAATCACAAGAACGATGCAGCCGTGGTCACGAAAGCCAATCAGAAACTCAAGCGCCGTTTATGGCGACCCATTCACAAGGGCCGCCGCGTCGTCCTCGAAGGCGGAAGCATCGATGTCAACGGTCGCGGAACTTTATTGACTACGGAAGAGTGCCTTCTAAGCAAAGTGCAGGAAAGAAATCCGGGTTTCACCAAAGAGGATTACGCGCAGGTCTTCCGCGAATATTTCGGCGTGACCAATGTTCTCTGGCTGAAGAATGGAATCGCCGGTGACGACACCCACGGCCATGTGGACGACCTCACGCGGTTCGTGAATCCCGCAACGGTCGTAACCATTTTGGAAAACGACCCAAAGGATCCCAACTATGCCGCCCTTCAAGAGAATCTCGCCCTGCTGAAAACCATGAAAGATCAGGACGGCCGCGCGCTTCGCGTGGAGACGCTGCCGATGCCAGCACCTGTCTATTTCGACGGGCAGCGGCTTCCCGCGAGTTACGCGAATTTTTACATTGCCAACAAGATCGTGATCATGCCCACTTTTAATGACCCTAACGATCGCGTTGCGCTCAATACACTTGCGGGATTGTTTCCAGATCGTGAAGTGGTGGGAATCGCCTGCCGCGATCTCGCGCTGGGTTTGGGGACCTTGCACTGCATGACGCAGCAGCAACCGGCTTCCCAGTAGCGCAGGCTTTCCTTCGCGCTTCCGCGATTGTCTAAACCGAAAACTCAGATACAATCCTTGCTCCCAAAGGAGGCCTCATGTTCGCCGCACAAGTGCCTACACAAAGGACAGTCGGAATCTGGTTCGAATCGCACGGCTTCGTCTCCTGGCTTCTCCTTGGCCTGATTGCCGGTTGGCTCGCGGGAAAAATTGCGCGCGGCCGCGGTTTCGGCTGCATCACGGACATTGTCCTGGGACTGATCGGGTCCTACCTCGGCGGCTGGATTTTCACGAAACTGGGAATTTTCGGCGGGGGCTTTTTGTACTCGCTGGCGGCCGCCACCCTGGGCGCCGTGATTCTCGTCTCTATCGCGCACCTTTTCAGCGGCTCGGACCGCTGAGGCGTCCGCATTCTGCAACCTCGAGCAACAGCGTTCTGGGGGCGTGGCTGCCTGGCGTCCTGTGATACGATTCTCATTTGCGTCCCGGAGTTGACGCCTCATTGAGCAAGTCCGCGCAATCCCTCACAGCTATCCCTCTTGGCGGTCTCGGCGAATTCGGCATGAACATGATGGCGCTGCGGCTCGGTGACGAGATCATGGTCATCGATGCGGGCATGATGTTCCCGGAGTCGGAACTCCTGGGCGTCGATCTGGTCATTCCCGACATCACCTACCTGAAACAGAACCGCACGCAGGTTCGCGCGATCGTGCTGACGCATGGCCATGAAGATCACATCGGGGCACTCCCGTATATCCTGCGCGATTTGAATGTTCCCGTGTATGGAACTCGTTTTACTCTCGCACTCGTGAAAAAACGCCTCGATGAAGCGGGGCTGCTGGAGTCGACCACGCTTCGCGAAGTAATTCCCGGGCGGCTGGTGGAGATCGGGCCGTTTGAAGTTGAGTTTATTTCTGTGACGCACAGCACGGTGGATTGCGTGGCGCTGGCGATTCGAACGCCGCTCGGCGTGGTCATCCACACGGGCGATTTCAAGATCGATCAGACCCCCGTGGGCGGTGCGCCGTTCGATTTGCATTCCTTCGCCAAGTATGGAAATGACGGCGTGCTGGCGCTGTTCAGCGATTCGACGAACGTGGAGCGCCCCGGATTTACGCCGTCGGAGCGGGCCATCGTTCCACGCATCGAGGAACTGTGCCGCTCGGCGCCGCGGCGGGTGATTTTGTCCTGCTTCGCTTCGTCCATTCATCGCATTCAGCAGGTCATCGACATTGCTTCGCGGGTGAACCGAAAAGTGGCGTTCGTCGGGCGCAGCATGGTCGACAATGTGGAGATTGCGCATTCTCTCGAACTGCTAAGCATCCCCGACGGAATGGTGGTGCGGCCGCAGGACATTCGCGGATTCGATCCCAAGCGCATCATTATTTTGGCCAGCGGAACCCAGGCCGAGCCGATGTCGTCACTCTCACGGATCGCGGTGGACAATCACCGCTTCGTTTCCGTGGATGAAAACGACAGCGTGATTCTCTCCGCGCGCATCATTCCGGGGAACGAAAAAGCCATTTTCCGGATGCTGGACCATATGTTCCGGCGGCGCGCCCTGGTTTATTATGACAATTCAGCGGGCATCATCCACGTTTCGGGCCACGCCAGCCAGGAAGAGCAGAAAATGCTGCTGCAACTCGTGAAACCGAAATACTTCATCCCGGTACACGGAGAGTACCGGCACCTGTTCCGGCACGCCGCGCTGGCGCATCAGCTGGGAGCCGTCTCACAGGAAATTCTGCTCGTCGAGGACGGGCGGCCGATCGAATTCACGGAGGAGGGCGCACGCCGTCTCGACCCGGTGACGGCCGGCCGCGTGTGCGTGGATTCCGGCTCGCTGGAAGAAATTGAAGACGTTGTGATTCGCGACCGCAAGCATCTTTCCGAAGACGGCATCGTCGTACCCATCATCGCCATCGATAAGCACACCGGCAAAATGGAATCGCATCCGGAAATCGTGACGCGGGGCCTGATGAGCGACAACGGCCAGGAATTGATCGTGGGCGCACGGCTGGTGATTATGAAGACGGTCGAGGAATCCAATGCCGAGGAAAAATCCGACTGGGGCGTCATCAAGGAAAAGATTCGCGTCGACCTGAAGCGCTACATCAACAAGCAGACTTCCAAGCGGCCGCTGATTCTTCCCGTCATTCTCGAAGTCTAGCTGCTCACCATATGCGCGCGTCGAAATATCCAGCCCTTATTGAAATCGTGTGGCTACATCCGCGAGCGCGGTTTCCGGCAGAGAGCGCTCGGAGTCAACAAGAGCGGAACCGGGGGAGATGGCATTCACGTTGTAACCATCCAAAGGGGTGCAAGAAGCCTCCTTGGTAGTTTCACGGTCGAGCTTGGTATATTCCTTCCGGCCATCCAACCCCTCGTGTGGCCAACGCTAGCAGTGCCGGAGTTTCCGCGGGCTTATGAATGTTCCGTTAACGGACGGCTGACTAGCATCGCAGGCCTTAAAAGACACCTGGTGGAAGAGCGATGACCCTCGGGCGTTCTCGGAAATCAAATTGCTGTTTGATCGGCATGGCTGGAGTTTCCTGGACCACTGGGGCGGCATCGCAAGAATAGTTGAAAACGTGCGAGCGACGTCCGATTATGGGCCGCCAAGCAGGAGCTGCGCGCTCATCGACGCCATAGCTATTCTTCACGTTGCAGGGCAAGGTGAAGGTGCGCGCTCGATGCTGCAGAGTTTTTGTGCGGACCTGGAGAGACGAAACATCAGCACCGGGGCGGCTCTGGATCTTGCAAGCCGTTTGAACATTACACTTTCCACCGGCTGAGCCAGAATACGCTACAATTCAAATTCTTTGGACCTGTAAGTGGCTGCCCCTACCATGGCCCACGAAGGACCCAACCGAGCCGCATTCACGTTCATCCTCATCATGGTGGCATTTGATTTTCTGGCGTTCGGCATCATTGTGCCCGTGCTCCCCGACTTGATTCGCAGCTTTGAAGGTGGTGACTTCGCCCGCGCTTCAGCAATCACCGGCTATTTCGGATTCGCCTGGAACGCCATGCAGTTTATTTTCTCGCCCCTCCTGGGCGCCTGGTCGGATCGCTTCGGTCGCCGCCCCGTGATCCTCATCTCCTGTTTTGGCCTGAGCATCGACTACGTTTTTATGGCTCTCGCTCCGTCGCTCCGCTGGCTGTTTGTCGGCCGGATCATATCCGGCATTACCGCTTCCAACGTGGCCACAGGTTTCGCTTACATCACCGATGTCACTCCGCCGGAAGAACGGCCCCAAAAGTTCGGCTTGATCAGTGCTGCCTTCGGCCTCGGCTTCGTCATCGGTCCTGCCGTGGGCGGGTATCTTGGCAATATCAATCTGCGGTTTCCTTTCTGGGCTGCCGCCGTGCTGAGTCTCGCCAATGCCCTCTATGGCTTATTCATCCTGCCGGAATCGCTCCCGCCGGAACGCCGATCCAAATCCGCCTGGCACATGGGCAATCCTCTGGGCTCGATGAATCTCTTCCGGTCGCATCGAGAACTCGCGGGCCTGGCCATCGTCATGACACTCTACTATCTTGCGCACCAGTCTTTACAAACCGTCTACGTCCTCTATACCGAGTATCGCTACGCCTGGAACCAGCGCGACATTGGCTTTTCACTCGCAGTGGTAGGCGTCTCCGCGGCCGTGGTGTCCGGCGTCCTGGTTGGCCCGTTCGTGAAGCACTTTGGGGAACGCCGCAGCCTGCTTTCCGGCCTGTTCTTCGGCGTCCTCGGCTTCGCGGGTTTTGCGCTCGCCAGCCGCGGATGGATGATGCTTGCCGTCATACCGTTCATTGCCCTCTGGGGCATCGCCGCTCCTGCCACGCAATCGTTGATGTCGCGACATGTCGACCCCTCTTCGCAGGGTAAGCTGCAAGGGGCGATCAATTCGCTCCGCGCGATCACGGGTATGGCCGGCCCGATCCTCTTCACGCAGGTGTTTGCGCTGGCCATCTCGCCTGGCGGCGGCTTTCACCCACCCGGTGCTCCGTATTTCCTGGCGGCCGTGCTTCTCTTCTCCAGCCTCATGATGGCCGCCAACGTGACGCGGCCGAGCGAAGCCGCAGCAGCCTCTTCTCAAGCAGCCACGGACATCAACGCGGCGAAGTGAGTAAGAGAGGTCCCTTCCGGCATGGTCGGGCAGACGGGCTTGACGTGCTTCCTAGCATTTGAAGAGAGCCCCTTCACTCCCGATGGTCCCGACCAGGTCAGGACTCACAGAGGACGCTCGTCGTTCAGGACAGACACCCTTCATCGGGTGTCTGGTTAACCAAACGCTGGTGGGCCAAACGAAAGCCCTTGATCTTGCGCTACGCCACCCACTTCATGGTGAGTTTCTTGCGCTTCTTGGCGCAGTCGAGAAGATAGAGATCGATCAACCTCTGGTACGGAAGGCCGGTTTCATCGGCCAGGCCTTTGAAATAGTCCACGACCTCAGGACTCAAGTTGATTCCGACGGCCTTTTTCTTGTCGGCGCAGGGGTTTTTGAGCTCTTTCAATTTGGAAAAGTCATATGCCTTCTTCATAAAATCGAACCTCCTTCTTGGTTGCCTTCCTTGCAGAAATGATTCGAACCATGGAATCGGTGTCCCGTTAACAGTGAACGGCGACCAGCATTCTTGCTGCTGAATTCACACCGAGGAGGATGAAGCGGTGCTCTCCCTCGGAGTGCTCCGGATCAAAGAACAGGCGCGCATGGGGATCGTGGAAAACGCTCTGGGCTTCTTCAAACCAAACTCCGTGCTTGGTCCGATCGCCCCTATCCTTTCGTCCCAATCGAAGCGGGAATATCTAGATAATATCTAGGGGGCGAAAGGAAGCTGTGTGCCAGGCGGCTATGGGGCCCAAGCTGCCCTTGAGGGAGGAGCACAGCCAGGATTCATCGCGCAAAGAGCACGCGATGGAGAAGAGGTTGGCTGCGCCACAAAAAGCGAGAAATGCCGGGCTCCCAACAAGATGGGGTCGGGCCGCCTCCGGGCCATGACGAACGGTTGTTCGGGGTAGGTGGGGTGTAGTCATGGTCACGGAGGCGACCGACTGTCCCGTATGTGCGAGCATGCTCTATCACGGTTCCGGTCGCCGCAATCGAGCGTTCACCCTAATTCGTGTCAGGTGTTTCCCCTAGTGGCCGACTGAGGCCCAAGTTCTGGTATGGCAATGAAGTTCCGCTCCGGGATGGATACGCGGGCCGGCATTTCTATTGTGGCTTCTGATCGGGCTTTCTCACTGGCTTCGCGTCGAGGCACGGGAGAACGCCGACTTGGCTGGCAGGAGTTTGATACTTAATTTCGCCGGAGGGATCTTGAATTCCGGCGAGCCGCCACTGTTGGGGCTCGGCGGAAGAGGCTACGAAATCCAGCTCGACGGCCAAGCTCGACGGCCAAGGCGTAGTCATTCCTGATGACCAAGCGCCTCGTGACCGTGGGCTGGGTGGTCTGGGTCTCGTCCAAGACGGGATGCCCACACAGGGCGATAGCTTTGTCGGGAGTCATGCCCTGGAGAACACTTTCCTGATGCTGCTCCTTGGCCTTTTGCCTCCAGCGCGGCGAATTCATCACCACGGCCGCGGCCGTCACGATGACGACGCCAAGGACCACCACTGCGGCAGTCATCTTGTTCTCGGGCTTCATGTTTGACAAGAGAATATCACTGAAGAAGCTAGCTTTGACGGTGAACTCAACTATGCCATTGCCCTAATCGCTGAGGCACCATAACGCTGGTATCGCGAACTTCCCTCCTTAATCTAAGTGCTAGGAGCCTGTCGGAAATAGATTTTTGCGGACGAAGAATCAACAACATACAAATGACGACGTGTCTGTAAGTTGTTGATTCCTGGTTCAGGAATCGTTCTCTCCGACACGC
>WNGP01002441.1_pt1 | contig 15520 bp, 14 predicted proteins | sample 5407671 | NCBI WGS metagenome assembly WNGP01 (sample SAMN13153381, study PRJNA577476) | soil metagenome | isolation source: 40 cm soil or saprolite under Garry oak tree replicate 2 | place: USA:California | collected 2016-06-15 | reverse complement strand
CACGTTCGACAGCGGGGGAGTCTCAATCGATCCGCCGGCGCCGCAACTAGTTTATGACTTCGCGAAAATTAGAAGGTATAGCAGTAACAAGAGTGCCAATCCACTGAGAACACTTCTTACTGCATGCAACATGCCCCAGCGTGCGAGTAGCCGCTCTGTTTCTGCCGACCGCCTGTCTAGTGCAGGGCTCAACAACTGCTTGTTGGTCGGCAGGATCACGAACAGAGTGAATGGGATGACAGAGCCCAGCACGATCCCGCCAACGAGCCACCAGAATGTCGCCCCGGCAAGCCACGCTGCAATGGAGGAGACCAGTCCCACCGCTGCCAACGTCGCTTGCATGATAGTGGCTCGACGATAGCTGGGCGCGAACTGAGTCGCGGCTATCTCCACCCCGCACTGCATTCTGGCTGGATGTTCGACGAGACTGATGTAAACGGAGGCTCCTGTGAACAGGCTGCATGACAGGACAGCGACAAACTCGGCAATCTGACGCAACATTCGATCCACGCCTTCTTTCAGTGCTTTCAACCGCCACGGTCAGCACAGGTGCAGATTCTTGAGCGAGGGCGCGAGCCATCCTCGACTGATGTATCGGGCACAATGACCAATTCAAAAACGGTAACATCGGAGAGGTCAACCTGATACTCCTCGACCTCGCGCACTGAGTCAGGGGGACTGAAATTCCATTGCGGCGCACAATCTCTCGAAACGAGCGTCCCCCATCCGGAGACCATTGCAATACGAACTCTTGGGTGCGCGGTGTTTCGATTTCTTCGAAGGCGAGCGCGATGTGTTAGTCCTTGTGGCTGATCGAAGATTAGCCGGATGGTTTGGGTGCCAGAATCGGCGGCACGCCAGCCCCGCGTTTCGCCCGCGACCAGCGCAGACTCGACCGGATATTCCTTCTCTTCCGATGTGACCTCGACCACGGCTGCACCGTCGAGGTCGAGCCAGCCTGGGTTGACGGCTGAAGCATCCTTCGGCGCGATTAGGCGCTTGCGCATAACGCCACTTTACATTTGGTCCTGCTCGTTGGTGATAGCCGATTGGACCGCGCTCAGCGTTTGAAGGTCATTTCTCTTAGTGCGTACGTTTTGTGATGATTGACCTTCATTCTCGACTTAACCGAGATGGTTTTCTCATTTTTCACAGTAGCCCATCCGAGCCATATACGAGCACCACCCGCACACGTAGAGTGATGGTGAGCGGTTCTTGACAGGGTGGTTCGACGAGCGTCCCATTGACTCGACGAGTCTGGGGCGCTTTCATGTTTCTTGGCTGATCTGAACGTGGTTGGCACCCATCTTCGCTCAATACAATGTCGATTTTAACAGTCTATTACGTGCTGAGCCTGTTCGCTGATCTTCTCGCGGGATTTTCGATTGCTGGTCTTCTCGTTCTCCTTCTCCTCTTTCGAGGTGAGCACGGAGCGGCTACCGCGGAGACGAATCGTCGCGATAATTAGACGGGTCTGCACCTCGCCATCACAATTCCTTCTGACAGCTTCGCGTGCCGAACACCGATTCCGCGATTAGCCCGTTGGAGCCATTCCCCTCAGCGAGGATCAGATCGTAGGCTGGTGTTGAGCAGCACTTGGGGAGGGCTGTTCGACGGGCGTCCCCCGACTCTAACCGGAGTCTGGGGCGCTTTCGTTTTTGGCGCTGTCGTCCCTGTGAGCCGGTCTGCGATGGAACATGTTTCCCCTGTGGAATGTTTTTGCGTTGCGCGTCAAATGCTGACTACCTGTATGTCAACGCGAAAGAGAGCTTGGCAGAGAATGCCGCTTCTCCGCTCGCCGTAGGCTAAGTCCCTCTCGTTAGTGGGAATTCCGGCGGCCGGTTAGCACAGCGCAATAGTCATGTGGGCCTTCAAGAGTTCGCTTGAAATCCCGTTGGCGCACATAAGTGAGATCAGGGCAGACCCGGCCATAGCGCACGGCTGGTGGCACGGGCTGAGAATGCCCGGCACCAAAATTCCCGGGGTGCTGACGGCTGGCACCTTCTATCAGGACGGCAAGCGGGTTTTCTGGGATGTCCACAATCCGGAGAACACGGTCGTGCTCCGGGTTGATTCCGCTGCATGCCGCCAGTATAGAGAGCGGTTCTTTCCTTCACCGGAGACTCTTGCATTTTGAGCGTAAGAAGCGGTTGATTCCAAAGGATTTGCTTTTGTTTTCAATGCCTGAAGGGGCTTGGTTTCACAATCGCGAGAAAAACTCGGGAAGCGGTTCAGTATGTTCTGCCTTCTCAGACTGCTATCAGCCACTCTTTGAATATCACCGGCTTAGCGGTACCGCCTTCACGCGATCCGCACAATCTGATTCAATGGTTCAGCCAACATTTTGCACTTGTGACGCTCAAACAGAATCTTAATTTCCCACTCTGATTGGGAGCGTGGGTGTATATGAGAGCGGAACTGCCTGTTGCAGGCTTCGCAGATGCCACCGTCACTGCTCGCTCACGTTTTACGATGCGAAGGTTGCGCTCCGGCATGCGAACTGGACTCCTTTACGACGCTTCGTTCTCAAATTATCGTTGCGGTCATGGGATGGAATTTGTCATCGACAACGCAATAGGGGCAGCGATGTTGTTTTTCGGTCAGATGGGTATCCGCTTCACTCACCAAGACCCCATAGATTGTGGTTTGCCTTCGGCCTTCCTGTGGTCCGGGCAAACTATCCGGTAACGGGTAATAGGTTCGACGGCCACAGCTTGCTGCGCCAGTCGAAAGAAGAGCTTGCCTCGACTCTTTGATCGCCGGCGATTGAACCGGAACGTGAATTCATCGAGATAGTAGTTCAAGTGCTTATGACTGACTGCTCCCTGGTGGGTTCCCATCAGCCACCGTTTGAGTAAGGAGATCGCGAGGTGAACCCGTGGCATCAGCTCCGATGGAGTCTTCTTCTTTCCCTTTAGAAACGTGACCTCGTGCTTGTAGCCTTTGCTCTCCAAGGGCAAATACCCCAGCCAGCCGTCGGTGTGGATGACGCTGCCCGGTTCTACCGAGTCCTGCACAAAGGGCACCAAGCTTGCAGCTGAGGCGTCTGCAATCTGGCGCATCCGAATCCGACCGATCCCGGGCCCATCTTGTTGAGCGGCAACGACAATCAGTGCTTTATCCAAATTGAGCCGGCCGGGCAAGCCCTCCTCCAGACCACCGATGTAGCATTCATCTACCTCCACTTTGCCCCTGAGCAAATCACGCCCCGGTCTTACCATGGCGCGGCGCAGTTTGTGCAGCATCGTCCAGGCTGTCTCATACCTTTTCAGTCCCAGAATCCGTTGCAGTCCCAATGCGCTGGCCCCGTTCTTCTGGGTGGTCAGCCACCATATGGCTTGAAACCACAATCGCAGAGAAGTGCGGGTGTCCTGAAAGATCGTGCCTGCCGTCACCGAGCTTTGATGCCGACACTCGCGACACCGCAGCAATACCGTCCTCACCGGCGAACTCTCTCGGCACCCACAACGCGGACAGCGAAAGCCATCCGGCCAGCGCAGTTCAAACAGATACTCTCGGCAGGCCTCCTCACTCCGGAATCGAACATCGAACTCCTTCAAGTTCCGAGGATAGTCTTCCATCCCCACATACTAGGGATTGGGGTCTGGTGAGTCAAGCGGATACCCACCATGCGGAAATACGGGTGGGTTGTTGAGTGGAAGAGCATTCGAGAACCGACGATTTATTTCGTGAGGAACGAATGAACAATCACAGAACCTGGCCAAATTGGAAGGTGGGAAAGAGCGAACCAAGTCTTCGCGGCCTCCCACCACGCCGGAGATCGGTTATCGGATGATCCGTTACCGTTGCCATATCAGAATGCGCGAGGCATCTCTGTCTCGTAATCAATCAACGGCCAAACAACTTACAACGGTTTTCAGCGGAGCTGTTAACCTTGCAGCGAGGGCAGAGTCAACGTACCGAATCTCACCCAGCAATATATCTATTCGTCGACGCCCTCGCACGGCGCGACCAAGTGCGGATAGTCGTCGACGGGATCACGGCGGCAAACGATCTGGGACTCACCGACGCGGTGCCCCAGCGCGCGGTCGTACTCACGGATGCGCGGCTAAAACCTATCCAGCTCGGCAACCTGACCATTAAGATTGAACGACGCGCATGGCGGGATGTCCCGACCAGTGCAGGCGGCCTGGGCGCCGCATGCTAACGATCTTCGCTCGACCTATGCCACCCGGCTCAGTGCCGGAGGGGTAGCGGACGAGTGGGTAACACAAATGCTTCGCCAGGGAGACGCGCAAGTCTTCAAGAAGTATTCGCAGATGAAATTGCAGATGAAGCGCGAAGCTCTGGAGAAGCTCAACCGCCGCGCCAACGAGATGCCTGCTGAAAAAGCAGGTGATCGAATTGGCACGGTCAGCGTGCAGTGAGCACGATATTCGCACGGTCGAGGCCAGAAATCATGATTCGGAGTGGAAACAAAGTTGGAAACTACGTTAGAATCAATCCTGCTAGTCTTGTCGGGGCGTAGCGCAGCCTGGTAGCGCACCTGCCTTGGGCGCACGATCCTCCCTTCCACGACTTCCATCTCCTACTTTCGTTTCCAATGTTTTCAACAAGTGGGGGAATCTGCTTCTCGCTCAAAGCTAACCTTCACGGCATTAAAACGTTGCATTCATGCACAGTTCGTGCACAGTGATTTGAAGGGTATATGCACTTTCTCTAAGAAGACATCCACGCTGAAATCGGCGGAGTGATGGACGAATAGCGGCGGGAAGTCCCGATCTTATGGAACCCTTCCGAGTGAACTTTCACGGATCGCAACACCAAGCGATCGCAGAAACGAGACACATCGCACAAATTTGGGTCCTGCGCTCTACCGTGTCAACGCTCTCACGACAAGTAACCGATTGACATTCCAGGCACCGGTGGCAACCAGAAGCGCCTGAAGGAATCGCCAGACACAATTATCGAACCCTCAACGAACCCTCGTTCCCCCATCTCCGGGCGCCAGCAAAAGCGCGGGTATTGGCAGGCCTCAATCAAACTTCCCGAAATTCAACAGACACGCGACACACAATTATTGCGGGAATCTTCCTAGCCGGACGGCGCAGACTGTCCGACAGTTTAACCGGCTGGGTTCACGGGCAGCCTCTAGGCTGTGCCAACGGGGAGAGCGCAGCTTTTTCAGGGCAGCAGGAGCAGTGCTTAACGGAATGGATCCGTCGGCTTTTCTTTAGTTCGCCACGTGTGCGGAGATTGGGGTGATCTGGACGAGCACGACCGACGCGAGAACGAACTGTCGGTTCGCAGAGGCTTCCGCATCCTGAGTTCGTACACGTTGCCCCAATAACGAGCGGTCTTGGATCATCACAGAGGCAGATCGGCAGTTCCACTTGCTTGCGGCTCCCATCCGAGTACTAAAACTCCACTCCAAAAATGCAACAGCCCCATCAAATATGGTGAGGCTGTGCAGATGTCCTTGGGGCCGAGTCTTCCGCTTGCCCCTTGTTACCACTCAAGAGCGGCAATCAACAAGGGTCAAACATCGCTCCCAAGTGATGGTGGGTAGTACTGGAGGTTGCGCGCGTAATCCTAACGGCGTACGCAGGAGAAATTCGGTGTCTGTGGGCTTATGAAGAAACTCGTAGATATCCGCTCCTTTGTCCGCAGCCACGGAGATGCGAATGACCTGGTTTTCGAGAACTACGCAGCGGAGACCGCGAAACACGCATTCCGTAATCCGGCCTGCGTAGTTTCGTTCGCGTGTGTACGGAACATAGCGCTGGCGCTCGTGCAGTTCCATGCCCTTGCTAGGCGGTTTCCCGAACTGCGACAGGCGCGGCGGCAAGCTCGCCTGCATGGTCCTGAATCTTTTTCAGCGCTGTGGCGATCTCATGCATGTCTTTCTCGTCGCCCAGCAATGCCGGTTGCGGAATCCACACCGTTTCCCAGGCGGCGCGGTGAGTGTGAGGAAATTTTCCTTTTAAGAACCCGTTAGCTTCCTCCGCCTGCCCGCCGGTGAGTTTCTTGCGGTACTCGCCACTTTTGAACACATCGAGATCGTGTAGCGGAGGATAACTCGCCTGGTTGGGAATGCCTTCGGCATTCATGGCTGCGATGAATCTTTCCGTGCTGATGCCGGCAAAAGCGTCGCGATCCACATGAAAGATATACGCATACTGTCCGTTGCGAGTGCAGCCAGCGTCCAATTTCTGCGGTGTAATGCCCTCAATCTCTCCCAACAGCCGGTCGAGCAGCCGCGCATTCTTGTGGCGGTGCGCAGTCTGCGCATCCAGACGCGTGAGTTGCACGCTAAGCACGGCGCCCTGCCATTCACTGAGCCGGTAATTGGAACCATAAATAAAATGGCTATAGAACCACTCGCCGGGCATGCGGCCGCAATCGTGGACGGCGCGGGCCAGTCGTTCGACTGCATCGTCATTTGTAATGATTATGCCGCCTTCTCCGGCGGTGATCAGTTTGCTGGATTGAAAGCTGAATGTTCCCGCTGTTCCAAACGTGCCGATTCGCCGCCCTCGCCATTCGCTGCCATGCGCGTGCGAACTGTCTTCCACCAGTGCAATGTCATGGTCCCGGGCGATTTTGGTCAAGCGATCAAGATCAGCGGGATGCCCGCCCATGTGTACCGCGATGATAGCTTTTGTGCGCGGGGTGATCGCCGCTTCGACCAGATCGGGATCGATGCAGTATGTATCTGGCCGAACGTCCACCATTACCGGCAGTGCTCCGGCAAACAGCACGGCACTGGCAGTGGCGATGAAGGTGAAGTCTGGAACGATGACCTCATCACCTGGCCCAACGTTAAGAGCGGCCATGACAACTTCGATTGCGGCGGTACCGTTGGTGACCGCGACGCCGTGCCGCGCGCCGTGAAAGGCCGCGAACTCACGCTCAAATTCAAAGGTCTTGGTTCCCGGCGTGCGCCACCAGATGCGGCTCTCCAAGACCTCCATCAGCACGCGACGTTCTTTGTCGTCGTAAATAGGCCATTCAGGAAATGGTTTGCCCTTCGCCTTGCGACCGCCGAATAAAGCGAGTTCCGACATTGCGCTCCTCTCAGGGAAAGCACTTTAACTGCAGCCTGGCACGTGGTCAATAGAAGTACTTTAGGTTGCCCACCTGGTTTTAATGAAGGTCGCCGACAGTCTTGACCACGCTTCTCCCGCCGAGCTAGCGGCGACGGTTCGAAAACCAGCTTCCCGCGTCACCGGCTGCTACGCTCTACGGCATCCCGCAGTTTCTTGGACAGCTTCTCAATACGCTTGAGCCTCTCGTTCAAGTTGCTGGAGACTAAACCGCGGCTGATCCCCTCGACCTCAGCAGGTATAGTCTGCGACAGTTGTGCCAATTCATCGGCGTCTTTTTTGAGCTCTCGCGGGTCGGGCGCGTTGGTCAGATGCATTGCGGTGCGCTGTTCTGGTAGCTCGGCCCACCCTTTTCTCTCGTGGCCGTTCCCAACTGGACCGCGATATTGCGGCGATGCGACTGAGCAGACCAAGCAAAGCACGAGCACAAAGCTTGAGCGCCGAATCGTGTTCATGACAAGACTCCAATGCAGGGCCACATTGTAGTCCTGGCTGGGAATTTCTGCGACTTTCGAGCATCTATTGTTCAGCTTGACTTGGTGCTTGCGGTGGAGTATTAAAGCGGTTCAGACAATTCACCTCTGACTCCCGCAGGCCAAGGGGGCACCATGAAGGCACCGTCAGAGACCAGCCGGGCTGTGAAGCTGGCCCTTGCTTTGGTACTAGTTACCAACGCTTCCTCGTTAATCGCTCAAGTCGATCGGGGAAGTATTGTGGGCATCGTGAGCGATCCCAGTGGCGCGAAGGTGGCCGGGGCCGACGTAACCATAACGAATTCGGCCACCGATCAATCCATCAAAGTCACAACGGACACTTCCGGAGCATATGCAGCCAACTTGTTGCGCATTGGTGCGTACTCTGTGACCGTGGAAAAACAAGGTTTCAAAAGAGCGGTGAAACCGGGCGTGGAGGTGGGCGTCAACCAGGTGGTACGAGTGGATCTAAATCTGCAGGTGGGCGCCACGACCGAATCAGTGGAAGTGAGCGGAGTCGTTCCCCTGCTGCAAACAGAGAGCTCCTCGCTGGGAACAATAGAAACCGAGAAACGGATTTCTGACTTGCCACTAAACGGCCGCAATTTCATTCAGCTCGCCTACCTAGGGCCAGGTGCCAATAGCGGCATGACGGGGTCCAACGTTTCGGGCGGAGTCTTTGAGAACGAAAGGGCCAATGAAGCCCTTTCGGTAAATGGACTGCGCGTCTCGAATAACAACTTTCTCCTGAACGGTGTTGACAACAATGAGTTCGGCCTCGGTGGTGTCGTCGTCCTTCCGCCGCCGGATGCGATTCAGGAATTCCGCACCGAAGAAAACTCCATGAGTGCAGAATTTGGCCGCGGTGGGGCCGCGGTGAACGTAGTGGTCAAGTCCGGCACGAATCAGATCCACGGCGGGCTCTTTGAATTTATCCGCAACAGTGCACTGGACGCGAGAAACTATTTCGCTTCTCCTCCACCTGCGCCGAAGCCGGGCTTTAAGAGAAATCAATTTGGGGGTTTTCTCGGGGGACCGATCAGGAAAGACAAGACATTCATCTTCGGCGATTACCAGGCAACCAGGATCCGGGAGGCCTTGAGCTACGTTTCTACCGTGCCTAATGCCGTGGAGCGCAGTGGCGATTTCAGCGACCGGCTGACAGGAGTTACCTTTTCTCCTTGTCCGGCTCCAGGTCCGGGGGAGTCATTCGACCTCGGCACGATCTTCGACCCTTTTAGCACTCACAGTCATGCGTGTGCGGATGGGAGCGGCACGGTTCTGCTCCGCGATCCCGTCAGCTCCAACAACATAATCCCATCCTCAATGCTCAATGCGACGGGATTGAACGTTGCCAATTTGTATCCCCTGCCCAATGGTCCGGGCTTGGTTAATAACTACATTTCAAGTCCGAGTCGAGTGAACGATCAGGATTCGTTCGACATTCGCCTGGATCATCGCTTTCGTGAACCGGATCAGATCTTTGCGGGCTACCGCTTCGATGACATTCGCAGCGTGCGGCCAGGGCCGTTGGGAGACTTAGGCGGGGCCAGCTGCTGTCCCAGTCGCGATAAGACGCGATCCCAGCACGGTAACCTTGGTTGGACCCACACTTTTTCGGGGCGCCTCCTCAATGATGCTCATGGGGGCTTCTTCCGTTATGCGGTGAACGCCCTGCCGCTTCTGTTCGGCAAGAATGTTTCGGAGCAAGTTGGGATTCCGTTCGCCAATCGCGGCGATGTCAACTCTTCAGGATTGTCTTTTGAGGATGTCGCCAGCTTCACCCCCATGGGTGATTCGCTGTGGACGCCTGAGCACGCCATTGAAAACATTTATCAAGTTGCAGACACCGTCACATGGGTCCGTAACAAGCACTCCTTCAAGTTCGGCGTTGACTTCCGTCGCCAGCAGCGGAACTTCTTTCAGCTGACTGCGTCTCGTGGACAGTTCAGCTTCCCAGGGGGGTACACCGCCGACCTGACTACCGCTAATGGCGGCAACGGGCTTGCTGACTTGATACTGGGAATACCAACTTCGTCCGGGCAGGACTTTCTTACTGGAATGTATCCAACACGCTATTGGGACCTGGCGGAGTTCGTTCAGGATGATTTCCACGCTTTGCCAAACCTTACGTTAAACATCGGCTTGCGGTACGAGGTGACCTCGCCCGCCAATGGCCGCGTTGGAAACTTCGATCTGGACCGTGCCATCGTAGTGAATTCGTATGGATCCAATGCTGTGCCTCACGCGGGGGTTAAGTTTGACAAGAGCGACTGGGCGCCGCGACTCGGCTTGGCGTGGTCTCCGCAGAAGGACACCGTGGTCCATGGCGCCTTCGGCATATTCTACTCAAGCGAGGGGAACATCTTCGATGACTTGGGTCTGAACCCACCACAGCTGGCGTTTACGTCTCATTTCTTCAACGTGGGCCAGATCCCCTCCTCGAGTCAATTCATATCTGCTGGCTTTTCGCCAATTATTCCCTTCGCTGATCCCAATCACCCCTCTGGAGTCGTGCGCACGACCGGTCCCGTTCGCCGCATGCCGCGGATTATCGAGTGGAATTTGGGGATTCAACACCAGTTTTCGCAGAACTGGATGGCACAAGTCGGATACGTCGGCACACGCGCATACCACTTGTGGAATCACGAGGTCAGCGACCTGAACCAGCCTTTTCAACCGCTGGATTCCAACTTCTCGGATGCCACAGGCAACTTTGGTCGTCCGTACTTCAACGTCCTGCCCGACCTGAGCAACGTGTTGCCGTTGGATTTTCCGCAATTGCAGATGTTCTACAACGCCTTTCAGACGTCGGTGAATAAGCGTTTCTCCAGCGGATTTAACCTGCTAGCCTCGTACACTCTGGCGCACAATCTGGGTAATGCAGACGGCAACGTCGGGGCAGCTATCCAGGACGCCCACCATCCGGAGAAGGAGTTTGGCCCGGTACTGCCCGACCTTCGCCACCGTTTCGTAGTGAGCTATATCTACGAATTGCCGGTCGGTCGGGGCCGGCATTTCCTCCCTAACCTAGGGGGTGTTTCCGATGGAATTATTGGTGGATGGCAGATCGGTGGCATAACGAGCGCGCAGAGCGGGGAGGCATTTACGGCCGTCATGTCCGGCGATCTCAGCAATACCGGTAGCGGCAGTTATCGGCCTGATCAGGTTGGGAATCCGTACAGTTTCTCCATTGGGCAGGCTGAACAAGCGAACCTCGGTTGTGTTCCAGGTCACCAAACGCTGTCGTGCTGGTACAACCAGGCCGTGTTTGCCGCACCGCCTTTGGCCCCCGGACAACAAATCGCGCACGTGTTCGGTAACTCGCGGATTGGCAACCTGCGAGGCCCGAAGCTTGTCAATATGGATTTCGTTTTGCAAAAAAGCTTCAAGATACGTGAAGCTCACCAGATTGAGTTCCGATCCGAGTTCTTCAACCTGCTCAACCATCCCAATTTTGGGCTGCCGGGCAACACCGTGGATCAACCCGGGGGAGCTAGCATTACCAGCACCTCGACCGACAATCGGCAGATTGAGTTCGCCTTAAAATATATCTTCTAGCCGAAATTCAGAGTTCTATCGAATCGGAACAGTCCCGCCGGCAATATTCGAATAGGCACATTCTCCCGCGTCATTGTACGCACGTACGCGATAAGCAGCTTGCCGGCCTTTCGCGACACCAGAGTCGGTGTACTCGGTTGCCGTATTTTGCAGCTTTGCAATTCGTTCCCACCGGGAACCGTCCCCGGCAAGGCTTTCAACCCGGCGCTCTACCACTACACCCTTAGGCTCTCCCCCATGGAGGCTCCAGCTCAGTTTCGCAGAGTTCCCTCTCAGCGCTACCGTTAGGGAACTTGGCGCTTCTGGAAGCAGGGGCCAATCAAAATAACTCTCGTCCGCAATGGCCATGACGCTGTCCTTCAATGGCAACGCTTGTAACGTATCTGTTGTCCCATCCTTCCATTCAATGGGCTTGATATCTCCTGAAACAACGTCAACCAAAACGGGGTGGCTTATGCCCGTGTTCTTCAACGAGAGCTCCGCGTAAAGCGGAGGGAACACGTTTCCTGGCAGACTGTGGGCGGCAAGCCAGTACGCCACGATGGCCTTTCCAGATCGCGAACGGAAGCCGTAGGCCATGAAAGGAAATCCTGCTTGCCGGCGCAGTGCGGGCAAGTCGGGAGCTCTGATTTCGATCGCAGCATCGAACTTCGTGTCCGAAAAGAGTGCGTTCGTATTCTGCAGCGCATAGAACACGGGCCGCGCCGTAAAGTCAGTAGCATGGAAAGTCAGCCCATGGATCAGCCCGAAGTCGTCGTATTCGTTGCCATCGGTCCCTGCGGCCAGCAGCCAGACAAACGTCTTCACGCCCGCCGCCAAGTTATACACCAGCCCGCGTGGAACGTACTTGGCCTGGACAGACTCATCCGATCCTTTCCACGACGGAATCGAGTTGAACTCGTCGTCAAAAAACTGAATGTCGGATCGAATTCCGGGGTAATTCCGCACTAGTTCGCGCAATAGCCCCGGTGACTCCGTCAAATAGGCTCCGTAGTCCATGCTTTCCGGGTTCAGGTTCTGACCGTAGCCGGGGTAAGTATGGTAGGCGTATACGTCGATGCCAGAGGCGCACTGGCATGTGTCCAGTGCACGTTTCGTGAAATCGCGTGAGGGATCGGCCTGGCCACCGTAGATCACCTTGGCGTCACGATCAATATCGTAAACGACCTGCACGAAGGATTTGAGCAGCAGTCCGTAATCTTCTGGATTGGCTACCGGGTTCCAGTAATTTATGTCCTGTTCGTTCCAGAGCGCCCAGTAATGGATACGGGTTTGGAAGTGCTCCACCATCCATTTCACGTAGCGGCTAAAGTTGGCAATTTGCTCGGGAGTTCTAGGAGGCCAGAATACTGAATACAGACTTCTGTCCGCATTATGAAACGAACCCGGTTCGGGAGTAACGGTGTCCGGCATCTTGCCAGCAGCGGCCGTGTACATGGGATTGCCATACAGTAGCTGCACTTGTATGTTGACGCCATTATCCACCAGTGAATCTACGTAGTCCTCTAGTTCCTGCGAGCTGGAATATACACCGCGTTTCTGCTCGATCCAATCCCAACTGGTTCGGTCAGAGCTGTTCTCGTACTGGCCGATGCGAATCCACTTGAAACCAGCATCGAACATCCGGGTCCACCACCAGCGGTTCCAGGGCAAATAAGGATTACGCGGCAGATCAGAGTTTATGCCAAAGCCATCTTCAATTTGTGAGGAACGCTTGGGAGGAACATGATCGGGAAGGGGCTTCCGCATGTCCGCGGCAGTTAGTCTGCTCGGAAAACTTGCGGAAATAGCAATACAAAGAACGACGACACGGTGCCAGGCCCAAACGCCGCGCCGCAATGGCATTCTGTTCATTTCCTTGTAGCTCCTTTCTCTTGTGATACACGCGCTAACACTGCGTCGTCTGCGAAGCTGAAGTTACTTCACCATAGTGCTTTCGCCCCTGGAGGCCGCCTCGGAACCGGGCTTTGCAAGCACGAATTGTCTGATAGCGCTCCGGGTTTGCGCCATTCGGTTCCGGTGATTTCGAGACAGCTTCCGATAAAAATCCAATTCCCGCTCAGCCAACGTCAATTGATTCAGGTCTCGATAAGTCTGCCCAAGCCTGTAGTGCGCCATTTCGGAGTCCGGATCCAACCGAATTGCCTCACGAAAATCGCCCACGGCCTTTTGGTTTTGTTTGCGATGAGCATAGAGTGTGGCTAATTCGAGGTGTGCTGCTGCCAGTCGTGGATTCGAACGGACGGCTTTTTCGAGCATGGATTGCGCCAGATCGAGACGGTCCGCTCGATTCGAGGCTACGCTCTGCCGGAAGAGCGCAGCGCCCAAACAGAACAGTGCCTGGGAATTTCCAGGAAATCGTTCCACCAAACGTTGCAGTCGTGGCTGTATCCTTTCCCATTCAGCCACCATCACGAACGTCGGTAAGGCATTCCAAGCGAGGAACGCATCCGGCGATGCCGGATCAACCTCCAGTGCGTCTATGAACGCGTCTGCTGCGTCCGCGTATTGACGCAGAGCAAATTGAGCCAAGCCTCTTCCTACATATAGGCGCGGAGATTTGGGAAACCTCTGCGAGCCCACCCTGAACGCCTCAGTCGCCGGACCAAACGTGAGATGGGTAAGATATTCCGCGCCGAGATCAAAATAGTATTGCTCGTTGCTCGGGTCGAGCTCGACAGCTTGCTGGTAGTGTCGCACCGCTTCGACGTAACGCCCCCTCTCTTCTTCAATTGCTGCCAGCACGTTATACAGCTCGGCGTCCGGCTGTTGCCTGAGAGTACGTTCGAGCAACTCAGTAGCGGCCTCTGTCCTCCCCTGCTGCTTATAGGCTAAGGCCAAGTTATAACTTGCCGGCTGACTGGTTGGCTGCAGCTGCAAGGCCTGCTCAAAATGAGAAACTGCCTGTGAATAGTCGCCGCCGGATTCAAACATGAGTCCAAGCTCAAAGTGTTGCTCTGCGGACAGGCCCGCCGGTGCAGAAGGCAGTTGCGGCTTCCGCTTGTCTCGTGCTGGCAGAGTGTTGCGCACGAGCGCAAGGTAAATCTCAAACGATTGCGGGCTGAGTTCGTACGCACGACTGTAATATCGAGTTGCGGTCCCTTGGTCTCCAAGTTGTTCAGCCACTCCCGCTGAGAGCGCATAGAACTTCGTCGCACTGGCACTATCGTCAGGAGGGCTCAACCTCGTGAGCACTTTCTGAGCCTCGGCGTTTCTCTTCAGTTCTCGTAGACTCCGAGCGAGCTCATAACCGGCCTGGAAGTCTCCAGGATGGCCGGACCAGGCTTTTTCCAGATATGGCTCAGCTTTCCCCCATTCCCTGGTTTCTGCCAAAGTCGTTCCCAAACCGACCAGCGCTGTAAAGTTGTTCGGCTCCTCGGTCAGGGCCTGCCTGAATAATTTCACGGCTTCGGCGCGACGACCCAGTTGCCAAAGCAACGCAGCAAGATTGTTGTAACCCATGGTCGCGTGCGGACGTAGTCGGATGACTGTCCTGAAACTGGCCTCGGCATCCTCAGTTCGACCCAACTTGGCCGTCACCAGCCCTCGAAGGTTGTTCAAAGAGGGATCGTCCGGTTTAGCTGCCAATCCGGTATCTATTTCTGTGAGCGCCTCATCAGCATGTCCGGTTTGCAGGAGACGAAAAGCGTTATCGTACGCCGTGGTTTGACTGGGATTTCCCGGGATGTTCCGTTGGGCGCACTGAGCCGTGGCGGAGAGAAGAGTGAGGACAACGAGCGGGATAGCGCCCGAAACAAGTTCAAAACTTTTCCTGACTGACAATTCCCTTTCCTTCATGGATCACAACTAAGCGATCGACAGGAACGTGTTCCACGATTTCCTGCCCACCGCCCAGCCATTTGACTTGTACACGAGTTGCTTCGCGCGCGCGGCCCAAGCCAAAATGCAATCGCAAATCGCTCTGCGAACAGAAACTGCCACCACTGCGTACTTCCTGAATTTGACGTCGGCCCTCGGCTTCGACAATTACTCTGGATCCGATCGCCGCACGGTTAGTGCGCGTTCCCACAAGTCTTACAAGCATCCATGAGTTGGGCGAAGCCGACTGATTCCGAAGCAAAGTAGGAACGTCATTCAGATTGTTAATTGCCACATCAATTTGCCCTGTGTGAAAAATGTCGCCAAAAGCCGCCCCGCGACTGCAACGCGGAAGTAGTAAACCAGGTCCGCCACGGTCGGAGATATCCTGGAAGCGACCGTTTCCCAAATTGCGGTACAAGATTTTCTTGCCTTCATCTTCTTTCGGCTTGGTGCGTCCCGCGCTCAGACGCGGAGGGTAAATCGCTCCGGTGACCATTAAAAGGTCGAGCTGGCCGTCGTTGTCAAAATCAACGAAAGCAGTGCCCCACTTGACTGCGGAAGTCTGCCCACTGAGGCCGGCTTGGAATGTGCGGTCTG
>WNGP01003356.1_pt1 | contig 15525 bp, 10 predicted proteins | sample 5407671 | NCBI WGS metagenome assembly WNGP01 (sample SAMN13153381, study PRJNA577476) | soil metagenome | isolation source: 40 cm soil or saprolite under Garry oak tree replicate 2 | place: USA:California | collected 2016-06-15 | reverse complement strand
TGTTTCTTTCAAGGCGCTCCACGAGCGCGTCCAGAACATTGCGGCTGCGCTCGCCGCCAACGGCTTTGCGGCGGGCGACCGCCTCGCGCTTCTGTTGCCGAATTCTCCTGAGTACATCGAGTTGGTCTACGCCTGCAGCGGGCTCGGCGTTACTGCAGTCCCGATAAACGCACGGCTCTCCGCAGCCGAAATCGATCGAGTTCTGCTTGATGCAAAACCACGCGGGCTGGTGCGGCATTCCTCGCTCCCGAGACCGGCCGTGCAGCTTCAGTGGCAACTCGTGCTGGATGAAAAGCCCTTCGACGTTCGGAATGAGTCCTGTCCAGATCCTATTTATGACCCGGAAGCGATTCTCGCTCTCATCTATACCAGTGGCACGACGGGTCGGCCGAAGGGCGTCATGGTGAGTCACGCCAACATCCTGGCGAACGTCGACCACTTCAGCTATTGGATGGGATACCGAGAAGGAGGTGTCTATCTGCATGCGGCACCGATTTTTCACATTGCCGATTTTCCCGCCATGTTCGCAGCACCGGCTTTCGGTGCGCGCCAAGTCACGATTCCAAAGTTCAGCCCGCAAGGTTTCTGTGAGTTGGTCCAGCGCGAACGGGTAACCCACGCGGTGCTCGTGCCGACGATGCTGAACCTGCTGACACAGTTCCCCGAAGCAAAGTCGTATGACTTGAGCAGTCTCGAGGTCCTGGCTTATGGTGGCTCTCCAATGGCGCCGGAGCTTGTCCATCGGACGAGAAAGCTTCTGCCGAACGTGAAACTTCTCCAATGCTATGGACTCAGCGAGACCGGCTTCCTCACAGGTCTTGGAGATCAGGAACATCTCGAGGGCAAGCTCTTATCTTGTGGGCGGCCCTGTCCAGGAATTGACCTACGAGTAGAGGACGAAACAGGAAAGGAAGTGGAAGTCGGGCAGCACGGGGAATTGGTCGCACGGGGCGCCAATGTCATGCGGGGCTACTGGAACGATCCGCAAGACACCGCTCTCGCGTTTCGAAACGGAATGTTTCGCACGGGAGACATCGGCTATCAGGATTCGGACGGCTATTTCTACATCCTTGACCGCCTGAAAGACATGGTCGTCACAGGTGGCGAAAATGTTTACTCCGGCGAGGTCGAAGCGGTCATCTACAAACATCCCGCGGTTCGCGAAGTGGCGGTCTTCGGAATCCCTGACCCCCAATGGGGTGAACTCGTGACGGCTTGCGTCGTGCTGAAGCCCGGAATGGTTCTGAGCGCGAACGACCTGACCAGCCATTGCAGGCAATTCTTAGCCAACTACAAGATCCCCCGCCGTGTCGAGTTTTCAGATACTGAACTACCGAAAAGCGGCTCCGGCAAGATCCTCAAGAGAGTTCTTCGCGAACGGTTCTGGGCTCACGAAGAGCGGGCCGTAGGTTAGTGCGCGGCCCTGGGACAACGGCACACGAAAAGGGCAGTTGATGTTCGCAATGGATGCACTCTTGCGTTTTTGACTCAAGTAATTCAGCCCCTGGTACGACGAGTTCTTCACAACGTTTCAACGTACATCGGCCCAGACCCCATCAAGCACTGCCGCGGTAGTCCGTGCTGCAATCGTAGTCATTCTTTCGCGCAGCGCGAACCTCGCTCTCGCGCAATCTGAGCCTGTGCGGCTGCCATTCCTTGTTTGATCCTTAACCTAATTGTTGTGCTCCGCGGGTGAAGCGCAAATCTCGAATGCCGCTTGTTGCCTAGTTCTGCGAGCGCGATCTGTTGTGCCAACGGCTTGACGAAAACGCTAGACGCTTGGCGAGCATACTCGTCTGTTGTGCCAACGGCTTGACGAAAACGCTAGACGCTTGGCGAGCATACTCGATGCTCCGTTTTATGTTGTCCATCTAGAAGGTCTTGCCGCCCTCTTTGGTGGAAAACGAATTGCACTGTCTCATTCCGCAAGATATGGCCAAAGCCAAAGAAAGGTAGCGGCATGACAAAAAAGGTGGCGGATCTGTTGGTGGACGTTCTTGCTGAGGCGGGTGTTCGGAGAATCTACGGCGTGGTTGGCGACTCGCTGAACGGCATCACCGACTCAATTCGCAAGCGGAAGAGTCCTGAATGGATACACGTCAGACACGAGGAGGTCGCAGCGTTTGCTGCAGGAGCGGAAGCCCATCTCACGAAGAAATTGGCAGTCTGCGCCGGGAGCTGTGGTCCGGGGAACATGCATCTGATCAACGGCCTCTACGATTGCCAGCGCAATCGCGTTCCCGTCCTGGCGATTGCCGCACAGATTCCGAGCAGGGAAATTGGCAGCGGATACTTTCAGGAGACTGACCCCAAACACCTCTTTGCGCAATGCAGCCATTATTGCGAGCTCGTCTCCGATCCCGAACAGATGCCTCGCGTTCTCGAGATTGCCATCCAGAGTGCGCTCTCTCGCCGAGGTGTTTCGGTCGTCGTATTGCCCGGTGACGTGGCATTGCGCGATGCCGTCGAGGACACGCCACGGATCCGCTTCACCGAAGCGAAGCCAACCGTGTGTCCCTCGGAAGAGGAAATCACAATACTCGCGGAAGTTCTAAACCGCTCGAATAAGGTAACCATTCTTGGTGGGGCGGGTTGCGCCGGAGCTCACGCGGAGCTGATTGAACTCGCGGGCAAGCTGAATGCCCCGATTGTGCACGCGTATCGCGGTAAAGAATTCATCGAGCACGACAACCCGTTTGATGTGGGAATGACCGGGCTGCTGGGATTCTCGTCCGGCTACCACGCCATGATGAACTGCGACACGCTGCTCATGATTGGAACGGACTTTCCGTATCAGCAGTTCTTCCCCAAGCACGCGACCGTGGTCCAGATCGATGTCCGCGGCGAGCAACTCGGCCGCCGCACAAAACTAGACTTCGGTTTTATTGGAGACACGAAGGCGACGGTGCGTGCCCTCCTTCCGCACCTGAAGCAGAACCAACAGCAACAACACCTCAAAGAATCGGTGGAACACTATCAAAAGACTCGCAAAGGACTAGATGAACTGGCAACAGGCAACTCCAACAAAGCGCCGATTCATCCTCAGTATGTTGCGCGTGTGCTCGACAAACTCGCGGCCGACGACGCGGTTTTCTCGTGCGATGTAGGTACACCCGTCATTTGGGCAGCCCGCTATCTCAGGATGAACGGAAAGCGCCGTCTCATGGGTTCCTTCAACCATGGCTCGATGGCCAATGCTTTACCCCAGGCCATCGGAGCGCAGGCGACCTATCCCGGCCGCCAAGTAATCACGCTCTCTGGTGATGGCGGCTTGTCGATGCTTATGGGGGACCTGCTCACGCTCAAACAACACGAATTGCCCGTCAAAGTGATCGTATTCAAGAACGAATCGCTGGCTTTTGTGGAACTGGAGCAGAAATCAGTTGGCTTCCTCGATTTTGCAACCGACCTCCGAAGCCCGGATTTCGCAAAGATCGCCGAAGGAGCCGGACTCCTTGGGTTGACGGCGAGAACGCCGGACCAGGTCGAGCCCATGATTGCGCAGGCCCTCAAACACGATGGTCCCGCCTTGGTCGAGGTGCTGGTGGCCCGCCAGGAACTGGCGATGCCGCCGACGATCACATTGGAGCAAGCGAAAGGTTTCAGTCTCTTCATGCTCAAAGCCGTGCTCAACGGGCGTGGTGACGAAATCATTGATCTCGCGCGAGTCAATCTGCTTCGCTGATGAATTTCAATAGTTCAAAAAATAAGAAAGAAAGGGAATACGCAAATGGTTACGCCGCAACAAGTCATGCAGTCAAGTTCACCGGATTTTCCGCGTGGGACGGATCTCCTGAACACTCCTTTGCTGAACAAAGGCACTGCTTTCACGGAGGAGGAGAGGACAAGATTTGGCCTGCAAGGGCTTCTGCCGCCACACGTAGAAACCCTTGATGAGCAAGCGGTCCGCGCTTACGAGGCTTTTCAGAAAAAAGACAATGATCTCGAGCGACATATCTACTTGCGAGCTTTGCAGGACACCAACGAGGTTCTCTTTTACAGACTCCTCGTCGACCACATCGAAGAAATGACACCGCTGGTTTACACGCCAACGGTTGCGGCGGCGATTGAACAATTTAGCCACATCTATCGCCGGCCTCGCGGACTATTCATTCCATACCCTTTGCGCGACTCAATCCCACAGCTTCTGCGGAATCGCTCTAATAAAGATGTCGATGTAATCGTGGTAACCGATGGCGAACGCATTCTGGGCATCGGTGATCAGGGCGCAGGCGGGCTCGGCATCTCTATTGGCAAGCTCTCGCTGTACACGGGCATTGGTGGTATTCGTCCGGAACGAACGTTACCGATCGTCTTGGATGTAGGCACGAACAACAAAGAACGACTCAACGATCCGGAGTACCTCGGCTGGCGTCATGAACGCATTACGGGCCAAGCCTATTACGACTTCGTCGATCAGTTCGTGCAAGCGGTCAAGCAGGAGCTACCGGGAACGTGCCTGCAATGGGAGGACTTTGCGACTCCGCACGCCCGACCCATCCTCAATCGCTATCGCGACGAATTGTTGACCTTCAACGACGACATCCAGGTGACCGCAGCGGTCGCACTGGGGGCAGTTATTGGCGCGGTCAAGGTGGCCGGAAAGAGTTTGAAAGAACAGCAGATCGTCATGCTCGGTGCAGGCTCCGCTGGCATTGGTGTGGCCGACGGACTGCGCGCGGCAATGAAGGGGGAAGGATTGTCTGAAAAGGAAGCACTGAGCCGCTTCTGGGTCATTGACATAAATGGCCTACTCCATTCAGGTCGAAAGGATCTCACTCCTGAGCAAGCTGTTTACGCACAGCCGGAGAACCGCGTTTCCGGCTGGCCCCGGACTTCCAACGGACAAATCGGTCTGGCAGACGTGATTGGAAAGATAGACGCTACCGTCCTTATCGGTCTTTCGTCGGTCGGCGGTGCCTTTTTGGAACCAATTGTTCGTGAAATGGCACGTAAGGTCGAGCGTCCTATCATCTTTCCACTCTCGAATCCCACTTCAAAATCGGAAGCGAAAGCAGAGGATCTGATTCGTTGGACCGACGGACGCGCCCTGGTGGCGTCGGGTTCTCCATTTGCACCTGCCAACTACAACGGCCGCAAGATTACCATCGCTCAATGCAACAACGTTCATATTTTTCCAGCAATGGGACTTGCCGTTGTCGCCTCGGGTGCTCGCCGCGTGACAGAGCCGATGATGCTCGCTGCAGCTCGCGCGCTTGCCGCGAATTCGCCCGCCCTCAAAGATCCTTCCGCGTCCCTGCTTTCTCCCCTGAAAGACAGCAGGCGGGTCGCCAGGGATATTGCGGTCGCAGTTGGCATTGAGGCTCAAAAACAGGGCCTAGCTCCGAAGATCAGGGAAGACGAACTGCGCCAGCGCGTGCTGAAGGCGCAGTGGACACCCACTTATCCAAATTTTTCTGAATGAGGAGAGGACTTCGATGAATCGCCATTTCAAACAGTTTTCAGTTCCATCCTTTGCGACCGCTTCGGGTTTTCTCCTAGCAGTCGTCGTGATGGTGAGTGCCCCATTGCTTGCCTCCATCGCGAACTTTGCCGTTCCCGACGACACCGCGCTGCGCATTCGTCTGGACGACACGCTGACTAGCGTGGATTCGAAAGTGGGCGATCCGTTCAGTGCAACCGTCGTTGATCAGGGCGAATACCGGAATGCGCGTGTATACGGTCACATCTCGCAGATTGACATGTCCGGCAGGGTCAAAGGCCATACCAGCATGCTGCTGCGCTTCGACCGACTGGTTATGCCCGACGGCCGTCGGGGTTCCATTCAGGCCGAAATTATTGAGCTCTACCACGCACCTTCAAGCGAGAAGCTCGATGTAGAAGGTGCGATCGAATCCGGTGGCAGAGGCCGCAAGAGCATCACGCACACAGCGATCGGTGCCGGTGCTGGCGCCTTGCTGGGCGGAATTTTCGGCGGAGGTAAGGGAGCCGGAATCGGATCCATCATCGGCGGCGTCGGTGGTCTGGGGACTACCGCATTTCATGGACATCAGAAGATTACGCTCAACAGTGGGCAGGAAATGTTGATCCGCGTCACGGGCCGCTGAATCACCCTTCGGCCTTGCGCCAGATCGCATCTCAGCTGAATTAATAGAGGGTACGGTTTTCTTAAAAATCTGAGAGGAGAGTAGGTTGCCATGTGTGCAGTTCTGAATTTATCGTCGCTAAGTCTAGCGAGAACCGCTCGCTGTCTTAGCCTACTCGTGCTCTTCGCGACTGGCTCCGCTTGGGCGCAAACGACTACGGACACTACACCCGCTTGCGCCAGGGTGTCCTCCAATTTTCCGCCAATGACTTACGACGAGAACGTGCGGTACCTCGCAAACTCCGATTGTCGAACCAGCCTGCTCGCTCCGATCCAGTACATTCCGCTCGGTCGAAATGAGAACAATTATCTCTCCTTTGGCCTTTGGATTCGGGAACGCGGCGAATACGTCAGCAACCCAAACTGGTCAGATCAACCTTCCGGAAATGCGTACCTGATGCAGCGCTACTTTCTGCACGCGGATCTTCACTTGGGCGAACGCTTCCGCTTCTTCGGTGAACTTGCCAGCAGCCTGGTGGACGGCAGGAACGGAGGACCGCTACCAGGCTTGGACGAGGAAAAGATGTACGTCCATCAAGGTTTTTTCGATCTCGGCCTTTGGAAGTCCGGGCAGAACAGTCTGACATTGCGGGCTGGACGACAAGAAGTAGCGCTCGGTTCACAACTTCTCGTTTCGACTCGCGACGGCCGCAATATCCGACGCAGCCTGGATGGGGCTCGCCTTACCTGGGTGAAGGGAGACTGGACCGTTGATCTACTTGCCGCCAGACCAACGCTCGACCACACGGACTATTTCGATGATCCACCCAACCATACCACCGGTTTCTGGGCCGCTTATGCAGTCCACCCATTCGGACTTCTGCCCCATGGAAACATCGATCTCTATTACATGGGGCTCGATAACAAAAACGTCCCCTTCAACGGCAAAGGAGCAGGCCGGGAACAGCGGGAGACAATCGGTACACGCCTGTGGGGAAGCACTGAACACTGGGACTACAACGACGAGTTCACGTTCCAATGGGGATGGTTCGATTCTGGCGACATTCGCGCCTGGGCCGTTTCGACGGAACACGGCTATCGCATTGAGCAAGCTCCTCTGAGCCCGCGGTTCGGCCTTCGAGCAGTTGCCTTCAGCGGCGATCAGAATCCATCGAGTCACAATGTGGGCACATTCAACTCCATATTCGAGAAGGGCCCCTATTTCAGCTATGCGGAGCTGTTCGCTCGGCGCAACTTGGTCGCTTTGCAACCCTCGGCGGAACTAAAACTGAGCAACTCCGTCTCTTTGACCTTTAACCCGGCCTTCTTCTGGCGGGAGAGCACGAGTGACGGTTTATACAGCGTGGGCAATTCCGTGATTGTATCCGGCTCGAAAAGCAACGCGCGATATATCGCCACGCAGGTTTCTGCTCAAGCGCAGTGGCGGATGACTCGCAACCTGACCTGGTTCACGGAGTACGGCCACTTCTTTTCCGGCGATTTCCTAAAGCAGTCCACGATGGGCAAGAACATCAACTATTGGACCGGGTGGCTCGACATCAGGTATTGAGGATCGAATCGATTTTGCCGAGGAATAAAATGGGACTTTCAAGCGAAACCATAGGCAGCGCCGCGCAATCCGCCCCTTCTAACGCGACCGTTGCGACGCCAAGTCGCCCCAAAGCAAAGAACGCAATTACTTTGTGGAAGGCAGTAGCGCCCGTTGCGATTGCTCTCGTTCTGGCCTTGTTGCCAGTCCCTTCGGGCTTAGCTCCCCATGCGTGGTACTTCTTTTCCATTTTTGTGGGTGTAATCGTCGGCCTGATTCTCGAACCATTGCCCGGCGCCGCCATCGCGGTGATAGGTATAACGGTGGTCACGGTGCTCGCGCCTTTTGCTTTGTTCAGTCCGCAACAGTTATCGGAGCCGGGTTTTCGTTCAGCAAGCGCTGCCCTCAGTTGGGGGCTGTCTGGCTACAGCAATTCCACGGTGTGGCTCATATTCGGAGCTTTCATACTGGCGCTAGCTTACTCCAACACAGGACTGGGACATCGGATTGCGCTTGTCATTATCAAGCGTATGGGCAAAAGCACTCTGCTGCTGGGTTACGGCATAGCTTTGGCCGATACGATCTTGGCGCCATTCATACCTTCACCTACCGCGCGCAGCGGAGGAATCATTTATCCCATCGCGAACGATCTCGCCCTTGATTATGGTTCGAAGCCAAACGATCCCACTTCGCGCCGGGTCGGGAGCTATCTGATGTGGGTTGCCATCATGACTACGTGCGTGACAAGTTCACTGTTTCTCACCGCCGCATCATTCAATTTATTGGCTGCTGGATTTGTTGAAAAGCTTGCGCACGTTGAGTTGCGATGGACAGACTGGTTTATTACCGCCGCGCCGGTCATACTCCCGCTTCTCGTTCTCGTCCCCGTGTTGACTTACTGGCTTTATCCGCCGGAAGTGAAGAAGAACGCAGAAGTCTCAAAGTGGGCAGCGACGCAACTTCAAAAGATCGGATCACTCTCGCGCAACGAAATGATTTTGGCAGCCGTTGTTGTCCTCTCGCTCGTGTTGTGGGTTGCCGGAGGTGCCTACGTCGGCGCCGCAACCGTTGCAGGGATTGCAGTCTCGCTTTTGTTGAGTACAGGAGTTTTGACCTGGAATGACATCGCGGGGCACAAGCGTGCCTGGACTACTTTCGCCTGGCTCGGTGCACTGATTGCGCTCTGTGATGGGCTAAACCGCGTTGGCTTCGTCAAATGGTTTGCTGATGGTATTGCAGCACATATGCACGGGCTTTCCCCTCGCCTGGCAATGTTCATTCTGCTCGCCCTGTTCTTCGTGGCCCACTATGTGTTCGCCAGCGTGGACGCATACACGACCGCATTGCTGCCAGTGATTCTGCTGACTGGAGCTGCCATTCCGGGCATTCCCGTGAAGGAATTTGCCCTGCTCCTGTGCATGGAACTGGGAATCATGGGGGTCATCACGCCATTTGCAGATGCGGCCAGTCCGATCTACGCGAATAGCGGTTACCTGCCGGCTAAGGACTACTGGCGCCTCGGAACGATTTTCGGAGCGGTCTTTCTCATCTTGTTCCTCGGAATTGGTGTGCCCTGGGCGTCGCTGCTCTGGGGGAAATGAATTTAGGAGAGTTAAAAATATGACCGTGACAGCCGTCAATCAGTTTCGTGTCGAAGAGGACGCCTTAGGGAACGTGCAGGTTCCGGCGGAGCATCTGTGGGGTGCACAAACCCAGCGCTCTCACATGAACTTTCCCATCGGCATTGAGCGCTTTCGCTGGGGCCGGCCGGTCCTTCGAGCCCTTGGCATTCTGAAAAAATGTGCGGCCTTGGCCAACGGGGAATTGGGCCAGCTTCCTAAGGAGAAAGTCGAACTGATCGTCCGTGCTGCGCAGGAAGTGATCGACGGCCGTTGGGACGACGAGTTTCCCTTGGTCGTTTTCCAGACAGGTTCCGGCACGCAGACCAACATGAATGCCAACGAAGTCATTGCCAATCGTGCGATCCAGCTTGCGGGCGGTGTCGTCGGTTCAAAGAAGCCAATACACCCGAACGATGACGTCAACCACAGCCAATCATCAAACGACACGTTTCCTACAGCGATGCACATCGCGACAGTAGAAGCAATCGAGCACAACTTGTTTCCTGCGGCCAGCCACCTGCGAGACGTACTCGACGGAAAATCGAAACAGTATCGCAATGTGGTCATGGTCGGCCGCACGCACCTTCAGGACGCGACACCGCTAACACTAGGTCAATTGATCTCCGGCTGGGCAGCGCAGATCGATCAGGCGCTCGACGCCATTCACCGAGCCCTTCCTGGAATCTACGCACTCGCAATCGGGGGCACGGCCGTTGGCACCGGGCTCAATGCTGATCCTCGCTTTGGTGAAGTAGCCGCACGACAGATCGCGGAAGAAACTCGTCAGCCGTTTGTCTCAGCACCAAACAAATTCGCCGCGCTCTCGGCACACGACGGCATGGTGGGCGTGAGCGGAGCTCTTCGCACACTTGCGGGGGCGCTGATGAAGATCGGGAACGATGTCCGCTGGTACGCTTGTGGTCCGCGTGCCGGCTTCGGCGAACTCAAAATTCCTGAAAACGAACCGGGCTCCTCGATCATGCCGGGAAAGATCAATCCCACTCAGTGCGAAGCACTCACGATGGTAGCAGTGCAGGTTTTTGGCAACGACCACGCCGTGGCGTTCGCTGGTTCGCAGGGCAATTTTCAGCTGAACGTATATAAGCCCGTCATGCTGCACAACGTTCTTACGTCAATCGAACTCCTCGCCGAGGCCTCGCGTTCATTCTGCGATCGCTGCGCTATCGGCATCGAGCCCAACGAAAAACGGATCAAAGAACATCTCGACGATTCTCTGATGCTGGTGACCGCCCTCAATCCACACATTGGATATGAGAAAGCCGCGAAGATCTCACTGACTGCGTACCGCGAGGATCTCAGTTTGCGTGAGGCTGCTCTGAAGCTCGGCTTCGTCACAGAGCAACAGTTTGATTCGTGGGTTCACCCGGAGGAAATGACGCATCCGCTGAAAGGAAAGCCGTGAACGAACCCGCGGAGGTGGTCATCACAGGCGGGGGTTTCCGTGGCCTCTCTGCTGCCGGCTCCGCGCCCACTGATTTCAATTTTGATCGAGAAATGGTTCGCGTGGAGGATGAACCCGCTCATCCTGCGCTGCAGTGCTGATCCTTACGAACGCGGGACCCATGGTACGTCAGTCAAGACTCCGACCAAGCGCTGCGCGGGCGGTAGTTCGTGCTGCGATCGCACTCATTCTTTCGCACGGCGCAAGTCTCGCTCTCGCGCAGCGTGCACCTGTGTCACCTGACCATCCTTGGCATGGACTTGGGGAAGCGAGGATCGAAGCGGACGCGAGAAATTTCACCGAACCCGGACTCAGATTCGATCAGGAGAAGACCTACTCCTTGCCGGAACTTATCGATCTCGCCGAATCGCACAATCCAGAGACGCGCGTTGCCTGGGAACGCGCCCGCGCGCAAGCCGCCGCGTGGGGTGTCACGCGCAGCGAGCTCTATCCCACAGTAGCGGCAGCCGCCCTCGCTGGGGTTGACCGCGACCAAGCTTACTTCGCGGACCGTTTCGTCCGTCATACAATCGGCGACTTTGAGGTCGTGTTGAATCTGAATTACACGATCTTTGACTTCGGCGCGCGGGCCGGCCGAATCAACGCTGCCAAAGCCGAGGCCCTGGCAGCGAACTTCGCGTTCAATGACACACACCGCAACGTGATTTACAGAGTTGAGCAGTCCTACTACGAACTCCTGAGCGCCTCTGGCCAAGAAGAAGCTGCCCGCGCGAATCTTTCGAACGCACAGGCAGTGCAGCAAGCGGCCGAAGAGCGTTTGAACCATGGCCTAGCCACTCTTCCGGACCTGCTCGAAGCCCGTAGCGCTGCCGCACAGGCAGAATACGAACTGCAGGCAGTGCTGGGAGCCGAGGAGATTGCTCACGGAAACCTAGCAAACGCTCTCGGAACGATTCCACAAACTGCCATACGCGTCCAGCCTCTACAGGAGCTAACAATTCCGAGCACCATCGACGACACCGTCAACTCTGCGATTGATCGCGCACTGGCGCAGCGCCCTGACCTCCTTCAGCGGGTCGCCGACGTCCAAGCAGCGGAAGCGAGGGTCAAGGAAGCGCGTGCGGCCTACTATCCCTCACTGAATTTCACCGCCAGTCCAACGGCGCAGTCGCTATACGGGTTGCAACAGCAGTTTCCCTGGGGACAAACGGCAGGCCTGGCGGGTGGCATGGCCTTTACATTGAACTGGACTGTGTTTGATGGAAGGGCACGAAGAAATAGGCTCGCGCAAGCGGAAGCCAACGTCCATGAGGCGAAGGCTCAAATCCACGTTTCGCGCGATCAGATAGCGAACGAAGTTTGGGCGGCATACTCCGATTTGAATACTGCCTTGCGCCAGCGCGAAGCCGCGACTGCGCTGCTCGAAGCCGCTGGCCGTTCCTACGATGCGGCCCTTGAATCCTATAACTATGGGCTTCGCAATCTGCTGGACGTGACCGCAGCGCAACGAACACTCGCGCAAGCTCGCTCGACCGACGTCCTCGCCCGCACGCAGGTCCTTACGACTTTGGCCGCTTTGGCTTTCAGAGCGGGGGACTCAATTCAATCGAACGCAATGAAACCCGGACCATGACCGCCCTTCGAGATTCCCGCGTCGTAAGACTTCTGCCCCTCCTGCTGGTGGCGCCGCTACTATCGAGTTGCTCGCGGGCGCCGTCCGTAGAGGTACTAGGTTCGTTTTTCCCAGCATGGCTGGTGTGTTTCCTTGTGTCGATTGTGCTGACAGCCCTCGTCCGGTTGGTATTGTTGCGCTTGCGGGTGAAAGCAGCATTACCGTTGCTGGTTTACCCGAGCCTGGCTGCACTCTTCACCTTCCTGCTGTGGCTCATCTTTTTTTACTAACGATTTTTACTAAATTTCTCATACTGCAATTGTCAGCAGCGAGGCGCAAAGAACATGGAACTCGACTCCACCGCGACAACCACCAAGCAACTTAGCTGCTGGCTGAGCATCGGCATTCTACTGGCGGCAATCGTCCTGGGCCTCGCTGTGCTCTTCCACATTAACCACTCTCCGCGAACCGACGATGCCGAAGTATTCGCCAACTTTATCGGGATCGCTCCGCAAGTTGAGGGTCCCATTGTCCGGCTGAACGTGCGAGACAACCAGTTCGTCAAGAAGGGCGACCTGCTATACGAAATTGATGAGCGACCGTATCAGTACGCGCTCGAGAGGGCTCTTTCGGAGCAGGCCGCCCTCGAAGGACAAATCGATGACGAACAGCGGAGAATCAATGCGCTGGTGAGCGGCGTCTCCGTTGCCAAAGCGAATGTTTCCAGCTCCCAAGCCGACGTGGCACGCTGGGCGGCGGCCGTCGAACAAGCGCGGGCGGATGTGGCCAATGCGGAGCAAGGGGTGAGCCGGGCAAAAGCAGAGTGGACTTACGCCAGCAACAACCTGCACCGTCTCGAGCCGCTTCTGGCAAAGCAATTCGTCACCGTCGATCAGGTGGACCGTGCAAGGACCTCTGAAATCGCGCAGTCGGAAGCACTGAAACAAGCGGATTCGCAACTGCGGCTTTCTCAAGCAGGCCTGCAATCCGCGCAAGCGCAATACGAGCGGTCTAAGGCGGCTCTCGAACAGAGCAAGGCGCAACACGAACAAGCACATAACGCGGTCACCACACTCGAGCCTCTGGTCGGCCAGCGAGGCGCGCGTGAATCAGCCGTGAAGGACGCTCGCTACAACCTCAACAACTGCCAAGTGTATGCGCCGTTTGACGCTCTGGTCACAAACCTGACGATTTCGGAAGGGGTGTACGCCCATGTGGGGCAGGACGTCTTCACGCTGATTGATGCACGCACCTGGTGGGCAATCGGCAACTTTCGCGAAGGGCAATTGTCACACATCAAGCCGGGAATGCGTGCCGAGGTTTACGTCCTATCCAAGCCCGATGTTCGATTCTCGGGCATCGTGGACAGCGTCGGCTTTGGAGTCACTCCGGATCCCGATGTCATCGGAAAGCTGGACAAAGGCCTGCCGGACGTGCAGCGAACGCTCAACTGGGTACACCTGGCATCCAGGTACCCGGTTCGCGTGCGGGTGGAGAATCCGACGCCAGAACTCTTTCGAGTTGGCGAATCTGCGGTTGTGACGATTCGCGCGAATTGAGCATGGCTACTGCCGCACAAAGCGTCTCCGCGACGCCCTCTTCCCTGTCTTGGTTAGGAGAGTTTCTTAAACACGAACTGTCACCGTACCAGGGTAGAACAGCGTTGCTTGCACGAATGGTTATTGCCGCGACTCTGGTCATGGTGATCTGCATGGTATTCCGCATCCCTTACGCGTTCCAAGGAGCAATTTACGCGCTCATCGTTTCTCGAGAGAGCTCTCAAGCCACGTTCAAGTCGGCTACGTCGATCCTCGCATTAACCGGAATCGGCGGCGCGTATCTTTTGGCTTCGGCCTGGTTCGTCATCAGCATACCAACGCTGCATCTTCTCTGGGTCATCGCCTCATTTGTTCTGGGATTTTACGCGATCAGCACCTTCAAGAACTTCGGTGCCAGTTCCACCTTCGCGATCATGATTTGCGTCGGAGTGCCTCTTTGGGACCGCCATGTCTCAGCCGAAACGAATGTCGAAGATACGCTGTGGCTCTGTCTGGCATCCGCGATTGGAGTCGTGGTTACAGTAGGGATAGAAATACTGTTTTCGCGGATCAAGCCCGGCGAGGACCTCGTCGCGGGCGTCGCGGACCGCCTTGCCGCCGTGCAACACGTGTTGGTGTGTCTTGCGAAGAACTGCCCAGCCGACCGACTAACGCAAGCAAACGTAGTGCACCAGGCCATGGTGGGAACGTCCATGTTGCGGCGCATCCTGCAACGGTCTGCCTATGTGCCGCACTATGCCGAGCAAATGGGAGCAGTGATCGCCCTTACGGGAACCCTTGTCGATCTCGCCGCCAATCTGAGGAGTCCCACCCACCTGTCTGGTGATGATCGCGAACAGATTCGTCTTCTGGCCGAGAACGTCGGCAGCGTTCGTTCGGCTTTGCTGGCGGAAGGAACTCCACATTTGAATGCATTCCATGTGACTCAAGGGAATGTTCCACACGCCATTCCGTTGGTGACCGAGATGGAGAGAACCGTCCAGCTCATGAACGAAGTTCTTATAGGCTCTCAATCGCTCAGTGTTTTTGCAGCACAGCCCTCAAGTGGCGATCCACCGCGGTCGTTTTTCGTCCGTGATGCGTTCACCAACCTTGAGCACATCCGATTTGCCGTGAAAGGCTGTTTGACGGCCGGCTTGTGCTACATCATTTACAACGGGATGGATTGGCCAGGAATCAGCACAGCGGTCACGACCTGTTTCCTCACCGCTCTTTCTAACGTCGGTTCGTCTCGACAAAAGCATGGTGGGTGGCTTCCTTGTTGCGATGGGCTCACAAGTGTTCATCTTGCCTCATCTGGATTCGATTGCGGGATTCACTATTCTTTTTGTCCTTGTCACTGCCTTCGCTTCCTGGTTCATGACTTCCAGCCCACGCTTGTCATACTTTGGCGTGCAGATTGCCGTCGCTTTTTACCTCATCCATCTCAATTCATTCGCAATCGAGCCTTCGCTCTCGGTAGCCAGAGATCGTGTCGTCGGCATCTTGCTCGGATTAATCATGATGTGGCTCGTCTTCGATCAACTATGGGGAGCATCCGCCGTCTCAGACATGAAGAGGGCGTTCCTTTCGGCAGTTCGATTGCTGGCTCAATTTGCACGAGAGCCGATCTCGAGGGACTACAACGTGGCCGCGGAACGCAGTTACTCCCTCCGTGAGGCGATCAACAACAATTTCGACGGCATGCGAGCCTCCGCAGACGGCGTTCTCTTTG
>WNGP01002439.1_pt1 | contig 15525 bp, 15 predicted proteins | sample 5407671 | NCBI WGS metagenome assembly WNGP01 (sample SAMN13153381, study PRJNA577476) | soil metagenome | isolation source: 40 cm soil or saprolite under Garry oak tree replicate 2 | place: USA:California | collected 2016-06-15 | reverse complement strand
TGGCGGCTGCGTGCGTCATCGGTCGTCCCCTCGGTCAGTGGCCCGCGACCGGCGCGCGGGCCGGCTCACGGTCGGTGGGCAGCTTGGTGTATTGCGGCAGGTAGTCCTCGGCCGCCTGCGGCGAGCTGAACTCGTAGGGCCCCCGGTACACCGTCGGCACCTTCTCCCAGTTGCCGTGCGGCGCGGGGCTCGGCAACGACCACTCGAGCCCGTTGTCGTGCCACGGGTTCTGCTCGGCGCGCTTCCCCTTCCGCAGGCTCCACCAGAAATTCACGAAGAAGATGAGCTGCGACGCGAACAGCAGGAACGCGCTGATCGAGATGAACACCCTAATCGGCTGTAAGGGCTGCAAGAAGGTGTACTGATTCGGGTCGTAGAGCCGTCGCATCTCCCCGGCCATCCCCGTGATGTGCATCGGAAAAAACGTGCAATTATAGAAGATGAATGTGAGCCAGAAGTGCACCTTGCCCCATGGCTCGCTCATCATCCGGCCGAACATCTTCGGATACCAGTAGACGATCGCGCCGAACAGCGCGAACAGGCTACCGCCGAACAGCACGTAGTGCAGGTGGGCCACGATGAAATAGGTGTCGTGGATTTGCATGTCCACCGGCGTGGCGGCCATGAAGATCCCCGACAACCCGCCGATCGCGAACATCGCGACGAATGCCACGGCGTGGAGCATCGGCACGTGGAAGCGGATGTTGCCCCGCCACATCGTCCCCATCCAGTTGAATACCTTCACCGCCGACGGCACGGCGATGATCAGCGTCGATACCATGAAGGACGACCCGAGCGTCGGGTTCATCCCGCTCACGAACATGTGGTGGCCCCACACGATCCAGCCGAGGAACGCGATGGCCACGATCGCGAACACCATCGAGTGGTAGCCGAAGATCGGCTTGCGGCTGCCGTTCGCAATGATGTCCGAGACCATCCCCATGGCCGGCAGAATCAGGATGTAGACCTCGGGATGCCCGAAGAACCAGAACAGGTGCTGCCACAGGAGCGCCTGGCCGCCGGCTGCCGGGTCGAAGAAGTGCGTGCCGATGATCTGGTCGAACAGCAGCATGATGGCCGCGCCCGACAGCACCGGGAGGGCCAGGAGACCGAGAATGGCCGTGATGAACAGCGACCACACCGACAGTGGCAGGCGGAACCACGTCATGCCGGGGGCGCGGTTGTTGATGATCGTGGTGATGTAGTTCAACGACCCCAAGATGGACGACAGCCCGACGAAAATGATCGAGACCGACCACAACTCCTGTCCAAGCGAGGCGCCCGAGAAATCGTGGCGCGCCGAGAGCGGCACGTACTGCGTCCATCCAGCCCGGGATGCGCCATCCGGTACGAACAAGCTCGACAACATCACCAGGCCGCCCACGAAGAACGACCAGAACGACCACATATTGATGCGCGGGAACGCCATGTCGTGCGTCCCGATTTTGAGCGGGATCAGGAAGTTCGCGTACACCCCCACCAGCAGCGGCATGATCGCGAAGAAGATCATGAACGTGCCGTGCATCGTGACCAGCTGGATGTAATACTCCGGCAGGATTACGCCGCCGGGGGCCATGGTGTCCGGCAGGATCCCGCCGCCCGGCATCGGCTTTCCCGGAAAGCCGAGCTGCCAGCGCATTTGCATCGCCAGCAGGCCTCCCACGAGCAGGAAGAACAGGCTGACGAACAGGAACTGGATGCCGATGATCTTGTGATCGGTCGAGAAGATGTACTTCCGGATGAAGCTCCGGTCGTCGTGATGCGCGTGTGTGGTGTGCGCCGTCGCGGCCACGGTCGTCATGGCGAAGCCTCCTGGGCAGCCTGCTTCATCCAGGCGTCGTAGTCCTCCTGCGTGTGCACGACCACCTGCGCCCGCATGCGGTAGTGCCCCAACCCGCACAGCTGGGAGCAGCCCAGCTCGTACGTCCCGGGAACGGTCGCTTGGAACCAGGCCTTGATGTCCATCCCCGGCACCACGTCCTGCCGCACCCGGAACTGCGGGACGTAGAACGAATGGATGACGTCCTCGGACGAGAGGTGCACGACGATGGGCCGGCCGACGGGCACATGCAGCTGGTTGCGGACGGTAAAGTCATCGGCGCTCCCCAGCGTGCCGTCAGCGCCCGGATAGGTGACCTGCCACTCGAATTGCTTGGCGTGTATGGCGATCGGGTAGGCGTTCGGCGGAACGCTGTTCCGGCCTTTGATCTGCACCCAGTAGTGGTTGCTGATCAGGCCCAGCGCCACCATGGTCACAGCCGGGATCGCGGTCCAGATCACCTCCGCCTGGGTATTCCCGTGCGTGTAAAAGGCCTTTCGGCCCGGGCGCGCCCGGTACTTCACAATGAACCAGATCAACCCGACCTCGACAAGCACGAAAGCAATGCCGGTGATGATCAGGATCGCCAGGAACAGGCCGTCAATCGGTCCGGTGAATGTCGAAGCCTTGACCGGCAGCCACCAATGCATCGGGCTCTCCTCGGTTAGTTCATTTACCCGCGAAGCTGAAGTCCGCCGTCTTGGTCTCGCTCCCCGCCACCGTCACGCTGGCGGTCTGCGTCCCGTACTGCTCGTGCCACGCCTCGATGGTGTACGTCCCAGGCGGCAGGCCCTTGAGCGTGAAGCTCCCGTCCGCGCCGCTCACCCCGAAGAACGGATGCGGCAACACGCCCAGCCACGCGTGCATCCAGCCGTGCACGTTGCATTCGAGCGGCACCATGACCTCGGGTTTGTCGAACGTCTTGGTCGAGGTCATCACGCTGGGCTGGCTGATGTTGAAGGGGCGGTTGGCTTTCGCCTTCGCCTTGATGTTGTGCAGGATGCCGTCGGAGTTTTTGATCGCGAGCCCCTGGCCGACCTGGATGCCGAGCACGTGGGGATGGTAGCGGCACCCGTCCTGATCGAGGGTCACCGGTCCCGCGGGGGCCGGCGCCGTGTAGCTCGCGGGGAGACCGGACTTCACGTATACGAACACGTTGGCGAGGGTGCCGTTCGCGTTCACCACCACGGTCTCCTCGGTGGGCACACCCTGGTACTTCGCCTTGCACTTCGGCTCCTCGGTCATGTCGATCTTCGGCATGGCGGGCTTGGTGCCGGCGAACTTCACCTTGCCGCTGATGGTCCCGCCCCCCTGCGCGGGTGGGGAAGGCTGGCGCGTCCACGCCGCGAGGGCCAGCGCCAGCACCGCGCCCGTCGCTGCAACAGCTCCAAGCTTCCGCATCCTGCCTCCTCGATGAGAGTCCTGCATGCTATACCCCCGAACGCACTGCACCATCACACGTTTCTATGAGACGTGACGGGCGCCGCGCCGCTGGGCCCGTCGTACCACCACGAGCCCGAGGCCGAGCGTCACGAGCATCGCCAGCACCGGAGAAATGAACACGCCCGGCGGCGTGGGCCGGTCGAGCGCCAGGAAGTACCAGGTGCTCACCGCCATGCGCGAGCCGTGTTCCCCGCTGGAGCCGTCCCAGGCGAAGAAGGTCATCGGAATCGCCCGGCCAGCCTCAAGCTGAACTTCGTTGGCAGTATCGGGCGTCGCAAGGGCGCGGGTGAGCACCAGGCGCCACTCGCCATGATCATAGGTCGCCTGCCCGGCCGGCGCGCCCGAAAGGGTGTCGAAGCGCTCGATGCCGCGGGCCAGCCCGGCGAAGGCGCGGCGCGGCCGGCTCGTCCAGCGCCACTGATACACGGGGTCGGTCGTGCCGCCCATGAGGAAGTAGGGCCGCTCCATTCCCCCCGACCCTTGGGCCAAGCGACGGGGAAACTGCACCGCCAGTTGGTCGGGCCAGGGCTCCGCCTTGACGGGGGGCGGTGCGGAGTCGTCGCCGGCGACCGTCTCGAGGATGCGCTGCTCGAATCGAAGCCACGTCGTGTCGGGGCTCTGGGTGCGGTCGTCCCAGCTCACCCGCAGCGCGAGCGTCTTGCCGTCGTGTAGGGCTTGCACCCACACGCCCGACACCGCCGGCGCGAACCAGCGGGACTGGTGGATGACCTGGCCCACGAGCGGGAACCAGTAGCGGGCCACGCGCGACCACGTCGAGTCGTCCGGCGAGGCCGGAACCGTGCCGGCGATCTGCGGGGCATGGACCACATCGCGCACCTCGGGCGGGGCCGCCGGCGAGAGCGAGCGCACGTACTGCGCCAGGCGCCACAACTCTTCGTTGGTCAGGAACTTTTGATCGATCAGGTCGGCGAACGACGGCATCGGGGTGCCGTCCAGCCCCGTGCGCAGCCGCCGGTAGATGTCTTCCACGGAGGCGCCGCCGCGGAACCGCCAATTCTGGTGCAGATCGGCGGCGAAGATCGGGAAATCGGCATCGTCCTTGAGCGTCGGCGCCGAGGGGCCGTCGCCCCTCCCTTGATCGCCGTGGCACTTGCGGCACCCGATCGAATCGTAGAACTGCCGCCCGACCTTGAGGGCTGCCGCGCCCGTGCCACCGCCCGGTGGGCTCGAGAATTTCAGCGGCACGACGTGCTGGCTCGTGTCCGCGAAGAACGACGAGAAGGTCTTTACGTAGGCCATCACCTGGCGCCGCTCGGTGTCGGAGAGCCGCCCTTTCCATCCGGGCATCGCGCTGCCGGGCAGGCCGTCGTCGATCACCCGCTCGAGATCCGCGTCGGTCGGGAGCTGGCCGCTCGCCGTGGTGCGGATCTTGTAGAGCCCGCCGGTGAAGTTGCGGGGGCGCGGCAGCATGTACGCCGCCGCGGGGCCGTCACCGGCTCCCGCATCTCCGTGGCAGCCGGCGCACCATTTGACGTACACCTTCTTGCCGGCGGTGGTGTCTTGAGCGAGCAGGGAGCGGGGAGCTGGGAGCAGGAGAATCCCGAGCACCGCCGGCCACGGCGCGTACCGGCAACGAACGCGGTCAATCATGACTGCTCCCTGCTCCCGGCTCCCCGCTCCCCGTCTTCTCCCAAGTGCGCGGCTTCCACCCCGTCTGCTCGTACAGGAACAGGATGACCGACCAGATTTCCCGCTCCGTCAGGAAGTCCTCCCACACCGGCATCGCGGAGTTCCAGGGCGTGCCCTCGCGCGGCAGCCCCGGCCCGCCCTTCGCGACGCGCCAGAACACGAAGCTCTCGGTGAGCTGCGCAATCGTGCCGTTGTCCTGGAAGTTCGCGGGGAGCGGGTTGAAGCCGGGCGCGAAGTGTCCTTGGCCGTCGAGGTGGTCGCCATGACACGGGAGACAGTTCCGGTAGTAGACGTGTTTGCCCTCCGCGAGGTACGCGGGGAGGGAGTCGGGGTGCTGCCGCAACGGGTTCTCGAGACCCGTCAGCGTGATGGTCCTGCCCCGGAAGGAGATCTGGGCGGGCGGCGCGGGATGGATCGAGCGCAGGTTCGGCGGCGCCGCTACGGTCGTCGTGACCTGGCCGTAGGCGACCAGGCCCACCAGTGCGGTCACTCCCGCGAGCGCCACCGCGCGCACCACCTTGAGCTGCGGCTCGACCAGGACCGCGTGAATCGGCTCCTTGAAGCGACGCCAGCGCTCTTCGTTGTCGCTCACGTAAATGAGCACGCCCACGAGCACCGTGACCATGTACTGCAGCACGACGCTCTTGGGGACGATGGCGCTTCCCGGCAGGATCGGCACCACCCACACGACTACGATGTAGGCGAGGAGCATGATCCCCACCGCTTGCCAGAACGGGTGCTCGGCGTACCGCCGGAATGCGGGGGGAAGGGCGGGGCTCATTTGTGCGTCGCCAGATACTGCGCCAGCGCCTCGAGCTGCGCCGCGTTCATCATGGTGCCGAAGCTCTTGGGCATGATCCCCGCGAGCTTTTCGTAGCCCTTCGTGATCGACGACGCCGGGTCGAGGATCTTGCGGCGGATCGACTCCGCCTCGCGCCGCGAGCCGACGTGGGTGAGATCGGGTGCGATCACCTGACCCTGCCCGTCGAGCTTGTGGCAGACGAGGCAGCCTGCCGCCTGGATGATGGCCTTCGGGTCGGTGCTGCCGCCCGCGAAAGCCCCGCCACCCGGACTACCTCCCGGATTCCCCGGGCTTGCGCCCGGGGTCAGTTGCTTCGCCTTGGCGATGTCATCGCCCGTCACGTCCACGGTGCCGCCCTGCGACTCGAGGAACGCGATCACCGACCACACCTGCTCGGGCGAGAGCTGCTTCGTCATCACGGGCATGATCGGCTGGTAGCCGGACACGACGTACGCCGTCGGGTTGTCGAGCGACTCGTACAGGTACTGCTTGCAGCTCTTGTCGGGCTCCCGTTTGGCGCAGCGAGCGCCGATCGGGCCCGTGCCCTTCTCGTCGGTGAGGAGGTTCGGAGCGCGCGTGCCGAGGCCGTGGCACGTGGGGCAGCCACCGATCCCGTTGAACACCTTCTCACCGGCGGCGACGAGCTGCTCCGGCGTCACGTTGGCGCCGAGCGAGAGTGCCTGCGGCACCTCGGACTGGACCTGCGGGATCTTGTTGGCGATGAGCGTATACAGCGCCAGGGTCCCGAGGACAATCCCGACGATCTTCGCGTTAGTGACCCACATGCTGGGCCCCTTTCTCCGTCGCGACGAACGTCGACTTCTCCGCGAGCCCGCCGAGCCAGAACACGAACGCCACGAGCGACAGGAAGATCAGCACGCACAGGCTGATCATCTTCGATGCGTAGCCGAGCGCGGGGGTGGCGGCGTACTTGCTCGTGTCCTGCATCACCTGCCACACGTGCCAGTACTGACGGATCCCGGAGCGCGCGAACCCCATCAGGCCCATCAGCCACGTGAACGTGACGGCCAAGATGAACAACGCGTACTGCGACCGGGGCGGCATTTTTCCCCACCGGATCGCGCCCAGCGATTGGGCGCCGCGGGCCATGAGGATGTCGATCACCGTCACAAAGACGATGCACGAGAGCACCGCCAGGACCTGATAGACGCTGAACCCGATTCGCACGATCGCTTCGACGAAGTAGCCGCGGATGCCGTAGAACAGCACGACCCCCGCGGCCACGGCGAACATCGCCCCCTGGATGATGGTCCCGGTGCGCGCCCACGGCACCACCGGTCGCGAGTTGGCGCGCCGGTACAGGAGGAACGAGAGAAACGTGGTGAGGATCATCAGGTTGACGGCGGTGTTCTTGGCACTCATCACGCCGAGAGCGCCCAAGAACGGGTGGTGCGACCCGCCCATCGCGGCGAGCTCCTGCGAGTCCGCGATCATGGTGTGGGGCGTGCCCCACACGATGGCGCCGAGCACCAGCACGATCAGCAGGTACTTGGTGTAAGGCCGGAACCGCTCCGCGCCGGGAATGCGGCCCATGCCGATCCACAGGTAGTAGTTCCCCGTCAGGAACAGCACCGCGATGAGGAACGCCTGGATCACCCACAGCCAGCTCATGAAGCCGCCCATCATGGTGATCCCCATCGACTGGTCGTACTGATAGATCTCGCGCCCCAGCCAGTAGCCGGCGAACGGCAGCACGATGAGGGCCGACATCGCGATGAAGTTCCCGACGTAGCCCATCCAGTCGTAATGGGCCCGCTCCTCGTCGGTGCGCGCCGCGAGAAAGCGGTAGCTCGCGTACGCTCCCACGATCGCGCCGCCGAACACGACGTTCGCGATCACCCGGTGCACGTTGATCGGCATCCACGTCGCGTTGGCGATCGCGTGCCACAGCTTGATCGTGGTCGGGTCGGTGGTGGGCGTGATATCCCGCGGCGGCGACATCATGTAGGTGAGCCACGCGTTCGCGATGAACATCACGATCGTGCCCCAGACGTTGAGCAGGATGCCGAGCGTCCAGTGGCCGAGCTTCGCCCGACCTTTTTTCCAGCGGTCCCAGCCGTAGTAATAGAGGTACAGCGTGAACGACTCGATGAAGAACAGCCCCGCGTACACCCACATCGACGGCGCGAAGATCGTGGTGAGGTAGGCCCAGAAGCGGGGATACAGGGTCGAGAGGCCGAACACGAGCATGGCCCCCCAGATGGCCGTCGCGCTGTAGGCCACGAGCAGGAGCCGGGTGAACTCCTTGCTCAGCCGGTCGTAGCGCTCGTCGCCGCCGAAGATGCCAATCGCCTCGGTGACCACGGCGAACATCGGCACGCCGAGCACGAACGCCGCGAACATCAGGTGCACCTCCGCCGTGATCCATATGAACGCCCGCGCGCCGATCACGGGAAACTCGCCGTACGCGCGCGTCGAGTCGGCGGCGGCTTGCAGGATGAGAGCGGGCGTCATCCGTTCTCCGTCATCCGTTCTCCGAAACGAAGAACGGCTTCCGCTTCGAGAAGTCGATCGGCATCGCGCTGCGCACTTCCGCGAGCAGCTCGGGCGTGACCTCCCGCCGTCCCTGGCGGCGGGCCCACTCCTCCACCCGCTGCATCACCACGCCCCGGACGAACGAAGGAATCCGCTCCATGCGCTGGCGCGCCGCATCGGCCCACACGAGCGCCGGGGTGAAGTCGTCGCCGTACGCGATTTCTCGCGCCGGCTCGAGCAGGGCCGTGTCGCCCGTCGGCTCATACACGCACGACGGATCGGCGGCGAGCACGTCCCCCTCGAGCGCGAAGGCGCGCGCCCGGCACCCGCCGCACAGCACGCGGTACTCGCAGGCGCCGCACTTTCCGCCCAGCTCGCCTTCGCGCAGCCGGCGGAACAGGGGCGCCGAGCGCCAAATGTCGGCGAAGCTCTGGGTGCGCAGATCACCCGCGACCTCCGGCAGGTAGGGGCACGGGGTCAGCTTGCCGTCGGGAGTGATGCGGCAGTACTGCGTGCCGCAGGGGCAGCGCGTCTGGTAGTGCAATACGGGGGAACCGAGATCGGTCTGATACACGTGCCGCATGAAGTGCGGGGCGCACTTCGCGCGCACCAGCATCCGCCCGCGGTACGCCCGCTCCCATAGGGCCAGGTCGGCGAGCACCGCCTCGTAGTCCGCCGGCGCCAGATCGCTGAGCGACGCCCCGCGCCCGGTCGTGACGAGGAAGTAGCAATTGAAGGACACCGCACCCTCGTCGGCCGACCAGGCGACCAACCGGTCCAGCTCCGCCCGGTTCCCTTTGGTGACCGCGGTCTGCACGATGAAATCGAGCCGCGCGGCGCGCAGACGCCCCAGGGCGGCCTGGACGTCGGCGAGGGCTCCACGACCGTGCCGGAAATTGTCGTGATAGGACGGGCGCAACGAATCGACGCTCACCGCCACGCCGCGCACGCCGGCCTGCTTGAGCGCCGCGATGCGTTCGTCGGTGAGGAGCGTCCCGTTCGTCCCCACAACCACGGTGGCCCCGTTGGAAGACGCGTACTGCGCGATCTCGGTCAGGTCCCGCCGCAACAACGGCTCCCCCCCGGAGAGGATCAGCAGGGGCGCGGGGTTCACGCGGAGCAGTTGATCGACGATCGCAAGGCACGCGTCCGTATCCAGCTCCGTTGCGGCGCTCTCGCGCGGCCCGGCGGCGATGTAGCAGTGCGCGCACTCGAGGTTGCAGCGCCGGGTCAGATTCCAGGCGACCACGTGCGGAACGTAGTCCACGTCAGTCCCCCGCCTGCTCCGCCAGCAGCCGCTCCATGGCCGCCTTGGCCTCCTCGGGCTTCATGGTCTTCAAGTCCACCGGGCACTTCCCCATCTGCGCTTCGATGTCCCGGATCGGGCAGCGCGTGATCCCCTGGGCCTTCGCGTCCTCGATGAACGCCCGCATCTCCGGCGACAGCCCGTCGCGTCCTTCTGCTTCCGCGCGGATCTGCTTGGCGCGCAGCTCCTGGAACATGACCATCATGGTGTCGACGTCGAACTCGTCGGCGGCGATCATCGCCTGCTTGTTCTCGTCCATCACCGGCGTGGTCACCCGCCAGATGTCGTGGCCCCGCGCGAAGCGCTCCACCGTGTTGCGCGCCAGCGGCCGGGCGATGAGCGGCACGAGCTGCAGCCGTTGCCACGCTTCTTCGGTCCACACGACCGGGTCGGCCGCGGTGCGCGGACGGCGGCTCACGGCCCCCGTGACGGGGCACTTCACTTCCACCTCGGCCACCGCCGGCTCGAGGTCCGCGTCTCGTCCCCGCACCTTGGTCGCCTTCATCTGCTCTTGCGCCTTCACTTCCGCGAGCGCGATCTCTTCGGCCGTTCCGATACCCATGATGAGCTGCATGTGGGTCGGGAGGAGCTTTCGGATCGCTTCGTCCAGCCACCGATTGGTGACCGTTGTGGGCTCGCCGTGCGTCTGCTCCAGCACGTACTCCTCGACCGCGCGCCGCGCGATTCCCTGCGCGAAGGGTGGCACCCGGAGAATCCGCACCTCCGCGTCCGGTGCCCACGGGAGCCCCGCGACGCCGTCCTCTTCGATCCAGGGGATGTCTTCTGGCTTCACGCCGCCGGTGCCGGCGAGCAACACGTTGCACGTTGCAAGTCTCACGAGATTCTCGGCCTGACTACCGAGCTCCGTGCCCTCGATCCGGTGGGCGCCGTGCCGCGCCAGCACCAGCAGCGACGGCTTCACCTCCTCGGCCCACTGCATGATCACCTGGAACGGCTTGCCGACCAGGATCTGCGTCTTGAGCGCGACGTCGGGGAACTCCTGCGCCATGACCTCGGCGCGCTTCAGGTTCGCCTGGCACAGCTTGAGCAGTCCCTTGTCGATGATGTTGTTGTGCAGCTCCTCCTGCTCCTCGAACTTGAACACCTTCGAGGCCTGGTAGGACAACACGTCCTTGATGTTGTGGAACACGACGTGGTGGTACTCTACGTCGAACGCACTGCAGACGTACAGCGATCCACCGAACGCCTGCGCCAGCTCGAGCGCCACGCGCATCGCCCGGTAGCTGTAGGACGAGCCGTCCACGCACACCAGAAGCCGCCCGCCGGCGAACGGCCGATCGTCCCGGATCAGGAGGATGTCCTTCGCGATCCCGCGGAGCACCCGCGACACGACGCCGCCGAGCTGCGAGTACGGCTGGCGGCCCAGCCCGTGCGCGCCGATCGCCAGCAGGTCGTATTGGCGGCCCGACGAGCCGGCGAGCCGCGCCGCCGTGTCCTCCTCTTCGGCGACCAGCCTGCCGTTCTCGCCGACCTTCACGTCCGAGCGGACTTTGTCACCCCCGTCGTAGCCCGCCGCGCGGTCGGGGTCGAAACCGATCAGCCCCGGCAGCCGGCCCGCGCCGCGGTTCACTTCGTTGACGATCTCTTCGTAATTGATCCCTTCGAGTAGCTGGCGGGTGAGCCGCACGCCGGCGGCTTCGCATCGCTTGCCGAGCTGGTCCAGAAAGCTGTCGGCGATGAGCTGCAGGCCTTTTTCGATCAGCTTGTCATGGATCTTGCGCTGTCTCTTGATCTCGTCGGGCGTCTGGAACCGAGCCGGGAGGCCTGTCTCGAGCTGGCGGAAACGGACGTCGTGGAGTCGGGCGGCGTAAACGTGATTTCCCGTGATGCGGCCGTCGGATTGGCGGCACAACTCCATGGCCCGATCGACCGCCCAATCTGAATGCGCGGAGTTGTCGACGGGGACGAAGATCTCGCGATACACCGGCACCTCCCCCTTTATGGCGGGGCGAGTATGTGAGCGACCAGACAGGCTGTCAAGTAAGCGGGGGGACTAGTTGCCTACCCTCTGAATCCCATACAGTAATCGCGTCCACCGGACAGGCGTCACACGCGCGCAGCAGGCGGTCGCGCTCCACCCGTTCCGGCTCGAGGAACGTCGCGATGGTATCGGCGTCCAATTTGAAACCCTCGGGGGCCTCCGTGGCACAATCGCCGAACCCGACGCACTGGTCGCGGTCGATCACGATCCGCAGCCCGTGCACCGCCCGCTCGGTCAGACTCACATCCCCTCGAGGCCGAGCTCGCTCCGCGCCGTGTCCATGACGGCCGGCGTGATCTCGGCGATACCCCGGTCATTGGCGTAGTCGAGGTAAATCCGCTTGACCATCCCGCGCACGAACCCGGGGACCCGAGCCAGGCGCTCTTGCGCTTCACGGGACCAGGCGGGGAGGGGACCTTTCCCCTTTCCCGTTTCCCCTTTCCCGTCTTCGAAGGCGTCCTCCTTTCCGGTCACGACCATTCCCCGCACAGTCTCCATCGGCTGCGGGTCGATCGTCGTGCCGCCGATCTTCACGCCCAGGGATGCGACGAGCTGAGTCTCCATAGGGTTCGTGAGCATGGCGACCACGCGCCCGCACCCCGGGCAGCGGAACGCCGCCGCCAACGTGCCGTCCCCCGGGAGCTGCCGCTCCTCGAACTGCATTTGCCGGTCGCATTCGACGCACAAGAACTTCACACGCGCCCCCTGACCTCCCAGGCTGAAGCCTGGGCCCGGTGATACGCTGCCCTTAAGGGCAGTGCGGTACGGGGCACACGCTTGAGCGTGTGAACTCTCATGACGTACCCCTCACGCTCAGCGCGATGGCGTCCCACATGTCTTCGCCAGGATGGAATGGTACTCTCGCCAGCACCGGGATCCCGAACTCGGCGGCGAGCTCGTCCGCCGCGCTTCCGGTGAACGGGCCGCCGACCATGTTCTCGACCACGCCGAGCAGTGTGGCCTCCCGCTCGACGGCGCCGCGGAGCGCCCGGCGCACCGCATCCCGCGACTCCGGGGTAGGGATGGTTACGGCGAGCACAGCGGGTGGTGCGGCTAGGAGCTCGGTGAGCTCCTGGAAGCGTTGCACGCCGGGCGGTAGATCCACGAGCAGCTGGTCGAGGGCGCCCCAGACCACGTCCGCCAGGAACTCGCGCAGCGCCGCGGCTTCGAGCGTCTCTCGCCATACGTGCCCTTCGGTCTCGGGCCCGCGGAAAGCGAGCGGTCGGCCGTCCTCAAGGATCAGCGCCATGGAGAAACACCGCACCCCTTCCGAGCTCACGGCCGGCTCGATGCCATCGTCATGCGACGCGCAACGTGCAACGGGGAGGGTGAGAAGTGCGGGGATGGTGGGCCCGTTGAAATCCGCATCGAGGACTCCGGTGGCCTGCCCCGAGCGCGCCAGGGCCCGGGCGAGGCTGGCGGTCACGAAGCTCTTCCCCACACCACCCTTGCCGCTCATCACGGCCAGCACCCGCCCGACCGTGGCGAGCCGATCGGCGACCCGGCGCCGCTGGGCCACAATCTGGTCCACGAGCCCCGACCGGTCGGCTTCGGTCAACTCGTGGTAGGTGCGGATGTTGAGGGGCATAGGCGAAAAGATGCGCTGTACGACGCCACGACGCTACGTCGTACGATCCTCTTACAACGTAGCGTCATAGCGTCGGGTAACGCTATTTTCTCGCTCCTATGATCGACGAGCTCAAGCAGAAGCTGCAGACCGAGGTCGAGCGCCTGAACCACGAGATCAACTTCGTGTTACCGAAGGAGATCGAGCGGGCTCGCGCGCATGGCGACCTGCGGGAGAACTCGGAATACAAGGCGGCGCTCGAGCGCCAGCAATTCGTGACGTCGCGCCTCTCCCATCTCCGGCTGCGGCTTTCCAAGCTCTCGGGCGTGCGGGAGTCCGACATCCCGCGCGACCGTGTCGGCTTCGGGTCTCGGGTCACGGTCCAGGACCTCGATACGAAAAAGAAGGAGACGTACGCGCTGACGCTCGGCGAGTTCATCGAGGGCGACGACGACCCGCACGAGCTCCCGGTGTCGATGGCGTCGCCCCTGGGCAAATCGCTGCTCGGCACGAAGGTCGGCCAGGCCGTGACGATCGCCCTGCCCATCGGAAAGCGGCGGCTCAAGGTCGTGGAGCTCGAGACGGTCCACGACCTCGCAGGAAAGTAGGGGCGCAGCATGCTGCGCCCCTACTAGAGCAGCAGGTGGAATACCATCGGGCCGCTCGGGCTCGCCGATCCGGCCCGCGGCTCAATGCTCATCGCGGCGCCCATCACCCGCCGATCGGCCCTGGGCATCTCCAGGCCCATCACCATCGGCTGGTCCTGATCCATCGGCATCAGCGCCGCGGTCGCCATCCCCCGGTCGGTGATGAACCACAGCTGGTACGCCTGGTCCCTCGCGTTCGGGGCGAGCCCGTCGCAGCGCACCAGCCAGCGGTGCCGCGCGCTGTCGGCGAAGATCGTCACCGAGCCGACGCGGCCCCCGGTCGACACGGGGATCTGAATGAGCCGCGTCGCGGGCCCGTGAATGAAGGTCGAGACGGTGTCCTCGAGCGCCTGGACCCGGGTGACGAGACCGTCGCGCTCGGCGGTGAGCCTGCCGATCGTGCGGTACGCCCACCACCCTCCGCCACCCAGGATCAGGGTGATCACCGCCGCGGCTGCGAGCCGCGCCCCCCACCTCCGCCGGCGCGCCAGCGCGCGCGCGACCACCCGCCCCTTGAGCTCGGGGCGCGGAGTCCGCGGCGCCGCCAGCATCCCCAGCCAGTCCGTCATTCCACCCAATCCTTCAAGTGTCTCAAGCCCTCCGTCAACTTCTGATGCGCCATGCGCAGCCGTGTCTTCACGGTCCCGAGCGGCTGCTGCAACCGTCGGGCGATCTCCCGGTGCGACAGCCCCTCGAAGTAGGACAGCAGCACGACCCGTCGCTGCTCCTCGGCAAGCGTCGCGAGCGCTGCATGCACCTCGCGGTGCAGCGGCCACCCAGGCACGGCGGCTTCGTGCGGCGCGGCTGGCGCGATGTCACCGGTCTCCGCCGCGTGGGCCTGCTCCACGTGTGCCGACTTGCGCCACCACCGCCGCCGCCGGCGCAGGGCGTCGAGCGACCTGTTGCGTGCAATCGACAGTATCCAGGGAACGATCGGCCCACGGCCCCCGTCATGCTGGTCAATGTGGCGCCATACCTGCACGAACACGTCACCGACCACCTCCTCGGCCTCGTCCTCGTCCCGCAGAATGCGAAACGCCAGGCCGAGGATCCACGGCCCGACCAGATCGAATAGCTCCCCCAGCGCGCGCTCGTCCCCCGCCTTGAGGCGCCGCTCGAGGGACCGCTGTTGCTCTTGACTAAGACGTTTCGGAGAGGTCACTTAGATTCCCATGATAGCAGCGAACCAGGGCGAATCCGGCCCCAGCGGTGTATCTTGAGAGATTCGGATCGCGGAGGTGGGATGTCGGTTCACTGCCAGGCTGACGACGAGCGTTTTTCCTTCGAGGCGTTCACCCGCCACCCGTTCTTTACCGAAGTCAACCGGTGGATCGTGGAGCGGGTGATCGGCCCCGGCCGGCGCAAGATCGTTGACCTCGGGTGCGGACCGGGAGCGGTCACCAAGCTCATTCTCGAGCGCCTGGGCGGCGACGCACGCAACGTAGAAGTGATCGGCATCGATCCTTCTCCGTCGGCACTCTCGAAGGCGCGCGCGGCGATCCACTCCAAGATGGTCAAGTTCATCGAGGGCAGCGCCGAGTGGGTGTCGCGCATCGTCTCCTCCGCGGACGCCGTCGTGTTCCTCAATGCAATCCACCTCGTGCCCGACAAAGCACAAGTCATCGCTGAGATCCGCAAGACGTTGAACAAGGACGGCGTCTTTGCGTTCAACACGACCTTTTTCAACGGCGCGTACGTGGACGGTACGGGGGCCTTCTGGCGCCGTTGGGTGGTTCGGGCGGTGCAGGTGCTGCGGGAGCGCGGTATCGAGGTCAAGCACGCGGACCACGCGG
>WNGP01008456.1_pt1 | contig 15527 bp, 14 predicted proteins | sample 5407671 | NCBI WGS metagenome assembly WNGP01 (sample SAMN13153381, study PRJNA577476) | soil metagenome | isolation source: 40 cm soil or saprolite under Garry oak tree replicate 2 | place: USA:California | collected 2016-06-15 | reverse complement strand
TTCCATGAAGCAAGGTCTTTGTGTTGACCTTCCGCAGGGGAATTCGGCTCTTCCCGAGGGCTCCCCGTTAACCGTACGAGAAGCGGCAAAATATCTTGGTGTCAGCCCGCAAACTGTGTATCTTTGGGTTGAGCGAAAGCAGATCCCCCATCTCCGCGTAATGGGTCGAAATATCCGATTCTTGAAATCGGATCTCGAAACGTTTCGCGCTTCATTCAAACAGGAGATGGAGAATGCCTAGAGCACGCAAGTACGACGGAGTTGTCTATCCGCGGACTGGTACCTCAATCTGGTGGATCCGATATCGGGACCGCAACGGAGTTCCCCGGAGAGAATCAAGCCTGACCGCGGACTGGCAAGAAGCAAACAAGAGATTAAGAGAAAGACTTCAGTCTAGGGATGACAACCTCCTCGAAATCAGACGTAAGGGCGAGACTCTGACGTACGGGCAATGGGCGGATTTTTTTCTGGACACCTATTCCAAGCCACCCATGCGCGCAGCGAAAACACACGAAGCGAACGGGCGATGCATAATGCACCTCAAAACTGCTCTTGGCATGAGCAAGCTCGGGGATATCACCGCCGATTCGATCGAGTCTTACCTCCGTGACCGTCTTCGTCAGCGAGTTCGCGTCAAGGTCAAGATTGGTTATCGGCAATTGGGACCTATCAAGTCCACTACGGTGCATCAGGAGTTTAGAGTTCTCCGCCGCATGCTGAATGTGGCGGTTCGCAAAAAGCTCCTGCTTGCGAATCCTTGTTCGGGTGTAGAGTTCCCGGTGTCCGTGAAAGGACTGTTCCGACCACATTACGTCACATGGTCGGAGCAGCAACGAATTGAATCGCATGCTTCCGAGTGTTTGCGGAATGCGGTTCGCATCATTACGGAGACCGGGCTGAGGGTCTACAAGGAACTAACTCCCATGAGAAAGGACCAAGTGGATATCCAAAACGCTGTTGTTTGGATACCAGACTCCAAGACTCCGAACGGTGTTGCCGAAGTTCCGCTCTCTTCGCTTGCCATCCAAGCCTTTATCAGCCAGATGGCGATCACCGGCGAGGGGCCATTCCTGTTTCCGAGCGATCGGAATAGGAGTGGACACCAAACGACGTTCAAGACTGTTTGGCGCAAAACTCTGCGGCGCGCAAAAATTCCCTACTTCCGGATCTACGACCTTCGTTCCACCTATGCCACCAGGCTAAGTGCCGGAGGTGTAGCCGATGAGTGGGTAACGCAGATGCTTCGCCAGGGCGACGCGCATGTCTTCAAGAAGTATTCGCAGATGAAGCTGCAGATGAAGCGCGAAGCTTTGGAGAAGCTCAACCGTCGGGCGAACGAAATGGTGCCTGCTAGTCCGGCTCCAATGTGCACAGTCATGATGCAGTAACCGTATTCGTGCACAGTTCGTGCACAGTCCGGGCCCTGAAAACGAGGTCTGGAGTGGAATATGAATGGAAAGTCTTTTAGAATCAATCGTGCAGTACATGTCGGGGCGTAGCGCAGCCTGGTAGCGCACCTGCCTTGGGCGCAGGGGGTCAGGAGTTCAAATCTCCTCGCCCCGACCAATAAATTTCTCGCCTTGGGGGAACGCAAGCTATCATCCGCTCATGGCCAGCCAGCCTAGCAAACCCTGAAGACGCTCCAACTGCTTGGAGGAATCCAATGGTCGCCTTCTCGCCGTTTCACTGCGCGTGTCAATCCCTTCAGAAAGTCTCTCCGGCAACCTGGTACGCGCACAGCTTCAAATGGCTAGGCAGGGGATGAAAGACGCCATGAAAAGGATGCACGAGAAGGACCTGAAAGCTACCGAATGCAATTCAGTGATCGAGTATTCCTGACCACGTACGACGGAGACGTCTTGGTGCTCGGATTGGCGTGAAACTGTCGCAAGCCGCTAATCTAAAGCGGTGACGCGCAACCGGCGATGACGCCAGTGACCGATGTGCAAAGATTAAGCGCGACAGGTCGGCGAATGCCTCCCTTAGTCGAGGTGTACCAGGTTCAGTGATCCAAGGAGGCGACCGCGTGCGCGCACAGCCCGGATGGATTGATTACGCTGTAATTGGCATCTATTTCGCGTTCGTCGTGGGAATCGGGTTTTTCCTCAAGAAGAATATTAAGACCAGTACTGACTTCTTTCTCTCCGGCCGTTCTATCCCAGCGTGGATCACGGGTCTGGCATTTCTTTCCGCAAATCTCGGTGCACAGGAAGTAATCGGCATGGGGGCGAGCGGGGCCAAGTATGGAATCGCGACATCGCATTTCTATTGGATCGGCGCAGTCCCGGCAATGGTCTTTATCGGACTTTTTATGATGCCGTTCTATTACGGCTCTCGTGCCCGCTCGGTACCGGAGTATCTCAAACTTCGCTTTGACGAAAAGACGCGGGGGCTTAACGCCATCTCATTTTCCGTGATGACTGTCTTTTCTTCGGGCGTTTCCATGTATGCCATGGGAAAACTGTTGCAACTACTTTTGGGCTGGAATTTCAACGCGGCAATCCTGGTTTCGGCGCTCGTCGTATTGGCCTACACTTTTCTGGGCGGCCTCACATCCGCGATTTACAACGAGGTGCTGCAGTTTTTTCTGATTGTGATCGGCTTTATCCCACTCGTGTTCTTAGGAATGAAGGACGTCGGCGGCTGGGGTGGGCTGAAGCTGCGGCTGGCAAGCGACCCAATGGTGCATTCCTGGAAGTATTTGGGACGAGCTAGCGCGAACCCGATGGGCGTGGAATGGTTTGGGATGGTGATGGGGCTGGGTTTCGTCTTGTCTTTCGGATACTGGTGCACGGATTTCCTGGTAGTTCAGCGTGCTCTGGCGGCGGATTCGATGAATGCGGCCCGCCGTACGCCCTTGATCGCTGCGTTTCCGAAGATGTTGTTCCCCGTGCTCGTCGTTCTTCCCGGAATGATTGCCGGGGTCGTTACCGCAGACAATTGGGATAACGTCGCTTCCCCTAAGGCTGTTTCAGCTTCAGTGCTCCAGGCGCCCGAGGTGAAGCCCAGCATTTCGACGCGCGGAAAAGGGCTGATTCCAGCGAAACTGGACGAAAATGGTAGCCCCATAATTAAGAACGGAAGCGTAGTGCTGGACTTTGATCTGGCGACCCCCATGATGCTCGTGCATTATTTCCCCTCCGGAATACTCGGCCTGGGATTGTGCGCTCTATTAGCTTCCTTCATGTCCGGAATGGCGGGCAACACTACCGCCTTCAATACCGTATGGACTTACGATATCTACCAGAGCTACATCAATCGCAGCGCCTCCGACGAGCACTATTTGTGGATGGGAAGAGCATCTACGGTCTTCGGACTGGCGATTTCCGTGGCGGCGGCTTACATCGCACGGCAGTTCAATAACATTATGGATGTGCTGCAGTTGGTTTTCGCTTTCGTCAATGCGCCACTGTTTGCCACCTTCCTGCTGGGCATGTTCTGGAAGCGCGCGACTGGCAACGGTGCTTTCTTCGGACTGCTGGGGGGTACACTCGCCGCTGCAGCACACCACGGTCTAACCCTTCCTGCAGGCTCCGTGCCCGGTATCAAAGGCGGGTTCCTGGGATTGGTCCTTCATCGATATCCCAGCGAGATGGCGCAGAATTTCTGGACCGCGATTTTTGCCTGGACGACTTGTTTTGTTCTGACAGTCATCATTTCTCTGCTGACCAAACCTCGTCCCGACGAACAACTTCTGGGTTTGGTTTACTCTTTGACGCCGAAGCTCAAAGAACAGGGACTGAAATGGTATCAGCAGCCGTCGACTCTAGCCGGAGTGGTGCTGACGGCTGCGCTGATTCTTAACTGGATCTTCTGGTAGCAGCTGACGAATAGAGAGAGGATGGGACGGATTCGGTCGTGCAACAAAATTAATTGTGGGATTCGACATTCGACTACCAATCGGAATCATGTTTAGTACCTTCGGTCTGCTTCTGGCCGCATACGGTGCAGCGACTCGAGGAAGTGATATCTATGCCCGCCATTCGCTAGGCATCAACGTGAATCTTTGGTGGGGAATGGCGATGCTGGCATTCGGTCTGGCTATGCTGCTCTTGGCGCGGCGCGGATCGAGGCTGCAGGCCAAGCAGAGGCTTGGCCCGCCACGGAAGAGCTAAGTCCCGGCAATGGTCGCTGCAACGATAGCACGTTCAAGGTTTGCTTAGGATGGCTGGAGACCGGCGATCCTCGTTGAGCCTCGGCATGCATGAAACGAATCTAGTCGCCGAAGAGCGGGCTCACGTGCTGGCACGGAAATTTGCTGGCATGTTCGGGGAATCCCCGCGGATTTATCAAGCACCCGGACGAGTGAATCTGATTGGCGAGCATACCGATTATAACGACGGGTTGGTGATGCCGGCGGCAATCGGGTTTTACACTTGGGCCGCGATTGCTCCACGCTCTGACCGAAAAGTCATCATTCACTCGGAGAATTCTTCAGCATGTACCGAGTTCGACCTGAATGACCTGCCATCAACCCGCGTGGGCCAGTGGAGCGACTACGCAATCGGAGTTGCGAAAATGCTCGAGGCGTCGGAAAGCAGGTTATCCGGTGCCAACCTGCTCATCGCTGGCAACGTCCCACAGGGCGCTGGGTTGAGCTCGTCCGCGTCTATGGAAGTCGCCGTCGGCTATGCGCTGTTGGAGGTGACTGGTCAAACCATAGATCTGGCCAAGCTCGCTCGACTGTGCCAGCAAGCCGAAAATGAGTTTGTCGGAGCGCGCTGCGGAATCATGGATCAGTGCATTGCCTGTCATGGAAAACGCGATCATGCATTATTGCTGGACTGCCGCTCTATGGAATATCGCCTTTTGCCCCTGCGCGGAGACGCGCGCCTGGTGATATGTAACACCATGATTAAACACAATCATGCCACCGGGGAGTACAACCGGCGGCGATCCGAGTGCGAGGCCGGAGTCGGATGTATCGCTAAGCATCATCCGAGCGTGCGGGCCTTACGGGACGCATCACTTGCCGATCTTGTGGTGTGTCGCTCAGAGTTGCCGGAAACGATTCTGCGCCGGTGCCGTCACGTCATCCAGGAAAACATCCGCGTCCTCGAAGCCGCCGCGGCACTGGAGCAAGAAGATCTCGAGACCTTTGGCGAATTGATGGGTCAATCGCATGGGAGCCTGCGCGACGACTTTGAAGTAAGTTGCCGGGAGCTCGATCTTATGGTGGAGCTCGCTATGCAAGCCCAGGGCGTATACGGAGCACGCATGATGGGCGGAGGTTTTGGCGGCTGCACCATCAATCTGGTCCGTTCCGATTACGTTGAATCATTCAAGTTGACTGTAAGCGAGGCTTACGAGCAATCCACAGGTATGAAGCCAGACGTTTACGTCTGTACCGCTGCCGATGGAGTGGGCCAGACGCTTTGACAGGCATTGCCGCATGGATGCGCGCGACTCGATGAATCGAATCCAATCGACAACATCTCCGCATCGTCGTTTCAATCCCCTCATTCGGGAATGGGTGCTGGTTGCGCCTGACCGCACCCAGCGACCCTGGGAAGGCCAGCTCGAAAACATTTCCAGCCCTGCCCAAGTGACCTTTGATCCCGCTTGTTATCTCTGCCCTGGCAACGTGCGCGCTGGCGGCGAGAAGAACCCGCCTTATACCGGGACTTTTGTTTTTGATAATGACTTTGCTGCGTTGAAGCCCGCAACCCAGGCTTGGGAGGTTGAGGAAAAGGGACTTTTGATTGCCCGCAGCGAAGCCGGCCGATGTCGCGTAGTTTGTTTTTCACCCCGTCACGATCTGACCATTGCACGAATGGCAGTGGTGGAACTACGACGCGTGGTGGACACCTGGTGCGACGAGTTTTCTGAACTGGGAAGCGAGCCGCGCATCCGATCGGTGCAAATCTTCGAGAACCGCGGGGCGATGATGGGGTGCAGCAATCCGCATCCGCATGGGCAGATTTGGGCCAACGAATTTTTGCCCAACGAATTAGCGAAAGAGTTGCGGTCACTTGGCGAATATCAGCAAAGGCATGCCTCTACCCTGCTGGCGGATTATCTGGAGTTGGAACTAGAGCAGAAAGAACGACTGGTTTTGACCAACGATCACTTTGTTCTTCTCGTGCCATTCTGGGCCGTATGGCCTTTTGAGACTCTGCTGATCAGTCGAAGAGCTGTTACGGCGATGGACAAACTGACCGACGAGGAGCGCACGGGCTTGGCCGAGATACTGCGGCAGACGACCATTCGCTACGACAATCTATTCCAAACCTCGTTCCCATACACCATGGGTTTTCATCAGCGGCCAACCGATGGCGATGCTCACGTGGAATTTCATTTGCATGCACATTTCTATCCACCGCTGCTACGGTCAGCGACGGTGAGAAAGTTTATGGTGGGCTACGAGATGCTGGCGATGCCGCAGCGCGACATCACGCCCGAGGCCGCCGCCAAACTCCTACGCGGAGTATCGGACACGCATTACCTGGACCAATCGAAGGCATGAGCAGCTTGAATATCTGTCCAGGCTTCGGGTAGCTGCCATCATCGTCGCGCTTTCAGGTCAGCGCTGAAATTACTGTGCCAGCATATTGGCAACAACCACGACATTGGGCCTGGTGATGCCGGCTGTCGAGCGACGAGCTCGAGGGGCGCGCGACGGCGAGTCTCCGCTGCCGGGGAGATGAGTTAAGCGCGGCCCGAGGGAGAGTTAAGTTCGATCTCCAGTTCACCCAGGACAAGGCCAGCGTCGCAGTTGATGTCGTACGGACCAAGTTGCTCCGACTTCTGGATCACCACGCGCATCTCGCTCTTACGCTATTGACTCGGCGGCACGATCTTCTTGACCACGTTGTAACCCTCAACCCGCAAAGAAGCACGGCCACCGTCCAAAGCGGAAGTTGCAAATTTGGCCGCGAGTGTTCGTGCTTCGTGAGGATAGAGGGTGATGTAATTGTCCCCGTAGGTGATGGGCAGGACTTCCTCGCCATCGGTTCCCTTTGTAACCTCTGCGCGCAGGAAGAAGGCTATGTGATTGGTGCGGTTTGTGAGGGTGATTTTGGCGGTGCTTTCCCCGTTCGCCGCGGAGATGACGCTCGCAATTGTTACTTCACTCCGGGGCATGGTATCTAGTGCGGTCAGGTCGGCCCACTTCACGAGCTTTGTCGTGAACTGGTCGTCGTTTTTAGGACTGCCCAGGTCGTCGTCCGTTGTAGATTCCCAGTAAGTGTTATCGGCGAGAACGCTGCCGTCAGCTGCGCTCATGCGGCAACGGACGAAATAGGTTGAGCTGAGACCTGAAATCCGCGCCACCGACATCGCTACGAGCGACGAATAAGGAGCGACCTCTATATCTTTCGTTTCGTTCACATACTTGCGGGTTCCATCGACGTTGTAAAAAGCCACCGACACATTGACGTGCCGTAGAGGCTCAGCAGTTTGATTCACGGCGTACACCTGAGCAGTGCTGCGGTCGGCGGTCGCATAGTAGTCCCACACCACGCTAACCGGTCGCATCGCCTTCTTGGCCCCGAAATAACCGCCGCCCTGCTTGAAGTAGTAGTCGAAGAGATGTCCGAAGAAGGATGGCCAGGGGCTGTTCATCATCCAATGCATCACCATTTTTCGGTTGGACCAGTGGGTTGCGTACGCTTCGTATTGCGCGCGAACATCTTCGTAGTAGGCCAACTGAGCTTTCTTTGCCAGTTCGTCCGCGCTGTCGGTCGGGCCGTACCGCTGATCGATTGCTCTACGAATATTCGCCAGCGTATTGTTGCCCCCCTCATTTCCGCCCGCGTGAAAGTACCAGTAGTCATCGGGAGGCCAAACGTGATCGGCAGGAATGAACTTCTTTAGGCTTTCCAGAGGCGGGATGGTTTCATTGTCGCCTTCTTCGGCAGAGGATCCCCGGGCAGGGACGTAGATATCGCTGAACCAATAGTAAGGCGGCCGCCACACGTAAGGGCCGACCATGTGAATGCCGCTCCATGTGCGGTTTCTCTCCGCCACCGTATCCACAATGGCGTTCTGCCAGTGGAGCTCTTTTTCTATCTGGTGATAGTCATGGAGAACCGGGTCGGGAGGCAGGCTGTCGCTCCCATTTGCCCAAAGCACGACCGCCGGATGTGCGCGCAATTCATTCAGGCGCGCGCGCAAGCTGGCCCGGGCAACCCACTGATCTTCGGCGCTCCACAAACTCCAGTGCTCCCATTGCATGCAGCACATCCAGCCCAGCATGACAGGGATACCTTCCCGATCAGCGCGATCAATCATGGTCTCCTCCGCAATCTTCAGCTCCCACCGGATGAGATTCAAGCCGAGGTCTTTGATATAGCTCATGACGGCAGCGTCCCGGTCGGGGTCGTTCTTGAAAAGGAGATCTGGAGTGTAGGCCGCGCCGCGGATCAGGTAATCGCGGCCGTTGATCTGAAGGTAGAAATTGCCTCCGCCGCTGCCAATATCAGGGAAGCTGTTGTCCTGATCACGGGCTTGCGTGACTTTGCGAATCCCAAAATCAATTTCGAATCCCAAAATTAATTTCCTGAGAGTCAGAAGTCTTCGCATCCGACGCGAAATCCATTTTCAGGTGATAGAGGTTCGGCTTGCCCCAGCGGTAAGGCCACCACAGCTCAGCATCCGGAACCGAGAGCTGAGCTACCTCGGCAGGCGTAAATGCGACTTCGGCCGTTTCCGACGCCCGCAACGTGATGTTTTTTTCGAAGACGATTGTCGTCTTCCCTGCTCGCGAGATCTCGCCTTTAAGAACCCCTGACACGGGCTTCTGATTGTGGTTGTGCAGATCACAGTACACCGTAAGAGCAGCAGGAGTGAGCGCCGGCAAGGGTAGATCGGTGACGACATAAGGATTGCGAATCGTAACCGAGCCGGTTGTGCTCAGGAAAACACGCTTCCAGACTCCGGCGTTGCGATCAGGCACGAACGGAATGTTTACCTTGTGCGCAGGATCGTGGTAGCCGATGTACTTCCAATTGATCCAGTCGAGCCAGCTGTCAGCCAACTCAACCGGATGGTCACCGACTACGAAGCCATCTTCGGAGAGCAGTCCTCTCTCCGGAGTGATCTTCACAGCCAGCACATTGGGCCCGTCCACACGAATAAATTGCGTGACATCAAACTCAAATCTGTCGTACATGCCGACAACCTGCGACGAATCCGCGACTTTGTGGCCGTTGAGCCAGATGTCTGCTCGATAGTTAATGCCTTTGAAGATGAGGGAGTACAGGTCGCGCCCCGCAGGCGCAGAAAAGGTCGTGCGATACCACCAGTCTTGCTTCCAAAGGTCTCCCGGCGCGGTGAGATTCATTCCGTAGTACAGATTCTTGTAAACTCCGTTGTCTTCGAGCACTTGCAAGACTGTGGCGGGCATGTGCTTGACGACGTACCAGCGGGAAGCGTCGTAGCTACCCTGGGAGATCGAAGCTTCATCCCCTGAAATATTGTTGGCGGAGGCTATCCTCCAGCCGCTCTCCAGTTCAGTCAGGTTGGAAGATTGGGGAGAGGCGAAAGCCCGCGCCAAAAGAATCAGGGCAAGACACAGCACGAGCTTTACGCACTTATGTTTTCGCTGCATTTGTTGAATATCCCTTCCGTTCTGTTCAGCCTTTAAAACGAAAGCTTCAGTGCGAACTGAATCTGACGGGGGTCGCGGGCCGCCGTCAGGAATCCAAATTCTGGAGTGCCGAAGGTGGTAGTGTTGATCTGCCGGCATCCTTTTGCGCTCGCACGAAGGTCGGGAGACCAAGCAAAAGAATGACTACGGCGAAAACTATCAGGCGGCAACTTGCCAACCTCGGCATCGCGATCCTCCTTGAGCGGTATAGTGAAGCCGTGGCAGACGTCCCTGCAAGTGGAAGTGGCGCGCTGAATCCTTTTCCGCGCGAACAAATTTTGCTGGTATAGTTACGAACGCTTACTTTTACTTTCGTTATATAACCCTTGTCAAGGAAAAAAAGGGCACGCTTGGCAAAACCCGGCTGGGCGACATCGCCCGACGGAAAAACTTGGACGCACACGGTCACGCATGGAAGCTATGTGCGGAAACTCCGTGTCCCTTTCGCAGAAGCGGAAGGAGTAGGAACCGATGGCACGCTGAAATGAAAAGAATTCGAAAGTCGGATTGCTCGGGGGCGAAGCATGAGCATGCTGCATAAAACCACATCCCTCAGCGTGATCTTCCTCAGCTTGTGGGCCGGAGCACAAGATACTCGACCGTCTCCCACTCAGTCTCCAGAGATCGGTTACAAGTCCGCTGCCGATGCAGATCAGAAAAAGACGCTGCTCCTGAAAGACTTTAACCCGACTTCGATGCTGCATGCCGCTGCCCACAAAGTCGAGCGGGCCAAATATTACGTGATCGACGTACACAATCACGTCAACGACGCGCAGGGAATCGACGATCCCATGCCTCCACGACGGGTAATTGAGGTAATGGACAACACGAACGTTAAAACGGTTGTGATTCTCACCGGTAGGTGGGGCGAGAAGCTTCAGAGAGTACTGGACACGATGGTCAAGCCCTATCCCGGGCGCTTCATTGTTTTCTCGCAGATCAACTGGTCAAAAATAGACGATCCCAACTTCAGCCAGGAGATGGTAGCGCAGCTTGATGACGCTGTATCGCGAGGCGCGCGCGGCCTGAAGATCTTAAAAGATCTGGGTCTGGGCGTGAAGGATAAAACCGGTAAGTTGATCAGCGTCGACGATCCTCGTCTGGACCCGATCTTTGAAGAGTGTGGCCGGCTCGGCATTCCGGTGTCACTCCACGTCAGCGATCCTGAGGCATTTTTCCATCCCATCGACAACACCAACGAGCGATATGAAGAATTGATCGCGCATCCCGACTGGAGCTTCTACGGCTCACAGTTTCCCAGCAAGTTATCGATTCTAGAGGCGCGGGATCGTATCCTTGCGCGGCATCCGCATACCACCGTCGTCGCACTGCACATGGCCAACTGGCCCGAGAATCTCGACTACGTTTCCGCCGAACTGGACCGATATCCCAATATGATGGTCGAATTCGGCGCGCGCGAGGCGGAATTAGGCCGGCAACCGCGGAGGGCGCGAGAGTTTTTCTTGAAGTATCAGGACCGGATCATGTTCGGCACCGACAATGGCATGGACGAAGAAATGTACCGAAACCACTTTCGCTGGCTGGAAACAGCAGATGAATATTTTGACTATTGGGGATATCCCGGACAAGGGCGGTTGGAAAATATACGGGATGGAATTGCCTGATACCGTGCTCGAGAAGGTTTATCCCCTGAATGCGAAGCGGCTCTTCCATCAGTTCAGAGGCGGAGCACAGGAACGAAAGGCAAGCCAATGAAACAGCTCTACTATCGGACTATAAGCTGCGCTCGCTCGCGGAAACTCATCGTTGTCGCCATGGGAACGATGTTGCTGCTCGCAGGTTGCACCCGGACAGCGACGAAGCAGGCTCAACCTCACTCAGAACCCTCCAAGATCTCGGTCGTGGTAACACCCGGCGGTCCGGTCGTGCTAACCAGCAGCACCGCTGAATTCCAAATTTTGCCCTCTGGATATATCCAAGCCTTGCTATTGAAAGGTGGACAGCGACTTAGCCTCGATGACCCGCGCCAGGGCAACCCCGAGGAGAGCGACTACCTGGTGCAGGCTGGCAAAGAAATTCATTTCACACTGGATTTCGGCCAAACAAAAATTACCGAATCCATCGGGAAGCTCGGACGCGGGAAGCATGTAGAAATTCCAGCCCAGCCCATCGGGCCTTCTGGCACAAGTCTTCGACGGACATTGCATGTCGAAGTCTATGACGACTTCCCAAATATTCTGCTCAGCAGTGTCGCCTACACAAACACGGGAAACTCCGAGTATCACCTTGACCTCATTATCGAACAGCAACACAGGTTCAACTCCCACATGGTGAAAGAGCATCCCTACGACATGTGGTCGTATCAGGGCTCAAGCTACGAATGGGGCAAGGACGACGTTGTCAAGCTCAGGAGCGGGTTCTCCCAGCCAAACCTGATGGGTGGAATCGTAAAGGGCGGTTACGGCGGGGGCATTCCAGTGGTGGCGTTCTGGACAGCATCGGTCGGAGAAGCCATTGGCCATGTCGAAACGCTTCCTTTATCGCTCTCGTTGCCGGTCAAAGTGCAGCGCGACGGACGAGTAAGCACAGCCGTTAGTATCCCAGCGGACACAACCCTCAAGCCAGGTGAGAACTACTCTACTCCCCGAAGTTTTGTCGCGATTTATTCCGGGGACTTTTATGAGCCGTTGCGTCTGTGGTCAAGCGTTCTGCAAAAAGAAGGCTGGGAAATTCCTAAGCCGTCGAGTGAGGCATACAACGTGAGCTGGTGCGGCTGGGGATACGAATTCAATGTGACGCCGGCACAAATGTTGGGCACAGTGCCTAAGCTGAAAGAATTCGGCATCAAGTGGGCAACGCTGGATGACCGCTGGTTCGACACGTATGGCGACTGGAATCCGCGACCGGACACATTTCCGGGCGATTCCATTAAGAAGATGACCGACGACTTCCACCAGCAGGGAGAGTTGGTTCAACTGTGGTGGCTGCCTTTGGCCACCGAAGACGGTCAGGGCAAGTGGGAGTCGCACAAGTATGTCGTCTCCAAGGTGGCGCAGGAGCATCCCGATTGGTTCATCCTCGACAAGAACGGCAAGCGTGCCCGTATGACCCGCAACTTGGCCGCGCTGTGTCCGGCAGTGCCCGAGGTACAGGCCTACTATAGGCAGCTGACTGAGAAATTTATTCGCGACTGGGGTTTCGACGGCTCGAAGCTCGACAACATCTACAGCGTGCCCATGTGCTACAACCCGGCGCATCATCACAAGTCGCCGCAGGACTCCGTCAATGCAATGGCTGATGTATACAAGGTCATTTTTCAGACCACGCGCTCAATAAAACCTGAGAGTGTGACGCAAAGCTGCCCTTGTGGAACTCCGCCATCCCTGGCGTGGTTGCCCTACATGGACCAGGCAGTGACTGCTGACCCGGTCGGCGCCGTGCAGGTGCGTCGCCGCATCAAGATGTACAAAGCGCTGCTCGGACCCGAAGCAGCTGTATACGGCGATCATGTGGAGCTTTCAGAGATGACTCGTGTGGGCAACGAGTGGTCGGAGCACGGCAGCGATTTTGCCTCGACCATCGGGGCCGGCGGTGTGGTGGGGACAAAATTCGTGTGGCCGGACCCCGGCCCGAAGTATAAAGCTGTGCTGCTTACTGCCGAGAAAGAAGCTCACTGGAAGAAATGGATCGGGATTTACAACGAAAAGATGCTTTCCAAGGGCATCTTCCGCAATCTTTACGTCGACGGTTATGACCTGCCCGAGGGGTACGCGATTGAGAAGGACGGCAAGATGTATTACGCGTTCTTCGCTCCGACCGCTGCAGAATGGAGAGGCGAAGTAGAATTGCGCGGCCTTAAACCCGGTTCATATCACGTAATTGACTACGCGAACGGCAAAGACTTGGGTACAGTCGAGGCCACAGCCGACAATGCACCACGACTAAGGACCGATTTCAAGGACCATCTGCTACTGGAAATGTCGAGATAACGGCATTATTATAAGATTTACTTCGCCGGGAATCGAGCTAAAGCCTGAAACGGTGTGCCGCATCCCGCGAATCCTATTCGTTGAGGATGACTACGCGACTCAAATTGCTTGGATTATCAGGATCGAGGCCCTTCTTCAGCCCCGTAAACAGACCTATGAGTTGCCCTGCGAAAACGTACGGCGCCATCCGCGCCAGTTCGGGTAGTTCGAAACCAAACTCGATTAGCAAATCGGATGCAGCCCGAGCGCGCTCATCCGCCTGGGTGGTGAGCGTGAAAGTGGTTCCCCCCCAAGCTCTTGATCTCCTCCAGCACGTCACACTCGGCGTCGTAGCCTCGTTCGGAGAGCAGAAAAATCACCAGAGTCTCGGGACTCACAATAGCCTTCGGCCCGTGACGGAACTCCAAAGTGTGAAAACTCTGAGCGTCAGAGGCTGACATTTCGGTAATCTTAAGCGCAGTTTCGCAGGCCAAGCCGTAGAAAGGGCCTTGCCCCAGGCAGACGTAGTCGGCGAACTGCCGCGCGCTGAGAAATTCCCGGATTCGTGGGTGCAAAGCTGCCAGGGGCGGTATCCGCCAATGCGGGCAGAGCGCTAAGCGATTTGCAAAAGGTGTGATCGTCCGCCAAGAACGCTGACAGATACTGCAACCCCAGTACCATGGAAGTGAAAGAACGCGTCATCACCGTGCTTTCCTCGTCAGAAGGAAGCAGCGGGAGAGTGCTGGTAGCGATCTGCTCGAGAGGTTGACCAACAGTGCTGGTGATGGCCAGAGTACGCACATCTTTCTCGCGTTCGAGAAACTGGGGCCGCTTTCAACGTCTCGGAGGTACGACCGGAACGCGAGATTACGGCGGCCGCAATCTCCTGTGAGCTGCGAGGCCGATGTAGTAACTGGAGCCGCAGCCAATGAACAGCCATTCAGTTGCGGATCCGAAGTCCTGGCGCAGGTTTGCCATCGTACCGCTGCGCTCGAGCTCAGTTACGCAACCACTCCAGAATTGTGGCTGGGAAAGTATCTCGGCGAGGGAATGCGCGCCAGGGGCCGAAACTAAGGAGTTCGCGCCTTTTCGATTAGACGAGGTTTACCTCTATCCCGACTTTCTTGAGCGCCCGCAGATCTGACTTCGGGACGCCGCGATCAGTAATGACCGCCTGCAAGGCGCTTGGTGGAACGATCAACGACAAGCTTCGACGGCCAAACTTGCTCGAGTCACAGACCGCCACGGTTCGCTTTGCAACTTCAACCATCACCCGGTTGACTTTGGCTTCAAGAAGGTTTGGCGTGCTCAGGCCATAGTGGACGTCAAAACCATCCACGCCGAGGAAAAGTATGTCGGCGTTCAACCGGCGGAGGGTTTCTTCCGCGATCGGACCGACCAGAGAAAACGAATTCTTGCGAAGCGTACCACCGGTAAGGATGACTTCCACAGGGGCTCCTGACAGCTCCGCGGCAATGTTTACGGCGTTCGTGATAATCGTAATGTTATGAAAGTTGCGTAAAGCTCTGGCGATGCCGGTCGTGGTAGTACCAGAGTCGAGAATCACAACCTGGCCTTCTTTCACCAGACGTGCCGCCGCCGCAGCGATCCGGAGCTTCTCCTGTCGCTGGAGCTGTTCTTTTTCCCGAAGCGTGGGATCTGCAAGAGCCCCCTCGCGGGCCGGCAGCGCACCCCCATGAGTGCGATGGACCAGTCTTTGAGCGTGCAGAACGTCGAGATCCTTTCGAATGGTGACCTGAGAGGTATCGAATTGGTGCGCCATCTCCGTCACCAGCACCCGCCCATTGCGACCAAGAATCTCGAGAATGGCACGGCGACGCTCTTCGTTTAGCACATTATTCTTCAGGACAGGATTGTTCGGAATTCAACGCGACTTTTGATTGCCATTTCTTTTTATATCGCTCTCTTTCGTTTGTCCAGTCGAAAGGGAGACCGACGGGCGCTTCTGAAGCTCGAAGGAATGACAAGAAAATCTACGACATGAGCTC
>WNGP01006810.1_pt1 | contig 15533 bp, 13 predicted proteins | sample 5407671 | NCBI WGS metagenome assembly WNGP01 (sample SAMN13153381, study PRJNA577476) | soil metagenome | isolation source: 40 cm soil or saprolite under Garry oak tree replicate 2 | place: USA:California | collected 2016-06-15 | reverse complement strand
CAAATGCCTTGCCCTAGCAAAGAAGCGGCCTGTTCATACAAGCGCAGGACTGGGCGGGCACGCTGGAGAAAGGCTTCCGGATTCTGAATATGCTGCCAGGAGTGGAAGCGCCAGGGACGGATCTGCTCAGCGGTGAGCCCACGTCCAAGGGTTCTGGCTGAAATGGTCGGCAAGGTAGGGATGGTAACTACATGGCGGGCCAGGTCTGCTCGACTCCAATGAGCCAGCGGGACTTCATGGGATCGCGGTAGGCTGCAAGCCAGTGCCGTTACTTGGGCACGCGCCTCTGATGAAAAACGACGTGGCGCTCCTGGTCGGGGTAAATCCTTGAGTGAATGGGTCTCTTGCCAGCGCCACCGCCATTTGCGCACCAGCCGATCATTGACATCCAGCGACTTCGCAATCTGCTTTGAACTCCAGGTGGGATGGGAATGAGCTGTCAAGATAATGCGTGCGCGTCGGGCTATGGCCTGTGGGCTACGATGGGCTTGGGCAAGCTGGAGGAACTGTTTCGCTTCACGAGGAGTTAGGGGAAAAGGAGATAACAGGGGCTGGTAACGCATATAGCACCTCCAAGTCTGGTCGGCAAACCATTCTATCTTCCAGACATCTCCCTCTACAACGCGTTATCCTATACCATCTATTCTTCAAGACTGCGCGATGCTCTCCTGTTCTTTTCCAGCGAGGCTGGAACGTATTTACGCCCGGCTGTACTTAGTATTGGCGGAGTGCGAAAAATGATGGAGAAGTACCTCAAACGTGCTGGTATTACAAAAAAGATTAGTTGTCATGGCCTACAGAGGCTGTGCGAAAAGTGGTCTAATAGAGCAGAAGAATAAGGGGAATGTGAGAGGAGGTGGAGAAATGAATAGACTCAGCTACCCCAGTGATCTGACCGAGAAGGAATGGGCCATCCTCGAACCGCTCATCCCGCCCGCCAAGGCAGGCGGACACCCACGAACCACCAACATCCGAGAAGTGATCAATGCCATTTTGTACCTGGATCGGACAGGTAGTCAATGGCGTGCTTTGCCGCATGAGTTTCCACCTTGGTCAACCGTCTGGTACTACTTCCGCACGTGGCGCAACGACGGTACGTGGAAACGAATGCACACGGCTTTACGCGAACAGGTGCGAGTGAAACAAGGACGCCAACCGACTCCCAGCGCCGCCATCATCGACAGTCAATCGGTGAAGACGACGCAAAAAGGGGGCTTCGCGGCTACGATGGGGGCAAAAAGATCAAAGGCCGCAAGCGCCACTTGCTTGTCGATACGACTGGGCTGATCCTGCAGGTGCTCGTGCATGAGGCTAATATCCAAGACTATCGCGGTGGCAAACGCTTGCTTGCGCCGCTCATAGAGGTCTTTCCTCGTCTGAAGTTGATCTGGGCGGATAGCGGTTACAAGAAGGAAGGCTTCGATGAGTGGGTCAAGGCGACGCTGGGGTGGGATGTCGAGTTCGTGGAACATCCCTGGAGTGGCTTACGGGGCGTCTGGGCACCCAAGGATGCCGTGATTGATTGGGAGAAGATCCGACCCAGTGGCTTTCATGTGCTTCCACACCGCTGGATTGTCGAGAACACCCAAACACAAGACCCCTGAATCAATTCGGTTGACAACATCTCCTCCACGTCCTATGCTTGGCATCAGTGGGCTGCTGAACTTGCTTACCTGGGTTGAGCACCGGCAGCGGGCCCAAGCTTCACCGCATGAGGAGGGCGGTATCCCATATCCAGTCTCTTATCCAACACGGCTCCCCCCCACCCGATTCCAGCCAGGGAATCAGTCGGTGGGAGGCTCTGCCCCCGGCCAACCGTCAGCGGCTTCTCTGGCTGCTGAGTCATCTGCTCGAACGCCAACTGGAACGCGGCCGCACACCAGGCAAGGAGGACGACGATGAACTCGACGCGAATACCGAGTAAGTCCGGCCTCACTGCACTGGATGACGTGCGCGCGGAGAAAATTCGCGCCTTCCATCGCCAGCGGCTTGCGATCGTCTACGTACGCCAATCCACCGTCCAACAAGTCCTGGACCACCAGGAGTCAACACGGCTGCAATATGGGCTGGTGAGTCGAGCCCAGGCGCTGGGGTGGGCCGCCGACCGCATCCTGGTGATCGATGAAGATCTCGGCAAGTCCGGGACAAGTACGCAGGGGCGAACGGGCTTCCAACGACTGGTTTCTGAGGTGAGCCTGGATCACGTCGGGATCATCTTCGGGGTCGAAATGTCGCGCCTGGCCCGCTCCAACAAGGATTGGCATCAACTTTTGGAACTGTGCGCGCTCTTTCACACCCTGATTGCTGATCTAGATGGGATATACGACCCGGTGCAGTACAATGATCGCCTCCTCTTAGGACTGAAGGGAACCATATCTGAAGCCGAACTACATATCCTGAAGCAGCGGATGCACCAGGGCCGCTTGAGCAAAGCCCAGCGGGGCGAGCTACAGTTTGCGCTGCCGATTGGCTACATCTGGAGTCTCACCGGCGAGATCCAGTTCGACCCGGATGAACAGGTGCAACAGGTCGTTCGGCTCGTCTTCCGCACCTTTGACGAACTGGGTACGCTTGGCGGGCTAGTACGCTACCTGGCCCAGCACCAGATCCAACTCGGGGTGCGCCTGCGGGAGGGGCCTGGAAAAGGGGAACTGGTCTGGCGCCGCCCCAATCGGGTCACCTTACAGATGATGCTCAAACACCCCCTCTACGCTGGTTCCTACGTCTACGGACGACGACAGGACGATCCGCGTCGCAAGCAGCCGGAGCGATCACGCACGGGTCGGGTGGTGATGACGCCAGATGAGTGGTTGGTCCTGCTCCCCAATCACAGCCCGTCCTACATTTCTCCCGAGCAGTATGAGCGCAATCAGGCGCGGCTCGCGGCCAACCGCGCACGTACGGATGCCATGGGAGCTGTGCGCACTGGACCAGCCCTCTTAGCCGGTCTGGTGGTCTGCGCCCGCTGTGGCTGTCGGCTCAACGTCCATTATGATGACGGTGGTGCGCGGCTGCACACGTATGAATGTGTGGAGCGCTGGACGCACTACGGCGAACCGAGATGCCAACACCTGGCAGGTCCCTGCCTGGATACCTTCGTCAGTCAGCAGGTCCTCGCCGCTTTGGAGCCAGCCGCCTTAGAGTTGTCGCTCACTGCCACCGAGCATCTGGAGCAGGAACGGACCGAATTAGATCGGCTCTGGCAACACCGGCGCGAACGAGCCGCCTATGAAGTGGAGCGGGCCGCTCGTCAGTACCATGCCGTCGAACCGGAACATCGGCTCGTGGCCCGCACGCTGGAACGTGCCTGGGAGGAGAAGTTGGCATCCCAACAACAGCTTGAAGAGGAGTATCATCGCTTTGTCCAGCGCCAGCCACGTCTTCTTTCGGAAACCGAGCGAGAGGCGATTCGCCGCCTGGCAACGGACATTCCCATGCTCTGGAGCGCTTCAACTACCACGGCAGCCGATCGGAAGGAGATCATTCGCCAGGTCGTTGAACGGGTCATCGTTGACGTGCAGGGTAGCAGCGAACGGGTGAAGGTACGTATTGAGTGGATCGGCGGCGGTCACACCGAGGGAGTTGTGATCCGACCAATTGGCAAACTGAGCGAGTTGAGTAGCTATCCGCAGATCTGTCACCAGGTCCAGGTGTTGACCGAAGCAGGCTGGGCAGCAGTGGCGATTGCGCAAGCGTTGAATGAGGCGGGCTTTCGCCCTCCCCGTTCCACTACTGGCTTTCGCGCAGAGATGATCACGCAGCTGCAACGCCAGTTAGGCATGAAAGCGCCGCGCCCGCGAGTTCGGCATCATAAGGGGTTCCTACCCGATGAATGGTGGCCAACCGAACTGGCTCGCCACCTTCACATCCCACGGGGGACGCTCTTGCACTGGATTCGTCAAGGGGTGGTGCGAGCGCGCCAACTCGATGAACCCCTACACCGCTGGGTGGTGTGGGCTGACGAAGCTGAACAGGAACGGCTTCAAGCGTATCATCAGCGTGTGATCGGGGACGAGTTCCGCCACCGCTGGACGGATACATCACTTGCTGAACACGCTTGATGAGGATATCATACAAGCGAAACACGAAAGGAGAGCGCAATGGCAAGCACTCAGAAACAGAAAACTGTCTGTGGGGGTAGTGTGGCTGGGTCATTGAGCGCACCTTCGCCTGGCTTTCGACTTGGCGTCGGCTCTCCAAAGACTATGAGGTGCTCAAGAGCAGCGAGGAAGCCTGGATCTACCTTGCCATGATCCGCATCATGTTGAGACGCTTAGCTCAAACCCAGACCTGAGGCCTTTTCGCACAGCCTCTACACTACACCTGCGTCACCAATAGAGCAACGTCAGGGATGATTGTCTTCTACTTGAAAAAACCCCTCAGACATGAACGCGTGAGAACGTCAAAGAAATATAAGCCTATTGGCACAGATGAGCTACGAAAACTGATGGAGTTTACCAGTTTATGAAGCATTACATGCGCTATCTAATGACAACCGAGAATTCCTCCCGTGTTCTATACTTTTGCGGAACCATGCGCCAGGCTTTCAAGTGGCTGGCTTGAATACATTGCCTTCATACCTATAGCTTTGTTCTCTTCAAAGGAACATACAGCGAGTGGACCAATTTTTTGAGGATTCAACGCTCATTTTGAACTGATTTGTACTCATTTCATTTCGGAGTTATTACGATGGAAATCCCAAGCCTTGCTGGTAAATGCCCCGAAACCTTGCCCGATTTTGCCCTGAAACGTGAGCACTTGCCAAGAGTCTTGAGCACCAGCAGGAACATGCCTGGGAAAACTGCTCCCCATCTGGCGCGCGAACCATCGATACCTTGTGCATTCGAGCTGACTGTTCTCATGGTGCTCACTGCGAACGAATTGTGCTACAATTGGATGGGTCATACGTTGACCTTCCTTGAAGGAGAGAAGAAAGATGAGCAATAATTGGAGTGAACCCATTTTGCCGGACACGGAGGAAAGTCAACTTCCAGCTACTGAAGTGTATGCTGCTTCAAACTCAGCAGGAGGCAAATATCCGAGACTCGAATGAAGTCTTTTGATATTATAGACCTGCTCAATGAAAACAGTCAAATTTTGCTCGGCATCGGCGAATGAATCATATTCTTTGAGATACACCTCTTCCTGTTTGAGCGTCTTAAAGAAACTTTCAGCCTTCGCATTGTCATATGGGTTCCCGACCGAAGACATACTGATCTGCGCTCCAATCTCCTGAAGTTGTTCCACATACTCTCGACTTGCATACTGTACGCCTCGATCAGAATGATGGATCAGTCCCGGCTTTGGATGCCGCTCGACAATCGCCTGGTGCAGTGCATTGCGTGTAAGTTGTGTCGTCATTTCTCTGGAGAGATGCCAACCGACACAACGGCGAGAGTATGCATCCAAGATACAGGCCAGGTACACAAACGCGCTTCTCAAACGGATGTAGGTAAAGTCTGCAACCCAGGCTTGATCATGAGCGGTCAAAGAAGCTCCCGCTAACACATTGGGATACACCGGAAATCCGTGGCGCGAATTGGTCGTAGTGATTACAAACCGTTTTTTGAGATGGCAGAGTAATGACTCTTCCTGCATGATTCGTAGCACCCGCTTGTGATTGACGATCCAGCCTTGACGCGCTAATGCATGGGTGACACGCCGATACCCATACCCAGCAAACTCCAGAATAATGTGTTCAATCTGGTCACGTAAAGCGATGTCCTGCATATCCTGATCGGGTTGAGTGATCTGCTCATAGTACCAGCTCCTACTGACTCCAAGCAGCTCACACAAATGGACAATGGAAAGATCAGGATGTTCTTGGTGCGCCAATGTAATCATCGCATGGCGCTCCGTGATTCCAGACGCTGCAATGTTTTTTTTAGCACCTGATTCTCCAAGGCAAGCTGCCCACAAAACTGTTCGAGTTCGGTAATCCGCTGATCTTGTGTGGTTGACCCTTCTGCCTGCAGAGGCTGAAATGCGGATTCTCCTCGCTCCTGATACTCTTTTCGCCAAGGCCATATTCTCGACATGCTTGAGCAGGACGTTTTTGTCCCATACTAATCTGGCGCACGACATCCAGTTTAAACTCGCGGCTGTGGACTCGTTTTTGCATCTTTCTTCTCCCTGTCTGTTCCTAATGTACGATATTTTGGAGAAGTTGACTTCGATCTCTGTCCGGTCATATGGGTTCAGTCCAAATCCGGAGCCACACCTCCTCTTGACAAACCTCACCTTTGGCGAATCACCCAGGTGGCACGCTGGTCGCTTGTGGGTTTCCGACTGGGGAACGCGGGAACTCCTTGCCGTCAGCCAAGAAGGGAAACGGGAAGTCATGGTCACGCTCGACTTTCCCTCGTTTCAGCCCATTTGCATGGATTGGCTGCCAGATGGGCGTCTCTTGATCGTCTCGTCAGCAGAGGGGCGCCTGTTATGCAGACACCCAGATGGATCGCTCACGACGTATGCTGAGCTGAGTCAGGTCTCTGACAAAGGCTGGAATGAGATTGTGGTGGATGGCCACGGCAATACCTACGTGAATGGAGAAGTTCTGGCGCTCGTCACCCCAGACGGCACGGTTCGGCAGGTGGCGACCAACTTCGCCTTTCCCAACGGCATGGCGATCACGCCCGACAATGCAACATTGGTTCTTGCTGAGTCCCATGGCAAGCGACTCACCGCTTTCGACATTTCCACCGATGGGAGTTTGTCTCACCGCCGAGTCTGGGCCAACCTGGGCGACGGCGTTCCCGATGGGATCTGCCTGGATGCTGAGGGTGCCGTGTGGTATGCTGACGTTCCCAATAAGCGCTGTGTGCGCGTCCGCGAAGGGGGCGAGGTGGTACAGACGGTTGCCTTAGACCGAGGATGTTTCGCGTGTATGCTCGGTGGCTCAGACAGGAAGACGTTATTTCTGGTGACACGGGAGTGGTACGGCATGGAGAGGGCAGCCGATGAGACACAGACAGGCCAGGTGCTGACCCTAGAAGCCCCGGCGGCGGGTGTGGGCTGGCCATAACTGGGACGCCCGGTGGGAAGCCGTACCCGTGCTTCCGGTTCTTCAACCACCTGCGCGTCTCGTGCCGCCCGCAATGGTGAACTGATCACTGCCAACGCCTGCCGGTACGACCATCAGTATCTCTCCTGCATGAGCAGTACATGAAGCGGTCCAACACTCAGTTCTTCTGAGATGCGCATACACCATTGACAACGCTCAGGAACAGTAGACCAGATAGGGAGCTGTTTTCCCAGGAAGCTTTGTCCTAGTGCCCATGATTGGGGTAAGTGCTCACGTTTCAGGGCAAAATCGGGCAAGGTTTCGGGGCATTTACCACTCGCGCCCCATGATACCTCAAGTCGGTTGACATCTGATATGGAGGAAGAACTAAAGGACGTTACTCTTACTATATACGAGCAACTTTCTGATCTAGTTTTCTGCTGGTAATAAAGTTACGTATGGTACTTCTATTGACTCCCATTGGCCGTCCGAGTTGGGTTCCTTCAGATTTTTTACGGGCAAGGGCCTCTTTGGTACGGGACGAGATCATAGATCGTTCAATCTCAGCAGAGAGGGAAAAAGCAAAGGCCAGGACCTTGGAATTAATAGTGTTGCCGAGTTCATACCGTTCTTTGACCGTGAAAACCTTCACATCCTTTTCCATCAGCTGATACAGTATGCTCATGACCTCCATTAAACTTCTTCCTAAACGGGAGATCTCCGAAACAATGAGAATGTCATCTGCTTTCATTCTGTCAAGTAGTGGCCCGAGTTTTCGTAAGCGAGCCTTTGTCACGCCGGTGACCGTTTCATCTACCCATTCATCGATTTGTAGCCGTTTCTCGTCCGCGAACTTTAGGATTTCAAAGCGTTGATTTTCTGTTGTTTGTTTATCTTTGGAGATGCGGACATACGCGTAAATCATGGCAAAAATTTCCCTGTTGAAAAAAAAGGTATCCATAGCATTAATTTACACAATTTCTGTTGAAAAGAAAAGAGGGTTTACTACGACAATTTTTGCTGAGGAAAAACGACCGTTTTCTATAAGCAAGTATTAATATTCTGTATAAATTAAAGCATTCTAGAGAGAAGAAGCTCAATCAGCGGGTAATGGCTCAGGAAAAGAACCAACAAGTACCAGTCCTAACAATTGATGTCACTAAATACGAATCGAGGAATACACTCAACGTAGGAAAAGTAAGCTCAGGAGGAACTCTCTCTCAAAAAGCAATTTGTATATGAAAATCATAGGGAATGACTCCAAATTGTATCATTCTAGCCATGAATGGTGAATGTATGTTTAATCTTCTTTAGATTGGCAGCGAATCCAGATGGGTTGAATGTGTTCGACGGGACGATCAAAGAGTCCGAGTTGTTCATCTATACGAAAAAGTTGCTCAAAATCTTCAGTAGCGTACGCTTTACGCAATCGTGAAGCATACGAGGTCACCAGCACGCGGAGATAATGTTCCACATCGTAGTCGCGGCGACTCTTCGTTTCTTCTGGATGGAAGAACAGGAGTGCCTCGTTCAGTTTGCTTCCATCTTCTTTCGATCCATCCTCATTGACAACGCCGATGATGATCTCCTCGCTCTCATCTGGTACCCACACAGAAAGACCGCTTAGGGATCGATAGAACCTCACACGCTCACCAGGAGTCCATTGCGTGCGACCTGCTGCTAACAGTGCCTCGTAGGCCTGTTCAGAGTGTCCCACCCGCGCAGCCATGTATGCTTCCGGCGTTTTTGAAAGGCGTACTCGCGCTGCGACATCAGTAGCTGTGTACAGACGATTCCGCAGTGCATGTGTCGTCTCCTGAAAAGCATTGCGCACACCAACTGCATCTCCTGTCATCGTAGTGAACAACGCCTGGCGCAAGAATTGCTCGCCGAATGGCTCAGCTCGGCTCGAACGCAGCGCAACTCCATGTACAATGATCTGTCCGTCATAGGTCAGTAATGCATAATTCTTGACTTCGTGGCTCAGCATTGAACGGTAGCGTCCTTCATACTCCAGGCGAATGCCTATTGGTAGCACGGCTCCTATATCAGCGACGAGCTGTCGTTCCCGCTCTTCGGTCCAGGCAGGTGGAACTGCGAAATAGACACCATCGGTGTCAGCTTCGATCAGGGCCATTCCCCTCTCGCTTAACACATCGAGCACTTGCGACAATACCTCACGCCCTCGCTTTGTGACCTCATCAGCCGCACTCATATCTGCGAACAGGGCCATGGAACCAGCTCCCATATAGCCGTAGGCCGCGTTGATGAGGATCTTCATCGCCACCTGCGTGGCATCGTGTGTGCTAGCCTCCAGTGATCCTTGGGATGCGCTGCGAGCCGCAGCTTTGTGTGCTAACCGTAAATCGATCAGCCGATCGAGTAACCCCAGCAAGACGCCAAGGCGATCGCACGACGGACCGATTCGAAATGAACGCATGAGCGAGGGATACAGCGAGGCGACATCGGCTTTGACGATGTGCTCAGCCACCCCGGTCGCAAACAGGTGGACTGCACCCCCTTCGTGAGCTCCGTGATTTGAGTTGGGTTCTGTTTCCTGCCGCGGTAATGCTGCGCCTGCATGGAGATAGGCCCGCACGAGCAAGGGTTCAAGAATGCCCATAGCCGGGCCAGCCGAAGCTATGCGTTCATAGCGACGCGGGGCCATGCCTGTAAGGGCAAACGATGCGCCGAGCAACCTTCGTGAAAGGCCGTCCACCTCTTGCACGTCATCGAGCGCATAGCGGCGCACCAGTTCGGGGTCGCGGCAATAGGTATCATAGATGGAGGCACCATCGAGGTAGACCCGCTCCGTTGTGGCGATCCCGAAGTAGCGGGCGACGTCTTTCAGGCTATGGCTCGGTAGGTCGCGCACCACGAAATCGTAGCGGCGAACAGCGTCCAATGTATCGATCAGCTCGCGTCCCGCTACACTGTAGCGCACGCGGCGACGGGCTTCTGGGCCAATGGCCAGCGTTTCTTCTCGCCGCTCCAGGTGCTCTGGACCACCAGTGCGTCCGAGTCGCAGCTGGATACCCAGCGCTTTGGCCCGATATTCCAGAAACTGCAGGTCAAACGAAAACAGATTATGGTTCTCAAGGATGTCCGGGTCGCGTTGTCGAATAAGCTCACACAGTTCGACAATGATGCGCCCTTCTTCTTCAGGGTGAGGTGCTTCCAGGACGGCTGAAAACCCACGACTGTCACGTACTGCGATCAAAAAGATACGCCCCCGATGGGGATCAAGCGCGGTGGTCTCTAAGTCAAATTGGAGTCGGTGGAGATCTTCAAAAGCTAATCCACGAAAATAGACACGCCCGGTCTGCATAAGATACTGTTCGACAGAACCGACCTGGTAGTAAACACCCGAAAGCTCTCCAAGGCTATTCACACGACGTCCTAACCGGCGAGATGCACCTGTCAGTAGCGTCCGCTCGAGGAAACGTCCATCTCGTGAGGACAGGAGATAGCGATACGATCCAGGCGGACCATCCAGGAGATGATAGCTGATCTGTGAAGTGTCTGTAAGTAACTCAGTAGGTGAGGAAGAAGTCAAAGCCGATCCGAGATGAGCGAGGTCATCAAGGGTCGCGGCAAAGAGCCAGGGACGAAACGTTTCCTTGATGCACAAGACCTGTGCGCCATCACGTCTCCACACAACCACACGGCCATTGCGTTGTGCCCAGACCGAGACGATCCCAGGTATGGGATCCCATCCAGAAACCCACTCGTTAACAGTGGGAGGAGGTACCAAATGAGGTGTTTTAGATTTACGTAATTGCATTGTACTCCTGGAGTCATGCTGCAAACAGAACGTTTATTCTAAGCATACCATTAGGAGTTCTTTTTGCCAATCTTTCACCCTGCTCATATATATGCCCCTATGTAATAAGTACTTTTGATTAGGAGGAGTTTTGTAAGATTTCATCTATTTTGTCCTGTGGCGCTATGAGCCAGATCATAGGAAGAGAGGGTGCAAAAGATATAACCCTAAAGTACTTCTGATTATTCTATAGATATGATTATAGACATAGCCTCTTCATAAGCACGTCGTACACTCTGAATATGCAGCACGTGGTCGATGTTTAACTTTCGAAGAAACTGTTTTCGCTTCAAAACAATTCGTTCTTCCCTGCATTTCTGTACAAGCCACTGAATACGTCGTAAAGCAAAGGTTTCTGGTGTTTCAAATACCTCCTGCAAAGCGAGTCTCGTCAAAGGTGCCTTCTTATGACTTATATTCCGAAGTTCCGGTATTTCGACATAGATTTTTCTCATTGTTACTCTCACAGGGTAACCTGAAGCATTGGCAATTTTCCTTGCACAGGTCCTTACGGTATGAGCCATCTGCTCATCCCAACTCGTGCTCTGTTCATCGCATGAAATCTTTTGATGAGAACGAAAAGGGACAGGAAACTCGTTTTTGGGTTTCAGTTTTGGCCGACTTAGTGGTTTATGGGCTAATAACCATTCCCTATCGTGCGTTCTAAGCCACCAGTGAACTCCAGGTAATTTTTTTCGTAAAGCAGTAATACTTTCTCCCTGAGAGATGTTGAGTAGATCTAACCATTGTGTACGATACCATAAACGATCTTTTGCTTTTCTTCTGCTTTGCTTTACTCCCGATCTAGGTGTCCAGAGCGATACTCGTGGTACGGGAAGTGCTAACTTAGCCGCTTGCCGATTGACAGTGATGAGAGTAACACCAAGCTGACAAGCGATATCGTTGAGTCTTATTGCTTGGTCAAACCAAAGTTCTCGTAACTTCGCCTCCCATAGCGGTCCATATGCAAGAATTTTATCCCTTCGATATTGATCCTCAGGTGTCTGATCCGGTCCTGAACGGCTATATATAAATCCGCAATCACAAGTAAATTTTCCAACTAGAAGTCCTTTTCCGCTTACCTCACTCATTTGTAATGTTTTTAAAAATTGTACGCGATAATGTTCACAAACGGGATTGAGGCATGGCCAGGGTCCAGCACCAAACGGTTGGGGATAGGGAATTTCTTTGGTAAGGAATGTATCTATTGTGGAGCCGAGGAAATAGATCAAAAGAATATGATTCAGAGGATGACGCACGCTTCCGGAAGTTCGCAGCATTGTTGATAACCAATTACGCATTTCGCGGGTTTGCTTGATCTCACAGTGCAGCAAGGTAAGTATCTCAGGTGGGTAGAAATCCGCAAATGCATGAAGAAGATCGCCGGTGCGAACCAACCCGTTTAGGGTCATCAAACCTCGTTGAGCCAGAAGTGCATGATATTGTCTTTGTAGGAAATGATCGTCTTCAGGAAGATGCTCATGTTCTAAAAGATAAGAAACAAGACTGGCAATATTCATTAAGACAGTGTTTACTGAAGAAGATGTTACCTCTTGAGGTTCACATAGACGAATGGCATGTTCTGCGGAAATAAATTGTCTTGGCTCGAGAGTAATAGAGTCTCGTGTCCGAACCTCGCTGCTCTCAAGGAAGATCCTATGCTTAGGGCAGATTTCTACTCCACGTATTTGATGCAACCGATGCCAGTAACATTCTCCATACTTTGCTCTATCCTCCTCTACGCATACGGGACAGAAACGGAGCCAGCCAGGTGAAGACATAGTTGATGAAGCATACCCCAGATTACCAATTAGCTGATGAATTGAACTCGCTCTGTTTGAAACCATTTGTTCTCGAAGACGACAAAGTCGATCTCGCGGTAAAAAAGGCGCATACAATGGAAATAAGGTATGATGATTAATCAGGTCATCAATCGTATATGCGTGCCCAAGAGGTAAATTGTTTACGAAATGACCTAAAAAGCAAGGTAAATCAACGATTGTAACTGCATTGATATTACCAAACAGCTCTCGCATTACATCTTGTTTCCCTAAATAGCTAACACAATCACTAAAACGAGACCATACACTATAAAGGATCTCATCGGGATGCGGGTCTAGAAAGTGTTCGAGCATCGAGCCTGAATTTCCTCAACTTTACTAAGTACTTGTATTATTGTTGTGATGCGCCCAGCATATCAAGATAACTGGACAATCACTTGAAGAGAAACCATGATGTCCTATGAAACGTTCAACATTTGAAGTAGCTACACTAGCATGCAAGCAATGAGGAACATTGGCTAGTTCGAATAAACTTCACCATTTCTATCAAATCACAACTCAAAGCAAAGCTTCTAAAATGAATTCTTTCGGCGACAGGTTAGAGAACGAGAAGCGAGGGGCTCGGATCAACATTTGGTTGTGAATTTAAGTTCATGTTAATGCACCAGTTTGTTTTAAGAGAGAAACAAAAGGCGCAAATCTTTCGCAAGTACCTTGTTTCCAATCACATACTCTCATGATGGCAACAAGATTACGATTCACATGATATGATAAAATCCAGTAGTAAGAAACTCTGAAACGAGCTTAAATCTGATTTGTGTCTCAGGATACTTAATTATCATGTAAGATGAAATGGCTTCAATAAGCTTGAAAATTGACCAACGCAGTTAAAGTCCGACAATCCTGTCAATTGACAATAATTCATCACAGTGCAATGAGGCTGTTCATAAAGTTCAGAACATTTTTGTTTCACAGTCACTTATGCTTAAAAGAGAAGAGGCGATTCCCAAAGGGCATTTTGTTATTTTGTTGCTGAACTTTAGTTGATCTATATCCTTGCGGTAGTATTTATTTACAGATTTTGAGTGTCGAGTGAGTTCAGTATATTATTGCTCGAGTTCAGAACATTATTGTCGCTGCACATCAGTTCTAGGAATCCCTCTAATCCTTGGACGAGAAGGCACCTCTCAACATTTAGAGCGACGAGAGGAAACGCTGGCCATAGGCCCTGAGGCCCGTCGTCGCACTCGCTACAGTGTAGCTGGACGAGAGTTAATCGATACTCTAGATGCGGTTCGGCGACATGATTTCGTCGTTCGCGATATGCCCAGTTATAGCCTTAAAGATGTAGCGAAGTATTTTGGTATAGCTGCTCCCGACCGTATATACCTGGATGGTGCAACGATTTTCGAAACGTATCAACGAGAACCCTCACGTGTTCGCCATTACGCCCATGATGATGTGACAGAAGTAGATGAACTCTCTCAGCGGCTACTTGGTGCACCTTTCGCATTAGCATCTATGGCCCCTCGTCGCTACGAACGCCTGGCCTCCGCTGGCCCAGCAATGGGCATCCTCGAACCAATGCTTGTCCGTGCTTATCTGCGTAATAGGGCAGCGCTTCCTCGCCAATCAGTGGATCAAAATAGCAGTCATGGAACGCATGAAGGTGGAGCTGTTCACCTGCTTGCAGAAGGTGTAGCCGAACACGTGGTCAAAGCAGATGTCGCATCGCTGTATCCCTCGCTCATGCGCACTTTCCAGATCGGACCGGCCTGTGATCACCTGGGTGTCTTGCTCAGCATTCTAGGCCGATTGACAGATCTGCGCCTCTCTCATAAGGCTGCTGCTAAGCAAGCCTTCCCTGGTTCATTGGAGGCCAACACTCATGATGCCACACAAGCAGCAATGAAAATTCTGGTCAACGCAGCCTACGGATATATGGGAGCGGGTTCAATGGCCCTTTTCGCTGATATGCGCGCTGCTGACGAGGTCACTAAGCGAGGACGCGAATTGTTATCACAGGTGATCAATGCACTACAAGGCAGGGGTATGGCACTCATCGAAGCCGATACAGATGGTGTGTACTTTGCGGTGCCCTCTACCTGGGATGAAGAGCAGGAACGCGCTCTTGTAGCTGAGGTTGGAGCAGAGCTACCGGAAGGCATTCGGCTCGAATACGAGGGACATTATAGTGCAATGCTCAGCCATGAGGTGAAGAACTATGCACTACTTACCTATAGCGGTCAACTTATCGTGCGTGGCGTAGCGCTACGTTCCAGCAGGGCTGAGCCCTTCGGCGAGCGCTTTTTACGACAAGCGCTCTTTTGTACCTTAACCAATGATATACCTGGTGTGCGCAAGGCCTTTCTTGATACAGTTTCTGCCTTACTCAGTCGCTCTCTCCCAGCAACAGACCTTGGCGCGCGTGTTCGTCTCTCCAAAACCCCAGAAGCATATCTAGCCTCCCGGGCATCCCACCCTGAGCCACAATATGAAGCATTGCTGGCAGCGGGACGGACACGCTGGTATCCAGGCGAGCGAGTCAGATACTATCGAACTCGAAATAAAACCTACGTGTGGTTGCCCGACGAAAACGAAGAAGCCTCTGTCGATCGCGGCTGGGAGTCAGAGTCAATAATCCAGGCTCCCAAGCGAGCCATTCATGATATTCAAAACCCCTCGACTGAAACGAACGATTCTCTCTCACCTCGCGCGGCGATAGCTGACCGTCGCGATTACGATGCCAATCACTACATCCAGGTACTCGTCACCTCTTACGCTGCACGGCTGCGCAAAGCATTTTCTCCCGAAGATTTTGAACAACTTTTCCGCCTGGAAAGTCAACCAGGACTGTTTGACCAACCTGTTGAAAGCATTCAACCAAGTTGGATTCGCTGCTTAGCTAGCGAGGCATAATTTGTAT
>WNGP01002425.1_pt1 | contig 15562 bp, 10 predicted proteins | sample 5407671 | NCBI WGS metagenome assembly WNGP01 (sample SAMN13153381, study PRJNA577476) | soil metagenome | isolation source: 40 cm soil or saprolite under Garry oak tree replicate 2 | place: USA:California | collected 2016-06-15 | reverse complement strand
TACTGGGGAGACGGAGCGCAACATACCGATGCCAAGGGTGACTACTTCGACGTATGGGCGGACGGAAAACTTATCAACTCCACCGATAGTAAAGCCGACGCCGTAACCTCGCTTAGGGAGTATCGCAAGCAACACCCTAAATGATAATCGATATTTAGTAGCTGCCGAATGAGATAAGCCGGAAGGCTAGGTCAAGGAGAAGACGGCGGCGAGGACAAAAATGCAGGCAACCGATAGCTGAAGGCCCTGTATAATCACTCGATAGGAATCCAAGCGTGATCGGCGCACCTGATGGGACGCTTTCACCAGCTCGGTAACTTCGTCCAAACCCGCAGCCACACCGCTTGCTTCAAAGGATCGGAGTGCGTTCTCCGCCACCTGGACCAGCTGCCGTGTTCGGACATCGAGTCTCATGAAAGCCACGCTGGAAACGACTCCGGTAACGGACACGCCGAAGGCAATCGCACTCATGTGATTTGAGCGAGCTTGGACGTAGGCTGACGCCAAGAAAGCGACCGCGACCAACCAGAAATTTACGAGCTGGAGGCGCTGGCCAGCGTGCAGCGCGAACCAGTTCCACGCGTAAGCCTGGGCCTTCGTCTCGGCATCTTGCACAACGCAAACGCTACCGCGCTACGTCGGCTCACTCTAGTACGGCAGCCGCCAGTTGCTAGCTGACCTGGGCGATCTCGAGATTTCGGGTGAGCCGGTTGCGCTGGTGGCCCAGTTTGAGTGGGCCTGGTCCCGACGGCCGGTGTCGGTGTGGCGTGCTTCGCAGTACTCCCGGAGCTGCGCACAGCTGCCGTAGAGCTCATCGCGCAGGCAAGTCGAACCGGATGCTGTCCTCGAGCACCTCGCCGATCAGGTCGACGGCCAGCCACCCCTTGCGGGCGGAACGTCAGGCCCGGCGGCAGGTTCTACAAAATCCTGCGCCGGGTCAGGTCCCGATGTGCTCGCGCGGTACGGAGCGTAATTTCTGCCTGCAGCCAGGGCTCACCCGCGAGAAGCACGAGTACAGTAATTCCAGTAGCGCAGCGCGTTTCTGCCGACCCAGGTCGGCACTAATCCCGGCAGTAACTGCCAGGTACGAAGTTACTGTCTCCGCAAATATACGATCGCGAGGTGGCTGCCCACGCGCAACCACCACCTACAGCGTGGCCAGCAGCAGGTCCCCAACTGGACCGCTGCCGTATTAGTCAACAGGAACATGCACGCTCTTTGATAGGCGACGATCTCTTGGTTAGCGGTTGCGTGGATCAGCGGCGTAATCTCGGACGTACGAGTCGATTTTCCACGGTGCTCGGTTGGTCTTTGCCGCCTACCTGCGCCCGTATCACTTGACTTGAGACTATGCCTGCCGAGGGAGTCAGCATGGTGGATGTGCTCATCATCACGGCCCTGCCGATGGAGTTCGACGCCGCGAAAACGGCTGGTTCAGCCGTGGTGCCGGGTGGAGTCGGGGTGGCGCGCTGGGAGCCGCGCAGTACGGGCGAGATGGCGCCATACCTCTTAGGCGAGTTCGTCGGTCCGGGTAACGTCGCACTGTCCGTGGCGCTCGCGCGATCGGCGCATATGGGCGGACGAAAAACATCGCCGGTGGCGTCGAGCTTGGTGCGTGAACTGCGGCCGCGCTGCCTGGCTATGAGCGGAGTCTGTGCCGGTAACCCGACGCGTGCTGCGCTCGGCGACGTCATCGTCCCGACCCTGGTGTACGCGTTCGATGAGGGTAAGCAGACGCCGACTGGGTTCAAGGGCAGCCACCACCAGATCCCGGTCGACGACCGGATCATCCGGGCCGCGCAGGATCTCTCCACAGCCGATCTTCCCAGCTTTAGAGCCGCGACGGCTGAGGAAGCCAAGCTGTGGTTCCTCGAACAGCTCCTCGCGGGCCGTGAGCCAAGGAACCATCCCGGTCGTGATCGCTACTTCCCGCCTGGGGCATGGAAATCCACGCCCGCGACGTACGAGCAGGAAGGTCTCCTCACCCGCCAAGGCGGCCGCTGGGGGCTGACCGACGACGGCCGGGTGCTCATCCAGAATGCTCTTTACGACGACGTTGACGGGCCTGGCACGTTGCCGTTCAAGATAGTTGTCGGGCCGATGGCGACCGGCAACGTGGTCATGGAACGACCTGAGATCTGGGACGAGCTCAGCGGTATGGGCGTTCGGGACATCGCCGGACTGGAGATGGAGGCGGCGGCGATCGCCACCGTCGCGGAGCAGGAGCAGGTACCGCTCTTCCTCATCGCCAAGGGTGTGATGGACCACGCGAGCAACAAGGAAGACCGCTACAAGAGGTTCGCCGCGAAAGCCTCGGCCGAGGTGCTCTTCGCACTCCTCACCCAGATCGCCGAGACGATCAAGATGCCGGCGGGCGACGGCACGCCGGGCGCCGAGGTGGACTGGCGAACCCGGCTAGGAAGGCAGGGGCTGCGCATCTGGACCAGCGAGCTATCCGCCGCTGGCCTGGCGAGGACGGATCCCGCGCAGCCGCGGCCGCCGCTGCAGCCGTACGAAGTCATCGACGCGGTCGCGCTGGCCACCGGGCGGCTGCCGAACCTGCAGCGTGAGTTCCACGGCGTCGGCCGGGCGTTCGACACCTGGATCCAGGGCCAGCGCAGGAAACGGGGCGCGGCCGGGTTCCGGGTCCTGTGGCTCGTGGGCGAGGAGGGCCCGCATCGGAGCAAGGCGCTGCTGGCCGCGGTGTCGCGGGCGCAGAACGCCGGCCGCGCGGTCTACGACACGGGCCGCGACCTCGAACTCGGTGCCGAGACCATCAGGGAGCTTGGCCTCGCCGCATTGCCGACCGCGCCAGCGCTTATCGCGGTGGACCTGCCCGCCCACCAGCCGAGTGCCGGGTGGATAGCGTTGATGAGGGCACTAGATAGCCTGCGCCGGTACGAGAATCCGGATGAGCGGCCCACCATGCCCAGCCCAGACCCGGTACTCGTCATCGGCGGGACGACGGCGCAGGAGCAACTCGCGTACGGCATCTTGCAATCGGCGATCGAGATCGACCCCATTGACGTCAGGGGCCACCCGCACCAGCGCCCGTACAGCTTCGCCGGCACAGAGAGCCTGGCGAGCCCGTCGGTACCGGCCCGGCACATCTTCAACCGCGGACTGCCGAAGAGCGCGCCGCGGCTGTTCGGCCGCGGAGACGAGCTGGAAAGGCTCAGAGGCTCCTGGCTTGACCCCGAGCTCCGCGTCATGACCGTTGTCGCGCCTGGCGGGGTCGGGAAATCCGCGCTCGTCAACCACTGGCTGCGCGACCTGCGAGACCGCGACTACCTGGGCGCTCAGCGAATCCTCGCCTGGTCGTTCTACAGCCAGGGGACGAAGGAAAACCTGGTCGCCGCGGACGTGTTCGTCAGGTTCGCACTCGACTGGCTGGGCGACGACGGACCTCTGCCGACCAACCCGGCCGCGCAGGGGGCCAGGCTGGCCGCTCTGATCAGACGGCACCGGATGCTGCTGGTCCTCGACGGGCTTGAACCGCTGCAGTATCCGGAGACGGCGCCGGACGTGGGGGGTACCCTGACCGACAGCTCGATTGCCGCCCTCCTCCGAGAGCTGGCCGCCCCGGGCTGGGAGGGGCTCTGCCTCATCACGACCCGGGTGCCTGTGGCTGGCGTCACGGCGCCGGACAGCGGCGCGGCCGCCGTCGAGCAACTGGACCTGCGAAACCTCGACATCCGTTCCGGCGTCGGCCTGCTTGAGTCGCTGGTCGGCCGACAGCAGGACACCACGGAGGCGGAACGGGCGGTCGTGGCGGTTCATGGTCACGCACTCGCGGTCAACCTGCTGGGCCGCTACCTGCGGGACGTGCACGGCGGGAGGCTAAGCGGGCGCTTCGGGATCGAGCGCCTCGGTGACGCGGCAGCTGACGGCGGCCACGCCCAGCGGATCATGGAGCTCTACGCCGAATGGCTTCAGCAGTACGAACGCGCCGGCGAGCTGGCGATCCTCGCCGTCATCGGGCTCTTCGACCGGCCGGCGCCGTTCCCCGCGATCGCCGCCGTGCTGGCCGGCACCGACCTGGGCCGTGAGATGCCGGGCCTGTCGGAGTTCGAGGGCGCCGAATGGCAACGATGCGTCACCGACCTGCGCCGGATGGGGCTGCTCGCCGGCGAGACCGCGGGCCTGCCGGGCACCCTCGACGCCCACCCGCTCATCAGGGAATACTTCCGCGACCGGCTGCGGCACCGGTCTCCGGCCTTGTGGGAGGCGGGCAACCGGTCGCTGTACGTGTACTACCAGCAGCGCGCCCCGGAACAGCCGGCCAATGCGGCCGACATGAACCTGCTCTACGCCGCCGTGAACCACGGCTGTGCCATCGGGCTTCACCAAGAGGTCTACGACCAGATCCTCGTCCCCCGGATCTGGCGAAGCCCGCGTGAAAGCTACTCCACTCGGATTCTCGGTATGACCGGTTCCGAAATCGTGGCCCTGTCCAACTATTTCCTGCTACCCGCCTGGACCGAGCTGCGGCTGATCAAACTGGCGCGGCAGGCCCGTGTGCTGGTGATGACGAACGCCGCCCTGCGCTTGCGGCAGCTCGGACGGCCCGACGACGCCCTGGCCAGCTGCCGGGCGGTGTTCGATGTGCTCACCGAGACCGGGGACGCGGAGCCCGTGGACATAGCGGACGCGGCGTACGCCGCCTCGCTCTACTGCGAACTGCTGATCATCGCGGGATGCCTCGAGCCCCCCGCCTTGGGAAACGAGGACACGGCCCGGGAGGTCGCCAAGGCGGCCGTCGCGTTCGCCGACCGCTGTCGCGACGCCTACTTCAAGATGTACGCGCGCTCCTGCCTGGCCGAGGTGGATTTCATGACCGGCGACCTCGACCGGGCACGGGAACTGTTCGACGAGGCAGCGGCGATCGCAGAGGCGGAGCAGTCGAACATGCCGTTTCTCTACTCACAGAATTTGTACCGGTACGGCTACTTCGCAATCGAGACAGGCGACGCTGCCACCCTGGTGGCCCACGCGGAACAGGACGCCCAATGGGGCCTGGCCACGAAACCGTCACAGCTGTCGTACGCCATCCGTCAACTCGTGCTCGGCGCGGCGCGGCGGGCGCTGGTCGAGGAGGGCGCGGACCCGGCCGACCTCGGGCAGGCCACGACCGAGGTGGACGACGCGATCGTGATCTTCCGCGGCGTCGGCTACGCCGACTACACCGTGCGCGGTCTGCTTGAACGAGCCCACCTGCGGCGAGTCCGTGCGCGTCCCGAGGATTATGCCGGTGCTCTCGTCGACCTCGACGAAGCCCTAGCCGAGGCGATCCGCAGCCGCATGACGCTTCTCGCCGCCGACGTGCACCTGCAGCGAGTCGCCTGCCACCTGTCGGTCTGGCCAACGCAGCCTGCCGACTGCCAGGCGGATCTGCGCGGGCAGGTGGCGGCTGCACTGAACGAAGCGTCCGAGCTGGTTCGGTCCTTGGGCTACGGAAGGCGTGTCGGCCTGCTGAGACACCTGAGGGCGCAGTGCCGCAAGTACGGCATCGTCAGTTGACCGAAATCAGCGGCTGGGCAGCGGCCCAGCGCAAGATGTCTGCCACGCCGCGGGTTGCGGGCTGCGGGGAGACGTAGTCGACGACAGCCTTGACCTCCGGCACGGCGTTCGCAGGACACGCCGACAGCCGGGCTGCACGGAGCATCGGCAGGTCGTTCCAGGAGTCGCCGATCGCGAGCACGTCGGGCCAGTCCGAGCCGGTCCGATCGAGGAGCGCGCGGACACCGTACATCTTGTCGACGCCTTCAGGGGTCACGTCCACCGACGCGATCGACCGGTTGACTTCCACCCCGGGCAGCCTTTCCGCAGTAACGAAGGCAAAGAGGTCATCGACGGTGTAACCGGGCTCCGGGTAGGCGGTGTAGCAGGTCACCTTACCCGGCTCTTCGCGGTACGAGCCGGCAGGTAGCAGCGCACGGATCGCATCGCAGTCCACCCGGCCAGCGATCGCCTCATAGCGGTCTTCGCACGGAATGTAGAAGACGCCGCCGCCCTCACAGACGCACGGCGTCGCCGCGTCAACGAGGTCGAGCACCTGGACCATGGCCTCCACGTACGGGACGGCGCGGCCCGTGCAGATCGTAAACGCGCCAGGAAAGGCCTCGATGTCGGCGGCAAGGTCGTGCAACGCGGGCAGGTCGAACCGCTGCCCCTTCGCGTCTACTATGCAACCCTCGTTGTCGCAGCAAACCAGCACGAATGCTCCTATTGGGGCTGCGCTGACACCACAGTGCGCGGATAAATGTCAGGCCTCGTCATGTCGTATGGGCCGTCGGCCAACCCGATGATCTGCACCGGGACCGCACCGTCGTTGCGGATGGCATGGGACATACCGGGTGGCACCGTCACGAGAACCGCGCCGGGATCGGTGAACTCACGTTGCCTGGCCGACGTGTCGGCGCCCTCGTCCCAGTGCAGCGACCATCGGTCGGCCGCCATAATAACCAGCACCTCCCGACGTACGGCATGGTAGTGGTTTCCACGCACAGCACCAGGCTCAATCGTGGCGACGTGCATATCCGCCACAGGGAACGGTCCGGCAAACAACTCCGCCGGCACGCTGAAGCTGCTGCCGCGCGCGTCACCCGAGTCCTTCAGATCGACCACTGAGAAGGTTCGATCAACCACTCGGCGACCGTCTCACAAATTCCGGATCGACTCAACCCGGAGCATGGCGTAGCAGGACAGTCCAGGCCCTGCCCCCGCCGGTGTCGTGGCGACACGTATCGGGCTTGCATGGCCGCTGACTCAGTCGTCATAGTCGTCGATCTTGGAGAGTTTGCCGCAGATCCCGTTCGCGTCCCGGGAGTAGCACTGGCAGCATCTCGTTCGGCACTGTCGACGTACCGGAGGACCTACAGGGACGGCTTCGAGGCCGAGGCCGCAGTCGATGATTTCTATCCCGAACGAGCCGTGGTGAGCCTATCCGCGACGGAGCAGGGCGGCCACGGGCTGGCCGGCCAGCGGGCCGGAGCGGTCCGGCAGCCGCACGACGATCGCGTCCTGGTGCAGCGCGGCCCAGACCAGCCCGTCCTCCAGCGGCACCTCGGTGCCGACGTCGGAGTCGCCGACGATGAACTCGGTCGGGCGGCGCCCGATCCGGTAGCTCCCGCCGTCGCCGTCCCGTGCGAGGTCGGCCGCCACGAGCAGCACGGCGACCTGCTGCTCGGCCAGCTGCTCGGCGACGGCATCGATCCCGTAAGCCGCGCCCGCGGCGGAGGAGGCAACCAGGTTCCCGACGGCGCCGATGGCTTCGCCGGTGATCCCGTCCAGGGCGGCGCCGATCCGGGCGCTGAGCCGGTCGTCGCTGTCCGTGGGCACCGGGCCTTCGGCGATCGTGGTGACCGGGCGGAGCGGACCGGGCAGGTGGCCCGCGACGGCGTCGAGGGTGTGCTGGTCGCCCGCGCCGAGGACGATGTGCGCGTCGACGCTGGCCGCGGCCTCGGAAACGCGCGCGGCGATGGACGCGGCGTTCCGCTCGCCGCCGCTTTCCGGCTCGCTGCCGGTCACGTGCCGCTCCCCGTGGCGCTGCGCGGGCGGCCGGTCCGGATGGGTATCGCGCCGTGCGCCTGGGGCTCCGAACCGCCGGGCGGGATGCTGGTCGCCGGCGGCGTGGGCGATGACCGCGGCGTCGCCACGGTCCGCCAGCAGGACCACGTGGGCTGGGCGGCGCCCGGCGAACGCGGCCGCCTGGAGCAGGTGCGGCAGCGGCCCGACCCGGACCTCGGGTGCGGCCGCCCCGTGCGGCAGCCGCCGGGCGAGCAGCACCTGGCCGTGCGCCGCGACCACGATCCAGGTGCCGCCGGCCAGCGCGTTCCCGGCGCCGACGGCGAGCGCCTGGGCGGTACGCTCGTCGGCGCCGAGCTTGCCCGCCTCGCGGACGGCATCGGCCAGGGCAACGTCCCAGGCATGCTGCGGTTCAGACACCGAGTCAGGCACCTCGACCGTGGCCGTCGTCACGAGGCCGGACGCGTCCTGGCCCGGCTGGAGGGCGCGCAGTCCGGGATCCAGCTCCAGCCGGCCGAGCCGGAGCAGCGGAAGGGGGTTCGGGGCATCTGGCATGTTCCCATCACAGCCGGCCGGCGACCGCCAGGGCAATGCGGTCCCCGGTATCGCTGCGCGCCGCGCCGCGCCGACGCGAGGCTGGGCCGGCGCGACGGTGCAACGCCAGTCACCAGCAGCAGCTGTGCGATTCCAGGACGTCCCACGAGGCACGGTAGGCCGGCGATGCCGCTACCCGGACATCACCCAGGACGATCTCGGCCGCCCGGTTGTGCGCCAGCAGGACCTGGGGCCGACGGGGTGATGTCGCGGGCCTGCTCCAGCCAGGTGCACCAGGACAGGCCGACCCCGGCCCGCTGCGCCACCTCTTCCCGGCGCAGCCCCGGCACTTCGCCGCGGCCGCCCGCCGGCTGGCGCCCGGCACCACCGTCCGGCTGCCCCTCCCCGGCGAGCGCACGTCCGTACCCTGACCGGCCTTTTTCTGCCGAACGGGTTCGCCGCCCGCCATCGGTCCGGTACTCGGGTCAGGAACCGGGCGCGGTGGTGACCTGGCCGGCGGGTGGCAGCGTGACCTGGACCGGCTGGTTGACCCCCGTGACGTTCAGCGTGGTGGTGACGGCGTTGCCCTTTACCGTCTCGACCTCGATCGCCCGCCGCATCTGGTGCTGGCCGTCGATCCACTCGCGGAAGCTGATGATGCTGTCACCCAGCGTCGCCAGCTGCGGGCCGAGGAGCTTACGGACGTCGGGGGACAGCGCGTTGAGCGCGTCGGAGGCGCGGAAGGAGCCAGCGTATTCGGTGGTGGGTACCCCGTCGATCGTCTGCGTGCCTGCCACGTGCGCGTCCTTGGCCACCGCGAACAACTGGGTCTGGCTGGTGAAGTTGTTGGTCTGCATGCTCTGGATCAGCTTGGCGAAACTGGCCCCGTTCGTTCCCTTCAGGGCGGCCAGGCTGAACTTCAGCCACGGCTTGCCGGTCGCGAGGCCGGGCTCGCTGAAGTACATGTCCGTGCCGGTGAGAATCATCTTGATCTCGGTGTTCCCGCCGTCCGCGGCGATGTGCATATCCTCGCCCATGAGCAGGGCGGGCTTCAGCTGGTACTGGATGGTTCCCGTCTCGGTCGAGGCCCGGGAGCCGGCCACCTGCACGTGCAGCGTGGTGACGGCGGACGTGATGTGCTGCGCCTGGGTCGCCGCCGTGAGCAGGGCGTGCTGGGCCGTTTCTGTCCCGGCCGCCCCTGTGCTAGTTGACACAGCGCTGGAGGACGTGGCGCCGGTAGTGGTCTGCGGGCTGTGCGCCGAGTCGCTGCCGCCGGAGGAACACGCGGCCAGCAGGGCCAGCGCGACGGCGGACAGGCCGATGGCCGCGGGCCGCCGGGAAGAGCCGGGTATCGGAGTCATTCAGAAAAGGTACAAGGTTGCATGGCCTCACATGCCGGTAAACACGATGCCCGGGGCGACGGTTGAGAACTCCCGTAATGGCCGTGGAAACGAGCAAGCTCGAGGCGCCGATCCTGGCCAGGACCCGCCGCGTCGTGGTCACCGGTGAGCCGGGGGATGGCGCCGCCGCCAGGCAGTTCGACGCCGTGGCCCTGTGCGCGGGGTTCAAGTGCTCCCGGGACCTGCTCGAGCGACTGTCCCGGATCGAGCCCGGCCGGGTGATGGACATCGCCGCGGCCGCGCTCAAGGTGGTACGAGAGCAGGCAGGTGATCACGTTCGGCATAATTCGTATTTTCTTGAGTTCCCCGGCGAACGTGCCCGACACTGCGGAGTTCCGGGCGCGCATAACCGGCAATTCTGCTCATCAGATGCACGGGGTTTCCGGCCGCGTCTTCGCATGGGCCACACCGCTCTGCTTAGCGAGATCACCGAGGCCGGGTCCCGTGGATCAGATGGCGGGGTGGCTGTGCCGACAGGCGGGCATCGATGGTGGATGGCAGCCGCATAAATCCGGTGCGTCGCCCGGTGGCGTGCAGGTACGATTCCGCAGTGCCTGAACTGAGTGCAGGCCTTCCTCCCATTCCCGGACTGCCCTGGGAGTCGCTGTCTCATCGCCAGGTCCTGGCCGAGCTAGCCACAGAGGGCTGGGTGCCATGCGGGGTGGGCGACTGGGCGGTGGCGCTGCGGTCCCCGGAGGGAACCCTCGTCGCCAGGGTATGCCCGTTTGACCCGGCATATTGGGCATTCGTGGACCTGTGCCGCGAGTGCGCCGGCAACCGGTGGCTGCCGAGGATCGAGCTGGCCGCCGGCCTCGAAGGCGGCGGTTCGGTCGTCTTCCTGGAATTCGTCGCTCCCGTAGACCATCCGGTCGCCGGGCAGTTCGCCGGGCAGTGGCGGACCAGGGCGGGCGATGCGGAGTTCGCGGAGGTACGCCGGGCAGCGCAGATGATCGATGCGGAGTACCGGACGTCGACGCCCTGGTGGGGCAGGTGCGACCTGGACGATGCCCACATCTTCAGAGCCGCCGACGGGCGGCCGGTGCTGATTGACGTCTTCTGTATGGCTGGGACGGATCTGTACCGCGCGATCCTCGAAGACGTCGCCGAGGTGCACCGCCGGATTCCGCGCGAGCGGATGCGCTACGCACTGGACATCCCGTATATCGCCCGGGAGAACAGCACCGCCGAGATCCTCGCCCTCAGACAGGCCTGGGCACGCGCCGCTGGATGACTACGCTCGGGGTAGGTGCAGTCGGGGTGGGTGGCCGCGAGGAGGTCGAACAGGCCGAGGTGGACCCACTCCCACCGGGGATCGCGAAGTTATGCATCCGCATTGCCGGGCCGAACCTGGCGCGCAGCTCGATGATCTGCTGCGGCCCGAGTCCCGCGGACTGTAGCAGCGACATTGTCCGCTGCTGATGCTCCTCGTCGAACCAGGTGTCCAGGAACGGCTCGAGTGTGACCACCAGCATGCCAGGCCGCCGCCGCGCTGCTGGGCACACCCGGACCGCCACCACGCGCTCAGCAGCAGCTCCCGCCACCCGGCGCCCGCCCGGCCCGCGGCCAGGCGAGCGTCCCCGCGGCCGGTAAGCCCATGCTTCACCACTCATGTCAGGCCCGCCTGCCTTCGGGTGCACCAGAGCAGCTTTCGCATCCTGTGTCCGGTTGCAGGCGGCGCGGCAACACGAACATAGCTGTGTGCCGGTGCTGGATGCGGGGGCGGTGCCAGCTCAGCGGGCCGCCTCCGCCCGGTGCCGGTTGAGGAAGGGCCGGATCGCGGCCAGCAGCCCGGCCGGATTGTCGCCCTGCACGTTGTGGCCCGAGTCCGGGATGGTGACAACCGTGCCGTCGCGGAGCAGGGCCGCGAACGCGGCGGCCTGGTCGGCGGAGAACAGGTCGCTGTCGGCGCCGCGGAGGATCAGGGTGGGGCAGGCTATGGCCCGGGCCTGGGGGGCCAGCGCCCGGATCTGGGCAACCAGCGCGGCCAGGCGCTGGCGGGAGAGGTGCCGCTGGTCGCGTTTCCAGGTCCAGCGCCCGTTGGGCAGCCGGCGCATGTTGTGTTGCAGGCTGTAGCGCAGCAGCCGGGGGTCGCGCCGCGGGTTGAAGGCCAGGGCCCGCGTCACGGCCTCATCGAGCGAGGGGAACTCGCGCGAGTCCAGGGTGAACGCTGCGAGGCGATCGATCCCGGCCTGGCTCCCGGCGAAGGGCCCGCTGTCGACCGCCACCAGGCCGGCGAGACTGCGCGGATGGCGGCTGGCGTAGCCAATCCCGATTATTCCGCCTAGCGACTGGCCAACCAGGAAGAACCGTGCAGTGCCCAGGTGGTCAGCGAATGCTTCGAGGTCCCGCAGGTGGGCGCCCAGGCTGTAGTCCAAGGCGGGGGACCATTCGCTGTCGCCGTGGCCGCGCAGGTCCAGAGCGTAGCAGTGGTGTACCTCCCGCAACGCCAGGCAGACGATGTCCCAGGTATGGGCGTTGAGCCCGCCGCCGTGCAGGAACACCACCGGCAACCCCGCCGGGGTTCCCCGGTCGCCACCCGGGGAACCCCAGTCGAGATAGTGCAGCCGCATCCCGCCCAGCACGACGTGCTCATGCTTGGGCAGGACAACGTGCGTAACACCGACACCGGCGGCCGTGGCGACCGCGGCGAGGTGCCGGGCTTCCTCGGCAGGCGCTGGCGCCGGGCTCGGTGCCTCGTGAAACGCGTTCATGACCTGGTTCCGGCTCGGCGCTCCCAGCCACCGCTGCCGGCGAACATGCGTCCGCTCTTGCTGGATTCGATCACTGAACAAGTGTATAGGATATTGTCCGTGCGTTCAATCGACCTTGAGCAGGACGACCTGACCACCAAGGCCCGGCTCCGCGAGACGGCTCTGGCCCTGTTCGCCGATCACGGGATCGCGGCCACCAGCCTGCGGTCGATCGCCGCGGCCGCTGGGGTCTCCCCGGGCCTGGTCATCCACCACTTCGGGTCCAAGGACGGCTTGCGCCGGGCGGTCGACGCCGTCGTGGTCAAGCGGATCACCGCCGCGCTGAGCGAGGTACCGGTCGGGAGCAGCGGCGCCAGCCTGATCGACCAGCGGGCTGAGGTCCTCGCCCGGGTGCTGCGACCCCAGCCAGCGCTCCTGCAGTACATCGCCCAGGCGCTGAGCGAGAGCGGCGCAGCAGCCGGCGAACTGTTCGCCCTGCTGTACGCCACAGCCAGCGCCGACCAGGCACTGGCCGACGCCGGGGTGCTCCGTACCGACAGCGATCCCCTCTGGCGTGCCCTCCAGCAGCTTGTCCTGATCGTGGGGCCATTGTTGCTGCGCCCGCTGGTCGAACAACAGCTCGGAGGGTCGCTGTTCGAACCCGGTAACTTCGAACGCTGGATGCGCGCCAATGCCGACCTGCTCAAGCACGGCCTCTACACACCACCGGCGCCCAGCACGCCGGCGCGGACCGCGTCACCACCCGAACCCAGCCACACCGGGAACCCAGAACGTGCATCCCGCGAGCGCTGACCGCCATGCGGCAGCGGGTTCAGCCGCACACAGATTAATCATTTGTACGCGGAACGCTGCACTGCTCACGGCTTGTGACATCCCGTAGGGGATGGTGCCGTCCTGGCTTGCGGTGACCAGGATGGTGCCGTCCGGGCTTAACGCACCTGCCTCGACCTGGCCGATGCCGAAGTCCAGCGGCGTACCGATCTGCTGCTGGGTGGCTACGTCCCGCAGGGTCGCTCCTGATCTGTTTGCGTAGCGATGATGTTGCGGCGCGGGTTGAAGGCGATGTCATTGACCTGTCCTACATCAAGCCCTCCTTGCGTTCAGGACACACTTCGGCACCCACACGCTCGATCAGGACGAGCTTGGGAGCATTGACCAGCTTGACCAGCCGTGCTGAGCGGTCCAGGTTTCGTAAGCGAGGGCGCCGGAGGCGGTGCGGGCCAGGATTTCAGTGATCGCGGGGGTTTGCAATGCCGTGACGGCGCCGTCGGAGCTGCCCTTCCGGGATTGCCACGGAGACCAGGGCGTCCCTGCCTTCGGGGAAAGCTGGACGGTGTGGAAGACACTGAAGCCGAAATTTGAGTCCATGCAGAAGGCTTCGAGGTGGCCGCCATGCTCGCCGTTGATGCCGCTGAACACGGCCGGGTCGGTGCTGCAGCCGTTCTCGACCAGGCGGCCTGGGCCGCCCCAGCGAATTCCGGTCCCGGACAGCTGCCAGACGTGCAGCAGGTCACCGTTAGTACTGCGGGCGAATACCTCAAGCCTTCCGTCAGCGTTCGTGGCGATGCCGGGTACCCCGACGTAGCGCGACTTTCCTGGAGCCTGGACCCAACCTGCCCAGTGGCCGTTGAGGTAATAATCGTGCACGAGCAGGCGACCTGCCGTCGCGGCGAATACCTGCGGATGCCCGGTCGCATCTAGCGCTACGGCGGGCGGACCGGTGACCGGGCCACCCAGTGAGGTCCAGCCAGTCCAGGTGCCGCCACCTGAGGTGGAAGACTGCGACACGTAGCCGACGTGGGCGTCCCTAAGGAGCGCGAATACCTCCAGGTGTCCGTCGGGCCAGGCGACTGCCGCCGGGCTGCTGTGGGTGATCGTCGTGCCGAGCGGTATCGGGCCCTGCCAGGACGCGCTTCCCGGCGACGTCTGCCAGATCTCGGCAACCTGCCCGGTCTCCGCCCTGGCGAACACGATCAGGCGGCCGTCCTTCGCGGTCGCGACCGCGGGCTCGCCGGTGTAAGCCGGACCGCCCGGCAACGTGGTCCAAGCGGACCAGGAGCCGTTAGTGGTGTGGGCTGCTATTAGCGCGCCGCTACGTGCCCGTGCGACGACTTCGGGACTGCCGTCGGCGTTGGCCGCGGCGGCCACCCGGAATTGCTGGCCGACCGGAGGCGGCGCGGGCGAGCCGGCCAGCCCGGGTGACGAACGCGCCAGCTCGGGTGACGATTGGGCCGACGCGGGCGGCGTCTGCGCGGAGTGGTTGGTGCCAGGCACGAACGCGGCCACGGCCGCAGCCACGAGAGCCAGACCAGCTACGGCCGCCAGAATCAGACTGGCCCTGGCACGGCGGTCCGCGCGAACGGCTCCGCCCTCGTCGTGGCCGGCATTTGCGCCCGGGGATGGAGGCACGAAGGCCGGATCTGCAGGCAACGGCTCGCCTGGCCCGACGTCGTGAGGCCACGGCCCGCTGGAGGGATCGCCGACCGTCCATGGCTCAGCGAGGACCGCCTCCGGCGGCTCGGCCACTTGCAAGGACACGGTTGGTCCGCTGGCCGCCGGAACTGGTGCCACCACTACATCCGGTTGCGTGTCCGGTTCTAGCCCGAAGTTGGGCGGCACCGGTGGCGGCGCCTCCGCCGCTGGCGAGTCGTCCGGTTCCGCTGATATGCCCGTGGCTGCCGGCAGGTCGACGGCCGCTGGCGGGTCGGCTGTGACGGGCGCGTTCGCCGCGGCCGCGTCGAGGGCTCGGGCGATCTCGTGGAAGGCAGGCCGGCCGGCCGGATCGCGGCACAGCAGGGCGTTGACGATTTCATACAGCGAACCGTCGCCGGTGAGGTGTGGCGGATCCTCGTTGGCGATCGCAGAGAGCGCCGCCAGCGCGTCATCGCGATCATCGAAGGGACCCTGGCCGCATAGCGCCGCGTAGAGGGTGGCGCCAAGGGACCACAGGTCGGCGGCGGGCGTAGCGGGCATGCCGTTGGCTCGCTCAGGTGCCATATAGCCGGAGGTGCCGAGAACGATTCCGGTCCGGGTGATGGACGGATCGCCGGCCGTGCCCGCGATGCCGAAGTCAGTAAGCACGGCCTGCCCGTCGGGCGTGATCATCACGTTGCCGGGTTTCAGGTCCCGGTGCAGGACGCCGACCACATGCCCGGCCACGAGTGCGGCGAGTACCTGCCTGCCGATCTCGGCGACCCGATGCGGCGGGAGCGGACCCTGCTCCGCGATCAGCTCCGCCAGCGGACGGCCCTTGATGAGCTGCATCACTATGTACGCCGAGTCCTCGCCGGAAACGACGTCATAGACCGCCGCCACTCCGGGATGGTGGATCCTGGCCGCGGCTCGCGCCTCGCGAAAGGTCCGCTCGACCGCCTCGGCATGCATGCCGAC
>WNGP01003340.1_pt1 | contig 15573 bp, 18 predicted proteins | sample 5407671 | NCBI WGS metagenome assembly WNGP01 (sample SAMN13153381, study PRJNA577476) | soil metagenome | isolation source: 40 cm soil or saprolite under Garry oak tree replicate 2 | place: USA:California | collected 2016-06-15 | reverse complement strand
GCGCCAGTACGGCGTGACCGCGAACGCGGTCTCGCCGGGCGCGGCGACCCGGATGACCGACTCGGTGCCGGCGGAGCGGCGCAGGACGCGGGTGAGCGCCGACGAGTGGTCGCCGGACAACGTCGCGCCCGTCGTCGCCTACCTGGCCAGCGAGCAGTCCGGCTGGATCACCGGGCGGATTTTGCACTCCTCGGGTTACGAGGTCGCGCTGTACAGCAACCCCGAGCCCGTGGTGCGCATCATCGGCACGGACCCGTGGGACGCCGACGACCTCGCCGCCCAGGTCGAGCGCTCGTTCGGCCCGCCGCTCGGCCGGTCCAAGTAGATGGCGGTGTCAGCCGGGACGGGGCCAGCAAGCACGGGGCCGGCCACGGCCGGCGACGGCAAGGCCGTGCCGGTGCCGACACCGGACACCCAGCCGTTCTGGGACGGCTGCGCGGCCGGCGAGCTGCGGATCCAGCGCTGCCTGGACTGCGCTAAGCCGTACTTCTACCCCCGGCCGGTCTGCCCGGCGTGCGGCTCGGCGAACGTGGAGTGGTTCAGCGCCAGCGGCGAGGCCACGCTGTACTCGTACGTGATCAGCCACCGGCCGGCGCCCGGGTTCGGCGAGGCCCCGTACGCGGTCGCCGTCGTCCAGCTCGCCGAGGGACCGCGGATGATGACCAACCTGACCGGCGTGCCGAACACGCCGCAGGACCTGGTGCTCGACATGCCGCTCCGGGTCACGTTCGAGCGCCGCGGCGACGTGACGCTGCCGATCTTCGCCCCCGCGGCGGAGCCGCGAGCGGGAGACACACCATGAGCGGGGTGATCATCGCGGGCGCCGCGGAGACCGACCGGGTCGGCAAGCTGCCGGGCCACTCCGCGTTGCAACTGCACACCGAGGCGGCGCTGAACACGCTGGCCGACGCGGGCCTGACGACCAAGGACATCGACGGGATCGCGACGGTCAGCTCGCCGGGGCCGGTCCAGGTCGCCCACTCGCTCGGCATCGTGCCCCGCTGGATGGACGGCACCGGCGTCGGCGGCACCTCGTTCCTGCTGCACGTCAGGCACGCGGCGGCGGCGATCGCGGCCGGCCACGCGAGCACCGTGCTGATCACCCACGGCGAGTCGGGCCGGTCACGAGTCGGCGCGGCGCGCTACGCGCCGTCCCCGTCGTCGGTCCAGGGCCAGTTCGAGGCGCCGTACGGCACCTTTGGCGCGACGACCTCGTTCACGATCCCCGCGTTGCGGTACATGAAGGAGTACGGGCTCACGCACGAGCAGCTCGCCTACGTGGCCGTGGCCCAGCGCCGCTGGGCGGCGAAGAACCCCCGCGCGATGTACCGCGACCCGATCACGGTCGACGACGTGCTCGCCTCGCGCATGGTTGCCTACCCGTTCCACCTGCTGGAGTGCTGCCTGGTGACCGACGGGGGCGGCGCGCTCGTCGTGACGTCGGCCGACCGGGCAGGCGACTTTCCCAAGCCCGCGGTGCATGTGCTCGGCACGGGCGAGTCGGCGGAGACCCCGTTGATCTCGCAAATGGCCGACTTCACCGAGTCACAGGCCTTCCGGCTGGCGGGATCGGCCGCGTTCGCCGAGGCCGGGATCACGACCGCCGACGTCGGCCACCTGATGATCTACGACGCGTTCGCCCATGTCCCGATCTACGGCCTGGAGGCGCTCGGATTCGTCGGCAAGGGCGAGGCCGGCGCGTTCATCGCCGACGGCAACACCGAACCGGGCGGATCGCTGCCGCTCAACACCAACGGCGGCGGGCTGTCCTACACGCACACCGGTATGTACGGCATGTTCGCGATACAGGAGTCCGTGCGCCAGGTCCGCGGCGAGGCGGCCGCCCAGGTCGCCGGGCCCGAGGTCAGCGTGGTGCTCGGCAACGGCGGGATGTTCGCCACCTCGGGCGTGCTGGTGCTCGGCAGGCAGCATCGCTAGCGACCGGGCACGTGCTGCCGGAGCAAGCCGCGCAGCGGACCGGTCGGCAGCGTCAGGCCGCGGCTGGAGCCGACGGCGCGGTCAGCTCGAGCTGCATGCCGTCCGGATCTTCGAACGGCAGCACGTCGATGCCGAACGACGCCAGCGTCGTGACCTCACCGTGCGCCACGCCGTGCTCGTCGAACAGCGCCATGGCCTGGTCCAGGTCGTCGCGGCTGGCGACGCTGAAGCTGAGATGGTCAAGGCCGACCCGGTCGGGGTCGAACCGGTCGCCGGACGGCGCCATCGGCCGCAGGCCCATCAGCAGGTTGCCGCGGACCATGACGATGCCGCCGAAGAGGATCTTGAACGTCTCCTCGGCCGCGGGGTCATCCGGCGGCGGGGACTCTACTGCGACCTGGAAGCCGAGCAGGGCCGTGTAGAACTCCCGGCTGCGCGCCAGGTCGGTCACCGTCAGACGCAGATGGTGGATGTCACCGGTGGGAATCTGGCCAGCCATCGCTCACTCCCCTCAGGGTGGCTCGCAGATTACCACCGGAATGTCGCGCGTGGTGCGGCGCTGGTACTCGGCGTAGCCCGGATAAGCCGCTGCCACCCGCGGCCAGAGCGCGGCTTTCTCCTCCGCCGAGGCGCGGCGCGCGCGCATCGGCCGACGGGTCCCGGCCATGGTCACCTCGATATCCGGATGGGCTTCCAGGTTGCGGAACCAGTCGGGGTCGCGGTCGTCGCCTCCCTTGGAAGCGACGAGCACGATCCGGTCCCCGTCGATGACCGGGGCCGTGAGCATGGTCGAGCGCGGATGGCCGGTCTTGCGGCCCACCGTGTGCAGTTCAACCGTCGGCATGCCGGCGAACGAGCCGAGCAGCCATCCCTTGCTCAGGTGCACGATGACCCGGTGGGCCGTGCTCACGGCATTCATGCCCAGGTCGGTCGCGTACTGCTGCACGTTCATGCTGGCGATCCTAGGCCCGAGCGCCCGGTCCGCCCTCGTTTCGCGCGGCCGCGGCCGTCCCCGCCTGGTTAGGGTGGTCTGCGATGGCGTCAACGAGGACGGTGACAAGGAGGCCAGATGGCTGACGGCGCGGTGGCGATTAGCGGAGGCAGGGTCGTTCCGATCGTGGGGGAGGAGATCCCGGGCGGGACGGTTCTGATCGAGAACGGCAAGATCGCCGCGGTCGGCGGCAACGTGGCCGTTCCCGACGGCGCCCGCGTGATCGACGCGGCGGGATCGTGGGTGCTGCCGGGGTTCATCGAGGCGCATGGCCACCTGGGCGTGAGCGAGGAGGCCGAGGGCTGGGCCGGCCAGGACACCAACGAGATGACCGAGCCGGTCACCGCGCACGTGCGCGCGATCGACGCGATCAACCCGGCCGAGATGGGCTTCCGCGACGCGATCAGCGGCGGCGTGCTCGCCGTCAACGTCAACCCCGGATCGGGCAACCCGGTCGGCGGCCAGACCGTCGCGCTGAAGTGCTGGGGCCGCACCGTCGACCAGATGGCGCTGCGCCAGCCGTCGGGGATGAAGTCGGCGCTCGGCGAGAACCCGAAGCGGGTGTACGGGGAGCAGAAGAAGACCCCGAGCACCCGGCTCGGCACGGCCGCGGTCATCCGCGGCGCGCTGGTCGACGCCGCGAACTACCTGCGGCGGATCGAGGCCGAGCAGGCCAAGCCCGAGGCCGAGCGCAAGCCGGTCGACCGCGACCTGAAGCTCGAGGCCCTCGGGCGGGTGCTGCGCAGGGAGATCCCCTGGCGGCAGCACTGCCACCGGGCCGACGACATCGCGACCGCGATCAGGATCGCCGACGAGTTCGGCTACGACCTGGTCATCGACCACGGCACCGAGGCGCACCTGCTCGCCGACATCCTCGCCGCGCGCGACATCCCGGTGATCATCGGCCCGCTGCTGACCAGCAGGTCCAAGGTCGAGCTGCGGAACCGGTCGCTGGCCAACCCCGGCAAGCTGGCCAGGGCGGGCGTGACGATCGCGATCACCACCGACCACCCGGTCGTGCCGGTCAACTTCCTGGTCCACCAGGCCGCGCTCGCGGTCAAGGACGGGCTGGACAGGGAGACCGCGCTCCGCGCGCTGACGATCAACCCGGCCAGGATCGCGGGGATCGAGGACCGGCTCGGCTCGATCGAGCCGGGCAAGGATGCCGACCTGGTGCTCTGGTCGGGCGACCCGCTCGACGTGCTGAGCCGGGCCGAGCGCGCGTTCGTCGACGGCGCCGAGATCTACACCTACTCAGGCGGCGAGGCGCACTTCGCCGAGTTCTGACGGGCCCGCACTGGTCGCTGACGGGCGGGACGGCGCGTCCCGCCCGGCACGGCCGCCAGCACCGCCGTCCAGTACGGCAAGTCCCGCGCGCAGACGCCCTCCGCGGCAGTGTAGATTGGGCGGCAGGTAGAACGCGTTCTAGCGTGGGGGGTACGTGCCGACGGTTCCGATTGACGCGCAGGCCGCCGGACCGGCATATTCTGGCACATTCCGGCGGCAATACTTTTTGGTCATGCAATTGGCCAGCCGGCATTCCGTCTCTCGCGAGTCGCGCTATTTGGCTGACAAGGGCGATCCGAGCGGGCACTATTGACGGCAATGGGTCCGCATTGATTTGGCTGACGGCCACCGAAACTTAAGTCCGCGCTAACGTCGCTTAACGGCGAAATGATCGGAGCGCGGCCCAATGATGTCCGGCGGGTGGGCTTGTCGAAATGGCAGGCTCACCCGTCGGCTGCCAGGCTCGGTCAGAAGATCATGTGATGGATCGGCAGCATGTCAGGGGGTCCCGTCTCGATTCCTGCCTTCTACGGAGTCGGGATGAGAACCTTCCCGAACTCGTCGCGTGCCCGCTGCGTCTCCCAGATTTCGAGTCTCCCAGAGAAGACCATCAGATTGTCGGCGGGCAGAACGAGCAATGCGATATCCGCCCTGCCGGGCGACCCTCGCCGGCTTCGTCGAGCGCCGCGATGACTTGATCATATTGCGCGGTGGTCAAGGACCCGGGATGGAAATAGGCGTCGATACGCTCCCCCCCTGCGCGGCGGGCGGCTAAAGGCCGGAGCAGCGGGCGCTTATGAGGCCGGAGCGGCGGGCGGCTTCAGGCCGCCGGCCGGGTAGTACGCCCCGATGATGTCCGCTGCCGTCGGCGCAGGAGCGGTCGCGACCCGGTCACCGGAGCCCCGGCCGAACTCCTTGAACGCGGAAAGCTCGGGCAGCGGGTTCGACCCGTCGGGCGTCTCGGCCGACGAAATGTGCACGAACGAGACGCCGTCGGCGAGGCGGACGACCTTGTACTCGACGTTGTCCGGCCGCTCCGCGTGCAGTTGCTCGAAGACTCCCTCGATCAGCCGCACGTGCTCGGCCATGGCCTCGGGCTTCACCTGGTAGCTGACGACGACGCTGGTGATCACAAGACGCTCCCGGTCGGTGTGTTGCACAAAGTGAGTTGCACGATGCTACCAAGAACGTAACAGCAGTCGGTAGCATGATGCAATGCAGAGGTCGAACCTCGCCGCGTTGCCGTGCTCGCTAGCCAGGACGCTTCAGGTGGTCGGCGAGTGGTGGACGATGCTCGTGCTGCGGGACATCTGCTTCGGCCTGCACCGGTTCGAGGAGATCCACGACCATCTCGGCATAGCGCGGAACATCCTGAAGGCGCGCCTGGATACCCTCGTCGAGCACGGCCTGGTCGAGCGCCGCCGGTATCAGCGCCGTCCCGACCGGTACGAGTACCTGGCGACGGACAAGGGCCGCGACCTGGTGCCCGCCTTGCTCGCGCTGGCCGCCTGGGGTGATCGGTGGACCGGTGCCGGCGCCCCTCCCGCCCTGTTCTCCCATGCCGCCTGCGGTCACGACACGGTCGCGACGGTCGTCTGTTCGGCCTGCGCGGCCCCACTGGCCGGCGTCGATGTCAGCGTCCGTCCGGGCCCGGGCAGTCCCGGCGGCTAGGGCCGTGCCGCCGGCGCGGACTGGCGTGATCGTGGATGATTTTCGACGTATGCGCCCGACAATCATCCACGATCATGGGACACCCGGAGGTGTCGCGCAGTTGACCGAGAAGGAGAGCGATGAGCGGCGGCTTCAGCGGTGAGTTGTGGGAGGGCATTACCGACATTTACGACGCGATCCTGGCTCATCCCTTCCTGGCGGGGATGACCGACGGCAGCCTGCCGGCCGACTCCTTCACGTTCTACGTGATCCAGGACGCCCTGTACCTGCGGCGTTACGCACAGGCGCTCGCGGCGGTGGCCACGCACGCGCCGGACGCGGCGCAGACGGAGATGTTCGCCAGGCACGCCGCGGGCATCGTCGCGGTCGAGATGAGCCTGCACGACACGCTGCTGGCCGACCTGGACATCGACCCCGGCGCGGTCGGCGCCGCCGAGGAGGCCCCGACCACGCTGGCCTACAACAGCTACCTGCTCGCCGCGACGCACGGCGGGTCGTACGCCGAGGGCGTCGGCGCTGTGCTGCCCTGCTACTGGATCTACGGCGAAGTGGGCAAGCACCTGCTCGGTCGCGGTTCGCCGAACCCCAGATACCAGAAGTGGATAACCACCTACGGCGGCGAGGAGTTCGACGCCGAGGTCCGCGACGTGATCGCGGTCACCGACAAGCTCGGCCCCGAGCTGTCGGCGGCCGAGCGCCTGCGCGTGCACCGGCACTTCCGCGCGACCAGCCGGTACGAGTGGATGTTCTGGGACATGGGCTACCGCAAGGAGACCTGGCCGGTCTGAGGGATACCGCCGGGCTCGCGGACCCTAGCGCACGGTCAGCGTGATGTCGGTCCCGGCCAGTGCCTTGCTGACCGGGCAGGTGCTCTTGGCCTCCTGCGCGATCCTGGAGAAGTCCTCGGCGCTGACGCCGCTGGCCGACCCGCTCACCGACAGCGCGATGCCGGTGATCCTGAAACCGCCCGCCGGGTCCGGCCCGAGCGTCACGTCCGCGCCGACCTCGAGCGACTGCCCGGTGCCGCCCGCCGCGCCGAGCAGGGCCGAGAACTGCATCGCGAAGCAGGCGCTGTGCGCGGCGGCGATCAGCTCCTCCGGACTGGTCGTGCCCCCGGCGTCGTCGGCCACTCGCTTGGGGAAGCTGACCTCGTAGCTGCCGACCCCGGAACTGGCCAGCGTCACGGTGCCGCTGCCGTCGTTGAGGCCGCCGGTCCAGGTCGTGTGCGCGGTGCGGGTAGGCATGCGTCTCCCTTGCTGGTGCTGCCGGCGCTGGTGCTGCCGGACCTGTCCCGGTCTGCCCGGGTGTCAACTCCTACCCTGCCACCGCGGCGCTAGCCGGGCGCGAGTTTCGTGTGGTCCCAGGAGATGACCCGGCTCGGCTCGACCACGTACCCGTACCGCTTGCGCGCCGCGTGCTCGACGTACCGGCCGAGCGGGCCCGGGTCGGCGCCGGCCATCGTGCCGCCGACGACCGCGGTGATCCTCCTGCCGATCTCGGCGATCGCCGCCGGGTCGTCGATCCGCCTGGCGATGCCCTGGACCAGCACGCCGCGCAGGTCGAAGTACTCCTCGCCGTCCTCGACGAGGCAGGAGATCCGCGGGTCCCGCTCCAGGTTGAGCGCCTTCTGCGACCTGCGGTAGGTCCAGAACGCGATCTGGCCGCCGGTCAGCACGTAGTACATGGTGACCAGGTGCGGGAAGCCGTCGCGGCCGTTGGTGGCGAGGTGGACCTTACGGCCGGCCGCGAGCAGGTTCGCGGTCTGTTCCGGTGTCATCGTGACCTGGTCGCGCTGCTTCATCGCGCGCCGCCGAACCCGATGGTCTCCTCGGCCAGCTTCAGCGTGTCCTCGCAGGCGAACCCCGCGGCCCTCGGGTCGGCGCTCGGGCCCGCGAACGCGGGCCCGAGCGCGGACGCGACCGAGTCGAGCGTCCACATCCCGTCCGGCGAGCCGTGTTCTGCGGCGTGGAACACGGTCCGCATCCGCGGCGGCTCGAGCACCGCCGCCACGCCTCCGTAGACCACGAACACCTCGCCGTTGATGCCGGACGCGGCCGGGCCCGCCAGGTAGGTGACCAGCGGGGCGACGTGCTCGGGCGCCAGCGGGTCCACGGTCCCGGCCGGCGCGGCCCCCATCAGGTCCGCGGTCATGTCGGTCCTGGCACGGGGGCAGATCGCGTTCGCCCGGACGCCGTACCGCGCGCAACTGCGTGCCGTGGTGACCGTGAGCGCGGTGATGCCGGCCTTCGCCGCCGCGTAGTTCGGCTGCCCTGGCGACCCGAGCAGGAACGCCTCCGACGAGGTGTTGACGATCCGCGCGTAGACCGGGCCGCCCGCGCGCTTGCTCTGCTCCCGCCAGTAACCGGTCGCCAGCCGCGTAGTGATGAAGTGGCCGCGCAGGTGCACCCGCAGCACGAGGTCCCACTCCTGCGCCGACATCGTGAAGACCATCCGGTCGCGGAGCACGCCGGCGTTGTTGACCACGATGTCGAGCCCGCCGAACGAGCCCAGGGCGGCCGCCAGCATCGCCTCGCCGGCCGCCCAGTCACCGACGTCGCCCTCGCGGACGACCGCCCGCCCGCCCGCGGCGGTGATCTCCTCGGCGACCGCGTGCACCGCGTCCCCCGGCAGGTCGTTCAGCACCACCCCGGCGCCCGCCGCCGCCAGGGCGATCGCCTCCGCCCGGCCGAGGCCGTGGCCGGCCCCCGTCACGATTGCCGTCCTGCCGTCCAGAGTCAGCCCGTCGGCCATGTTGACCTATCTCCTCTTTTCGCCGGTCGCGTTTTCGCCTGTCGCGTTTTGGCCTGTCGCGCGGCTGCCGGCGCGGCGACCGGCGCTTTCGCGCTCAGTAACCGGGTCCGGACAGGATCCCGCCGTCGGCCACGAACTCGCTGCCGGTGCAGTACGACGACTCGTCCGAGGCCAGGAACGCGACCAGTCGCGAGACCTCGATCGACTGGCCGAACCTGCCGAGCGGCAGCGCCTTGAGATACCGTTCGCCGCGCTCGGGGTCCATCGTCTCCGCGTTCTCGAGCACCATCCGGGTGAGGATCCCGCCCGGGTGCACCGAGTTGACCCTGATGCCGAACCGGCCGAGTTCCTGCGCCGCCGCGTTGGTCATGCCGCGGACCGCGAACTTGCTCGCCGTGTAGGCCGAGCAGCCGGCCGCGCCGGTCAGTCCCTCGATCGAGGAGATGTTCACGATCGACCCGCCGCCGGCCGCCTTCATCGGCTCGACCACGGACTTCATGCCCAGCCAGCAGCCGACCGCGTTGACGTCAAGTATCCGGCGGAACTCGGCCAGCGGCATCTCGCCGATCGAGCCGAACGCCAGCACCCCGGCATTGTTGACGCAGATGTCGAGCCTGCCGAAGGTCTCGACGGCCAGGCCGACCGCGGCGGTCCAGTCCTCCTCGCTGGTCACATCGTGGTGTACGTACCGGCAGGCGCCGGGGCCGAGCTTGCCGGCGACGGCCTGCCCCCGCTCGTCGAGCATTTCGCCGAAGACGACCTTCGCGCCCTCGGCGGCGAAGTGCCGCACGTGCGACTTGCCCATGCCCCTGGCGCCGCCCGTGATCAGCGCGACCTTGCCGTCGAGTCGGCCCATGCTGTGCGCTCCTGGGGTCCGAGTGCAGTGTCCGCGGAGATCCCGGTTCCAACCCGGGTCCAGGTGACCAAACGCTTGCTTGGCTGGACGTTGCTGCTTGGAGGATAACAGCGCCGCCCCGGCGTGTCCCGTCCTCGCCGGCGGACAGTTTGTGGGCATTTTAGGTAGCCAGCCGGGGCGCGTCCGGGGCGATGCGAGAATGGCGGGCATGACGACGGCGGTATGGCGGTTCCGCAAGGACACGGCGCGGGTGTGACGCCGTGACCGGAATCGACTTCGCGGCCGGACCGCCCGCGGCCGGTGACCTGGACGTGCGCTGGAACCACGGCGCCCGGGGCGAGCCGCCGATCCAGGTCCACGCCTACGACCCGCATACCTACCTGCTCAGGCAGGCCAAGGCGACCAGCTACGAGGCCCCGTTCCTCTACCTGCTGTTCGGTAACGAGCGGGCGATCCTGCTCGACACCGGGGCCACCGCCGACCCGGCCGTCTTCCCGCTGCGGGACAGCGTCGACGGGCTGGTGACCGACTGGCTCGCGGCGAACCCGCGGGACGGCTACGAACTGGTCGTCGCGCACACCCACGGGCACGGCGACCACGTGGCCGCCGACCGGCAGTTCGCCGACCGGCCGCTGACGAGCGTCGTCGCGCGCGAGGCCGAGGCCGTGCGGGGGTTCTTCGGCTTCGCGGACTGGCCAGGCGAGGTCGTCCAGTTCGACCTGGGCGACCGGGTGCTCGAGCTGACCGGTATCCCCGGGCACCACCCCGCGTCGATCGCGATCTTCGACCCGTGGAGCGGCTTCCTGCTCACCGGCGACACGGTTTACCCCGGCCGGCTGTACGCGCCCGACTACGCGGAGTTCGCGCGCAGCCTGGAGCGGCTGGCGGACTTCGCCGTGGCCAGGCCGGTCACGCACGTGATGGGCTGCCACATCGAGATGACCCGGACCCCCGGCCTTGACTATCCGATCGGGACCAGGTACCAGCCCGACGAGCCGCCGCTGCAGATGACGGTCGCGCAGCTCACGGCGGTCCGCGACGCCGCCAGGTCGGCCGCGGCGAGACCCGGCGTCCACACCTTCGACGACTTTCTTATCTTCAACGGACCCTGCCGGGCGGCTGTCGTGCGGCAGCTTGCCCGGACCCGGTGGCGGCGCGCGCTCCGGCGCGACGCCGGCTGACGCCGCGCCGGAGCGCACGTCGGTGGCCGTCAGCGTCGTGTTCGAGACGCACTCAACGACGGCCGACAACGAGCAGGGCCGCGCGACCGGCTGGCTCCCCGGCGAGCTGTCCGCTCGGGGCCGGCTCCAGGCCGCCGAGCTTGGCCGCCGTCGCGCCCGGCCGGCGGACGACATCGCGGCAGTGCTCTGTTCCGATCTCGCCCGCGCCGCCGAGACCGCGCGGATCGCGTTCGCGGGCACGACTGTCCCCGTGCTGCTCGACTGGCGGCTGCGCGAGTGCGACTACGGCGACCGCAACGGCATGCCCGTCGCCGAGCTGCACGCCGGCCGACGCGAGCACCTGGACCTGCCCTATCCGGGCGGGGAGAGCTGGCGGCAGGCGGTGGCCAGGGTCGGCTGGTTCCTCCGCGACGTTCCGCGGCGCTGGGACGGCCGGCGGGTGCTCGTGATCGGTCACGTGGCGACCCGCTGGGGTCTGGATCACTGGCTGCGCGGCGTACCGCTCGAGGACCTCGTCGGAGCGGAATTCGGCTGGCAGGAAGGCTGGCAGTATCGGATCACCTGAATCAGCTTCCTGGGTAGGTGCCGAAGCTCCATCTGACCGACCACGGGTCCACGGCCGTGAACGTCCGGCTGCCGTAGCTGGTGACCTCGATCTCCCTGGTGATCTCCAGGCCCGCGGCCTTCGCCCGCGCGTACAGGCGGTCAGGGTCGGCCGCGACGACATACAGCCAGTTCGGCACGGGGCCGGGGGCGTCGGCGATGATGATGCCGCCGCTTCCGTGCGGCCAGCGCAACTCGATCTCGAGGTAACTGCCTGGTTCCTCCCCGGGGATCAGGGCGGTCGGCTCGAATCCGAATACGGACACAAGGAAGTCGATGGCCGCCTGCGGGTCCGGATACCGGACGGTGGGCCAGATCGTCGGCGGCCGGTCGGGCGAGCTGGGCGTGACCGATTGCGTGACGGGGGCGGCGGCGGTGTTGTCGCGGGCAGAGTTCATCATCCCTGTAGCCTGGGGCCAAGACGGGTGCGCTGGCTTGGAGAAAACGGAACGCGCAGGCCAGTGCCTGGTGCCCAGACGCCTGGCCGGGAGAGTGTGCCTGTGGCCGCGACGCCAGCCGCGCGCGATCCTGACGCCCGCGCGGGCCCGGTCAGCGAGTCGGTCGCCGCCAGGCCCGTCGCGGAGCTGCGCCCGTACATCGCGCGCTACTCCGGTTTCCGGCAGGCCGGCGTGCCGTCGGCCAGGCACGCGGGGCTGCCATCGCCGTACCTGACCCTGATCTTCACCCTCGACCAGCCGCTGACCGTGGCGGCACGCCCGGATCCGGGGCAGCCGGGCGGCGAGTACGTGACGCTGGCCGGGGGACTGCACCATGCGCCGGCCCTGATCACGCACGAGGGCTACCAGTCCGGCATCCAGCTCGCGCTGAGCCCGCTCGGCGCGCGGGCGTTCCTCGGCATCCCGGCCGGCGAGCTGGCGAGCATCGACGTCGACGCCCGCGAGGTCTGCGGCCACGTGGCGACCGAGATCCAGCAGCGCGTCCAGGCCGCGGCGAGCTGGCCGGACCGGTTCGCGGTGCTCGACGAGGTCCTGTCGCGCAGGTTGCGCGCGTACCGGCGGGACGGCGGTGCCGACGTCAGCGCCGAGGTCGGGTTTGCCTGGCGGCGGCTGCTGGCGAGCGGGGGGACCATCGGCGTCTCCGCGCTGGCCGGCGAGACCGGCTGGAGCGGGCGGCACCTGCGCGCCAGATTTGCCGCCGAGATCGGGCTGACGCCGAAGACGGCGGCACGGGTGGTGCGGTTCTACCGGGCCATGCGGCTGCTGCGGCGCCGGGCCGGGGCGGGCGCACGGCTTGACCTGGCCACGCTCGCCGTGCACTGCGGCTACTACGACCAGGCGCACCTGGACGCCGAGTTCCGCGCGCTCGCCGGCGCGCCGCCTACCACCTGGCTCGCGCGCGAGTTCCGAAATCTCCCAGCCGACCGAAATCTCCCAGCCGACCGAAATCTCCCAGCCGACGCCGAGGCGGCGGCGCAAGGCTGAGCTCATGACGCACAACGCCGGGCGGCGCGGTCGTGCTCGGGTCGGTGCAGGACGCCGGGACCGACCACTGGCCGGTGTCGCCGGGCAGCTTCGGCGCCTACGTGGTCACGACGACCCCGACGGCCTGTACGCCCGTGCCACGAAGGCCGGGGCCGAGGTCCTGGTGGACCTGCACGAGACCGACTGCGGCTCCCGGGACTTCGCCGTCCGCGATCCCGAGGGCAACCGCTGGTCGTTCGGCACCTACCGCGGCGAGCCCGCCAGACTCTCTGACGTGCTGGCCACCGGATGGATCCGGGGATCGATCCGGCTTGGCCGGATGAAACCCCGGATCGATCTGGCTCATCCCGGCCGAGCCGGGGCGGCCGCCGAGCGGAGGCGGCCGACCGAGCGGGGGCGGCCGGCGGAGCGGGGCGGCCGGGCCGAGCGGGTCATCCAGGCCGAGCCGGGGCGGTCGGCGGAGCTGATCGGGCCGGCGGAGCGGGGGCGCAGCCGGGGAGCGGATCCAGCCGGGCCGAGCGGGCGGCGGTCGCCGGAGCCCCTTGACGATTTTGTTTGGAAAGTATACGAACTAATCAAACCTATACGGAGGCAGAAACGAAGCGCCGTCCATTGTCGGACAGCGGGGGTGGCCGATCGTGACGGGTCGCGGAGAGGTCGCCAGCGATGAGGAAGGCCGTTCACCGTAGTTCCGCGTTCTGGATAACAGCCGTTCTCGGCGTCGCGTCGCTCGCCGCCTCGTCGAGTGCCTACGCCGCCGCCGGGCCGCACGCCCCCCTCGGCGCTTCGGCGGCCGCCGGCGGCGCGCCCCTCGCGCCCCGCCCGTCAGGCGCGGTGACGGCGCTCGCCTCCCCGTCCGACACCGGGGCCAGCGACATCACGAACCTGGGCGCGGGCGGGTGGAAGGTGCAGAGCAGCGCCACGGCCACCCAGACCGGCGCGCAGATCTCGACCCCGGGCTTCGACACCTCGAGCTGGCTGCCGGTGGCCAACGACGACGCGGGAGCGCCAGGCACCGAGGTCGAGGCGCTGGCCCAGAACGGGCTCTGCCCCGGCGACACCGCGCTGCAGCCGGTGAACCAGGGCACCAGCGGCCCGAGCAGCGTGTTCTTCGCCAACAACATGCAGCTCTGCTACGGCTTCATGAGCAAGATCGGCTCCGACACGCTCAGCACGTTTGACGTGCCGTGGTGGTGGCGCACGGACTTCACCCCGAACCTGGTCTCCGGCCAGGTCGCGAGCCTGATCGTGAACGGGGTCGTGGGGTCGGCGAACGTCTGGGTCAACGGCACCGAGGTCGCCACCTCGGCGACCGTGACCGGCGCCTACACCAGGCTCAGCTTCAACATCTCGAGTTTGCTCGATGTTCACGCTCGACAACGTGGACTGGACCCAGATACCGCCGGACAACAACACCGGCATCCAGTTCCCGGTGCAGCTTCAGGCCGACGGCGCGCTCGCGGTCGGCAACTCGCACGTGAACCAGAACGACGCCGCGGACCTGTCCAGCGCGGCGCTGACGGTCAAGACCGACGTCACCAACCCGACCGCCGGCGCCCAGACCGGCACGGTCGCGGCGACGATCACCCCGCCGGGCGGCGGCACGCCGATCACGGTGAGCCAGGGCGTGACCGTGGCGGCGAACAGCACGCAGACGGTCTCGTTCACGCCGTCCGCCTTCCCCGCCCTGACGATCAGCAACCCGCTGGTCTGGTGGCCGTACCAGCTCGGCGCGCAGCCGCTGTACACGCTCGGCGTCTCGGTCGCGCAGGGCGGCGTCACGCTGAGCTCGACCAGCGAGACGTTCGGCATCAGGACCGTCACCTCGTACCTGACCGGGTCGAACGCGATCGAGCCGAGCGGCGCCCGGGCGTTCAAGATCAACGGCGTGCCGATCGTGATCAGGGGCGGCGGGTTCGACCCGAACCTGTTCCTGCACTACTCGGCGGCCGATATCGCCAAGCAGATCGCGATGATGAAGAGCATGGGCCTCAACGCGATCAGGCTCGAGGGCCACATCATGCCGGCCGACTTCTTCGAGCAGATGGACGCGGCCGGCATCCTGGTCAACGGCGGCTTCCAGTGCTGCGACGCGTGGGAGGTCAGCGGGACGCTGACCCAGGCGCAACTCAACGTGCTGCAGAACTCGGCCCAGACCATCGGCACGAACCTGCGCAACCACCCGAGCGTGTTCAGCTTCCAGTGGTCGGACAACCAGCCGACCAGCCAGCAGGAGTCGGTGTCGATCGCCGGGTTCACCGCCGCCGACTTCTACCCGCAGACGCCGCTGATCGCCTCGGCCGAGTACAAGTCGACCGCGACACTCGGCCCGGCGGGGGAGAAGGAGGGCCCGTATGACTGGGTGCCGCCGGACTACTGGTACGACACGACGCACCTGGGCACCGACTCGACCGTGACCAACGCGGGCGCGGCGTGGGGGTACGACAGCGAGGAGAGCGCCGGCGACACCGTTCCGACCCTGGACTCGCTCAACCGGTTCATGTCGGCCAGCGACCTGGCCAACCTGTGGCAGAGCCCCAAGTTCAACCAGTTCCACCTGAACTATGAGCCGCGCTGCAAGTCCGGTTACTCGTTCGGCACGCTGTGCCACTTCGACACCGCGCTGAGCAGCAGGTACGGCGCCTGGTCAAGCCTGGCGCAGTACGTGCAGGAGGCGCAGGCCCAGGACTACGAGAACGTCAGGGCGCAGTTCGAGGCGTTCATCGACCACGCGAACAACACGCCGCTGCCGTCCACCGGCACGATCTACTGGCAGATGAACAAGGGCTGGCCGAGCCTGCTCTGGCAGCTCTACAACAGCGACGGCGACCAGGCGGGCAGCTACTTCGGCGC
>WNGP01002419.1_pt1 | contig 15581 bp, 14 predicted proteins | sample 5407671 | NCBI WGS metagenome assembly WNGP01 (sample SAMN13153381, study PRJNA577476) | soil metagenome | isolation source: 40 cm soil or saprolite under Garry oak tree replicate 2 | place: USA:California | collected 2016-06-15 | reverse complement strand
TTTGGATTCGAGATCGCCGTCGGCGTGGACGACGATCGTCACGCCGCGCGTTGTCATCCGTCGAACGGCGCGCCGAGCATCAGCTCGAGCAGCCGCGCGAGATCGTCGTTCGAATAGAAGGACAGATGAATCTGTCCCTTCCCCTTGGCGCGCAGCGTGACCCGCACGTCGGTGCCGAGCCGGCGGCGCAAGGCGTCTTCGACGCGCCGGACTTCGGGAGCGGCGCCGACGCCGCGTTTCATGCGCGGGCGGCGTTCGGGCGCGCGACCACCACGCACGCGATCCTCCACCTCGCGCACCGAGAGGCCCTGGGCGACCGCCTCGCGCGCGAGGTTCGTGACGATCCGCAGATCCTCGATCGCCAGCAACGCGCGCGCATGGCCCACGGACAGCTGCCCCCCGTGCAGCATTTCCAGCACCACTTCCGGCAGTTTCAGCAGCCGGAGCGCATTGGCGACGGTCGAGCGGTCACGACCCACGGCATCAGCGACGTCTTGCTGCGCGAGTTTGAACTCCGCGATGAGCCGCTCGTACCCGCGCGCTTCGTCCACCGGCGACAGATCGTCGCGTTGCAGGTTCTCGATCAGCGCGAGCGTCAGCAGCGTGCGGTCATCGGCGTCGCGCTGCACGGCGGGGATGCGCTCCCAGCCGAGCTGCTGGCAGGCACGGAGCCGGCGCTCGCCGGCGATCAGCTCGAACGCGCCATTGCCGCCCGGCGCCTTGCGCACGACGATCGGCTGCAGCAGTCCCGCCTGTTTGATCGACGAAACGAGCTCCTCGAGCGCGGTCGGATCGACGGTCTTGCGCGGCTGGAAGGGGTTCGGCCGAACATCCTTGATGGGCAGCTCCACCAGGCTTCCTTCTCGCTCTGCTTCTTCGCGAGTCGGGCCCAGCAACGCCTCGAGGCCACGGCCTAGGCGGCGTCTTCCTGCGGCGGTTTCCGTCATGCGGGCACCTCCGGGGGAGGCAGCGAGGGCAGCGATGCAATTGCAGGGAGGCTGGGCGACGGTGGAGCACCCTGCTCGACCCGCCGAATCAGCTCCTGCCCGACGGCCAGGTAGCTCTTCGCGCCGATCGATTGTACGTCGTACAGCACGATCGGTTTGCCAAAACTGGGCGCTTCGGCCAGGCGCACGTTGCGTGGGATCGTCACAGAAAACATCCGGCCGCCGAAGTATTCCTTCGCTTCGTCGGCGACTTGCTTGCAGAGATTGAGGCGCGCGTCGTACATCGTCAGCAGCACGCCTTCGATCGCGAGCGCCGGATTGAAATTGCGCTGGACGAGCTTGACCGTGTTCAAGAGCTGCGACAGACCCTCGAGTGCGTAGTACTCGCACTGAATCGGAATGATGACGCTGTCGGCCGCGGTGAGCATGTTGAGCGTGAGCAGGCCGAGCGATGGCGGGCAGTCGATGATGACATAGCCGTAGTCGTCGCGCAGGTCCCGCAACGCTTCACGCATCCGGGTCTCGCGCGCACTTTGATTGACCAGCTCGAGCTCCGCGCCAACCAGGTCCTGCGTCGCCGGGACGACGTCGAGACACGGGAAGTGCACGTGCGGGAATCGCGACTGCGCGAGCGGCGAGCCATCAATCAACGCGTCGTAGAGCGACTTGCGGATGCGATCGCGCTCGATGCCGACGCCGCTGGTCGAGTTGCCTTGCGGATCGGCGTCGATGAGCAGCGTCTTTCGCTCAGCGGTAGCAAGCGAGGCCGCGAGGTTCACGGCGGTCGTCGTTTTTCCGACGCCGCCTTTTTGGTTGGCGATCGCGATTACACGTGACATTATAAGTCGTTACAGAATAATGAGTTATGTAACTCGTGAATTCAGACGGGTTGAATATACGTCAGTTTCACGTGAAACGAAAGAGCGTAAGTTTCACGTGAAACTGCAACAAACGCTCCTAGGCAACGCGCCGACGCCACCGCGTCGCCTCGAGCACCAGGTTGTGGAGGTCGCTCGGGGTCACACCGGGAACGCGCGCGGCCTGCGCGAGCGAGCTGGGCCGGACCCGATCGAGTTTCTGGCGCGCTTCCGTCGCCAACGTCCGCAGCTCGAGGTAGGGAAGGTCAGCGGGCAGAATAAACGCAGCCAGCTCGGCGAGCCGACTCGCGGCCTCGCGCTCCCGCGCCAGGTAGCCGTCGTACTTGATCTCGATTTCGGCGGCCATGACCGCCTCCGCCGGCATCGACCCGCCAACGCCCGCGGCCGCGAACAATGCAGCGAGTGAGACTCCCGGCCGCTTGGCGATGACGGCCACGCGCGTGCTCTCCGCAATTGGCACTGGAGCTTGAGTCGGAGTGACCGTCGTCTCACGCGCGAGCTCCAGCGCCGCTTCCTCGTCACCCAGACGGTCCTCCGCCGCTCGCAGCTCACCATCTGTCAGCAGACCGAGGCCCTCAGCGAGCGGAAGCAGGCGGCGCAGTGCGTTGTCCTGACGGAGCAGCAGCCGGAACTCAGACCGCGACGTGAACAGCCGGTAGGGCTCATCCACACCGCGGGTCACCAGGTCATCGACGAGCACACCGATGTACGCGTCGTCCCGGCCGAGCACGACGGGCTCGGCCCCGCGGATTCTGCGCACGGCATTGATGCCCGCGACGACACCCTGGCCCGCGGCCTCCTCGTACCCGGTGGTGCCGTTGATTTGGCCGGCGAAGAAGAGATGCTCGACGGTCTTCACCTCGAGCCAAGGCGTGAGCTGGGTCGGCGGATAGTAGTCGTACTCGATCGCGTACCCGGGTCGCGTCATGTGCGTTCGCTCGAGACCGGGGACAGCGTGCAGAAACTCGAGCTGCACGGCGACGGGGAGGGAAGTGGAGAGCCCGTTGACGTATAGCTCACTCGTGTCGAGTCCCTCGGGCTCGAGGAAGATCTGGTGGCGCTTGGCGGCCGGGAACTTCACGATCTTGTCTTCGACCGAGGGGCAGTAGCGCGGGCCGCGGCCGCTGATCGCGCCGCCATACAGCGCCGACTCCTTGAGGTGGCGCTGAATGATCTCCTTCAGTTCCTCGCCGGCCCACGTGATCCAGCATGGCACCTGGCGCGGCCGCTCGATCCGCTCGTGGACCGAGAAGCGATATTCGTCGCTGTCGCCGTCCTGCCGCTCGACCTTGCTCCAATTCACCGAGCGCCCATCAATGCGGGGGGGGGGGCCTGTCTTGAAACGCGCCACTGTAAGTCCAATAGATTCAATGACTTGTGCCATCTCGACGGATGGCTGATCGCCGGCGCGGCCAGCCGGGATTTGGGTATCGGTGCCGAGGTGAATGCGGCCGCGGAGGAATGTTCCGGCCGTGATGATGACGGCCCGGGCAGTGAAGCGGCGTCCGTCTCCAGTCTCGACGCCGGTGATCCGCGTGCCGTGGGAATCGAACAGCAGATTGGTGACCATGCCCTGCATGAGCTCGAGGGCAGGGAATTGCTCGAGCAATGTGCGCACGGCGCGGCGGTAGAGCGTCCGATCACACTGCGCGCGCGGCGCCCAGACTGCCGGACCCTTGGAGCGATTCAGCATCCGGAACTGGATCGTCGCACGATCCGCGGCGCGGCCCATGAGACCGCCGAGGGCGTCGACCTCGCGGACGACGGTACCCTTCGCGATACCGCCGATGGCGGGATTACAACTCATCTGGCCGATTGTCTCGAGGTTGGAGGTCAGCAGTAGCGTGTGCGCATGGAGACGGGCGCACATTGCGGCTGCCTCCGTTCCCGCATGACCACCACCCACCACGATGACGTCGTAGTCCAACACCATGCAGCAAAGATAGAGGGGAGCGAGGCGGCTAGGCAGACGCCTAGATGCCGAGACGCCGAGCGGATGCTAGCTGGAGGTGGGAGGTAATCGCGCCGCGCTCGCGCTGATCTTTCGAAGCAGTCCAAAGAGTGTCTTGCCCGTTTCGGTGGCCAGCGCTTCCAACCGCCCGAAGTCTGCTGGCCTCAGGTACTCAAGCTGGAGGGCGAGTCCCAATGCAGTTTCGACCTCTGCAAGAGAACCGTTGGCCGTATCGAGGAACCTTCGATATTCGCGCGAGCCTCGCCGTGAACTGCCTTCCGCAATATTGAGAACCACGCTGTAAGACGCACGCCGTAGTTGGTCGGCCAAACGGAGTTGTTCGTAGTCTGGGAACGATCTGCAGGCCTTCGCGCACTCGATCGCGAGTCGTTCAGCGTGCTGCCAGGCCTTGAGTGTCTTGTAGGGAGCCATGCAGACAAGATGGTTTGAAAAGCGAAAGACACGACACCGAAATCATGCGTGTCGTGCCCTTCCTATGCCTTCAGCTCCAACCTAGTCTCCGCTAGGCGTCTCGGCCTCTCGGCGTCTGCCTCAGCGTCTGCAACCTAGCCTTTGCATGTCCGCGCTTTGCTGTTGTTAGGCTGTTCTGACCCATCTCACCAGCTCTTTCAAGTTGGGCCGTTTGCCCGTCATCAGAATTCCGACCCTGTAGATCCTCGCCGCGATCCACGTTACCCCCGCGATCGACACGAACAGAATCCCCAGCGAGAGCGCCACCTCGCTGAACGGCAGACTGCCCGCCGCCCAGCGCACCGGCATCGCGATCGGCGAGCTGAACGGAATGAGCGACAGGGTCACCGACAGCGTCGACCCCGGATCATTCAGCATCGCGAACATGCTGACGAAGGAAACGATGAGCAGCATCGTGACGGGTTGCTGGGCCTGCCGCGCTTCCTGTTCGTTGGACGACATGGCGCCCACGGCCGCAAACATGGACGAGTAGAGCAGGAACCCGCCCAGGAAGTACGCGGCGAAGACGGCAGCAGTACCGGCTGTCACGTGGGGTACCTGGAACACGGCGCCGGCGTCGCCCAGCCCTCGCTCGCCGAGCAGGTGCCGGCGCTGGGACATCAGCAGCCGCGCCGAAACGCCCCAGATCAGGAATTGGAAGATCGACACCGCACCAACACCGATGACCTTACCCAACATCAGTTGGAACGGCCGCAGCGACGATACCAGTACTTCTACGATCTTCGTGGTTTTCTCTTCCAGGACCGAGCTCATCACGTTGATCCCGTAGATCAGGATCGCCATGTAGAGGATGATGCCCATGAAATAGGCGAGCGAGAACGACTGCGCGGCGCTTTCCCCCGTCGCCTTGCCCCCGGAAATCTTCTTCGTGTCCAAATCGATCTGGATCCGCGCTCTGGCAACCAGGCCGGGATTCACGCCTTCGCGCTCGAGCCGGGTGGCGTTGACCGTCTCCGTGATGACGTGGTCGAGCGTACCGATGGTCACGAACGACGACACATTCGACGCGCGATACGTCACCTTGCCAGAGTCCACCGCGGCATCCGTGACGACCAGGAATCCGTCAATCGTCTTCGCATCGACCGCGGCCGTCAGAGAGTCGATCGTGCGGGGACCGGAGGGAACCCGCACCGCGACAAACAACGATTCCCGGTCCAGCCGCTCGGTCAGCTGCGCACCGAACGTGGAGGAAGTGCCGTCCACCACGGCGATATGCTTGACCCCACTCTTGCCCGTCAGCAGGGTCGGGAGGATGAAAACCACCCCGAAAAACAGCGGTCCGAGGAGCACCATCACCCAGAACCAGCGCTGGCGCACACGCTCCACAAACTCGCGCCGAATCACGGCCAAGATCCTACGCATGGGCCACCTCCGGACGCGCCACGGGTGTCGCTGCATCGGGCCCGACGAGGTCGATGAAGATCTTGTTGAGTGAGGGCTCGGCGAGCTCGAAGCGAGACAGGCGGGCCCCCGAGGTCACGAGCGCACGGAGGATCTCCTGAGCGTCGGCCTGGGCCGCCAACTCGAGCTCCGCGAACTGGCCCGACGCGTCGGCCTTGGCCACGAGGTGCCGGTCGGCGAAGATCGCGTCGGCGGTGCCGCGAGCCCCATCGAAGTTGACCAACAGATGCCGCCCACCGTGCGTCCGCTTGAGGTCGGACAGCGTTCCGTCTACCAGCTTCTTGCCGCGGGCGATGATGCACACGTGGTCGCAGATCTTCTCGGCTTGCTCCATGATGTGCGTCGAGAACAAGATCGTCTTGCCCTGCGCGCGCAGCTCGAGCACCGTGTCCTTCAGGACCTGCGAGTTCACCGGATCGAGACCGGAGAACGCCTCGTCCATCACGAGCAGATCCGGGTCATGCAGGATCGTCGAGATGAACTGGACCTTCTGTTGCATCCCCTTCGACAACTCGTTCACCTTGCGCATTCGCCAGTCGGAGAGCCCGAGACGCTCGAGCCACGTGAGCGCCTTGCTGCGCGCCGCGCGCCGGTCTACACCTTTGAGCTCCGCGAGGAACAGCAGGACGTCAAGCACCCGCATCTTGGGGTACAGACCGCGCTCCTCGGGCAGATAGCCGATCCGCGCCGAATGGTCGCGACCCGAGCCTTGCTCGCCAAACAGGCGCACGCTTCCGCTGTCGGGGACGTAGATGTTCAGAATCATCCGGATCGTGGTGCTCTTCCCGGCGCCGTTCGGACCAAGCAGCCCGTAGATGATGCCGGAGGGAACGGTCAGCGACAGCGTGTCGACGGCGGTGTGTCCCGCGAAGCGCTTCGTGACGCGATCAACGACGACAGGATCAGGCATGCGGGGAAACTATTGGGAAGGTAAAGCGACGCTAGGGTGAGGCGACGCTACGATACTACGACGCTAGGACGCCAAACAGTTCGCCGGCTTTACGCACGGCCGTCACGAGGGCGTCGATGTCGTCGACGTCATTATAGATGTAGAAGGACGCGCGGGCGGTCGCCGCGACTCCCAGGCGACGCATCAGCGGCTGGGTGCAGTGATGGCCCGCGCGAATACAGACGCCGTCCTTATCCAGGATCGTTGCAAGATCGTGCGGATGAATGTCGCCGTACGTGAATGGCACGACGCCGGCGCGGTGACCCTGCGGTCCGTAGATCGTGACGCCTTCGATCTGTGACAGCCGTTCGATGGCGACGCGGGCCAGCTCCTGCTCGTGCGCGGACACCTTGTCCATCCCGAGCTGCTCGAGATAGGCAATCGCGGCCGCCAACCCGACTGCGGCCTCCACGTTCGGCGTTCCGCCCTCGAACTTGTGGGGGATCTTGTTCCAGGTCGATCGATCGTCCCACACCCGTTCGATCATTTCGCCGCCGCCGTGGTAGGGTGGCATCGCTTCGAGCAGCGCCGGCTTGGCAATCAAGGCGCCGCTGCCCATGGGGCCGAGCATCTTGTGGCCTGAGAGGGCGTAGAAGTCGCAGTCGAGGACCTGGACGTCGACCCGGAGATGCGGGCTGGATTGTGCCCCGTCCACCACCGTCACCGCCCCGGCCGCATGGGCCAGCTTGCTGAGCTGCGCGGCGGGATTCACGGTCCCCAGTGAGTTCGAGACATACGGAAAGGCCACGATCTTGGGGCCTGCCTCGAGCGCCCGCCCGAAGTCTGCCAGGTCGATCCGCCCATCCCTCGTGATCTCCACCATCCGGAGCGTGGCGCCCTTTTCCTGACACAGGATCTGCCACGGGACGATGTTCGAGTGGTGATCCATGGCGGTGACGACCACGGTGTCACCGCCCTTGACGTTGGCCCGCCCCCACGACCCGGCGACGAGGTTGATGGACTCGGTCGTCCCCCGGGTGAATACCACGGCCTCGGTCGCCCAGGCGTTCACGAACCGGGCGACCGCGGTCCGCGCCGCCTCGTAGGCTTCGGTCGCTGCAACGGCGAGCGTGTACGCGCCGCGATGCACGTTGGCGTTGTGGAAGTTGTAGTAGTGGACGATCGCGTCGATTACGCGCTGCGGCTTCTGGCTGGTCGCCGCATTGTCGAGGTAGACCAGACGTTGCCCGTTCTCCTGCTGGGCGAGAATCGGAAAGTCGGGCCGGATGCGCCGCGTGTCGAGCATCAGAAGTCTTTCGCCGATTCGGTGGTCACCGGCGCAGCGCTGTTCTGCAGCGCGGCGTGCAACGCGTGCCAGGCGAGATTCGCGCATTTCACGCGGCTCGGAAATGCCCGGACGCCCGAGAATGCCGCGAGCTTGCCCGGCGCATGCGCGCCGCCCGCCAGCATGTCGCGAAAGGCCTGGAACATCGCCTCCGCTTCCGCCTTCGGTTTGCCCTTGACCGCTTCGGTCATGAGCGACGCGGACGCCTTGGAGATCGCGCACCCGGAGCCCTGCGGCATCTGAAAGCCGATGTCGTGGATCGTATCACCATCGAGCTGGACGTACAGCTGTATACGGTCGCCGCACAGCGGGTTGTTGCCCTCGGCCTTGCGGTTCGCTCCGTCCAGACGCTTGAAGTTCCGCGGATTGCGATTGTGGTCGAGAATAACCTGCTGATAGAGATCGCCGAGGTCGCTCATGACTCCGCCAGGCGACCCCGCACGATGGCGTCGAGTTGCGCGCGCAGCGGCGCGACCTCCATCCGGCCGAGGATCTCGGCGGCGAAACCATACGTCAGGAGCCGGCGCGCCTCGTGCTCGCCGACGCCGCGGCTCTGCAGATAGAACAGGGCGCGCGGGTCGAGCGGTCCCACCGTCGAGCCGTGTGTGCACTTCACGTCATCAGCATAGATCTCGAGCTGCGGCTGGCTGTCGGCGTGCGCCTGGCCCGAGAGCAGGAGGTTGTTGTTCGTCTGCTTCGAATCGGTCTTCTGCGCGCCTGGACGGACGATGATGCGTCCGGTGAACACGCCGCGTGACGTGTCGTCGAGTACGCCGTTGAAGTACTCGTGACTCGAGCAGTGATCGGCGGCGTGGTCGATCGTCGTGTGATGGTCGGCATGCTGGGCGCCCGCGAGCAGGTACAGGCCGTTCAGGATCAGCGTCCCGCCGGGACCCGCCAGCACCGCGCCGATGTCGTGGCGCGCCAGGGCGCCTCCGAATGCCACCGCGTGAACATTGACGGTGCTGTCGCGCCCCTGGTGCGTCTGCGTGGCGGCGACGTGATACGCTCGGGGACTTTCGCGCTGGACGCGATGGAAATCGACGCGCGCCCCGTCGCCCGCGCTGATTTCCGTGACCGCGTTCGTCCAATACACGCCCTGCTCCAGCGAGGCGTAGGTCTCGACAATCACCGCGCGGGCTTCCCGCTCGATCACGATGAGGTTGCGCGGATGGGTGACAACCTGTTTGCCGCTAGCCAGGAACAGCAGCTGGATCGGCTCCGCGATCGTCGCCTTGGCCGGCACGTGCACAAATGCGCCGTCGCTCACGAACGCGGTATTGAGTGCGGAGAACGGCCGGTCGTCGGTCGCGGCGTACTTGCCGAGATGCTGTCGCACCAGATCCTGGCGATGCGTGACGACATGGGCAAGGCTTTGAACGTCGTCGAAGAAAGGCGTCGAGAGCGAGCGTTGAAAAAAACCGTCAACAAAGACGAGACGATATCCAGCCTCAAACAGTAGGAACGGACGGATGTCGTCGAGCGTCGGGACGCGCGCCGGCGGCTTCGCCAGCTCGAAGGAGCCTTCAGCGAGCGGCGCGACGCTGGTGAAGCGCCACGCCTCCTGCTTCATGTTCGGAAAACCGAGGCTCTCGAAGCGCGCAATCGCGCCGCTTCTCATCTCCTTCAGCCACTCCGGCGCTCGCGCAGCACCATTTCCTGCCCAAGCGTTGTAGCTGCCCACGATTCTCTCAACCGCCACCATTACGACACCATCGCCGCATCACGCAGCCAGTCGTAGCCACGGGCCTCGAGTTCCAGGGCCAATTCGGGGCCGCCGGTTTTGACGATCCGGCCGTCCGCGAGGACGTGGACGACGTCCGGCGTGATGTAGTTCAGTAGCCGCTGATAGTGCGTCACGATGAGAAATGACCGCGCCGGGCCGCGCAGCTGGTTGACCGCCTCCGCAACCGTCTTCAACGCGTCGATGTCGAGTCCCGAATCCGTCTCATCGAGGATCGCGAGCCGCGGCTCGAGCACGGCGAGCTGCAGGATTTCGTTGCGCTTCTTCTCGCCGCCCGAGAACCCTTCGTTCACCGGGCGGTTCATCATCGAGTCGTCCCAGCCGATCGCTTTGACTTTCTGCTCGAGGAACTGCAGGAAATCGATCGGATCGAGCTCCGCCTCTCCCCGCTCCCGGCGCAGCGCGTTCAGCGCCGAGCGCAGGAAATAGGAATTCGTGATGCCGCGAATCTCGACCGGATACTGGAACGCGAGGAAGACACCGGCACGCGCGCGCTCCTCGGGTTTCATGCCGAGGAGATCCTTGCCGTCGTATGTCGCACCCCCTGCCAGCACCGTGTAGGCCGGATGCCCGGCGAGCACCTGCGCCAGCGTGCTCTTGCCCGATCCGTTCGGCCCCATGATCGCGTGGACTTCGCCGTCGCGAAGCGTGAGATCGACGCCCTTCAGGATCTCGTTGCCCGCAACGGACACGCGAAGGCCTTTGACCTCGAGCAATGCCTTTCCCTGCTTCACCCAACGCTCCCTTCCAGACTGATCCCCAGCAGCCGCGTCGCTTCGACGGCGAATTCCATCGGCAGCTCCTTGAACACTTCCTTGCAGAAGCCGTTGACGATCATCGACACCGCGTCCTCGGCGGACAGGCCGCGCTGGCGCAAATAAAAGATCTGGTCTTCGCCGATCTTGGACGTCGACGCTTCGTGTTCCATGATCGCGGTGCTGTTGCGCACGTCGATGTAGGGGAAGGTGTGCGCGCCGCACTTGTCGCCGATCAGCATCGAGTCGCATTGCGAATAGTTCCGCGCGCCCTCCGCGCCCTTCATGATCTTCACAAGCCCGCGGTATGTGTTCTGGCCCCGGCCCGCGGAAATGCCTTTCGACACGATGGTCGAGCGCGTGTTCTTGCCGAGGTGAATCATTTTGGTGCCGGTGTCGGCCTGTTGCTTGTGACTCGTCACGGCCACCGAGTAGAACTCACCGATCGAGTTGTCGCCCTGCAGAATGCAGCCGGGATACTTCCACGTGATCGCCGAGCCGGTCTCGACCTGCGTCCACGAGATCTTGGAATTCGCACCGGCGCACTTCCCGCGCTTGGTGACGAAGTTGTAGATCCCGCCCTTCCCCTCTTCGTCGCCCGGATACCAGTTCTGAATCGTCGAGTACTTGATTGTGGCCCGCTCGAGCGCGACGAGCTCGACGACCGCCGCGTGCAGCTGGTTCTCGTCGCGCATCGGCGCCGAACACCCCTCGAGGTAGCTGACGTAGCTTCCTTCATCCGCGATGATGAGCGTGCGCTCGAATTGGCCGGTGGACGACGCGTTGATGCGGAAGTACGTCGAGAGCTCGAGCGGACAGCGCACACCCTTCGGCACATACACGAACGAGCCGTCGGTAAACACGGCCGAGTTGAGCGCTGCGAAGAAGTTGTCGTTATGCGGGACGACGGTGCCGACGTACTTCTGGACGAGACCAGGATGCTCGCGAATCGCCTGCGAGATCGGACAGAAGATCACGCCGTACTTCGCGAGCTCCGCCTGGAACGTCGTCGCCACCGAGACACTGTCGAACACGGCGTCGACCGCGACACCGCTCAGGCGCTTCTGCTCTTCGATCGGGATGCCGAGCTTCTCAAAGGTCGCGACCAGCTTCGGATCGACCTGGTCGAGCGAGTCGAGCTTGGGGAGCTTTTTGGGTGCCGCGTAGTAGCTGATCGCCTGGTAGTCGATCGGCCCGTACTTCACGTTGGGCCAGTGGGGCTCGCTCATCTTGAGCCAGTTGCGGTAGGCCTTCAGCCGCCACGCCAGCATCCACTCCGGCTCACCCTTTTTGGCCGAAATTAGCCGGATCACGTCCTCGTTCAGGCCGGCCGGCACCACCTCGGATTCGATGTCGGTGACGAAGCCGTACTTGTACGGTTGCTGGACATGGGCTTCAATGCTGGTCATTTTGCCTCGAAGTCGTTCTCTGGCTTACAGTTCCGGTATCCTAATAACTTTGTCGGGATTCCGCTAGTAGATGTCTCGATTCCAGTCGCGGACGAGGCGCTCATAGTCCTCCGGCGTATTGACTTGGTCTATGACGGCCGGATCGTCCACCGGAACGCTCACAACTTCTCCCTGGTGCTTGTGCTGAACCGCCCGAGCGCCCTCCTGGGTCGCGTCCGGATCCTCCAGCAGCTCGTCAAACAGCGCCGATCCCCAAACCACGGGATGGCCGCGACGCTCCCCGAACGTCGGAACGACCGTCCGAGCCCCGGTCCGGCGGTGCGCCTCGAGGATTCGCTCGACTGTTGTAACCCGGACGTGCGGGAGATCGACGGGCCAAACGAGGACGGCGCCGGGTTGGAGCGGCTGCAGCGCGCGCAAGGCGGCGCGCAGCGAGGCAATGGGACCGGTCTCGGGTTCAGGATTCTCTACGATCATGCAGTCGTGGCCGGCAATCGCGGGCTGGATCCGGGGCGCATCGGGCCCCAGCACAATGAGGCGCGTTTTGATCTCGAGGGCCTCCATCGCCTCGAGGATTCGGACGGCGAAGGGGCCCCCGAGGAAGTCGAGGAGGGCCTTGGGAGAGCCCATCCGGGCCGACCGGCCGGCCGCCAGGACGACGCCCGCTAAAGACATAGCGGCTATGAGACTAAGGCGCTAGGTGGCTGCATGGCTAGAGGCAGTTGCATGAAGGCCCGAAAGGGGCAATTTTGGCGCGCTCCCATGGCAGTCCGACGCATTCGCCAGCTAGGGGACCCGATCCTCAGGGTTCGCTGCGACCCGGTCCACGACCCGAAGTCGCCGGCCGTCAGGCTGCTCGCCGATGACCTGCGCGATACACTCCGCGCCGCGCGCGCGAAGTACGACTTCGGTCGCGCCCTGGCCGCGCCGCAGATCGGCGCCCCGGTACGTGTGATCCTGGTGCAAGTCGGGAAATTCCGGGCCTGCATGGTCAATCCCGAGATCACGGACGTTGGGGCGGAGGACTTTCTCGTCTGGGACGACTGTTTTTCATTTCCCAGCCTGCTGGTCCGGGTCAACCGAGCCTATCGGGCGACGCTCCGCTACACCGACATAAAAGGCAAGACCGTGACGATGGACCTCGAGGGACCGATGGCGGAGCTGCTACAGCACGAGCTCGACCATCTCGACGGCATTCTCGCCCTCGACCAGCCGGCTGGTCTCGACCCCTTCGCCTACAAAGCGGAATGGGAAAAGCTTCACAAGCCTGCGGAGCGTTACGGACCGCCACGCCCGCGCGAGGTTTAGCCCAGGTTACATTCAATCATCGACAGGGGTGCCCCGGCACGACGCCGTGGGCTGAGATCACACCCTCATCACCTGATCCGGTTCGTACCGGCGAAGGGAGTTCCGTATGACCTGCCGCACCCAGATGTTCTTCGCCCGTCAGGGCACGATCACTCCCGAGATGCAACGCGTCGCCGAGCGGGAAGGGCTGCCGCCGGAGACCATCCGCGACGAGGTCGCGATAGGCCGGCTCATCATTCCGGCGAACGTCAATCACCTGAAGCAACGCCTCGACCCCATGGCGATCGGCAAGGTGGCCAGCGTCAAGATCAACGCCAATATCGGCAACTCGGCCGTCGAGTCGGATATCGACGGCGAGCTCGAGAAGCTGCATCACGCCGTCCATTATGGCGCTGACACGGTGATGGATCTCTCGACCGGGGGAAACATCGATGCGATTCGCGAAGCGATCATCGCGGCGTCGCCCGTGCCGATCGGCACGGTTCCCGTCTACCAGGCGATCGAGACCGCTGGCGACGTCATCAAGCTCACCGCCGACGATCTCCTCGATAACATCGAGCATCAAGCGAAGCAGGGTGTCGACTATGTCACGGTGCACGCCGGCATTTTGCGCGAGCACGTCGGTCTCGCCCTGGGCCGCGTGACGGGGATCGTCAGTCGCGGCGGATCGTTGATGGCGTACTGGATGACGCAGCACGGCAAGCAGAACCCGCTCTACGAGCACTACGACCGGCTGCTCGACATCGCGCGCGAGTACGACGTCACGCTGTCGCTGGGCGATGGTCTGCGGCCGGGTTCGATCGCCGACGCGACGGACAAAGCGCAGCTCGCCGAGCTCACAGTGCTGGGCGAATTGACGGAGCGCGCGTGGAAGCAAGACGTGCAGGTGATGATCGAGGGACCGGGCCACATCCCGATGCATCAGATCGAGGTCAACGTGCGGCTCGAGAAGGAGCTGTGCCACGAGGCGCCGTTCTACACGCTCGGTCCGCTCGTCACCGACGTCGCGCCGGGATACGATCACATCACGTCAGCGATCGGCGCGGCGATGATCGGCTGGTTCGGCGCCGACATGCTCTGCTACGTCACGCGCAAAGAGCACCTCGGCCTGCCGAACGCGGAAGAAGTGCGCGAGGGCGTGATCGCATACAAGATCGCGGCCCACGCGGCCAACATCGCGCGGCGGCGTCCCGGCGCGACCGAGCGGGACGACGCGCTCTCACGCGCGCGCTATGCGTTCGACTGGAACGAGCAGTTCCGGCTCGCGCTCGATCCCGCGCGGGCGCGCGAGCTGCACGACGAGGCGTTGCCGGCCGAGTACTTCAAGAGCGCGGAGTTCTGCGCGATGTGTGGGCCGAAGTTCTGCTCGATGCACATCACGCGCGAGATCGAGCGGTCGCTCGGAAAGCGCGAGCCGCTGAAGAGCACAAAGCGAGAGACGGTCGGCGCGGACTAGCGGGTGATCAGGAACTGATAGGGACCGGTCGTGATGTCTTCTCCCCAGAATCCGGTCCCGCGGAAGCGGATCACAAAACTCCCGCCCGGGGGGACGACAAAGCCGCCGACAGGATAGAGCTGGGAGGTGCCGAAATAGGACGCGTTGCTCCCCACCGGGGGGTCACCGGCTGCAGGATCAAACATCTGGACGGTCACGCCGTGCGAGGTTTCACTGAGTGATGGCGCCGCGAGCATCCGGAAGAACGCGTGCAGCGTGTCACCGGGTGTTCCGGACACTGTGAATTCGTCGATATCGCCGATGTAATCGATCGCCTCGTTGCTGATCGTATCCCCGACGACATACGCCGGTGAGGCGACTTCGGGCGCCCGATTGACCGCAACGATGTGTAGTCCGTACAGGCCTGTCAGTCCGTATGCGCCGCCGCACGTAGCGTCACCGCACGTCCGGTAAAAACCCCCGGGCTCGAATACCGCGACGTTGACCCGCCCGCCGGCCGGGACGCGGAACGGTCCCATGAATTTCTTGAACTGACCGACTGTCCCGGTCAACGTGTCCCCGGTGTTGGGATCGATCGCCCGTATGTACGCGAAGTCTCCGCCGTACGCATACCGACCGTCGAAGACCAATCCCAACTCCTGTCCCGCGGTCGCGGTGACGATGAACTGATCCCAATCGCCAGGGCGATCGATCGACTCCGTCATGACGGAGTCCCCGGGCACCAGCGCGGCGCTCACCTGCTCCGGCAGTGAGTCTTCGGTTGCGATCACGAAGCGGTACGGCCCCTGCGCATCGATGCCGCCGACACCGCTCACGCTGAGGTTGTACCAACCGGTCACGGGCAGCTCGAGCCGCATCGTCTGGTGGTCGTCGAGCGCGGTCGCGGCGGTGGGACTGTAGACCGCGACGTTCGGGTACCCATCGGGAGGCCCGGGCGGCGTCAGCGACGCCACGAACTCGGCACTCAATGACGCACCCACACCCTGGAACTTCAGGTTGAGATGCT
>WNGP01002418.1_pt1 | contig 15582 bp, 20 predicted proteins | sample 5407671 | NCBI WGS metagenome assembly WNGP01 (sample SAMN13153381, study PRJNA577476) | soil metagenome | isolation source: 40 cm soil or saprolite under Garry oak tree replicate 2 | place: USA:California | collected 2016-06-15 | reverse complement strand
CGCTCGTGAGCGCCGGGTCCGCCGATCCAGCCGAGATCGCCGCGTCGCGGCAGGGCACGCGGCTGGCCCTGATCGCCGCCTTGCAGTACCTGCCCGCCCGGCAGCGCGCCGTGCTGATCCTGCGCGACGTGCTGCGCTGTCGGGCCGCGGAGGTCGCTGAGCTGCTCAGCACCACGACCACTGCGGTAAACGGGCCCGCGCCGTCTGCCAGGCCAGCCCGATCATCGCCCTGCTCCCGCGGTCTCCAGGCTGGTCGTCCGGGGCGGCCACCGACTGCGGTGTCGGATCGTGCAGTTCGCCGGCCACCCGGCCGTCGGTCAAGAAGATCACCCGGTCGGCGTAGGACGCCGCGACAGGGTCGTGCGTCACCATGATCACGGTCTGCTGCCGGGTATCGGCCATCTCGCGCAGCAAGATGAGCACCTGCCTGCCACTGACCATGTCGAGCGCGCCGGTCGGCTCGTCGGCGAACAGCACCCGCGGCCTGGTGATCATGGCACGGGCGATGGCCACTCGCTGCTGCTGGCCGCCGGATAGCTCCGCCGGCCGGTGCCTGGCCCGGTCGGCGAGGCCCACGGCCTCCAGCGCCGCGCGGATCTCCCGCCGACCAGGCCGCCGCCCGGCCAGGCGCAGGGGCAGCGCAACGTTAAGTTCGGCGGTCAGCGAGGGCAGCAAGTTGAACGACTGGAAGATGAACCCGATCTGGCTCCGCCGCAGCCGGGTCAGCTCAGTCTCGCTGAGCTTACCCAGATCCTGCCCGCCCACCACGATCTCCCCGCTGGTGGGCCGGTCGAGACCCGCCGCGCATTGCAGCAAGGTGCTCTTGCCCGAGCCGGACGGCCCCATGACCGCCGTACAGGTGCCAGCAGCGAAGCCGAGGGTGATCTCACGCAAGGCGGTCACCGCATGGTCACGTGATCCGTACACCTTGCTGACCGCGCGCAGCTCGACAGCCTGGTCGGCGATTACGGAATCAGGCAATGCTGAATCGAGCGCCTGGCGCATGATTTCCCCTCGGTCGCGATATCCGGTAACCCGTATGAACCACCGTAGAAAACCGGACACGCCCTGCCCATGGTGCGAACCCCCGGATGCCGCCGGGGCTTACCGCAGTAGCTCGCTGAGGAGATCCGCTATGCGGACCCCTCCCCGATGCTGTCAGTGCGCGGAGCCGGATTATCGGCCTGTGGCGCCTGCTGGTGCCCAAGCGCGACTGCACCCACTACCAGGCAAGAGAACGCTGCGATCTGCAGGACGGCTCGCGTCCCGTGGGGCAGCGTCTCGCCGAACAGCACGAACCCGGCCGCGATCGGGACCGCGTTGGTGACCATTGTCGCCGTGCCCGCCGCCGTCAGCGCGTCGCCCCGCTGGTAGGCCCACTGCAGTACGCTCGTCCCGATGGCGTAGGCGACGATGAGCGTGGCCAGCGCGACCAGCCACAGCCCGCCGTAGCCGACGAGCTTCGCGGAGATGTCGCCGTCGGCGAACAGCAGGCCGGCTGCCAGTCCGAGTGATGCGGCGCGGCCGAAGCGCGTCGGTATGGCGATGAGCAGCGCCGCGCCGCCGCCGCACGCCGCAAGCCAGATGATGAGGCCGACTACCCCAGGACGCTGATCGGACTCCGTGGTGTCGACGAGCGATAGCGCAAGGAGCGTCAGCCCGGCAATCGCCAGGATGACGGCGACCTGCTCGCGCCGCGCGAGCCGGGACGGGTGCCCGCGCGCGGTAGCGAACGCCAGGACGGCGACCCCCGACGCCGCCACTGCCTGCACCAGCGCGAGCGGCGCCAGCCGCAGTGCCGCTACGTACATGAGCCAGCCTGCGCTCTCGGCCGCGAACGCGATGAGCCAGCGGCGGTCGCGGAGCAGGACCTGCGCCGACCTGAAGGGACGGCGCGGCGAGAGCGGCGGCAGCGCCGCCGCCGCGTCGTGCTCTAGCGAATAGGCCGTGTTGGTGACGAGCGTTGAAGCAAACGCGAGTGTCAGGCCTATCCACACAGGCGGCATCCTGCGAACAGTATCACCAGGCCAGACCGGCCTGGCCGCCAGCCAAATTGCCGTGCTGGGTGCTGGGGCTAGCAGCTCTGGGTGGCCGTCGCCCGCTCGGCGGTGCAGGCGTCCAGGGCGGCGGAGTCCAGCGAGGTCGCGGCGTGCACGGCGAGCCGCTGCAGCAGCGCCCGGAACGCCTGCCGGTCCTCGTCGTCGTCCAGCCCGGCCAGCATTTGGTCCTCGGCCGCGCGCAGCCGCTCACCGAGCCCGTCGAGGAGCGCCCGGCCGCGCGTGGTGGCCACGATCCGCCGGGCCCGGCGGTCGGCCGGGTCCGGCCGCCGCTCGATCAGGCCGGCCTCGGCCAGGCTATCCAGCAGGTAGGTCATCACCGTCCGGTCGACGCCCAGGTGCTGGGCCAGCGCGAGCTGACTGCCGTGCTCGTCCCGGGCCGCCGCAGCGAGCACCTGGTAGCCGCGCGGCCCACCGGGCACGTCCGCAAGAGTAGCGGTTGCCGCCTTCACGTAACACCGCGACAGGACACCGAGGGCCCAGCCGAGGTCGTTGCTGAGAGTGCAGCAATCCGGTGACTGACGGCTCGGCCTGGGGCCGGGAGATCGCGTCGTCGCGGCGGTCATGCGGCTCAGCGTACCTCAGATCAGTTGCATGACCGAAGAGTTGCCATGCAGATGTTCTGTGGTACAGACTATCTCCCGGCGGCCCGGTAGCCGGGTCGCGGCACACCCGCAAAAAAGGAGTTCAGATGGCCGACAGTTCTCCAGCCAGGCCGACCGTGGTGGTGCTCGGCGGCGGTTACGCGGGCATCCAGGTCGCCCGGCCGCTCGATGACGTGGCCGATGTGGTGCTGGTGGAACCGAAGGACGACTTCGTGCACAACGTCGCGGCGCTGCGCGCCCTCGTGGACCCGTCCTGGCTGGAGCGGATCTACCTGCCGTACACCGGGCTGCTCGGCCGCGGCCGGGTGATCCGGGACCGGGCAGTCAAGGCCGATGCCGACCGGGTGGTGCTCGCCTCGGGTGCCGAGCTGTCTCCGGACTACCTGGTGCTGGCCACCGGGTCCGGCTACCCGTTCCCGGCCAAGAGCGACGTGCCCAGCACCGAAGCGGCGCACGGCAAGGTGCGCAACACACACGCGGCGCTCGCCGCGGCGGGCCGGGTGCTGCTGCTCGGTGCGGGCCCGGTAGGCATCGAGCTCGCCGGGGAGATCAAGGCGGTCTGGCCGGGCAAGCAGGTGACGCTGGTCGACGTGGCCAGCGACGTGCTCGGCGAGCGGTACCGCCCGGACCTGAAGGCAGAACTCCGCCGTCAGCTCACTGACCTGGGTGCCGAGCTGCTGCTGGGCAGCCCGCTGCGGGCTGACCCGCCGACCGCAGCCGGCGAGCTGCGCCCGTTCGTGGTGACCACGCAGGCCGGTGCCGAGGTGACCGCGGACATCTGGTTCCGCTGCTACGGGGTCGCCCCGGCCAGCGACTACCTGGCTGGCGGGCTGGCCGCCGCGCGCCGCCCGGACGGCTTCGTCGAGGTGACGCCGGAGCTGCTGGTCGCCGGACAAGACCGGGTGTTCGCGCTGGGCGACGTGTCGGCCGCGGATCAGAACAAGGGGGCCGGCGGCGCTGGCCGCCAGGCGCCCATCGTGGTCAGCAACATCCGCGCGCTCATCACCGGCGACGGCGGGCTGGCTCGCTACGAGCCGCCGCCAGCGGGCATCATCGTGCCGATCGGCCCCGACGGCGGCGGCGGGCAGAGGCCCGACAGCGCCGACCTGGTCCCCGCCGAGGTGGTTGCCCAGCTCAAGGGCCGGGACATGATGGTGCAGCGGTTCGCGGAGCTGCTCGGGGTCAGCGCGACCGCAGAGAGCTGAACTTCTGGTGGCCGGCGAGGCCGAGTCCGGGGACCAGCCTGACCGCCGTACCGTCCAAGCCGGGAGCGGCGGGCTCGGAGGCGATGCGGGCCTACCACGACCTCGAGTCAGGCGGCCGCCGTGATCGGCAGCTGGAAGGATTGCCTCTCGGCGCTCCGAGGGACAAAGGTGCGGGAACCGCGGCCCGTTCGGATTCATTATTTCCCGAACGGCCATGGTGCGGGCCCCGGCAGATGGTCCGCCAGCCCGGTCACGGCGGCCCGCTGGCGGCACCACCTTTACCGCGATCATCCGTGCGCTAGGGGTGGGCCAATCCGTCGCGCCTTGGTGAGAGCGAAAGCGCTCCCGAGACAGACTGACGCGCCCGGGCTCTAATTCCCGGTGGCGGCCTTGAACTTCACCACGAGCTCAGCCGGCACCCGCCCGCGGTCTTTGACCTCGATGCCCTGCGCCTTGGCCCACTCGCGGACCTCGGTGGTGTTCAGCCCGCTCGCCGATGGCCTGCGCCCGCTCGGGGCTGGCCGTCGTGCCCCGCCTCCGGCCCGCCGGGCGGCACTCACGTAAGGCGCCAGCGCGTCCCGCAGCGCCTGAGCATGTTCGGTGCTCAGGTCGATCTCGTACTCGGCGCCGTCCAGCCCGAAGCGGACAGTACCCTCAGCCTCACTTCCGTCAATGTCATCGATGAACAGGGTCTGTATCTTCTGAGCCACGGATGCTCCACTCTTCCCGTTGATTTTGGTGCACCAGCGTAGACAACCAGAGCCTCATAAGCGCGCAACCACACCGATGCGCCCCGCCGCTGCCCGAAGACATTGACCTCGAGCGCATCGCCGACGAGTTCGCTCAGCAGCATGCCCAGTCAGACACCGAGGACAGAAAGAGGAGCCTCGCGCCGAACCGAACTGTGCTTTCCGTCAGTCTAAGTGGTGATCGGCAGCCGGAGACTGTGAGCCGCGTAAACGCCCGCCCGGCACCGATGGCATAGAAATATCTTCCAAAGGCGTAGGTCATCGACTTGGCCACGTTTCACGGCGGCGAACGTCGTTGCCGGCGTAAATTGAAAACTGGCCCCCCTTAATGTCGGCGATCTGAAGCAGTGTGCGCTTGCTGCTCCGAAGGGATCCGCCGATGACCGACTCAGTCCAGCGCGAACTCGCCCGCGGGCTCGTCGGCCATCCCGCAGCCGACCCCGTTACCGAGGCCGTCACGAAGCGGATCGTCCAGATCGCCCGGCAATACGAACGCGTCATGCATCAGGTCACCACCCGCCACGGCGTGTCCCTCGGCGACTGCGAAGTCATCTGGCATCTGGCCCACACCGACAGTAGCCAGCACACTCCGGGGCAACTGGCGAAAGCGTTCCAGGTCACCGCGGGCACGATGACCAGCCGGCTTGACCGGCTGGAGCGCGCCGGATACATCGACCGCAGCATTGACCCCCGCAACCGGGCAAGCATCAAGGTCACGCTGACCGATGCCGGGCAGGCACTGCACTACGCCACCGCCGGCGACATGATCGCGCTGCGCCAGGACCTCATCGCGAACGCGCTGGCCGCAGATGACCTGGCTGCACTCAGCTCGCTACTGCAACGGGTCCTCACCGGCATCGAAAGCCACTTCCCGCCGCAGCCGGCACGAGCGCCTGACGCCGATGCGACCCCGCCAGCCGCTGCCAGCCAGCGCCCCGGCAATCCAGCGAGGGCTTGAACCTGAGCCAACCAGGCCGGGTGCACGACGGGGAGCCGCGACGCTAGTGAGTTGTGGAATCTTCCGCGCCGCCCGCATGTGCGGGGCGGTGGAATGTGCTGCGGTAGGTGCTGGGTGGAACGCCGGTATGGCGTTTGAACAGGGACCGCAGGTTTGCGGGGGTACCCAGTCCGGACAGTCGTGCCACGACCTCCACGGGCGCGTCGGAGGCTTCGAGCAGTTCTCGTGCACGGTCGATGCGGGCGTTGAGCAGCCAGTGCATCGGCGGCAGTCCGGTCTCGTCGTGGAACCGGCGGATGAGCGTGCGACGGGACAGGCACGCCTGGCGTGCCATCTGATCGACGGTGAGCGGCTCGTCGAGGTGACGCAGGGCCCACGCGCGCAGTTCGCCGAGCGCGCCGGTCCGCTGGGGCAGGGCCGGGCGGTCGATGTACTGGGCTTGGCCACCGGTGCGATGAGGTGCCGCGACGAGTGCCCGCGCGCGCTGGTTGGCGGCCATGGCCCCGGCGTCGGTGCGGATGATGTGCAGGCACAGGTCGATTCCGGCGGCCACGCCTGCCGAGGTCAGGACGTTGCCTTCGTCAACGTAGAGCACGTTCGGATCCACCGTCACCGCTGGATAGTCGTGAGCCAGTGCGGCGGTCTGCTGCCAGTGGGTGGTGGCGCGCCGGCCGTCGAGCAGGCCCGCGGCGGCGAGCACGAAGGCACCCGTGCAGATGGAGACCATGCGGGTACCACGGGCGGCGGCCGTGGCCAGGGCCGCACGCACCCGCTCCGATGGTGGGACCGGGTGTGCCTGGCCGGGCACCACGATCGTGTCGGCGTCTGCGAGCGCATCGAGGCCGTGCTCGATGAGCAGTGCGGGGGCGCCTTCGACCCGCACGGGGCCTGGGATCTCGGTGCACACCGTCACCGCGTACGGGCCGCCGTCCCAGTTGCCGAATGCGTGGACCGGGATGCCGAAGTCCAGCGCCAGAACACCAGGCAGCGCCAGCACTGCCACCTGGTGCAGCCGGGGAGGTACGGGCATGGCACGATCCTATCGGCTATCGGCATACATGCCACTGTCCGGGCATGTGTTCCGCTGGCTACGGTCATGCCATGAATACAGTTCCCGCCCTTCCCGCCACACCGCTGGCCGTCCGCACGGTCGAGTACGTCCGTGCATGCGAAATCGAGCCGGTGGCCAACCACAGCCTGCGCAGCTACCTGTTCGCGGTGCTGCTCGCCGAACACGAGGGTTTGCGGCCCTCGGCGGACTTTGATCCCGACCTGCTGTTCTTCGCCTGTGTCCTGCATGATCTCGGTACGTCGCCAGCGGCCGGCGGCACACAGCGGTTCGAGGTCGAAGGCGCTGACATGGCCGCGAAGTTCCTCACCGGCAACGGAGTCGACAAAAGCGGAGTGGATCAGGTGTGGGAGGCGATAGCCCTGCACTCCTCGCCCGGCATCGCCGAGCGGCGCGGCGCCCTTGCGTACCTCACCAGGCGAGGCGTTGGCATCGACTTCGGCCCCGGTTCGGAGTTCATCACCGACGCCCAGGGGCAGGCGGTCCACACCCGCTACCCCCGGCTGCGGATGGTCACCTCACTGATCGACGAGATCGTCCGCCATGCCGGGCGCAGCCCCCAGAACGCACCCCGCTACAGCATCGCCGGCGAGCTGGTGCGAGAGCGCGGCCAGGAGGGGCACCCGACGACGATCGAACAGGCGGCGCTGACCTCGCGGTGGGGTGAGTAAAGGAGGCTGGGCGCCGTTTGCCACTTAAGAAAGGCCCGCCCAGTTTAGAGCCACGTCACCGGGCCAGGATAACTGTCACCGGACAAGTTTGTCCCGTGACACGCAAGTTGGCCGTTGCCGGTTAACCCGGCCCGTTCACCGGCTTTGCCGCTAGCGTTGGGCCGTTCCGTGGCCAGGGCGGGGATGCCCGGTTAGATCCGCGGCGGGCCTTGTTCGATCCGGCGCAGGACCGGCCCGGCGCGCCCGAGGTCATCACCCCAGGGCATCCGCTCAACCCACCATGTAACCCCGAGGTCGGCCAGCGGGCCGGCCAGGTCACGACCCGCGGGTCCGGCAGGGCTCGCGCCGCCGAGGACGATGTCGAACGGCCTGTCCGCAAGGCCGTTCTCCGCCCGGCAGCCGCGCAGGAACAGCACCAGGTCCCGGACCTCGCTCACGTCCGGCGGGCGCCCGGTCGCAAAATCCGCCATCGCCGGGATGGCCCCGTCCCACCGTGCCGCCCGCCGCATCGGCGCCTTGTTCGGCCAGATACCTCCGACCCAGACCGGCACCCGCGGGCGCTGCACCGGAGTCGGCAGGAAAACCACATCATCGATCGTGACCTGGTTGCCCTGGTAGGTCACCGGCTCACCGGACCACAGCAGATCCAGCGCGTGCAAGCCCTCATCCAGCCGCTCAGCGAGCACCCGGGTATCGGTCGTGTCGCCGAAACTCCCGTACTCGTCGGCCACGGGCGCGCCCAGCCCGGCGCCGAGGATCATGCGGCCGCCGGTCAGGCGGTCCAAGGTGGCCACTTCCCTGGCCAGCTTGGACGGCCGCCGCCGGGCCACGGGCGTGATCGCGGTGCCCAGCCGGATCCGGCGTGTCGCCAAGGCTGCGGCGGTGAGCAGGATCCACGGATCCGCGATTTCCCAGCGCAGGTCCTTCTCCCCGAGAACATGATCCCAGACCAGCAGCGCATCCCAGCCGGTCTCCTCCGCCCGGCGGGCCACCTCGGCGAAGACCCCCGGCGTCGCGAACTCCCCGAAATTCGGAACCTCAACCAAGTACCGCATCGCAGCATCATGCCACCAGGCACCGACAAAACCGGGAACGCCAATTACGGCATCTGGCTGCCCGGGAAGAACCACGATCATCGCGTGGCGCACGCGACGATCGCGCAGCTGTGGAGAAGCGCCGCGGGTAGCGGTTCCCTAGCAGAGAGCGGCGAGCTGACTGTGAGCTCGTGCCCGACCGGCTCCAGGTCCGGAAGTACGCCCGGTCACCGTCGATGATCCCCTGCACGCGGACAGACACGGGCGCGCCCTTCTGCCTGGAGGTGGTGAGCAGCAGGTACCTGGCCTCCGCCAGGGGAGCGAAGTAGCTGCCGTCGGCGCTCTCCTGCCGGTAACTGCGATCGGTTGCGGACGAGCGGTCCGGCATGTCAGTCGCTCCCGGCCCGCAGCCTGCATGTGGCGTTCGGCCGGGCCAGCCAGCGCAGGTGCTCCTGGCCACCGAGCAGGTTCAGACGGCGTATCAGCTGGGGCAGGACCGCCGACTGGCTTTCGTGCGCGGCCGCGGCCGCTTTCTGGATGGCGCGGGCGGTGACGGCGTCGGGGCCCAGGTCGATCATCCAGGCACCCGGGACGCCACACGTGGTGTGCGCCAGAACCGGCACGCCTGCGCGCCTGGCGGCGGCGCACGCGGCCGCCGCCACGGCCACGTCATCCGGGTCGCCTGCCGCCGGGTCGATGACCAGCAGCAGGTCCGCCGCATGCTGGCGGATCGCCCGCCCGATCCGCTCGCCGAGTTCGGTTCCCGGCTGGCGGCTCAAGCGGCCATCGGCAAAGCTGGCCACCGTGACCTGGGAGAGTCCCAGGACGCTGGCCGCCAGCTGCAGCTCCCAGGGCCGGATCGCCTCCAGCCGCGCGTACCCAGTGGAGTTCAGCGGGGAGGCCTCGCCGCGGCTCAGGCACAGCAGCGCCAGGTCGGCACCGGCGCGACGGAAGGCGTACAGCAGGCCCCCCAGGTCCGCCGACTCCTGGCCCGGCCGGGCCAGCACGACCAGGACCTTGTCCGCCCGGGGCAGCCATCCGGCCGGGGGAGCCGCAGGCGGCAACGGCGGCGCTGCGGCAATGGCAGGGCTCATCGGTGTTCCTTTCAGGCCGCGCGGTCGGCGCGGCCGGCGGCGCCCGAATGGATCTGCCCGTTGGCGGTCACCTCGCTCCTGGCGGCGGCCGGCCTGGGGGCTGGGTCGTGTCCGCGGGACGGGCGGTGGTCCTCGCGGATGTGCAGCTCCAGGAGCGGCCTGGCCGCGAAGCGGAGCCCGCACAGCGGGCAGGTCAGGGTCATCGTGCCGGTCATGTCATCCTCCTTGTCACCTCCAGGAAAACCAGTGGCGGTGAGGAACAGCCACGTTTGCTGTGGTGACCGGATGGAGACGGCCGGGAGCGCCGGACACCGCTCGCACCGGCAGACATGCTGATACCCAGACCGTTCTGGGAATTCAAAGGTCTTTTACCGAACGATCTATGGTGCACGTCTGCGTACCCGTTCTATGCCCCGATGGCAGAAGGCTCGCCGAATCCAGGTCAGTGCCGGGGGAGGAAAATGACCTGGCTGGGACTCACCTGGCGATGGGGCTCGTTGACGACGGGTCAGTCCAGGCGGTGAGGAACCGCAGCGCTTCCTGTGAGCGGATATCACCGGGCGGGGCAGTCATGGCGATGACCAGCGGCCATGTCGCCGGCCCATCGCCTCAGTCCTGTGATGGGCAGGATTCCAGGCGTGGCCCGGGCGGCCGTGGTCTGTCAGGCGAGGTGCCCGGCGGGCATAGACGGTCACGGCTCTGTAATCCGCATCTCGCGGATGAGGTCTCCGTCGAGGCGGAAGGTGAACTTGCCCGGGCCGGTGTAGTGATTGCTGACCCATTTGGCGGTCAGGGTCACCTCACCAGGGCGCTAGCGCAGATGAGCGCAAGCCAGCTCCGCGCGGCCGGGCCAGGACTGGCCACTTGCACTGTGCGCTGGCGGATACGAGCGCGGTCCTCCCGGCATGAGAATCGCAGGGATGCAGCCGCCCAGCGTAACCACTTCACAATCAAATACCCAGGAGCGACAATGTCAGGTTCTCTATCACTAGACGTGTTCAACAGCGGCTACAAGCCGATACCGGGCGGCCCGGGGTGGGACCCGAGCCAACAGGCAACGTGGCCGGCGTCAACGTCGACGCTGATCGCAGGCGAGACGGACGCGATCCTGGTCGATTCCCTTATGACGACGGCCGAGGGCGAGAGGCTCGCGGCGTGGGTGAAGCAGTCAGGCAAGACGCCGTCCCTGATCTTCATCACCCACGGCCACGGGGACCACTTCTTCGGAGCAGGACCCGTGCTGTCGACCTTTCCAAGCTCCAAGCTTGTAGTCCTCTCGTCTGCGGTGGCGCAGGACGCCGAGGAGACGGCCGGGCCAACTGTGATGCCCATCTGGAACTCATGGTTCGCCGGGCAGTTCGACGAAAATCCCCGCTGCCGTCTACGCTGGAGTCCGGCAAGATCGATATCGAGGGGCATCCGATCCACCTGAGCTCGATCGGCAGAGGCGACGGAGTTCTGGCCACGATCGTTCACGTCCCCGAGTTGGAGGCGGTCTGCTCCGGAGACATCGTCTACAACAACATCCACATGTGGCTGTGGAACTCCACGCCTGAGTCACGCGCCGCGTGGCTTTCGTCCATCGACGCGGTGGCAGCCCTCAAGCCGGCGACGATCATCACGGGACATAGGGACCCCGACGCGCCGGACGACGACGCCATTCGTGTCCTGGACCAGTCCAGGCGCTACATCGAAGACTTCGAGACGGCGGTCGCGAAGAGCAGCTCACCACCCGAGGTCATCGCAGCGATGATGGAGAAGTACTCCGCGTACGGCAACCCGTACACACTGTTCGCCGCCGCTTACACGCAATTCACCAACTGATCTCGCCCCCCTGAATGCCGGTCGACAGCTCACGCCCTACGGGAATCCGACATGGGCGTAGGAAGTGCTCCTGAGCTGAAGCGATCGGGCCTGTCGAAGCTTCCGTCGGTCCAGGCTCAAGGAGCACTTTCCGAGTGAAGCGGGGCCGGCTCCGGTGTGCTGGGCCCGGCGGTGGCGGCGCGGCCGTTTCCTGACAGCGAGGCGGGCTCCTTGGCTTGGTCCTACGCCGGGTGCTGTGGCTGTTGGGCCTCGACGCGTCGCTTCAGGGCTTCGACGTTAGCTGGCATTTCCTTTTGTGCTTGGCGACGGACGATGAGCGGGACGAGCAGTTTGCCGATGCCGTGCCCGTCGAAGTCGACCACGATGGTCAGCCGGGAACTGGTTTCGGTCAGGGGTTCCACGGTGACGTCGACGGTGGCGCGGATGGGTCCGTCGATGCCCTGCACGCCCCATGTCCTGGGTGCGTCGATATGGGTTAGCTCGGAGGTGACGGCCCGGCTGGCTCCGCCGATGCGCCGGGTGGTCAGGCACTTCGTGCCCACCTGCGCGGGGCCGGGCTGGTCCAGGTGACCGTCGATGACGCCCTGCTGCCATTCGTGGAAGCGTGTGGGGTCGGTGGCGTAGGCGAACACCTCTGCTGCGGGCCGGTCCACCACGGTGCTGGCGATGGTCGGTGCCATGTCAGCGGCCCTCGAGCAGGGCGGCGTACCGGGCCAGGTAGAGCGGCCATCCTAGGTCGCCGTCGACGCCGTCGCTGACCGACCGCCAACCGGGACCGTGCCGGTCGAGGTGGCGGTGCTCCAGTTCGACCCGGGTGCGGTCCGGTCCCTGGGCCACGAACCGGACCTCGACCTCGCTGGTCAGCTCCGGGTCGGTCTCGACCTGCCATTGCGGGCTGATGTCCCAGCTGAATACCACGCGGGCTGGCGGCTCGTAGGCCAGGATCCGCGCCCACCGGCACTCGCTGCCGTCGACGGCGCGGTCGTAGATGTGTCCGCCGACGTGGGGCTCGAAGACTGTCTCGGCGATCGCGGCCGCGAGCAGGTTGTGCTCCGGCGGCTTGAAGTCGCCGAACCTCTCGGTGAACGCTGTGAAGGCCTGCTCGACCGGCGCGTTGACCACCACCTGCTTGCGGACAACGGGGACCTCGGTTCGAGTCATGGACTCTCCTCCGTCGCTTGTTCGGCAACATCCACGTAGCTGGCCAGAGCCCTTTGCCAGAAGGTGTCGAGCTGATCGCGCAACGCGGCCACTGCCGCCGGATTGAGCCGGTAGACACGTCTGGTGCCGACCGCGCGCTCACCGACCAGCCCGGCGTCCTTGAGGACCTTTAGGTGCTGGGAGACCGCCGACCGGCTGACCGGCAGCCCCGCGGCCAGTTGTCCCACCGCCTGCGGCCCCTCTGCCAGCCGGCTGACAATGGCGCGCCGGGTGCCGTCCGCCAGCACGCTCCAGCCGTCACTTGCTCGGTCAGGATCCACTAACGGTTAGTTTTGCCTAACGGAGCGGCTGACGTCAAGGCCCTGCACGAGGTGGGCGCGGGAAGGGCCCGGGCCGGAGCGCTCGGGCCTGTCGAAGGTCCATTCGGTCCACGCTCGCTGGCCCGCCCCCGTTCACCCGGGCTGACCGCGGATTGATCCGAGCGTGAAAAGGTGCTCCTGACCTGGGAGGACGGGGCGGTTAACACATTTTCATTCCGAATGGGCCGCTGGTTCGCGCCGCGGCTCGCCGCTCGTCTCCTGGGTGGCTGGCCGGTCCGTCACGGGCCGGTCAGTGGCAGGCCGGGGGCGTCGGCGCAGCCACGAGGCGGTGCCAGTGATCACGATCGCGACGGCGGACGCGATCGTGGCGATCAGCCAGGCCGGGGCTGTCGTGTCGTTGGGCTTTGGCACGGCGGCGGGGGCAGGGGCGGCCGGGACGGAGGCCGCGGAGTTGGGGGCGGACGGGAGCGAGGCGCCGGCAGGTATGCCCAGCCGGGTCAGGGTGGCGGTCAGCTGCGGGGTACCGCGGAGCCATCCGGTGGCCTGCAGTGGCTGGCCGAAGCCCTGCTGTCCCGGCAGCGTGTAGATCACCGGGCCGCCTGCCGCGCGCGGGTACAGGTACTGGCGGATCTGGTCGCTCGCCTGGCCTGGTGCGGGGGTGATGCCGGGCACCGTGTAGGTGACGGTGTACTTTGGCCCGAGGGTGGCCGTCGCTGGCGGCGTGCGCAGCCGGGACGGCTTGTCAGGCATGTAGACATCGCCGATGTTGGGGCCGAACAGTACCGTGAACAGGCCGGTCTGGTCGGCGAGGCTGGAGAGCGCGTCCCCTTGTTCCGGCAGGGCCTCGCTCCCTGCGGCGGCGGAGACGGTGACCGGGCGGGCCAGGCCCGGGCCGGTGATGCTCGCCTGGGTGGTGCCCTTCGCGAGCGCCGGGGTGGCGAGCGCCACCGTGACGGCGATGGCAGCGCCCGCGGCGAGGGAGGTGAGAGCGATGAACCTGCGCGGCATTGTCGGTGGCTCCTTCCTTAGCGCCTCGCTTCGGTGTACACCGCAGCCCGGCGGCAGGTTCCCGGCAGGCAGCGCCTGGTTAGCGGGCGGAGGCGGCGACCGCGAGCGCGGCCGCCTTGCTGAAGCCGCCCTCTAGGCGCAGGACGACCCGCGGCGTGCCCCAGATCAGTGTGCTGCCGGTGGTCAGCCGGGCTGAAGCCTGCACGACCATGCCGTCGCTGCGGACGTACACGATCTCCTGCGGGCCGGTAACCCACAGCCCTTTCGTGCCGTTCAGCCGGACCTCGGTGACGTTGCCCAGGTGGACGAACTTCTCGAAATAGACCGGGTCCAGGTGGCCGTCGAATACGTCCAGCCGTACCTGGCCGTACGGCGTGCGATCGTAGATCAGCGTCGCGACCCGTCCGCCGTCGCTGACCGTGACCGCGTCGGGCCGGCCAAGCTTCGCCGGCACGAGGATGGGGAAGGCGACACGCTGGCGCGCCTGCTCGAGCGGCATCCCATGCTCGCCGGGCAGGGACGGGTGCGGCGCGGGGGAGGGGCCAGGCGCCTGGCGGAGCTCCACGCCGTCGAGCCGGAGCACGTGGGCGATAACCGCGCGGCTCTGCGGGATCGCCACGGCCAGGGCGACGACGGTTAGCGCCACGATTAGGGCGGCGCGCCACCGGGGATACAGGATCCGCGCGCGCCAGCGTGCGATCAGCGGGGGGCGTGCCTCCGGGCGCTGCTGTGCTTCCAGGCGCTGGCGGACGGTGGTGGCCTGATCTGCGGCTGCCGGCACGTCGAGCCGGGGGCTCAGCGCGCGGAGCTCGGACACAAGCGCGTCCCGCCACTGCGGTCCGTGACGGGGGCCGGAGGACTCAGCCATGGAACACCCGGCCCTGATCGTCGGCCACGACGAGCCCGCGCAGCCGTCCCAGCGCACGGGACGTGCGTGACTTCACCGAGCCGAGCGGCCATTGCAGCACCTGTGCCGTCTCGGCCTCGGACAGATCCAGGAAGTAGCGGCACGCCAGCGCCTGCCGCTCCCGGTCCGGCAGTGCGTTCACCGCCGCCAGCAGCCGGGCACGCCGCTCGCTGGCCACCGCCTCGTCAAACGGAGTGTCCGGGGCGGCGGCGTCCGGCTCCAGGGCCGATAGCCGCAGGGCCAGCGCATTGCGGCGGTGCCGGGAACGCAGCAGGTTCTTCGTCTCGTTGGCCACGATGCTCAGCAGCCATGGCGCGAACGGCTCGCCCGCCCGGAACTTCGGCAGGTTCCGGAACGCCTTCACGAACGCCTCCTGCACCACGTCGTCGGCATCCTCGCCAGCGCCCAGCAGCCAGGCAGCCCGGTGCGCGCGCAGCGTGTACCGGGCGACCAGCACCGCATAGGCGTCAAGGTCGCCGTCCCGGGCCCGGGTTACCGCGTCCGCCTCGTCGATGGCACTCCCTGCTCGAGCCGGTACTCATCTTGAATACACCGCCGGCGGTCACCTGGTTCCCGCCGAACGCGTGGCTAACGACCGTCTTCGCCACCAATGCCACGGCGGCAAGGCGCCGGCTGGCTATACCAGTTACGAGGCAGGCCGCGGTGGCTCCTGAAGGCTGGCGGGAGGAGCGAATCGAGGGGATGCTGGGGTCAATCGCCTACTACACTCCGTGAATCCGAGGTGATCCTGTGGCAGGCGCTGCGCACTGCGCCAGCCGGGGGATTCTCCCGCCTGGGAGGTAGCAAGCCGGCCTGGCTGGCGGCGCCATATCAGTCCCGTGGCGCGTACTCGATCGAGCGGAACGGCCAGTCGCGGTCCAGCCACGCGCGGACCGCGTGGTAGAGCACCGGGTCAAGCG
>WNGP01011392.1_pt1 | contig 15596 bp, 16 predicted proteins | sample 5407671 | NCBI WGS metagenome assembly WNGP01 (sample SAMN13153381, study PRJNA577476) | soil metagenome | isolation source: 40 cm soil or saprolite under Garry oak tree replicate 2 | place: USA:California | collected 2016-06-15 | reverse complement strand
GGAGCGTCCCGAAAGCATTCGGGACACCGTCCGCAGCGCGCCAATCATCCAGAGCCCATTCAAGCAAGGCACTCTGCGACGCCGTTGGAAACTCCGCCTCGTCGAGCCGGGAAATCTCTTCCCTTGAATCACAAGCCCGCGCACTCAACCGACGATGCAGCAAAGATGCAAAAGTTCGCATCACGATATCGAAAAAACTGGATCGTCGTAGAAAACGGAAGCTCGGAACATCGAACAACATTCCCGGCATCTCGGCCGAAGTATGACTTAAATCGGGCTGTTTGCAAGCCGAACGATTGGGAATGACGAAGCGAGTATGAAAGGCCTCGCCACGTACCATTCGTCATTCTTGCTTCGTCAGTCTGTCGCGCAACGAATAGGCGCGCGACTTTATGTATTCTCTCGGGCGTTCACCGCGAATCGGACGCACAAATGATCGCAGCTCGCGTCCTTGTAGTCTTGGCTCGTAGCCGAATTCCGGCATCAGATCGCGGCAGTGCCATTCCACCCATCCGATTTCGTCTTCGGACAGTTCGCGCTGCCAGCGCGTGGCCGGTTCTGGACTGATCTGCGAAAAGTTGATGCGCGCCGCTGAGTTACCGCTCCAAAACCGGCCCACTTTTGTCGGTGTCAGCACCGTTCCGGATCGAAATTGATCTCGAGGTAAGCGCAAACCTCTGCCATCGTCCTGGCTGGTTCGCAGACCAATTGCTCATACGGCACTACAAAGCCCGGAATTTCACCGTTACGCACACGCCGCGCTACTGCGGCAGCGACCAGCCAGTGGGCGATCACGTAATAAGTTGAGAACCGCCCTGTTTGCCTTGTTTTCTCCAGCGCGATTTGTGCTGCAAGAATGGCACGCGGATCGCGCATTGTGACGAGGATTTTCGCCTGCGGAAAGCGCCGGAGAATTTCTGGAATGTGATTGCGATTAGCCGGAGTTTTTTCCACCCACCGCCCGATGGAGTCGAGCGGACGTTCCAGTGTTGCCGCGTACGCTTTGACCATTAGCACGAGCAGATCTTCCTGCGCATTGGCAGGATCGAATGCCGCCCGCTTGAACGTCTCGCGAAATTTCTCGCGCGGAAACGTCGCATAGCTTCGTTTACCCCATTTGCATGGTCCGCCGAAGAGCACATTCGACAGCGATTGTTTGGTCAGATAATCAAACTGCGCGCGACGACCGCGCGGCGCATATTTCGTGAGTACGGTGGGGAAATAAGCGGTTTCTTCCGGCAACACGAGTAACTGCGGATGATTATCCAGCAACGCCACCAAAAGCGTTGTCCCCGATTTCGCCTGGCCCGCAATGAAGGACGCCCGCTGCTCGAATGGCAATCGCGAAATCATCCAGGGAACCTACAATAGCTAGCGCGAAAACGATAATAGCCTACCGATTTGAGGCTCGGTTACCTGCGCTTTTGAGCCTCTAAAAACCAATCGACGAAACGCGGCAATCCCTCGTTCAACCGGGTCGTTGGCTTGTAACCGAGCAGTTTTCTCGCTTTGGAAATATCTGCGCAAGTCAGGGTCATATCGCCTGGTTGCTCTGGCAACTGGTTGATTTTCGCTTTTTTGCCGAGCGCGTTTTCGATGGCAACGATCAAGTCTTTCAACTGAATCGTCTCGCTCTCACCGAGATTAAAAATGTCGAAGAGCGGGCCCTGATATTGGAGCGCGGCCATCGTTCCCTGAATTACATCATCAATGTAAGTATAATCGCGGCGCGTGGTGCCGTCGCCAAATCGCTCGATTGGCTGCCCGGCATGAATGCGCCGGGTGAATTGATGAATCGCCAGATCTGGCCGTTGCCGCGGACCGTACACAGTGAAATAACGGAGCGCCACTACGCGCAACTGGTAAAGGTGTGAGTAAGTCGAGCAAAGAAATTCACCGGCAATTTTCGTCGCGGCATACGGACTGAGGGTCTGAGTCAGATGTTGATCTTCAGAAAAGGGCACGATCTTTGAGGCGCCGTAAACTGACGAGCTGGAGGCAAAGATTAATCTTTTAACTCCCGTCACACGCGCGGCTTCGAGCAAATGCAATGTGCCAGTGACATTGGTGTCGTAGTACAGCTGTGGGTGCTGAATTGATGGTCGAACGCCAGCGCGAGCGGCCAAATGCTCGATCACTTCAAATTTTTCGCGATGAAACAAATTCCGCACTGACGCGTCATCTCGAAGATCGACACGGTGAAGGGCCACATCTTTGGCGAAACCGGCGATGTTTGCCTGCTTGATTCGGGGGTCGTAAAAATCGTTGAAGTCATCGAGGATGGCGACTATGTGCCCGGCCGCGAGCAATTGTTCAACGAGATGGGACCCGATGAAACCCGCCCCGCCAGTGACCAGAATTCGCATGGTGCCAGAAGTTCAACCACGAAGCACAAGAAGTGCACGAAGAAAATTATGATTGCCTGGCATTGTAGGGCGTCTGTGTCAGCCCCGAATGCTTTCGGGGTTGCTGGAAACGCCCTACAATTCAAAAATTGCGCCAGTGCATCAGCAGATAAATCCAGTTTAACACCAGTGCCGAGATGACCGCGCCGCGCACAAATGTTTTCACCGTTTGATTATAAAAACAGATCCGCAAACGCGGCCCGCGCGTTGCTAGCGCAGCAAACGCGTAGAGATCAAAGGCTGTCAGGCCGCACAGTGCTGTGAACACAAGAGGATTCCACTTCAATGCAGCGAGGAAGTGAGCGTGAAAAAATTGAATCCCGCATCGCGTCATGCCGCATGTGACGCATGGCAAACTAGTAATCTCATGAAACATGCAGCGCGGCCATGGCAAACCAATTGTCAGCCAGACTGCCGCCAGACCCAGCGATCCAAGCGAGACGCTCAGCCAGATTAACTCGTGATCGATTTCACCTGGGGAAAGGCGCCGGACGCGAAGTCGCATTTTGACGGAAGTCAATGGTGTGATGCACTCCAAGCGCCCAATCCACCGAGCATCAACCCAACGAGCAGTATACCGCCGCAGCAAACAATTAGCGGCAGGAAAACGGCAAGAACAGCGCGGCCGGTGTCGGTATCATGGGCGCGCGCCAATCCGATGCAGCTGCAAACGAGCCCCCAAACGCCAGAGATCAGTCCGCCACAAACCGGGATCATCTGCAAAGGACCGGCGGAACCTTGAGAGAAAGCGAGAACACGGAAAGTGGTTTCAAACGATTGATTCGCGCCACCGACGATCATCAAGCAGAGATGCACGACCGCGCTGCCGATGAACAGTCCGATTATGACGAACAGCGGTATTAGAACGATAAACGCAGCGGAGCCGGCCCCCATCCCGGCCATCGCCGCGAACGTGTTGTGGCGATCGGCGAAGAAACCAGCGGACTGCAAGCCCAGCGAGAATAGAAGCGAGACGATGCCGCCGAGAGATCCGCCGATGGCTCTTGCCGATGTTCCCACGGCAGGCCACTGCGCGGGGCGGCGGCTTCTGAGGTTGCGCTTGCGCCGATCTGCGCAGGCGGTGCAGCAGGCGCCGTGCCTCCCAATTCTGGAAACTGCGAAAGCGGTTGCCAGTTTGCCATTCCTTCCCGCCATCCGATATCCGTGGGAACGAAACGCGCCGTACGCAGACCTTCACGAACTTCTTCTTCAGAAAATGCGCCCAAACTTGTTGCGCCCCGGTTAACGTGAATCATCGCCATAATGCGCTCGTTCTAATTACAGGCGAGTGCAAAGTCAATGCTTCGCGCACGTTAAAGCGTTGAAGTGTTGAAGCGTTACAGCCGATCAGGATCGCACAGTTCGGGCCGCTTCAACGATTATTATCCAGCGCTCGCCAGAAATACCAGGCGGCCATGGAGCGGTAGGGACGCCATTTTTCCCCGAACTTCATGAGCTGTTTTGGAGTAGGAAGTTTACGGCGAGCGAACGTTTTAGCGAAACCTTTGCGCACACCGTAATCATCAACGGGCCAGACATCCGGCCGGCCCAGATCGAAAAGGAGAAGCATCTCGACCGTCCAACGGCCGATTCCTCGCACCGCAGTCAGGCGCGTAATGATCTCATCATCGCTCATGCGGATGAGCGCGCGACCAGCTGGCACTGTGCCGTCGATTGTTTTTGCCGCCAGATCTTTTAACGCGGCAGTTTTCGCTCGCGAAAGGCCAGCAGCAACAAGTGTTTCATCCGGCGTTGCGAGAAGCTGTTCGGGATCCAGCCATTTTCTTTTCGGATAGAGAGCACGGACTCTGCCAAAAATGGTGGCAGCGGCTTTGCCGCTCAGTTGCTGGTAAGCGATTGATTCGGCAAGTGCGTCGAATGGTCGAATGGACAGCGCCGGCGTGATGTTGTAGCGCCGCGAGCGAGCGATCAACTCAGCCATTCGCGGGTGACTCGCTCTCAGAAGCTGATGTGCGTGTTCGTGGTTCATGAAAGTTAAAATTTCCGGCGCCGCTCAGCGCGAATAAACAATGTCACCGCCAATGACTGTCATTTCGTTCCGCGTTTCAAGAATTTCCGTCTCAGGGATTTTCATGATGTCTTGTGAGAGGACAGTGAAATCAGCAAGCTTGCCGACTTCGATTGAGCCTTTGTCCTTTTCTTCGAATGCAGCGTAGGCTGGCCAGATCGTAAGCATTTTCAGCGCGTCGTCACGCGAAACGGCTTGCTCAGGATGCCAGCCTGCGCCCGATTCACCCTTCACGCTTTTGCGTGCGACGGCGGCATAGAATTCGATCATCGGTTCGCCACGTTCGACTGGTGCGTCGGAACCGCCTGCAATGATACAGCCGCTCTTGAGGAAGCTTTGCCATGCATACGCGCTGACAAGACGATCCATTCCAAGTCGAGCCGGAGCGAAAAACAGGTCGCTGATTGCATGCGACGGCTGCATTGAGGGGATGACACCAAGTTTGGCGAACCGCGGAATATCGGCCGGATCGACAATCTGTGCGTGCTCGATGCGCCAGCGTGGTTCGCGAATTTTTCGTTCGTCGGCCGGCACGGCTCGGAACGCCTGCTCGTAAAGATCCAGAATGACTCGGTTAGCGCGGTCGCCGATCGCGTGCGTTTCCACCTGGATGCCGCGGCGCAACGCTTCTTCAAACATTGGCCCAAGGTCTTCGGGTTTCTCTCTTAGAAAGCCGGACGTATCGGGCGCGTCGCTGTAAGGTTTCAACAGAGCCGCGCCGCGAGAGCCGAGGGCGCCGTCGAACAGCACTTTGATCGTACTCTGGGTGAAATGATGATCGAACGCGTTGATAGTGGGTCCTTCGCGCAAGAAATTCTGCGCATCCTGGCCGGGGCCGTAGACTGCGTTGACGAATCGAATTTTCGTTTTGCCAGCCTCGAATGCTTTCCGGATGAGATCGATATCTTCTTTGTGGCTGCCAGCATTCTGAATTTCGCACCAGCCGAGTTTGATCTCGCGGTCGATCCCGCGCAGCAGCGCCTCTTCGCGCTCCGATTGTGTAGCTTTTGGAATGTTTTTTGCGACGAGGTCCTGCGCCTTATCGAGCAGCATTCCGTTTGGCTCGCCGTTCTTTTTCAAAATTTGCCCGCCAAACGGATCCGGCGTGTTCCTGTCAATTCTGGCAATTTTAAGCGCGGCCGAATTAGCAATTGAAGCGTGGCCATCCGCGCGCGTGAGAAATACAGGATTGTTTGGCGCGATCTTGTCGAGGTCCTGGCGCATTGGAAATTGCGGCTGCTTCCAAAACGTTTCGATCCAGCCGCGTCCAGTGATCCATTTGCCGGGGCCCGCTTTGTCGACGCGTTCCTTCACCCTGGCCAGAAAGTCTTCAAGCGAATTTGTGCCTTCCAGGTTCAATTGCATTTCGCGTTCGCCAATGCCGAAAATGTGGCAATGCGAATCGGTGAAGCCAGGCACGACTGTGCGACCGCGAAGATCCATAATCTTCGCGGCATGAAATTTCTTCGCGTCGTCATTTGAGCCAACGAAAATGACGCGTCCATTTTTCACCGCTATGGTTTCTCCGTGCGGCCGACGGTCGTTAACCGTGTAAATATTCCCGTTGATGAAAAGAGCGTCGACCTCTTCGGCGCGAACCGTCCCCGCAATGAAAAATCCAGCCACAAACAAAGCCAGTCGCCGTTTTGGTGCCAAGTTCACAAACCCACGACGAACCCTTCTCGCTCGGCTGCTTCTCGCAGTCGTTTGTCCTCGGCCAGAAAGCGAACCGTGTCTGGTGCGAAAGCGCTGGCGACAAGCGCAGCGCCGAGTTGCAGTGCATCGCTCGTGCGCAGGGTATGCGTCTTGAGAACTCGAGCAGCAGCGCGGCGTAGTCTTTCGCTTGGCCCGATCTCACGCCATCCTTCGGACAGCTGTTCCAACATTCGATACGATTCAGCGACTTCCGGAGGCGGACTCCCGCGGCGCGCGATTCGCACGATGGCGGATGTGCATTCAAGATAGCTACCCCACCACGTGACGATCTGAGTCTGTTCCGCAACTCCGGTGTACATTGTGGTGGTTGTTTCGTTGACTACGAGCGGAACCAGTGCCGAAGCGTCCCAATAGGTTACCATCGTGCTTCTTGGCGCTCTTGCAGCAACGCCTCGACCGCGCTTCCCTTAAGCTTCGGTCGTGGCCGCGTCCAAAAGTCCTTTGGTAATTTGCCTTTGCCGCGTTTGAGCAGCCCCTGCCGTTCCAGTTCAATGAGCTTTGCCTCGTCCGCCTCTTTACTTCCCGGGGGGAGCGGCTCCAGGCGCGCCACTGGCATGTTGCGATCAAGAATCAGCACCGACTGGCCGTGGCGAACTTTTTTGAGCAGTTTGCTCAGATTATTCTTTGCTTCGGTAACGCTCACTGTCGTCATAGAGCCAGAATAGCTTAATCAATGAAGCCTGACAAGCGTCCGGGCACAGAAGACTGCAGGTGGTCCGCCGTCGGCCGCATTGCTCGATTACTTCATGATTCATCGCTCGATTTCTCCTTTTCCTTCTTCCAGGCTTGACGTGCCGCCGAACTTTTGTCGTCATCAGTTTTGCCAATTGTTCGCTTTTCTGTATCGGACAGGCGAACGCTTTTTGCCGGCATGAAATTGAATGATGAATTTTATTTTGCTACCGCCAAACAGATTTATAGAATCATGGTTTCCCCTCAGGCGAAGAAACGTTAACCCTTTTGGACCGTCTGAACGCAGCGCATTCCGATTTCAACATTGATTCGTTACGGTGGCTGGTGATGTCCAGCGGAGCCGCATTTGCCTGACATTCCATGGCCAACTTCTTTCCACGCTGGACCAACTGGATACCGCTCAAACTGGTGATCTGCGGCGTCATTGCGGTCTGTGGATTGACCGCAGCGACTTGGTATTATGCGACGCCAAAGTACACAAAGATTGGTTACGAACCGATCCAGCCGGTGCCCTTTCCGCATGACATCCACGTCTCGCAATTGGGAATGGATTGCCGGTATTGCCACAGCTTTGTGGAAATGGCGGCCCAGTCGAATGTGCCGAACACCCAGACCTGCATGAATTGCCATACACAGGTGCAAAAAGATAATCCGAAACTGGAGCCGGTGCGGGCGAGCTGGAAAACGGGTAACCCGGTGGAGTGGGTGTGGATCTATCGCACCGTCGATTACGTTTATTACAATCACGCGGCGCACGTGAATCGCGGCATTAGTTGTTTCAGTTGCCACGGCTCCGTTAATCATATGTCGACGGTGTATCTGGCCAAGCCGCACAGCATGGCATGGTGCCTGGAATGCCATCGGCACCCCGAGAATTTTCTGCGTCCCGACGATCAGGTTTTCAATCTCGATTGGAAACCGGACGATGTGAAACCGGCGCAATTTGTAGCCAAGTACGGACAGCCGCACGATGCGGGCGAGGATTTTTCGAAGAAGCAGAAACTTAGCCAGGCGGAGATCGGCCGGACGTTGAAAGAGCACTGGAACATCAATCCGCCAACGAACTGTCAGGGGTGTCACCGATGAAACGCGTATTCCAGCATCCACCGGAGCCACCAACCGGCAAGCAGTACTGGCGTAGCCTGGGCGAATACAGCGATTCGCCCGAATTCCGACAGTGGTTGGAACGCGAATTTCCACAGGGCATATCGGAGCTGAACGGCGACGAATGGTCGCGACGCGATTTCCTGAAATTGATGGGAGCATCCATGGCGCTGGCAGGGGTTGGCCTAACAAGTTGTCGAAGGCCGGAGCTTCATCTCGTTCCGTTCACAAAGAACGTTGAATGGACAATTCCCGGAAAATTTCTGTACTACGCAACCGCGATGCCGCGGCGCAACGGCGCCATTCCGCTTGTCGCCACTACCGTAGACGGGCGTCCCATTAAACTCGATGGCAACCCGCTGCACCCGGCGACCGGTGGGGCTACGGACACTTTCGTTCAGGCTTCAGTTCTCGATCTTTACGACCCGACCCGCTCGAAACGATTTGTTCGCAATGGGAAAACGAGCAAGCGCGAAGATTTCGAAGCCTACGTAGAACAACTTCGTAATAAGTTTCTCAGCAGTCACGGCGATGGGTTGGCGTTTCTTGTGCAGGAAACGAATTCGCCTACGCGCGAGCGTTTGCGGCGAGAGCTGGAAAAAAATCTCCCCGGCATGCGCTGGTGTGTGTATGAGCCGCTCCTGGACCAGGAAATGAGTTCGGCCGTGGAAGCTGCGTTCGGCGCTGGTGCGCGCGCAATTCCCAGATTCGATCGCGCCGATATCGTTCTTGCGTTGGACAGCGATTTTCTCGATTGCGGTCAGGGCGATCTCGCGTCAGTGCGCGCATTTACCTCTCGTCGCCGCGTCAGTACACCCAAGGACAGCATGAACCGGCTTTATGTCGTGGAAAATCGGTTCACGCTCACCGGCGCGATGGCGGACCATCGGCTACGCTGTCCGGCCAGCCAGATCGCCGCGATAACGCACGCTCTTGCGGCTAAAATCCTCGCGGGAACAAACGACTCGGGCATTCGATCGGTAATGGGAAGTATCCAGGGCCCGGCGGCATTCGGCGGTGACACATTCGATGAGCAATGGATCACCGGGTTGGCAAACGATTTGATGGCAAAACCGGGAGCGAGTCTTGTGCTGGCTGGTCCATCCCAGCCGGTTGCCGTGCAATTACTCGTGTACGCGATCAACGCAGCCCTCAAAAACCTCGGTCAGACGTTGGTTGTTCGCCAAATGCCGCGCGATTCGCGAACGATTGAGATTTCTCAACTCGCAGCTGAAATCAACGACGGGCGGATTAAACAGCTTTTCATTCTCGGGGGCGATCCGGTGTATAACGCGCCGCGCGGCCTGGCGGAGGACAAGCAAAAAAATCTGCCGATCGATTGGGCTGAGCTGCAAAAACGCGTGCCCGAGATTGTGCGACTCGGCTATCACGAGGACGCCACATCAGCGTTAAGCCAATGGCACGTTCCTGCTGCGCATTACCTTGAATCATGGGGAGACGCGCTTACTGCCAGCGGCGATCACTTGTCGATCCAACCGATGATTTTGCCCATCTTTGGTGGTCTCTCGGAAATCGAATTGCTCAACGCACTGCTCGGCGGCCCGAAAACCGAGGGACCGGAGCTCGTCCAGGAAACTTTTCGCTCTACGAACCCGCCAGGCGATTTTCAAACTGCGTGGTCGCGTTTCCTTCACGACGGTTTTGCGGCACACATTCAGCCGCGTGATCGCTCTTCGTCGTTCAGTGCGAACGCAGGTGGCCAACAAAATCAAAGTTCGTGGACATTGCCGCCAGCTCCCTCGCCAGATTCTCCCGAAATTGTTCTTACCGCCAGTTATTCAATGGATGACGGCCGCTATGCTAACAACGGCTGGCTCCAAGAATTACCTGATCCCATAACCAAGCTTACCTGGGATAACGCGGCACTGATTAGCCCTGCTTATGCAAAAAAGCTCGGTGTGCTGACTGGAGATTTGATACAGATCGCAATTAACGAAAAGAGCGCCGGCGGTCAGCCGGTCAAACGCGAGCTGGTCATCGCAGCGCTCGTGTCTCCTGGTCACGCCGACAATTCTGTTTCGATCCCGCTCGGTTACGGGCGAAAAATGCCGGAGTTCGACGGCCTGCCATACGCGGGCGGCGCGCTGAAAGAAAGACCGGGCATTGCGGAGCAGTCCGGTTTCAACGGCTACTTTCTACGAACGGCGGCAAATCCGCATTTTCTCGCCGCTGGCGGGAAAGGGGTTGAAAGCGTGCAGGTGACAAAAGTTGGCCGCACTTACCCGCTATCGACCACACAGGAGCACTTCAGCATTGAAGGCCGCGGTCTTGTCCGCGAAGCGACCTTGGAAGGCTACCGCGCAAACAACGAGTTCGCGAAAAAAATTCCGGGAGAGGAAGAACTGCCGCATCCGCCGCCGAGCATCTACACGCATCCGCCGCTGACTGCCCCGCAGCAGTGGGGTATGAGCATCGATTTGAACGTGTGCACCGGGTGCAGCGCCTGCGTGATCGCCTGCCAGGCCGAGAACAATGTGCCCGTGGTGGGCAAGTTACAAGTGGCGCATGGCCGGATCATGCACTGGCTCCGCATCGACCGTTATCCGATGCCGTGCCAGCATTGCGAGAACGCGCCGTGCGAAACGGTCTGCCCCGTCAACGCGACCATTCACAGCGAGGACGGCCTCAACGTCATGGCTTACAACCGCTGCATCGGCATACGATTTTGCTCGAATAACTGCCCGTACAAGGTGCGCCGGTTTAATTATTTCGATTACAATCAGCGACCTGTCGGCAAGCGAAAGATCGCCGGGGCATTAAGCATCTACGAAGAATACTTCGCGCCGCTCACAACGAAGGGCGCGCCAGACACCATCAAAATGCAGAAGAATCCCAACGTCACCGTGCGCATGCGCGGGGTGATGGAGAAATGCACCTTTTGCGTGCAACGGATTGAGGAAGCAAAAATCGCCGCGCACGCGCGCGCCGGCGCTTCGCCGGAGACGCTAATCCCGCGCGACTCTTTCACCACCGCTTGCGCGCAGGCGTGTCCCACGGAGGCAATCGTCTTCGGCGATATCAAGGACCCTGAAAGCCGCGTATCAAAAATGAAGCAGCAGGATCGCAATTACCGAATCCTCGACTATTTGAACGTCGTCCCACGAGTCAGTTATCTCGCGCGGATTCGTAATCCGAACCCGAAGATGCCGGACGCGCAAAACATCGGAGTCGCAAGTTTTGAGGAGAAATTACCGGAATGAGGAACAGAAACATAGACATTTTGTCTGTGCGCCAGACAGGTTCGCCACAGCGAATCCGTCCTGAGGCGTACATGTTGCCGGTTTCATTGGGCGACAACGGGGAAGGTCCTCCTTCGGCGCACAGGCCACAGACCTGCGTTCCATAAAGTATGGACGGAGCACCAACAGCACCCGAGATGACGAAGGAGGCGGAACAGCCGCTCGCGCGCGTACCGCTTGTTCTGCACCGGCGCAACTTCAGCTGGTTGACGGAACGCATTTCCGGAGTGGTGGAACAACCCGCGCCGCGCTGGTGGTGGGTAGCGTTCACCATTACTGCAAGCGCAGCGACCTTTGGAGTTTTTTGTATTGGATATCTGATTTCCACCGGCGTCGGCACATGGGGAAATAACATCCCGGTCGGCTGGGCTTGGGGGATCACGAACTTCGTTTTCTGGATCGGTATCGGACACGCCGGCACACTGATCTCCGCCATCCTGTTCCTGCTCCGGCAAAAATGGCGTACATCAATCAACCGTTCCGCCGAAGCGATGACGCTTTTTGCGGTGATCTGCGCGGCGATTTTCCCCGGTATCCACGTCGGCCGCGCCTGGATGGCGTGGTATCTCGCACCCTTCCCTAACAACTGGGCGATCTGGCAAAATTTCCGGAGCGCGTTGATGTGGGATGTGTTTGCCGTATCGACCTATTTCACAGTCTCAGTTTTATTTTGGTACACCGGTTTGATTCCGGATTTGGCGACATTGCGCGATCGGGCTACCTCGAAGATTAGGAAATTTCTTTTCGGAATTTTCGCGTGCGGCTGGCGCGGCTCAAACCGCAACTGGCGTCATTATGAAATGGCCTATCTCCTTTTGGCAGGCCTTTCCACGCCGCTGGTCCTCTCGGTGCACAGCGTGATATCGTTCGACTTCGCCACGACGATTTTGCCGACGTGGCACACCACAATCTTCCCGCCCTATTTCGTTGCGGGTGCAATCTTCGGTGGCTTTGCCATGGTGCTGACCTTGCTCTTGCCCGCGCGGGCGATGTTCAAGCTGCATGATATCATCACGCCGCAGCACATCGACAAGATGGCAAAGATCATTTTGCTGACCGGTTCGTTTGTCGGCTACGCATACACGATGGAATTTTTCATATCCTGGTACAGCGGTAATTCTTACGAACGCTTCGCGTTTTGGAACCGCATCTTTGGTCCGTACTGGTGGTACTGGTGGGTGGGCATGCTCTTTTGCAACGTGCTTTCACCGCAACTGTTCTGGTTCAAGTGGTGCCGCCGGAATATGTATGTCGTTTTTTTCGTCGCCATGTGTGTGAATGCGGGCATGTGGTTTGAGCGCTTTATCATTATTGCCGGCGGTTTGATCCGCGATTTCCTGCCATCGTCCTGGAGAGTGTTTCATCCGACCTGGGTGGATATCTGGACCTACATTGGCACGCTCGGGATTTTCACTTCGCTGTTCCTTATTTTCATTCGTTTTCTGCCGATGATTGCCATGTCAGAGATAAAAACGGCAGTACCGGAGGCGGACCCGCATTACGGCGCGCGCGCTACAGGAAAGGAGCGCACGCGATGATGAGGACTCCTGCCGGCCACAAGGTGTACGCCATGGGCGCGGAATATCCGAGCGCAGCCGCGCTTTACGAAGCGGCCAAGCAGGTCCGGGACGCGGGCTTCAGGCGCTGGGACGTCTATTCCCCGTTCCCCATCCACGGGATGGACGAGGCGATGGGGCTGGGAAAATCCTGGTTGAGCGGTTGGGTTTTGTTCGGTGGTGTCACGGGTTTGCTCACCGCTGCCTTAATCCAGTTCGGCCCATCTTCGTTTCTCTATCGCCTCGATGTGCACGGCAAACCATGGAACTTCATGACTGTGCCAGCTTTTTTTCCGATCATGTTCGAACTCACCGTGCTCTTCGGCGCGTTCGCTTCATTTTTCGCGATGCTCGGCATGAACGGCTTGCCCCGCTTGTATCATCCCCTGTTTAACTGGGAGCGATTCAGCCGCGTAACCAACGACGGATTTTTCCTGGCGATCGAAGCGCGCGATCCGCGGTTTACCGAAGCTGGCGTGCGCGAGTTGCTCGAACAAAGCGGCGGAGAACACATCACCATCGTTCACGAGGACTAAAGATGTTGCGCGGATTTTTTGTAATTTTTCTCCTATGCACAATCGCAATCATCGCGGTGTTCGGGTTTCGCGGACAAACCAGCATCGAACCGCCGCTCGAGCTTTTTCCGGACATGGTGCGGCAAATGAAAGTGCGCGCACAAGCGCCGCTCAATTTCTTTGCGGATGGGCGTGGCCCACGTTTACCGGTTGCCGGCACGGTTCCAATTGGCTATGAGATGCCAAAGCCGAACGCTGTAGCCGGTAGCGGTGATGCCAGCCTGCCGGGGTCAGCGACTCCGGCTCCAGTCACCTGGTCGCATCCACAGGCGAGTTTCAGTGCCGGCACCGATTACTACAATACCGGTAAAATGCGCGATCACTGGGGAACGGGCGTTCCAACTCCGGTCACGCGCGACCTGATGGAGCGCGGACAACAGCGTTTCAACATCACTTGCGCAATGTGCCATGGCGCTACCGCAGCAGGTAATGGCATCACAAAGCAGTACGGGCTCGCTACTGTCGTTTCGCTTCAGGATGAACGCATCCGCAAGATGTCCGATGGCGAGATTTTCAATACGATCACGAATGGCAAAAACACAATGATGGCCTACGGGCCAAACATTATCGTGCCCGATCGCTGGGCGATCATCGCGTACCTGCGCGCGTTACAGCGCAGCCAAAACGCAACCACAGCCGATGTTCCTGAGGACCGGCGTGAAGAACTGGAGAAGCCGGCGTCACCGCCGCCGGCTAAAGCAAAATGAGCGAGCGTTCCCACACTGTCCCAACGCCCGAAGGCGAATATTTCGAGAGCAACCGCTTTGCAGGCCTTTCATCGCTCCTGGGATTGATTGCTATTGTGGCGCTGGCGCTTTGCGCCGTGGGCGCATTTCTAAATCCGCATCAATTCAGTTATTCGTGGCTCTTTGCGTTTGCATTTTTCTTCACGCTTTGCGCCGGGTGCTTTTTCTGGACGATTGTGCATCACGCCACCGACGCTGACTGGTCGGTGGTGGTGCGGCGTCAGTTGGAAAACATTGCGGTGTTACTGGTGGTGCTGGCGATTCTGTTTGTGCCCATCCTTCTCCTGCGACGCCATCTGTATTCCTGGATGGACATCCCGCCCGGTGTCGAGCATGCGCTTGATGCGAAGCGCGCCTATCTCAATTGGTCGTTCTTTCTAATCCGCGCCGTCGTGTTTCTCGGCTTTTTCCTTTGCGCAGCGCTCGTTTTGCGCCGCTTATCGGTGAAACAGGACAAGGATGGAAATCCACGGTTCACCATCTTAATGCGCAAGGTCGCATTTATCAGTCTGCCAATGTTCGCGCTTTGTCTCACCTTTGGTGCGTTCGATTGGCTCATGAGCCTGAACTATCACTGGTTCTCCACCATGTTTGGCGTGTACATCTTCGCGGGCGCAGCGGGGAGCTCGATGTCGCTGCTCGTCCTGGTCATCACAGCCTTGCGACGGGCTGGATATTTGAAGGACATCATCACCGTCGAGCACTACCACATCATGGGAAAATGGATGCTGGCCTTCTGCATTTTCTGGGCCTACATCGGGTTCGGCCAGTACATGCTCATCTGGTATGCGAACATCCCGGAAGAGACTCAATTCTTTATCACCCGAAACACAGAATCGTGGTGGGTGCTGAGCATGCTGCTCGTAGTAGGACGCTTCTTTGTCTGTTTTGGGATTCTTCTCTTGCGCTCGATCAAAAAGGAGCCGCGGCATCTTTGCTGGGTCGCGGGATGGATCCTGTGCATGCAAATGCTGGACATGTACATCATCGTCCTGCCGGCGTTACACGGCACCGGCGTGCACCTCAGCATCTGGGATTTGCTTTCAGTCATCGCCATCGGCGCCACGCTCGGTTTTGTTTATCTGCGAATTGTGCCTCGGACTTCTCTCTTTCCAGTCCGCGATCCGCGCCTGATTGAATCTTTGAACCTGGTGAACTGATATGGCTGGTACCGAATCACTTCGTCAAGTTGCCCACGCGCGTGCTTCATGGTCCGTGTGGTTCGGGATCGTGCTTCTCTTTGCGCTTTTTGGTGTGATCGTGCTCGCGATCATTGGGCCGGCGCCGCGTGGAAGCGATTACGAAGAAGCCCGGGCGAAAAAGCGCGTGGAGAATTTGAAGACTGTGCGCGAGGAAGCCGACAAGGCTTTGACCACCTATGGTTGGATCGACAAAAACAAAGGCGTCGCTCGCATCCCGGTCGAGCGCGCCATGGAATTGACAGTTGCCGAGCTGGCGAAGCAAAAGCCGGCACCGGCAGGTCCGATCGCTACGCCCGAGGCGCAAGCGACC
>WNGP01004320.1_pt1 | contig 15596 bp, 16 predicted proteins | sample 5407671 | NCBI WGS metagenome assembly WNGP01 (sample SAMN13153381, study PRJNA577476) | soil metagenome | isolation source: 40 cm soil or saprolite under Garry oak tree replicate 2 | place: USA:California | collected 2016-06-15 | reverse complement strand
CCATGAGGTTGTTGTACCAGCCGGGGTGGTCAGGCGCTCCGCCCTTCGATGCGACCACAATGTACCGCTCCCCGTCGCGGTGGTACATCACCGGCGAGGTGCGCTCCTTTCCGCTGCGCGCCCCTTTCGTGGTTAGCAATATGAGCTGATCCCCGAAGGGCCCGACTCCCTTCCCAGCCTTGGCGTGGAGCTCCCGAATGGTCGAGTCACTCCAGCTTGCCATCGCTACCTCCTTACCTTTCTATAGAGACAGGAACGGCGTGAAGAGACGGACCCCGCTGCCAACCAACTTCGCCCTGACGTCGGCGCTCGGCTCACCAAGCAGCTCGCTGGACACCAATCCCGGGATTGCCCTCCCCAAGTCGCCAAGGTGCCCGGCGTGCTCGACCAACGCCTCCGAGTCCCGGTACCGCTCGAGGACGATGCAATCCGATTGGTCCTCGCTGAAGTAGATCTCGTACTGCAGGGTTCCGGTGTCCTGGCTCCGCACGATCTCCATGAGTTGGGCGGACAAGCGCTTGAACTCCTCGAGCTCGTCCTCGCGGAACTTGAACCGACCGATGCCCTGGATCTCCCGGACTCCTGCGCTCACGGATGAACGTAGGACGCGAAGCCGAGGTCCAGACGGATCGACTCCATGACCCAGAACACGGTGCTTTTGGTGTAGACATCGGCCGCGGCGAGCACGCCCTTGTACTTCTCGATGACCGGTCCCGCACCGGCCTCGGTCCAGGCGTCGAAAAGAGCTCCTACCGCAGCCCACGGATTGTCGCCGTACTTCTGAAAGAACGGTGTCGGGTCGACGCTGACCAGCGCCTTCCTGACACTGGCGTCGATGTCCGCCATGTACTGCTGGTGCAGGGTCACGTCGTCGCGTGTGCCAAGCCTGCCGACATGGCCTCCGATGAAGTGCTTCCACGGGTACTGGAGTGCGATGGCCGGGGAGGCGACGTAGCCAGGAATGTCCTCGGAGAGAGTGATTCGTACCGCGCCAGGCGAGCTCGATGCGTTCGCCACCGATTTTCAGCGTGCGGCGGTCGGCGAACGTCTCCTCAGGCGCGGGTCTGGCGGGGTCGTTGTCGCGCAGCAGCAGACGCTTGGTCTCCCGACCGCCCGCCGGATGTTGCCTCCGATGCTCGGCGGCGCGTCGAAGAGAACCACGCCGTCCTTGGTGGTGAGGAACGCCGACTGGTAGCTGCCGTCTGTGACCCAGTACAGGTTCCGTTCCACGCGTCCGACGTAGTACCCCTGCTCGTTGAGTGCGGGGCCGTACGCGGACTGGGGGACCGGCGCGTAGTCCGGCAGATCTGTGGCGCTAGGAGCGCCGGTGGTCGGTGATTGTGATGCCATGGTTGTCCTCCTTGGTTCAGTCATTGCGTCTGAGCGTCACACGCCACCTGGTGAGCGGTCATCACCTGGTTCAGGCGATTGCCAGATTAGGCGGAGGCTGCGGCCAGATCGATCAAGTCCGGCAGTCGCGCGGGCAGCCGTGACCAGGTCTCGCCCGCGTCGTCGGTGATCAGTAGCGTGCCGCCGCGTTTCGGGTACGAGAGTCCGTCCCGCGCCATGTTGCTAGTGACCCGACGTTATACCTGTGCCGACAGGCTGCCTCCCAGCGGCCGGGAGGCACTCGTCAAGCGGGAGGGCCGTTGGTTATTCACGAAACGGGAGCTCTATGTCGACTGGACCAGACACGAGGCTCCGCTCGCCCCGCAGCCACCAGGGCCCCAAGGACATGACCGATTAGCAAGCCGTCGTCCTGCGCCGCGACCAGGTCCAGCTTCGCCGGGGCGACGCCGAGCTATGCGGTGACGCGTTCTGCGCCGGCGAGATACGCCGACAGGAGCTGTCCGGCTCTGTCCAATGCAGCGGCCGCTTCGTCAAGCATCGGGGAATAGGCCTGGAAGACGTGGGGCACCCGCGGGGTGATGTCGAGCGTGACCTCGACGTCGGCGGTGGCGGCTTGTCGCGCGAGGCGAACGGCGTCGTCGAGGAGAACCTCGTGACTTCCGGCCTGGATGATCAGGGGCGGCAGGCCGGACAGGTCGGCGAAAACGGGACTGATCAGGCCAAGTGCGGCGTCTAGTCCCGGCGCATAGTCGGCGACTCGGGGTTGGAGGAGTTCCCGGCTGAGCAGCGGGTCGACGTCGCGCTTGGTTTCCATGGTCGTCCCCGCGAGGGTGAGATCGACGTACGGTGACATCACGAACGCCGCGGCTGGCAGGGCCAGCCCGTGATCGCGGGCGTTGACCAGGGTGGCGATGGCGAGGCCGCCGCCGGCGGACTCTCCCGCGAAGGCGATGTCCGAAGGGGCGATGCCGTTGTGCAGGAGGGCTTCATAGGCCGCAAGAGCGTCGTCAACCGCCGCCGGATACGGGTGCTCGGGAGCGAGTGGGTAGTCGACGGAGATGACCTTGGCGTGCGTCCGCCGACCGACCTGCGAGGCCAGGCCAGCTGCGAGGAAGGCGTCCGACATCACGTACACGCCGCCGTGGAAGTACAGAACAACGTGGCGAGGTTCGATTCCGTCGACTGTGATCTCGGCGGTTGGGACACCGCCCAATGCGGTCGCGGTCACTGTCACGTCGGCGGGCAGCGGCTGCGCCGATATCGCTTCTCGGAGCAGTCGCCTTTGCTCGTTGACATCGCTGTCGATAGGGAAGGCTGACTGTCGCAGGATTGCGTCGAGGGTCTCTCGCTGCTCGGTGCTCATGGAGGATCTCCTTTTCGTTGGGTTGGGTTGCTCTAGGCCCGTTCGCGCAATGCCAATCCGGTGCCGCCGCCTAGTCCGGCAGGCTGATGGTTGTCCTCCTTGGTTCAGTCGTTACGTCTGAGCGTCACACGCCACTTGGTGAGCGGTCATCGCCTGGTTCAGGCGATTGCCGGATTAGGCGGAGGTTGCGGCCAGATCGATCAAGTCCGGCAGTCGCGCGGGCAGCCGTGACCAGGTTTCGCCCGCGTCGTCGGTGATCAGCAGCGTGCCGCCGCGCAGCCCGGCCAGGAGCCGGCCAGGCTGATCGGGCAACGTGACAAGCGCGTAGGGCATCCGCCGCAGCTCTGCAGAGTCACCCCAACGGTCGACCGCCTCCCAGCCGTTTCCGCACGAGCGCAGCAAACGCGCCTGCCCGTCGCCGCCGCCATGGGCGGCGGAAGGGGAGCGGCTGACCGCGACGTACCAGAGGCCGGGGTCGGCGGGGTCGACAGCCTGCGCCCAGGCGTAATGGCGGTCGAGCGTTTCGTCTAGCTGTATCCACGTGTCGCCCCGGTCGTCCGAGCGGGCGATCCCCTGTCCGGCGGCTTCGTACAGGCGCTCCGGTGCGAGCGGGTGCGTGAGAAGCTGGTGGGCGTCACTATGAGCCTGGGGGTTGTGGTCGATCCAGGTCTTACCGCCGTCGCGCGAGCGCATCACCCCGCCCAGCTCGATCCCGACTGCGAGCGACTCCGGATCGGTCGGGTGGAGCGCGATCGTGCGGACGTGATGCGTCCACGGGCGAGGCGGGAAGGACCAGCTCGACGCGCTCGGCAGCTCGCGGAGAGCTGGCAGCAGTTGCCAGCTGAGTCCGCCGTCCTCGGACCGATAGAGGTTGCTGGGTTCGGTGCCTGCGTAGACGACCGACACGCCAGCGCGCTCGTCTGACCGAGAGACCGCGACCGAGAGCACTGTGGGCGCATCGATTGACGGGCCAGCTTCACGCCAGCTGGCGCCGCCGTCGGTGCTGAACCAAAGACCGTTGCCCATGGTCCCGACATACACGCGTTCTGGATCACGGGGATCGGTCGCGATGCAGCGGACCTGATAGCCCTCGAGCGCGAATTCGGGCTTGGGCTCATACAGCCTGAACCGTGCCACTGCATCGCCGGTCACGGCGAAGATCCGCGCCGGGCTATCCATCGGGGTTAGCTCACGCATGGTCAGCGCTCGTCGTCTGATTCACGGGATTGTGGACTCGTCCGGACCTGTCGGACTTCCAGCAGTTCGAGGCCTAGCCCTTCGATCTGCACGATAACGCCGAATAAAGCGGACCGATCTTCAAGCCAACCGGTGAGCACGGTCTCGCCGCGCATCATCTGATGCGCCATCGAAGGAAAAGCAGACAAGGCGGTGGCTCCGAGCCGACCCTTGATCCGGATCGTGTACAAGCTCGCCCGGGTGGCCACGCCCTGATCGTGCCGCCTGACCGAGTGAGCCGGCTACGCCGGAATCCGGTGATTGCCCCCGCGCTTTGGGCTATTTCGGCGATGTGCCCGAAAGCCGCGTTGAGAGGAGACCCAGCTCGCGAGCGCGCTGCACGGCCGAAGAGCGGTCGTGCGCACCGAGCTTGGAGTAGACATTGCGCATGTGCGTATTGACCGTGTTGATCGAGACGTATAGCGCTCGCGCGATCTCCGGTCGCGTCAGGTTTGTCGGCAGATGCCGCAATACGCGGAGTTCGCTCGGGCTGAGCTCTTCCGTTTGAGGTAGAGCCCCTGGGTTGTTGCGTTGTGGGGCTACGCCTCGTAACAGGTCGACAACATCGGCGAGCAACGCGCTGTGCGCAGTTTGGTGACGTGGAAGGGCGTCGAGCAGCTTGGCGGCGTTGTACATGGCAAACGGGAAGATAAGCCGATCTGGTTCAGCAGCAGCGAGAGCGGCCTCGGCTGCGGCGGCGGCGGCGTTCCGATCACCCAGTGCCAGGTGCGCGAGGCCGGCGAGCACATGTGCTTCGACGAGTGCGTACGCCGGGAAGCCGAGCGGCGCGATCATGTCCTGAACGTCTCCGAGGACTGCTAGCGCGGCGGCAGGGTCTCCCGCTTCCAGGCTGATTGCTGCGCGTCCGAGGTCGATGGCGTCGATCCGGTCGTGCTCGGCGGAGAAACCGTCGAGCGTTGCGCGCGCCTCGTCTCGCATCGCAAGACGAGCCTGTGTGGCCGCGAGCCACTCGGCGACCACCCGTCCGAGGATGTGCGCACCGGTGAGAAGCGACTGCGCCCGCACCGCCGCGGTCAACGCCTCGAGTGCGGCTTGATGCTCGCCGCGACCGGCGTGCAACATACCCGTCACCGTGTGCAACATCACGGCGGCAGCAGGGTCAATATCTGGCCGGATGACTTCCCAACCGCGGTGCAGCCAACGCTCTCCCTCCTCGAACTCGCCCGTCCACGCGGCTATGGACGCAACCGCCCCTAATGCGGGCGCGAGCACCGGGCGATCGCCAAAGCCGTACCGATCAGCAAGGGCCAGCGCGTTTCGACCTCGCTCGAGTGCCGGCTCGAGCGAGACGGACGGAAACGCTTGATACGCGCGGCACGCGACCTCTATGTAGGGTCGGCCGATGGCCTCGGCGAGCGCCGCTCCCTCCGAGAGGTGGCGCTCGGCGTCCTCGAACCGCCCAGACCATGTCTCCACGATCCCGAGATTCATCAGCGCCACTGCCCGCAGCTCACTACTCATCCCGATCTCTTCGCTCGATTTGTCGCCGATCGAAGCCTCCAGAAGGCTCGCCTGCTCCATGGCTTCCGTGAACTTCCCACTGCGCCGGGCGAGTGCCAGCCGCAGGGACGCAATCGCCACCGCGAGGCGCCGGCGGCGAGTGGGTGTGACGCTCTGGACGTGGGACTCACCCAACGCGAGCTGAGCAGCTGCTTCCCCCAACCGACCCTGCGCCAGCTGAACCGCCGCGTGAGCCAAAGCCAGCTCAGGATTTTCGGCTGATACCCCCGCGGGAAAGGACCGCAGCAGCACGGCGATAGCTCCCTCCTGCCCGTCGAGGGTCAAGCTGAAAAGGTGGTCCGCGAGCAGCCGCGCCGCATCGAGCCAGTCCCCGGCCGCGAGCGTGTGCCGGACGCCCTCGATGGCGTCCCCGTGGTCGGTGAACCACCTGGCGGCCGTGCGGTGGAGGTCGGGAACCTCGCCGGCCGACCTTCGGCGGAGCTCGAGGCGCAGGAAATCCGCCAGCAGCTGGTGGTAGCGAAACCAGGTGCGCTGCGCGTCGAGCGACACGACAAACGCGTTGGCGTCCTCCAGCTCGAGCAACATCTGTTCCGAGCCCGAGCGGCCCGCCAATAGGTCGGCGAGCTCTCCGGTGAGCCGCTCTACGATCGAGGTTCGGAGCAACATGCTTTGAACCTCGTTCGGTTGGCGCCCGAGCATTTCTGCCATCAGGTACTCTCCAATCGCCCTTTCGGTGCCAGAGAACTCGGCCACGAAACGCTCGGGATCCGCGTGACCGCCTAGCGAGATCGCCGCCAAGCGAAGGCCCGCGGCCCAACCTTCCGTGCGTTCGTACAACGCGGATGCCGCACCGTCTGAAAGGCTGATCCCGGATCCGGCGAGCAGTTCACGCGCCTCGATCGCGGTGAACCGCAGGTCGCTGGCCCGGATCTCGGCGACCGCGCCGGCAAGCCGGAGCTGGTGCAGCCTGATCGGCGGATCCCGACGAGACGAAAGCACGACATGCGCAGACATCGGCAGGAGCGCGAGCAAACGCTCGAGTTGTGTGAGGGCGTCAGCCGAAGTCAGCTCGTGGAGATCGTCGATGATCAGCACGACGGGCTCGTCCTGCTCGGCCACCTCGGACACGACTCTCTCCATCAGCTGATCGGCCTCGAGCGCAGCGGGTAACGAGGGTTGGGTCTCAGTTTCGATCGAGCCCGCCGAACTACGGATCGCGTCTAGTACGCCGCGCCAGAACCGCTGTGCGTCCTGTTGGTTGCGGTCGACGGAAACAAATGCGACGCGACGAAGTTTGCTCGAGCGGTCAGTCCACGCCCGTAACAGCGAGGTCTTTCCGCTTCCCGGCGGCGCTGAGATGATCGTGACCCGTCTGGTCACAGCGCGATCCAGGCATTCGAGGAGGTTTTCCCGGTCGAGCAAGTCCCCAAGCCTCCCTGAGTCAATAGTGCATCCGACACGTACCTGGAGTGCAAGGTACTATGTGATATGTTACACATGACGCATGAAATTGCAAGATGAGGTCGCTCTGCTAGGATTGGAGCGGTTGCAGTCATCAGCCAAACCCGGACGTGTACGGGGGAGCCAACTCCGGCTTGAACCGGCCTCGTTCGAATCCGTCCTAACGTCGAGCCTGCGTGAACAGGTCCGGCGCATCATCCGCGGACGAATCATTGCCGGCGACATCGTTCCGGGCGCGATCTATTCGATCCCGCAGTTCGCTGCTCTACTAGGCGTTTCGGCCACGCCAGTCCGCGAGGCCGTTCTTGACCTAGGAAACCAGGACCTGGTTGAGGTCGTGCGAAATCGAGGGTTCCGCGTGCCAGACCTAACTGAAGGCGATATCGATGAGGTGGTCCAACTCCGCCTCATGCTCGAGGTGCCAGCCGTGATCGCGATCGCAAAGGATCCGCCAACTCACCAACTCGCCGACCTACGGCGCATGACTGGCGCCATCACAGCCTCTGCCCAGGCGGGTGACCTTGTCGGCTTCGTCGAAAACGACAGAGACTTCCATTTGGCGTTGCTGAGCTGCTTTGGGAATCAGCGCTTGGTGGCGGTTGTAGGACGGCTCCGTGATCAGAGTCGCCTTTATCGGGGTCTGGCAGACACAGGTCCACTAATGGATTTCACCCGCGAGCACGACGAACTATTGGACGCCGTTGAGCGAGCCGACCCAGGCGCTGCGGAAAAGGTCATAACACGACATCTCAAACATGCAAGAGACATCTGGGCCGGGCGCCAAGAGGACGGGAAGATCTGATGGTCTTCATTGATGGGTGTCGGGCACACAAATTCGTCTGGACAAGGACGAGTCAGTCGACAACCCCAAGAGTTGGCCTGCCGCGCGGCAGCGCTGGTCCTGCAACCAACTCGATTGGCACGAAGTACCCGGGCGGCCGCCGGGAAAGGTGGAGTTCCCTCCGCAGCGCGCGATTCAGCTCCTGGGTATCGCATCGGGCCAAACCGCCAGCGTCGTCAACCGCGTATTCGCAGAACCGTGCCATCTCGTTCATGTAGCCCAACACGGTGCGGTTCTCAGTCTTTGCCAATGTGACGGAGCGCGAGTCGAGAACGCCGAATCGTTCCAGCGGGAGACCCTCGGCCTCAAGCTCCTTGTGAATTAACCCCACCACCGAGGGGCCGATCGGCACAAGGTCGGCCTTGTGGATGTCCGGAACGAAGACCGAAAACAGCGTGCCGGCATCCGCGAGTAGCAGGCATTTGCGACCGTCGAGCCAAAGCAGGTTGGCGTACCAATCTTGTTCGCCTGGCTCGACGGTTGCCAGGTCTTTTGGGCGAGCGTCCAAGAGCTTCAGTGTCTTGACCGTGCACCGCAGAACCACCCACTCATGGTATGTACAGACGGACCCGGATTCAGGCGGCAGCGGGCAGCGGCTCCAACGTGTACTCGCGCAATAAGCCACCGAGTCGCTCGTTGCAGACCACGCTTCCAGTCTTGACCACGGGATCGGAGCGTGCGATCGGTGCTCGCAACCCCAGTGCTCGGTGGGGACGAGCCCGGTTGTAGTGTTCGAACCACTCGGCAAGAACGCGCTCGAGGTGGCTGCGGTTCAGGATCAGGATCCAGTCCAGGCACTCACGCCGAGTCGAACCGATCTGTCGCTCCATGTGGGCATTTGCCTTGGGCGCTGCGATCGGCGTCGTGATCACCTCGATGCCTTCCGCCCGAAAGACAAGATCCGAGCCGCCACCGTACTTGGCGTCGTGATCGTGGATCAGGAATCGGGCGTCGACTCCGATCTCGGCGAGCTCCCAGCAGAGGTTCCTCGCATGTTGCCTGACCCACACACTGTCCGGCGGATCGGTGACCGCGAACCAGATCACCCTCCTTGTGGCCAGCTCCATATATAAGAGGACGTAGAGGCGCTTCAGGAGCACGGTGTCGACGCTGAGAAAGTCGGTGAGCAGGATCGCCGAGGCCTGGGCTCGCAAGAATGCCTTCCAGGTCAGCCGCGCTCTCAATGGGGCCGGACCGATCCGGTGCCGGCGTAGCAACTTACGAATCGCCGTTGCCGAGACCGAATGGCCGAGCTTTAGCAATTCGCCGCGGATGCGGATGCAGCCCCATTTCGGGTTGTCTTTGGCCATCTCCAGAATCAGCTTCTGCAGTTCGCTATCGAGACCTGGCCTGCCCGGGCCTCGGCGGCGACCGAACGCCGCCCACTTCCTCCTCACTAGCTCGCGATGCCAACCGAGAACCGTTTCCGGCTGGACCAGCATCCCGACCAACGGCGCCCGGCTCACTCGCCCGCTCAGTGCGGCCATGATTGTCCGGTCCGCCACGTCCAGTTGCGGCCTCTTCACTTGGCGCCGCACTACGCGCAGCTGGTGGCGCAGGAGCCGCAACTCGGCCTCGGGGTCATCAACCCGCAGCCGCACATCGAACACGTCGAGGAGAAGGCGCACGACCGCATAGGCGAAGGCGAACAGCATCCGAAGCGCGATCCTAGCGGCTAGCTATAGCCACTCCGGGTAGCCAACCAACCGACGAATATGTGTGCCCCTCACCCGCACACCGCCTGCCTTAACCGGATCGAAGCCGGCATCGAGGGGATGGTCCAACGCGAGCCGCTTCAAGGCCCCACAGCGAGATTCGCCCTCTACTCGGGTTGTGGCGACGCGCCTAATTCGGTGATCGGGGTCAGGCCCGTTGAGCCTCCCCTTTCGGCCCCAACTCAAGCACGACTGTGCCCGCGGAGCCGTCGACTGTAACCCGCTGACCGGTCGTGATCTGCTCGGTGGCGCCGGCGACTCCGACGACGGCGGGGATGCCGTACTCGCGGGCCACCACCGCGCCGTGCGACATCATGCCGCCCATTTCCATGACCAGGGCGCCCGCGGTCAGGAAGAGAGGAGTCCAGCCGGGATCGGTGGAAGGCGCGACCAGGATCTCTCCCGGCTCGAGCCTCGCTCCCGCCGGCGAGCGAATCACGCGCGCGGTCCCAGAGACGACGCCCGGGGAGGCGGGTGAACCTCGCAGTCCCTCGCTGACGGACACCAGCGCCGCCTCCGCGTCGGTCCCGTCAGAAAGGAGCAGGCGCGGGATGCGCCGGCGCGCGTGCTCGCGGTCGTAGGTAGCCCTTCGGGCGGCGACCAGCTCCCGCATGTCTTCGCCGCCGGAGGCGCGTCGCGCCTCGGGCAGGGTCAGGAAGAAGATGTCGTCTTCGTCGGAGAGCCGGCCGCGTGCGACCAGGTCGCGACCGACCGGCTTGAGTAGCTCTCGTGAGGGCGTCGCGAGCAGCCGGATGATGTGGAACTTCGGCGCTTCTCGATCACCGATGAGGGCACGCACCCTACCCAGCACCACTCGGAGGATCGCCCGCCGTGGCCCATGCACCCTGGTCAGCAGGGAGGCGATCATTGCCTCCGCCTCCCGCTGGCCCTTCGTGAACTGTGCGTCGGGCGCCAGCGCGTCGTCGCCGAGGCGCAAGTAGTTCGCGAGCGCGCCAAGGATGTGCTCCGGGTTTTCGGACCAGCGCTCGACGCCGATGTCGATCTCGCCGATCGATCGAAAGCCGTAACGGGCGAGGAATGACTTGAGGCCGGACTGCAAGCGCGGAGGCAGCGTGCCGCGTTGATAGGCGGCCGCCAGCTCGGCCGGCGTGCGCCGGATCAGTGCCTCCTGTGAGTCCGCATCGGCGCGGACATCGGTGCACAAGGCCCAGAGCGCCAGGTCCATCTCGGTGGTTGGGTTGTGCGGCGCGCCCCGAGTGATGGTCTGCAGCTCGTCCATCCGCGCCTTGCCTCGTAGCAGCCGCACCGCCAGGGCGAACGAGAGCATCGCCGGCATAATGGTCCCGATCATTCGCGGGAACATCCGCGGCGACACCGTCAGGATCAGACGCTCGAACACGTCGAGGCGCTGTTCCGGGGTCGCGTCTTCGGGCAGATCGATACGTGCGAACCCCTCGATCTCGCGGACGTAACGCGCGCGGGTCACCTCCGGTGACCGCACGACTCGCAGCGCGGAGTGAGGTACGCCTGCCCGCATCATCGCTCCGGCAATCGCGCGTACCGAACGCAAACTGGAGCGCCTTGCGAGGGAGAGCCGCGGATCAGAAGCGAGCTGGACGAGAACAGCCGAGCTTCGCGCCTCGCCCATTGATGTCAGGGTCACGAATGCGCGCCGGCCGACCGGATCCCGGACGATTCGCGTCACGTCGATGTAAAGCCTCATTCCGGGGTCCTTGAGGATCTTGGAGCCGGCCGCCGGATCGTCGACCGGAAATCCGAACATGCCGGACACGGCGCCACTTAGGAGGCGGAAGAACTGGATGCCCATCGGCGTGATCGGCTCGAAGTAGCCCTGGAAAACGTTGCCCGAGAAGTAGACCCGAAGCTCCTGCTGGGGATCTGGCGCGTCCTCGGGCAAGGGATATAGCGTTGTGATCGGACGCGACTGGACGAGCCAGACATGCCGCTTCTGATCGAGCGCGAACTCGATGTCCTGCGGTGCGTTGAAGTGGCGTTCGACGCGATCCCCGAACTCCGCAAGGGTGAGCACCTCCTGGTCGGAGAGGACGGATCCCTGGCCGCCGGCCGGGCGCTGGACCACCTCGTGGCTCGCGATCTCGACCGCATAGTGGTCGGGGTCGACCGCGCCGCTGACGAGTTTGTCGCCGAGACCTGCGACCGCGTCGATCGCCGCGCGCCGGCGCCGTCCGGTTACGGGGTCGGCGGTGAACAGGACGCCCGCCGCGGATGCATCCACCATCTCTTGCACGACAACGGCAAGGCTGACCCTTGTGTCGTCGACACCATAGGCATGCCGGTAGGCGACCGCTCGTTCGTTCCACAGCGACGCCCAGCAGCGGCGGATCGCGTCGAGGAGGCTCTCCTCGCCGGAAACGTCGAGGTAGCTGTCCTGCTGGCCCGCGAACGAAGCGCCTGACAGGTCCTCTGCAGTGGCCGACGATCGCACGGCGACGCGCTCAGCATCGAGTGCGGCGTATGCCTTGCGAGCGGCGTTCGCGATCGCGTCCGGCAGTGGCGCTGCAAGTAGTCGCTCGGCCGCCTCGGTCGGTCGTGCGGGGTCGACACCCGCCGCCTCCGCAGCCAAGGCGTAGGCCCTGGTTGTCAGCACGAACCCATTCGGCACCGGAAAGCCGGCCCTTGCCAGGTCGCCGAGGTTTGCGCCCTTGCCGCCCACGAGCGCCACAGCGCCGCGATCGATCTCGGTGAGGTAGACCGTCAGCGGCGCCGCGCCGTCCACGACGGCCAGACTACTCGTCTAAGAGCCCGCCTCGAGATAAGGCTCGACTCAAGAACAAAAGTCTCTTGCTCCGCGCTCGTGTGCGGAGCTGCAATTCCGTCTGAGTCATTGGTCGGGGGCCCGGGATTTGAACCCGGGGCCTCACGGTCCCGAAATCTAGGCGCTTTCGTCCACCGAGACCGTTTTCGAGGGTTTTGAGCTCGATTGGAGGCCCGCCGCATGCCTGCTCGACCTAATTCGAGCTGTTTCAGGCCCGTGGATTACCACACGAATTACTACATGACTTGCCCCAGCTCAATCCGTCCAGTCCTGCGTCTTCCGATTAATGACATTGCAAGCAGGGGAACCGGCAGCGCCCGAATTAGCGGTCCGCGCTGGCTCTTCACCATACCTCGTCGAATTCCTCGTGACTAATCTCCACTGGCTTGAACTGCGAGTGCCGCGTGATATCGGTCAAGCTTGGCATGGTCTTTTCGCTGAGGAACGTCGTACCTGTTGACCGGGATGCGTCAGCAAAATCGAGCCGGCCATCCCAGTATTCGCTGTGCGCCGCCATGCCCGCGCCGCACCGCCCCGGACTCTCTAGTCGGCGTATCTTATCTTCCCGCCGCTCCACGTGGCTTCGCGACCGAATCAGTATTCGTAGCATCACGGATTCGTCATATCCCTTCGCGGTTCGCTCGAGCAGCTCCTGGTAAGTGAGCATGAAGCGCGCCCCGTACGGCTCTCGGTAGCCGGCCGACTGGTAGATCGTGCCGTCCTCCATTACGAACGCGCTCAAACCGGGCGCCTCACTGATGTAGCCGAGCAGGTCCGTGCCGCAGGCAGCGGCCATCTCCGCCATCGCCTTGTCAGCCTTCAACTGCTCTATCAGATCAGCGTCGAGGTCATTTTGTTGCCCTTTTGTGTACGAGACATCGAAGTCGTAGTTGAAGGTGCTGCGGAGAGATGAGACGTAGTTGAGCTTCCAGCCCATCCGCTTCTTGTAGGCGGTGAGTTTTTCGAGCGGCGCGTGAGAGCAGACGAACATAGTGACGTTGTGCTCGTTGAGGTGAGGCATCGCCCCGTCGAGAGGGTCGACCACGGAAGAGCACGCCGGACAACCTGCCGTCCATTCCGGGCCGAACATCATGTGATAGATCAACAGCTGCGATCGACCCTCGAACAGGTCTGCGAGTGTCTTCTCGCCCGCCTCTGTGTCGAACGTGTACTCCTTGTCCAGGAGGACCCACGGCTGGTTCCTTCGCTCCCGGCCGAGCTCTTCGCTCATGCGCCTGATCTCGTACTCGCGCTCGAGCAGTCTCGTCTGCACTTCCTGCCACTCCTTGCGCGTCGCCACCCGATGACTCGGTTGAGACCCCTTCATTTCCACGCCGCCTCCGTTTGTGCCCGAAACATGTAACGGACCGTCGTCCCGAGAACATCATCCTGACGGCAGAGAGCTCCAGGATGGCTGACTGCCTCCCGGGACGGTGACTTTTCTCTTCACAGACGTCGACGCATCAAGCCCACATGGTCCCGGTCACCGGCTTGCGCTGGCCGCGCTCCAGGATCAGCAACTTCCAGCCATCGCTCGCGAGCTCTCGAGTCACTGTGGCTCCGCCGGGGCCCGAGCCGACGACAACGGCATCAAATTGAGTCTTCAGAGTCGACGCTGTCTTCTTTATCCAAGTCGCCCTCCCTTGACCTCGTACCGTTGACCTCGTACCGTCGAGACCTGGCTGCGCCATGACGGACGACGGCGCCATCAGTGTCAGCGCATTCGGCCAGACCAGCATGCCCTACGTCGCGCAACGCGCCATAGTCTCGAAGGGTGTGACTTTGTAGTACTCGCGGATTGGGCCCTCAACTCCGATAAGAGAATCGCCGAACTTCGTATTGAAGTGGGTTGGCCAGTCTTCATGACCGGTTAGAGCCGCGTGGCTGTGACGAGACCGCTGCAGCTCCGGGCAGTTCCGACGGCAGTCTACGTGCCATCCATCAGCGCCTTTGTCGCTGCTGTTCAGCATCGAACACCCTCTTCAGGGCCACGTGGCCAGCGAATCCGCCGGCTGGGGGCGGAGGAGCACTTCAAGGTCAAGGAGGTCCTCAACCTCGTCCGCTCAGATCTATACGACCTTTTCCAAAGTCCGCCTCCTGCACGGCGCTCAGTTTCGACCCAACCTGAGTTCAGGGGCGGGTGGCACGAAGTGATCGCTTCAATCTCGAAGTGAACGTCGACGCCTTCGACAGCCTGATCCTCTTTGTCGGAAGCCTCGAAGAGGCACGGGCGTTTTATGTCACCACTCTCGGCCTTCCGGTCTTGTTCCAAGACGAGATCATCATCGTTGTGGGGGGTCCTTCTGGTCGAGTGGTCTTGCACCGCAACGATCGTGGCCACGATGAGCGAGGCATTTTCCCTGCAGGGCTGACGGCAGGCGCCGCATCCCTTCGCTTCAATGTGGAGGACCCAGATGCATGGGAGGAGGAGGCGGCTCGCCAAGGAGTACCAGTCCTCTGGCCAGCCCAGGATGCAACTTGGGGCAGATTCGTGGTTGTGGCTGACCCGGACGGTCGTCCCGTCGCACTCGCAAAGATGAACACTGCCTGAATGGTCGACTGTCACGGGTGCTCCACTCGGTCCACCACATCCGCTTTGAATCCGAAGCGCCTGAAAACACCCGGAACTTGGCGGATGCCACCGCTCACGGCGTTGAACGGGCGCAGAGTTGGCGCCGCAGCTGCCAGGCGGAGATGCAGGGTGTCCCCGTGCTCGTCAGATAAGCGGCCCGGAACCAAAGGTGGATTGGGATCCTGGTCTTGTGGAGCACTGTCCCCGCTGGTGACGAATGCTCACCGCTTGGCCGATCCGGCCTCGTGCCGAGGGGGCGGCGGTTATCGCCTCACTACTTTCGTTTACGCCCTGAGGCATCCGGCCAGGGTAACCACCGAGGCAATCTTCACGAGAAATTGCGGAGCCGACCCCAATCGGTTTGGATAGAGGCTTTGAGGGGGCAGAACGTGATGGGAGCCCCTTGTTCCAGCCCCATGACCTGGTAAGGGACAGTGAGATGGCCGATCAAAGTCGGTGAGTTGCACATCCACTCCACGTCAGACGGTCGGTAATCAATCATCAGGGCGTACGTCGGGCTCAGATCGCGTGGCAGCCAGTACCAGTCGCTGAGCTGCGGGCTGTAAGCCGCTGGCCGGCGGGCAGGATCGACGTACACCTGAAGCGCTCCCGGTACTCCGTAGTAGGCCGAGATGATGACCGTGCTGCTGCGCTCGGACTCGGGCAGGCTCCCATAGATCGTCACGACCTGGTTTGCGACATCCGACCAGCCCACGCTGTCCGCAAAGACCTCGTTTACCGTGTCCAGCCGCGTGGCGTGGATTCGATCAGGCGGCGTGATCGGGACCACGAGGAAAAAGAACACGACGAAATCCAGC